>Ga0154510_1182_pt1 | contig 22346 bp, 16 predicted proteins | sample RifGroE1_FD_115989 | JGI IMG/M metagenome (GOLD analysis project Ga0154510, IMG submission 115989) | Rhodobacteraceae bacterium GWE1_64_9
CAGGCCGCCACCAGATCGGTGACGATGCGGCGGGCCAGATCCATCTGCAGCGTATCGCCGAAGGCGGCAGAACCCAGCATCAGGCCCCAAGCATAGAACAGGTCGCCGTCGCTGGCATTGTTGCGATCCGGCACATGCACATCGGCATCGGGCAGCCAGCGCCAGGCCAGCAGCATGTCGTCGCGGATGCGCAGATTGGCCTCTGTCCAGCCATAGATCCGGTTGAACGCGCCCCGGTCGCCGAAGAAGGCGGCCAGACACAGGCCGAAGCCCTGGCTTTCGGAATGGCTGGCCGATCCCTGCGGCCCGTCGACCACCCGGCCATCCACGCCAAGATAGGCGGCTTTCCACACCTCCCACGAGGCATAAAGCGGGTGTTCGGGCAGGATCTGGCCGAAACTGCGGGTCGCAGACCCCAGAACCAGACCGGCCACAAGCGATTTTGCGAAGGTGCGGCGGTTCATCTTTTGCGATGCCCCCGGGTTGTCATGACATAGACAAGGGCGAAGAACACCGAAATCAGGGTTAAGGCCATCATGATGATCGTGAATCCTAGCGGCGACCAGGAGGCATAGGTGCCAAGAACAAAACGCAGGTTGCCGATGGTCAGCGGCTCCAGCAGAACCGGATAGGATGTGACGGGGCGCCAGGTTTCCCAATTGCCCGCTTCGGTCAGGATCGCGACGCGCCCGGCAGGCCCGCCCCGCATGTCACGGGTATTGGCCAAAGCCGTGGCCGCATCGGCGACAGAGGTTGTCGGGCCAAGCGCCAGAACAAGGTTGTCCGGCTCTTCCATCAGGGGCTGCACCAGGATCAGCTTTGCCCTGCGGCCCTGAATCCAGTTGCTGAGCGGCGGGTTGGAAATCCCGGCAAGCCGTGTCAGCTCTGACAGGGCGGATTTTGCCCATTCGGTAATCACCGAAGGTTCGGCCGGTTCCTGTGCCGCGGCGCCCCGGCGTGTCGGCGCGGGCGGCGGCGGCGGGGCCGGGGCCAGCAGGGTTTCGATATCACGGCGGCTCAGCCCCAGCTCGTCCAGGCGAAGCCGGTCAAGTTCGGGGTAAGACAGCACCGTCAGGCCTTCGTCGCCCTGCGGTTCTTCCGGCACCACGCGGTCCAGCATGGCGGCCAGCGGAAACAGATCCGCCTCTGTCAGCCCGCTGGCAATGCCGGTTTCGGCCTCGCGCAGATCGGAGCCGTCAAGGCGGGGCAGCACGTTTTCCATGCCGGAAAACTGCATCGACGGGGTTTCAGGCACCTGCAGAAGCGTATCTGCCATCACCCGCAGCGTGGGGGCGGTGATGGTGGGGCAGGGCAGATCCGGCGGATCCCCGGGGATGATCGCCTCGAAGGTCATCGAATTGGGGCCGGGCTGCAGCAGCGCGGCCTTGAACCGGATATCCAGCGGCGGCAGGATTTCGCCGCCGTTGCGATCCATCGGCAGCAGCTGGATGGTGGTGCCATTGGCCTTGACCAGCAGCAGCGAGCCTTTCGGCAGACCATCGGCAAAGCCATAGACCAGTTCCATCTCGGCCACCTGCGGGCCCAGAACCAGCCAGTCGCGCGGCAGGCGGAACATCACATCTTCCTTGATGTAATGGCCCTTGCGTTCGATATCCTCGCGGCCCAGATCGAAAAGCGCCGTCGGGATGCCCGGTTCCAGCATAGGCCGGCCGGATTGCGCCGCAGCCACCACCGGCAGGAAGGGCGTCAGATCGGGCAGGGGAGTATCGGCCCCGTCTGGCAGGCCATGCACGATGCGCAGCACCAGCGCACCATCCCCGCCCCGCAGCACCTGGGTCGACGGAGAGGTGCCGGGTTCAACGATGATGCGGGCCGCCTGCGGCGAATCGGCGTTCACCGGCTCCCATACCGTCTGTTCGCGCATGGCCGGGCTGCTGCCCGGCGACAGGGCGGCCAGCCTGCGGGCCAGTGCCGCCACGGCGCCCGGATCGGTGCCGGGGGCCAGACGCAGGGCAATGCCTTCGGGGCGCGCGGCCTGTGCGGCCAGCAGGGCTGCCGCATCGGCGTTTGTGGCCTGCCGCAGGGCCGCATCGGCCGGGATGACGACGCCGCTTTGTTGCAGGTCCACCTCCAGCCAGATGGCAAAGCTGGCATCCGGGCCGCAATAGATGCGGTGGCTCTGGTTGACCTCGATCTTCACGCTGTTGCGGCCCGGCTCCAGCGCCTGGGTGGCAAACACGGCTTCGGTGAAGCCTTCAAAGGCATCCGGTGCGATCGGCTCTGTCGGCACGCCGTTCACGACAAGCCGCAGGTTTGAGGCCTCGGGCAGGGAATTGATGCTCATCCGGTAGGACAGGCGGATTTCGCGGGGTGGGGCGCCTTCGGGCAGAAACAGGTCCAGCGTGCTGTCAGCCTGTTCGCCGGACAGCCGCACCACGGTTTCGCCGGTTGCGGACACCATGGGATAGCGCAGCGAGCTGCGCGCGGTTGCACCCTCTGACTGGCTTTGCACCCGGGGCGCCACCGGCATTTCGGTGATTTCTGCCGGGGGCAGCGGGGCAAGCTCTGTCGGCAGCCCGGTGGTCTGTGCGCCCAGGGTTGTCCCCGAGATCAGCAGGACAGCGGCAGACCGCAGAAGGAATGCACCGGACCGCTTCATGGCGCGTGAACCCCCGGTTTCGTCGCAGCCTTGCCGCCACGCGGGTTGAACGCATCATCCACGAATTCGATTGTCATGTCGTCCAGATGGGCGGCCGCGTCACCGAAAGCCAGCAGGTGCACCGGCTTCTGCTTCATCGCTTCGGTCTGCGAGGCGCGCAGGCGGCGGCCGGGTTCGCGTGCAATCGTCCGCAGCAAGCCGGGAAGGCCACGCGCGCCGATGGTCAGCGCATAAAGCACGCCGCCGGTGAACGATTTCTTCGCCATCTTGGCCAGACGCATCTTCCGCCAGTTTTCGCTGTCGCCAAAGATCAGGAAGGCCACGGTTTCGCGGGTGGTCATCGGCTGGTCAGAGCGCAGCAGGGTGCCGAACACGATGCCATCGCCGCCCCGGCTCATGCCGCGGATGGTGGCGCGGACCGGGTTCTGCAGATGCGGCGCTTCGGGGAAATCGGGCACGAAGACGATTTCATCCCCTGCCTTCAGATTGGCGAAATCGGGCGAAGCTGGCACTTTCAGGCGCGCACCGCTGGTGGAGGCCTCGACGATCTCGCCGCGCACCTTGGTTTCGGGGCTGCTGCCCGGCCAGATCGTGCCAGGGCAGTGCAGCGTCACCCGGGGCGAGGCCCGGCGCTGCTGCTTTTCGCCCACGGAAAGCCAGGCGGTGGCCACCAGAATGAAGTTGATGACCGCCCAGCTGCCCACCAGGATCAGCACCGTCCGGTCCCCGGGGAACAGGATCCAGCGCGCCACCAGCGTGACGACGGCGGCAAACATCAGCAGCAGCAACAGCGTCAGCGGGCGGTGCACATCGGACAGGAAATCTTCGTCCAGCGTTTCATCCTTGGCCGTCACGTTGAATTTGGCACTGCGCGGCCGCAGGAAGGTTTTCAGCACGGCGAAGGCCAGATAGGGCGCCTGCGCAACCTCGTAAATCTCTGAAATCAAAGGCCATCTATAGCGGGCATAGAGGGCGTTCTGCACCAGGAAGCTGACGGCGAGATAGGACAGCATATAGGCCAGCGCATCGCCATGGGTGGCCACGAAAATCTCGATCCCGAAGAACAGATAGATCAGCGGCGTCAGCAGATAGGCCATGCGGATCAGCGGGAACAGCCAGAAGCTCATGGAGTTCAGGTAGCACAGCCGCTGCGGAAAGCGCAGGCCGGGGCGGAACAGCGGGTTCTTCAGCAGCAGCATCTGCATCATGCCGGTGGCCCAGCGGCCACGCTGCTGAATGAAGCTGGAGAATGTTTCCGGCTGCAGCCCGGCGATCATCGCCCGGTCCAGATACAGCGAGCGCCAACCATGGGCGTGCATTTCCAGCGCGGTTTCTGCGTCTTCGGTGATGGTTTCCCCGGCAAAACCGCCCACGCTGTCCAGCGCGGCGCGGCGCAGCACGGCGGCCGATCCACAGAAGAAGGCGCCCCCCCAGCGGTCCAGCCCGCGGTGGATGAAGGCATAGAACATCTCGTTTTCAGGCGGGCACAGTTCTGTCAGGCCAAGGTTCCGTTCGATCGGATCCTTGTTGATGAAGAAGTGCGGGGTCTGGACGAGGAACAGCTTCGGATCATCGACGAAATAGCCCACCGTCCGCGCCAGGAAATCGCGGCTGGGCACGTGGTCGGCGTCGAACACCACCACCAGATCGCCGGTCAGCTTTTCCATCGCGGCAGACATGTTGCCCGCCTTGGCGTGTTCGTTGCGGGCCCGGGTGGAATAGGTGATATCCAGCTCTTCGCACAGCGCCATCAGCGTGGCGCGGCGCTCCTGCGCGCGGGCGGCCAGCTTGGGATCGGACGAATTGCAGCGCTGGTCGGTGCCGCCATCATCGCACAAGACCACCGTGCGCTTGTGGCGGGGGTAGATGATGTTCTTGGCCGCCGCCAGCGTGATGGCCAGCATCTCGGGCGGTTCGTTGTAGGATGGTACGAGGATGTCGACGGTGGGCAGGGTTTCCACCGGCACCTGGGCCGGGAAAGGTCGCACCGTCGGATCGGCCGTGATGAAGCAGTTCAGGAAGAACACGAGGATGGAGTAGGTTTCCACCGCCAGCAGGATCAGACCGAGGATGAACGGCGCGCTCAGTGCCGGTTCCGGCAGGGTTTCCAGCAGGCGCCATGTCCAGTAGCGGATCACGATCACGCTGGCTGTGCCCAGCAGGATGAACCGCGGCAGGATCTTGGCCGTGAAAGGCTTGAGCCCCCCCACAATGCCAACGGCGACGATGCCGAGCAGCGCTTGCCCGTCCGTCGACGTCGGTGCAGAGGCAATGAGTGCGACGACACTGACCGTCAGCACCCAGAGAAGCAGCGCCGGATAGTTTCCGGCCCCGCCTTTCATGCTCAGAAATCCCGCCATACGGCCTCCCGGCTGGCGGGATCGCCCCGATATCCGGCCTGTTGCTTCATGGGCTTGGCCCCGCCAGCGGGGACATCATCCGCGATGCGGAGAAGCCGCCGGGCAGACCGCTGCCAACCGAGACAGATCCCAGATGCGTGTCGCGGATGGGTTCCAGCGCCAGTTCGATGCTGCCTGCAACGCAGTTGCGCAGCATCACATCCATCGCATTGGAATTGCGCGGCAGGATGCGGGCATCGCTGCCCACACGGCGGATGGCCAAAACACAGTTCGTGGCCCCGCCCGACCGATACTCCAGCCAGAAGTAATCCCCCAGCTTGTCGGTTCCGCTGCGCAGATCCCGGTCGGTCATAGACCCGAAGGGATGTGGCGTGCCCCCGGCGCGTTTGACGAATTCCGCCAGCTGGAACGTCGGAACCGCGGCTTTGTTGCGGTGCCGGGCGACCAGCAGAAGGAAGTTGTCACCCCGCGTAGAGGTATCGTTCGACAGGGCCACGATCTGCTCGGATTCACCGGGCAGTTCGCGTTGAAGACCGATCAGCGACAAGGGTTCGTCTGTCCAGATCGCCGTTGTGGCGATCTGGCGAAATGGTGTGGCCGCCATAAGCTCGGTGCGGGGCACGTCGCTGAGGGGCGAAATGGTCACGCAGGCCCACAGAAAAGCCGCCGGCACGAAGCCGGTCAGCCGCGAAAGGGCGCGCGGAAAGGCTACCTTCGGATTAGTCACCCGGAAGTCCTGTTTTTTGTGTTTTTCCCGGCAGAACGCAGTTTCCTGCGGCCCGCACATTTTGTCTGCTCGTTATTATTGAGGAAACCTCCCACCTTTCTGTGGCTGTTTCAAGGCAGAGCTTTGTCAGTCGCTGCGCTTGCATAGGATTGTATGCAAATCCGCAACGGATTGGCGCGGAACACATTCTTTATGTGCCTGCCTGCGAATCGCATCCGGTGCCCGGCTGGCCATGGCAGCTGGACATCCGGCGCGGCTTCCAAGACAGTTGCGCCTGCCCACAAATCCGGAACCAGACCTTGCCCAGACTGCCCCAGATCCTGCTTGCCCTGAGCCTTGGCACGGCGGGTGGATTTCTGTTTTTCTTTCTTGGATTGCCACTGCCCTGGATGTTGGGGGCGATGTTTTCAACGATGATTGCGGCGGTCGGGGGGCTGCCGGTTCTGGCACCATCGCGCATCCGGCCGTTTGTCGTTGCGGTGATCGGGGTGATGCTGGGCGCCCGGTTCACATCCGAGATTCTGGGCCAGATGCAGGTCTGGGCGGGTACATTATCGCTTTTACTGCTGTTCGTTCTGGTTTCGGCGGCGCTGGTGGTGCCGTTCTATCGGTTTGTCGGGGGCTTTGACTGGAAAACCGCCTATTTCGCCGGAATGCCCGGCGGCCTGGCGGAAATGGTCGAGATCGGTGAGGCGCGGGGCGCCGATGTCCGGCAGGTGGTTCTGGCCCACAGCCTGCGAATCGTCGTGACCATTGCCATGGTCGCGCTGTGGTTCCGCGTGATCGAGGGTTATGCGGTGGGCCGGGCCATTCTGGATCAGGGGCCACCCTTGCAGCTGGTCGATGCGGCGCTGCTGCTGGCCTGTGCGGTGTTCGGCAGTCTGGCGGGCCGGTTTCTGGGCCTGCCCGCACCGGCGTTTCTGGGGCCGATGATTCTGTCGGCGGCGCTGCACATGGCGGGAATCACCGAAGGATCGCCGCCCGGCCTTCTGGTGAACGGGGCGCAGGTCATTCTGGGCACGGTGATCGGCTGCCGGTTTTCCGGCATCCGCGCGGCAGAGCTGGCCCGCGCCGCCTGGCTCAGCTTGCTGGCCACACTTCTGTCGCTGGTGGTGGCGCTCGCTTTTGGTCTGGTGATGCAGCGCCATTTCGGAATTGCGCTGGAACAGGGGCTGCTGGCGCTGGCGCCGGGCGGATTGACCGAAATGGGGCTGGTGGCTTTGGCCATTCATGCAGATGTTGCCTTTGTGGCGCTGCATCATGCGGCACGGATTCTTTTCGTGATCCTTCTGGCGCCTTTTGCTTTCCGGTTGCTGGGCGGCGAACGTAACGGCACCTGATCGCCCGCGTGCGTGTATATTGACTCGTCTGGGGGGATGAATCACCCCATCTGCCCAAGACCCTCGCGGCTGCTGTTCCGGGAACCATGATGCTGAAACCATTTGCCCCCGCCCTGATGTGCCTGATGGCCCTGACGCCCGGTATTGCCCTTGCCGAACCACTGCCGGTGCGCATCGTTTCGGCGCAGCCGGTCTCTGGCAGCCACGAGGTGGTGCTGACCGGCACCCTGCAGGCTGTCGAAAGCTATGGTGCCGCCTTCCGCGACAGCGGGCGCCTGCTGGCGGTGCTGCTGCGCGAGGGGGATCGGGTGGCGCAGGGCGATGCGCTGGCGCGGATAGACCCGACGCAGGCCGAGGCTGCGGCCCGTGCGGCACAGGCCGCCCTGGCCGGGGCAGAGGCCCGGCTGCGCGAAGCCCGGCAGGCCCGCGACCGGGCGCAGGGATTGCGGCAGCGCGGGGCAGGTACTCAGGCCGATCTGGATGCCGCGACCGGGGCGCTGATCTCCGCCGAAGCCGTGCGCGATCAGGCCGCCGCAGCGCTTGCCAAGGCGCGATCAACCCTGGACGATACGGTGCTGCGTGCGCCCAGTGCCGGGATCGTCACCGCCCGCAGCGCGGAACCAGGGCAGGTGGTGAATGCCGGGCAGGCCGTGCTGACCATTGCCGCCGATGGCGGGGCCGAGGCTGTGTTCAACGCCCCCGACGGTGTGGATCTGGAGGCGTTCCTGGGCCGCCCTGTCCGGCTTTCGCTGATCGACCAGCCCGATATCGCGCTGCAGGGCCAGCTGACAGAGGTTTCCCCGGTGGTGGATCAGGCAACCGGCAGCGTGGCGGTGAAAGCGCGTCTGACCGGCGATCCGCCGGAGGGCGTGGCCTTCGGCAGCCCGGTGATCGGCCGCGCAGACATGGCCCGGCCCGAAGGCATCGCCCTGCCCTGGACGGCCCTTGCCGCAAAAGGCGGCGCGCCTGCGGTCTGGATCGTCGATCCGGCGCAGATGACGGTGGCCTTGGCCCCCGTGACCGTGGCGGAATATGGTGTCGACACGGTTCTGGTCTCTGACGGGGTGGCGCCGGGTGCGCAGGTGGTGGCCGATGGGGCGCATCTGCTGTTTCCGGGCCGCAGCGTGATCGCACGGGGGGTGGCCCAATGATCCGGTATCTGCTGCTTCTGGCCTGTGCCGCCGCACCATCCTTCGCCGAAGAGGCGGCCGCGCCGCCTGCGCCCCCCCGCCCCGTCCTGTCAGAACTGGTGACAGAGGGGGCCATCCGCCAGCGGGTCTTTGCGGGCATCATCGAAGCCGAGGTGACCAGCATCCTAGCCTTCCAGACGCTGGGCCGCCTGGCCAGCCTGCCGGTTGCGGCGGGGGATCGGGTGCGCGCCGGGGATGCGCTGGCCACGCTGGATCAGGTGACCCTGCAAGAGGATGTGGCCGCCGCAACCGCCGCGCTGGCAGGGGCCCGTGCCGAAGCCGTGCTGGCGGAACAGACGCTGGCCCGTGCGCAGGAACTCGTGCGCCGGGGCGTCAGCTCTGCCGCGCAGCTGGAAGCCGCGCAAAGCGCGCGGGATTCGGCCGTGACACAGGTCACCTCGGCCGAGGCCGATCTGGAACGGGCTGAAGATGCCGCGCGCTTTGGCACCCTGTCCGCCCCGATGGATGGCATCGTGCTGTCCACGGCGGCAGAGCCTGGCTCAGTCGTCTCGCCCGGAACCCCGATCCTGACGCTGGCCGGGCTGACAGGGCGCGAGGCGGTGATCGACGTGCCGACCGAATTCCTGACGTTTCTGAAGCCTGGCGCCACGTTCGAACTGCAGGGCCATGGCACCAGCGCGGTGCCCATCACCGGCACGCTGCGGCTGATCGAACCCACCGCTGATGCCGGCACGCGCAGCCGGCGGCTGCGGCTGTCGCTGGGCGATATTCCCCCGGCCTATCGGCTGGGCAGTCTGATCTCTGCCCGGCTTTCGGGGCCGGAGCCGGGCACAGTGGCGGGCATCATGACCCTGCCCGCAACCGCGATCACCGGCACGGCCGATGCGCCTGCGGTCTGGCGCGTGGGCGAGGGGCGTATCTTGCAGCTTGTGCCGGTCACGCTGGGTCGCAGCCTGGGCAGCCGGGTCGAGATTGCGGCGGGCATCGCACCGGGTGAGGAAATTGTGGTGAAGGGTGTGAACTCTGTCACCGAAGGCCAGACCGTCGGCAGAAGGATCGAATGATGCGCGGCTTCAATCTGTCGGACTGGGCGCTGAAACACCGGTCCATGGTGTGGTATCTGATCCTTGTCTCGCTGCTGGCAGGGGCTTTCGGCTATATGTCGATGGGGCGCGAGGAAGATCCCTCGTTCACCATCAAGACCATGATCATCAGCGCGGCCTTGCCCGGCGCCACTGCCGAAGAAACTGTCACCCAGGTGACAGAGCGGATCGAGAAGAAGCTGCAAGAGCTGGAAACGCTGAAAATGACCCGGTCGGAAACCCGGCCCGGTCAGGCAACGGTCTATCTGGAACTGCGCGACGATACGCCGGCGGCCGAGGTTCCCGCGATCTGGGCGCGGGTGCGCAACATGATGACCGATATCCGCGGCACCTTTCCCGAAGAATTCGCCGGTTTCGGCTTCAATGACAGCTTTGGCGATGTGTTTGGCAATATCTATGCCTTCACCTCGGACGGGTTCACCCCGCGCGAGGTGAAGGATTGGGCCGAACAGGTGGAAACCGCCATCCTGGGGCTGGAAGATACCGGCAAGGTTGAACTGATCGGCGTGCAGGACGAGGTGATCCATATCGAGTTTTCGGCCCGCCGTCTGGCGGCGCTGGGGCTGGATCAGGCGGCGGTGCTGAATACGCTGGCGCAGCAGAATGCCATCGTGCCTTCGGGCATCATCCGCACGGCGCAGGAACAGGTTCTGGTGCGGGTGTCTGGCCGGTTTTCGGCGGCGGAAGAGCTGGCGGCCACATCCCTGCGCGTTGGCGATACCTTCTTTGCTCTGTCCGATGTGGCCACGGTGACCGCCGGTTACGAAGATCCCCCGGGCGAGGTGTTCCGCTTCAACGGCCAGCCTGCGGTCGCGCTGATCGTGGGGATGCGGGCCGGATCGAATGTGCAGCATTTCGGCACCGAACTGGATGCGGTGACCGAGCGCATGGCGCAGGAACTGCCGCTGGGGATCGAATTGCACAAGGTGGCCGATCAGCCGCATGTGGTGCAGGAATCGGTTGATCACTTCCTGAAAGCGCTGATCGAGGCGGTGGTGATCGTGCTGGCCGTCAGCTTTGTGTCGCTGGGCTTGCGCGCAGGTCTGGTGGTGACGCTGACCATCCCGCTGGTGCTGGCGCTGACCTTCGTGATCCTGAACATCATGGACATCACGCTGCAGCGCATTTCGCTGGGGGCACTGATCATCGCGCTGGGGCTTTTGGTGGATGATGCCATGATCGCCATCGAAACCATGATCTCGCGGCTGGAGGTCGGTGAAAGCCTGGAAAAGGCCGCCAGCTATGCCTGGTCTTCCATTGCCTTTCCCATGCTGTCGGGAACGCTGGTCACCGTGGCGGGCTTCATCCCCATCGGGCTGAACTCCTCTGCCGCGGGCGAATATACCATTTCGCTGTTCTATGTGATCGCCATTTCCCTGCTGCTGTCCTGGGTGGTGGCGGTGCTGTTCGCGCCGATCCTGGGCACGACCTTCCTGCCCAAGCGGATGAAGCATCACAATCCCGAACCCGGCCGCCTGCGCCGCGCCTTCCATGCGGCATTGCGCGGGGCGATGCGGTGGAAATGGCTGACGGTGGGCATCACCTTTCTGGCCTTCGCCGTGTCGATTTACGGGATGCGCTTTGTCGAACAGCAGTTCTTCCCCACATCCGACCGGCCCGAGCTGATCATCGACGTTTCGCTGCGGCAGAATTCCAGCTTTACCGCCACGGATGCGGTGATGGCCGATCTGGATGACTGGATGGCGCAGCAGGAAGAGCCGGTCTTCTGGTCTACCTATGTGGGCCGCAGCGCGCCGCGCTTCATTCTGGCCTTCGACGCCATGACACCTTCGCCCAATTTCGGGCAGATCGTCATCATGACCGAAAGCCTGGAGGCCCGTGACGCCCTGCGCCAGAAAGTGCGCGATCTGGCGGAAACCATGCCGGGGGTCGATCTGTTCCCGAAATTCCTGGAACTGGGGCCGCCGGTGGGCAAGCCGGTACAATATCGCCTGTCGGGGCCTGAACCGGCCAAAGTGGCCGATCTGGGCCGCGATCTGGCTGCGGTGGTGGCAGGTGACAGCCGCCTGACCGGCGTGGTGATGAACTGGAACGAACCGGCGCGCGTCGCCCGTGTCGTGCTGGATCAGGACCGGCTGCGCCAGCTGGGCCTGACGCAGACCGATGTGGCGCAGGCGCTCTATGGCCTGTTCGATGGCACGACCGTCACCGAACTGCGCGATGGCCGCACCCTGATTGATGTGGTGGCGCGGGGCACGGATGCAGACCGCTCTTCGATCGCCTCGTTGCAGAACCTGCAGCTGGGCAATGCGGCGGGGCAGCCTATTCCGCTGATTTCCTTCGCCACGCTGGAATGGGATATGGAACCCCCGGTGATCCATCAGCGCAACCGCGTGCCCACCGTCACCGTCAAGGCTGCCGTGGCGACCAAGGATCAGCCCGATACGATCGTGAAGGCGCTGACGCCGCAGATCGACGCCTTCGCCGCCACGCTGCCCCCGGGCTATCGGGTAGAGCTGGGCGGATCGGTGGAAAACAGCGCCGACAGCCAGGCGCCGATTGCCGCCGTGGTGCCCTTGATGCTGCTGATCATGGTCACGCTGGTCATGGTGCAGATGCAGGGCTTCCGCCTGTCGGCCATCGTGCTGGCCGTGGCGCCGCTGGGCATGATCGGCGTGGTGATCGCGCTGCTGTCTTCGGCGGCACCGCTGGGTTTTGTGGCCATTCTGGGGGTTCTGGCGCTGGTCGGCATCCTGATCCGCAATTCCATCATTCTGGTGCATGAGATCGAAGAGTTGCTGCACAAGGGCCGCGACCGCTGGCAGGCGGTGTTCGAGGCGTCGGACAGCCGCGCCCGCCCCATCCTGCTGACGGCGGCGGCGGCCAGCCTTGCGCTGATCCCGATTTCGCAGCAGGTGTTCTGGGGGCCGATGGCCTATGCGATGATGGGGGGCATCATCGTCGGCACGCTGGTCACGCTGCTGTTTGCCCCGGCGCTGTATTGCGTGGTGTTCCGGCTGCGGCCGCCCGTGGCATAAGGCGGCTGCGTGACCTCAGGCGCGCCGCCACCGGCTGGCGCGCCGTTCCGCAGGCTGGATCAGCAGATAGTCGATGGCCAGCATGATGGCCACGAAGCCAAGCGCATAGGCCAGAACACCGGCGATATCGAACAGCTGGAATTTCATGTGGATCTGGAACCCCACGCCGGTGGACCGGCCCAGAAACTCCACCACCAGCACGATTTTCCAGATGATCGCCAGCCCGTTGCGCGCCGATGCCGCCATGAAGGGCGCCAGCTGCGGCAGCAGCACATGGCGCAACCGGGCGAGGGGTGACAGGCGGAACACCTGCGCCATATCCGCCAGTACCGGTGACAGCGTGCGCGCCCCCTCGCGCATCGTGACCAGAACCATGGCCGTCTTGTTGATGGTGACAGCCGCAATTGCGGCGGTTTCGTTCAGCCCGATCCACAGATAGCACAGCACGATGACCACCAGCGCGGGCAGGTTCAGGAAGATGGTCACCCAAGGGTCAAGCCAGCGGTCCAGCCGGGGCATCCGGCCCAGGGCCACACCCAGCACCGATCCCAATACCATGGCCAGCCCGAAGGCCATGGCCACCCGCAGAAGCGTGGCCGATGTATGGTGCCACAGCCGGCCCGACACCGCCTCGGTCCAGAAGGTTGCCAGAACTTCGGGCGGGGCGGGCAGGATGCGGGGTTCGCCCTTCAGCAGGGCCAGCCCCCACCAGAATGCCACAAACCCCGCCAGCGACAGGGCAAGGATCATTCGGTCGGGCATATGAACGGGTCGGGTCATGTGGTCAGGATAGGGCAGGGCGCCGGGATGTGCGCTTCTACCTTCGTCCAATTCCCGCGCAGGTGCGACAGGCCTAGGCTCTGGCCATGCGTATATTTCTGGCTCTGCTGTTCGTTCTTCTGGATACCGCGCTGGCGCTTGCGGCCCCTCTGGGCCGCGACGAGATCGCCGGTTTCATCGTGCCCCCCTATGCCCTGGGCGAGCCGGTGAATGACAAGGGTGTATGGAGCCTGCGCAACTCTGGCGGGGCCGAGGCGGGTTATGTGTTCGAAACCGCGCCGATGGCACCGCTGCCCGGCTTTTCCGGTGCGCCGATCAACATGCTGGTTCTGCTGGATCTGGAGGGCCGGTTCATCGACCTGCGGCTGATTTCGCATAACGAGCCGATCTTCGTATCCGGTCTGGGCGAAGCGCCGTTCCGCAAGTTTCTGGAGCAATATCCCGGCCTTTCGATCAATACGCCGATGGTGGTGGGCGTGCCCTATGGCGAGGGTGGCGCAGGCAGCGGTATGGTGCATCTGGATGGTGTCGCCAAGGCCACAGCCTCGGTCCGCATTGCGCATGAAAGCATTCTGGCCGCAACATTGCAGGTGGCGCGCGAAAAGATGCAGGGCGTGCAATCGGCGCCCCCGGCCCACCCCGACCCCGCGCATGATGAACCTCTGGACTGGCAGGCGCTGGTGGATCAGGGCATTGCCCGCAATCTGCGCGTGACCAATGCCGAACTGGATGCCGCCTTTGCAGGCACGATCTGGGCCGATGACGACCCGGAGGCGCAGGCCGATCCTGCAGGGCTGTTTCTCGACCTCTGGCTGGTGGATATAGGCCCGCCAAGCATTGCCCGCGCCGTGCTGGATGCCGATGCCCAGGCCGATCTGGCGCGGTTCCTGCGCGTCTCGCCGGATGATGAACCGCTGCTGGTGATCGACGCCGGGCGGCACGGGCTGGTCAGCCCGGATTTCGTGCGCAACACCGCGCCCGATCTGCTGGGCGCTGAACAGGACGGCCTGCCGCTGGCCCTGCGCGATGCCGACATGATCTTCGGCACGCAGCCCGACGTGCCCGAAGGCACGGCGATGATCCTGCGCACCGACAGGCGGCTGGGCTTCGATCCGGCGCGCGACTGGATGCTGCAGGTGATCGCCACGCGTGAACATGGCATGTTCCAGCCCGAAATCGGTTCGGCCACCTTCACGCTGACGCATCAGACGCCGGAACGCTTCTATGCCCGCGCCACCCCGCCCAAGACCTTGCCACCCTGGCTGGAGGCGCTGCGCAACCGCGCCACCGATCTGGTGCTGCTGGCTGTCGCCCTGCCCGCGCTGCTGCTGGCGCTGGGGCCGGGGATGAACCGGCTGGCGGGGCTACGGCTGTTTACCCCGATCCGGCTGGGTATTCTGGCATTGGTCACCGGGTTCATCGGCTGGTGGGGGCAGGGACAGCTTTCCATCGTCACGCCGCTGGCGACCCTGCGCACGGCGATCGAGGGCGGCAGCTTTGCCTATCTGCTGTATGATCCGTTCTCGCTGCTGATCTGGGCGGTGGCGATCCTGGGCTTCGTGCTCTGGGGGCGCGGGCTGTTCTGCGGCTGGCTATGCCCCTTTGGTGCCCTGCAGGAATTCGCGCATCATCTGGGCCGCCTGCTGCGCCTGCCGAAATGGGAACTGGCGCCGCGCTGGGATACCCGGCTGAAGGGCCTGAAATACGCCCTGTTGGGCGGCATGGTGCTGACGGTACTGATCGCGCCCGACCGGGTGGATACCGTAGCCGAGGTGGAGCCGTTCAAGACCGCGATCACCACCTTCTTCATCCGCGAATGGTATTATGTGGCCTATGCCGGGTTCTGGCTGGTGCTGGGCCTGTTCACCTTCAAGGGCTTCTGCCGCTATGTCTGCCCACTGGGCGCGCTGATGGCGATTGGCGGGCTACTGCGCGGGCGCGACTGGATCGCGCGGCGCAAGGAATGTGGCTCGCCCTGCCAGCTGTGCAAGGTGCGCTGCAACTACGGGGCAATCAAACCGACCGGGAAGATTTCCTATTCGGAATGTTTTCAATGTCTTGATTGCGTGACCATCCATGATGACCCGCGGCAGTGCGTGCCGCTGGTGCTGGCGGCAAAGGGGCGGGTGATGAAACCTGCAACACGGGCGGTGGCGGCAAAATGAAACGGCGGCGGTTCCTGCAGATCGTGGCGGCGGCGGTGGCGGCACCGGGCATGGTTTCGGCGGCCGCCGAATGGCGCGGCCGGGCGCTGGGGGCCGAGGCCGCCATCGCCCTGCACGGCCCGGGGGCAGAGGCCGCGCTGGCCGAACTGCCATCCCTTCTGGCCGAGGTGGAGGCGGTGTTCAGCCTGTATCAACCTTCAGAGCTGACGCGGATCAATGCGGCGGGCGGTGGTGTGCTTTCGCCCTGGATGGCCGAGGTTCTGGCACTGGCGGGCCGCCTGCACGGCCTGACCGGCGGCGCCTTCGATCCCACGGTGCAGCCCCTGTGGCGGGCGCTGGCAACGGGCGGTGATGTGATCGGCGCGCGGGCGCTGGTCGGCTGGGATCGCGTTGTGCTCGGGCCTGAAATCCGCCTGGGCGCGGGGCAGGCGCTGACGCTGAACGGCATTGCGCAGGGCTTTGCCACCGATCTGCTGCGCGACCGGCTGGCGGCACGCGGCTTCACCCAGGCCTTGGTGAACATCGGGGAACATGCCGCTTTGGGCGGGCCGTTCCGCCTGGCCATCGAAGATCCGGCAGCGGGGGTTCTGGCGACGCGGGCCTTGCGCGGTGCAGCGCTGGCGGTCAGTTCGCCCGCCGCCATGCGTCTGGGCGGGCAAGGGCACATCCTGCATCCAGCGGGCCTGCCGCCGCTTTGGTCCACCGTGGCGGTCGAGGCAAACCGGGCGGCGCTGGCCGACGGGCTGGCCACAGCGCTGGTCTTTGCCGATCTGGCGCAGATCACCCGCCTGCGTGCCGAAGTGCCGGAGCTGCACGCTGTGGTGCTGGTGGATGCCGCCGGGGATCTGCGCACGGTCTGAGCGGCGGGTCAGGCACCCCCTCCCCAACCCTCCCCCCTTGCAGGGGGAGGGAGTGCGTTGTTTTGGGCCGGTGTGCGGTGTGCGCAGCTGCAGAAAGGGCGCTCTCCCTCTCTCCCATGGGGAAGAGGGTAGGGTGAGGGGGCGTTGGGTGCCCCCCCCAACCCTCCCAGGGAGCGCGTTGTTTTGGGCTGGGTGTGGTACGCGCAGCTGCCGCAAGAGCGCTCTCCCTCTCCCCTTTGGGGGAGAGGGTAGGGTGAGGGGGTGTTGCGACATCAGTCTGCTGTCCCGCCCAACCCTCCCCCTGACAGGGGGAGGGCGCGCGGCGCCCGGAGAGGAGGAGAGGCGCGCGCGGGGGATCCCGGGGGTGAACGCCCCCGCCAGGGATCAGCGGTCAGGCATCGTGAAGGTCAGCCCGTATTTCGCATAGGCCGCAGCCAGACGCCCGTCCGCCAGCGCGGCGGTGATCGCATCATCCAGCGCGTAAGACAGGTCGCGGTGGCTGTGATGCACCGCAATCCCCACGGTCCAGCTGCCCAGCCCGAATCCGGGCAATGGCGGCTGGTGAACCTTCACACCCTCCCCCGCCCCGGCCTGCAGCTGCGCGCGTGGCCCCATCGCTGCCATCACCTCGCCCGCTGCCAGCGCGGTCATCCCTTCGGCCATGGTTCTGAACCGGCGGATGTTCGGCCCGATCTGGCCGCCGGGAAAGGCGGTCAGATAGAAATCGGAAATCGAATCATTCTCGACCGCCACGGTATCAAACCGGAAAAACGCAGGCACCGGCGCCCCTTCGTGGCGGGCCTCGTCCGAGGGCACGGCATCCGGATAGGCATCCAGCCGATAGGCAATGGCGATTTCTTCCTTGGCATACTGGCCCGTGAATACCACCTGTTCCACCAGACAGGTGAATTCTGAATTATAGGGCACCCGCATCATCACATTGGATACCGGTTCCTTCTGCACCGTGCCGCGCCAGACGTAAGACATCAGATCGGTCTGCAGATTTTCGCCCGCCTGCACAAAGCGGTATTCGGGCGTCACGCCAAGACTTTCGGCCAGAATGCGGCCCACCTCGATATCCACCCCTTTTGCCGTGCCATCCTCGGCCCAGCTGTAGGGGGGGAAATCCTCGTATACCGCGATGTTCAGCGTGCCACGTTCGATGATCTCGTCCATGGTCTGGCCGACAAACTCGCGCGGGGTGTTCTGCGGGCGGGCACCGGGCACCACATTTTCGCAGCGGGCGAAAACGGGCAAAGCGGCAAGGGCAAATGCCCCCGCCGCCAGCCCCGCCAGAAGGGCGCGCCTGTCCATGGTCAATGCGTGGCCGAAAGCCCGATGGTCAACGCCTCGGCCGCGTGCTTGGAGCCTTCGGGCGTGCCATCCAGGAACAGGACCGCGCGGCGCACCACGCTGTCGGATACCGGCGCGCCAGAGGCGGTTTGCACCTCGGTCGAAATCGCCGCCAGCTCTTCCTTCAGCTTGGCGGGGTCGCCACCCCCGGTGGCCAGCTCGTCACGGATCGCGGTCAGGCGGGCAGTATGGGCATCCAGCGCGCCATCTTCGGGACGGGTTTCAACATAGGTCCGGATCGCCCAGCCGGCCTTCTGGCCCAGAACTTCACCAAAGCCGGGCATCTTGGTGGTGCCGTCCTGGGTATAGCCGTGCTGGAACCGCTCCATATACCATTCGTCGCCATATTCGGCGGCTTCCAGAAAGCGCAGGTCGGGGGCCAGCCCGCCCGACACCACACCCAGACCATGGCAGCGGGCGCAGTTCTGGTTATAGGCGCTGTCACCAATCTCGACAGCCTTGGCCCAGATCTCTTCGCCCACCTTGTCGGCACGATAGGGGTTTTCGATCAGCCATTCCTCGCCCACATCGGGCAGGGCATCGGTATTGACCGGCTGGGGGGCCACATCGCCATGGCCTGCGGCCATGGTCGCAATCCCGGCAAGGGCCAGAGCGGCAGCGATTCCGCGGATGAAATGGGTCATAGGCTCGTCCTCCCTTGAGCATTGATCCGTGCTAACCGAACCTTGCTGCATTGCGGTATTGGACTTTCGTGCAGGCGGGGGGCGCTCTGCTACCAATGTCTTATTCCCCTCCCCGCCTCCCCGGCTGAACATGACGGCAGGGAGACGAGACATGCCATATTTCAAACCGCAGACCGCCGCGGCCGCCGCGGCGCTTGCTTTTTGCACCCTGCCTGCCTCCGCGCAGCAGGCCTCCAAGATTGACGTGCCGATCCTGTATCTGCGCCAGGAGGCAGAGCTACCGCCCGTGCTGTCGAATCTGGATCCGGTGCCCGAAGATCTGGGAATCGCCGGGGCCGAGGTGGCGCTGAAAGACAACCAGACGACAGGCGGTTTTCTGGGCCATAACTATACGCTGCAGGTGGTTTCCATCGAACCCGGCGGTGATCTGGCGGGCGCGGCACAGGCCGCGCTGGCCGGGGCAGGCGTGGTGCTGGTGGAAGGCTCTGCCGCCGATGTGCTGACCGTGGCCGATCTGCCCGAGGCGCAGGGCAAACTGCTGTTCAACGTGGCCTCGGGTGCTGCGGCGCTGCGCTCGGCCGATTGCCGGGCGAATGTGCTGCATACCATCCCCGAAGATGCCGCGCGCACCGATGCGCTGATGCAGGTTCTGGTCGCCAAGCAGTGGAAAACCCTGGCGCTGGTGATCGGCCCGAAAGAGGGGGATCGCATCTATGCCGATTCCCTGCGCCAGTCCGCCTCCAAATTCGGCCTGACCATCGCGGGCGAGAAGGAATGGACCTTCGACACCGATCTGCGCCGCGCCGCCACCACCGAACTGCCGCCCTTCACCCAGGATCTGCCGGAGCATGATGTGCTCTTGGTGGCGGATGAGGCCGATGATTTCGGCCGCTATGTGGAACATAACACTTGGGCACCCCGCCCCATCGCCGGTTCCGAAGGGCTGGAAGGCTTCGGCTGGACACCCGTTCTGGAACAATGGGGGGCGGTGCAGCTGCAGAATCGCTTTGAAAAACAGGCCGAACGCAACATGCAAAGCCGCGATTACGCGGCCTGGACGGCAATCCGCACCATCGGTGAGGCGGTCACCCGCAGCAATGCGGCCGACCCCGCCACGCTGCGGGCCTATATCCTGTCCGATGCCTTCCAGCTCGACGGGTTCAAGGGCCGCGCCCTAACCTTCCGCCACTGGAATGGCCAGATGCGCCAGCCCATCGCCGTCGCCAATGCCCGCGCGCTGGTCACGCTCGCCCCTGTCGAGGGCTTCCTGCACCAGCGCAATGAAACCGACAGCCTCGGGATGGACGAACCCGAGAGCGCCTGCAAAGCTTTCGGAGGATGACATGACCCGCCTTGCCCTTCTGCTGATGACCATCGCCCTGCCGGTCCAGGCCGGTGAAATCTGGGTGACCAATGAAAAGGACGATACCGTTTCGGTGATCGACGCGGATACGCTGGAGGTTGTGCGCACCTATCCCACCGGCGAACGCCCGCGCGGCATCACCTTTTCCAAGGATTTCAGCCGCGTCTATATCTGCGCCTCCGACAGCGACACCGTGCAGGTGATGGACCCGGCCACCGGCGAGATCCTGCATGATCTGCCATCGGGCGAAGACCCGGAACAGTTCGTTCTGGCCCCGGATGACCGCCACCTCTACATCGCGAACGAGGATGACGCGGTGACCACCGTGGTGGATACCGAAAGCCGCACCGTGGTGGCCCAGATCAACGTCGGGATCGAGCCCGAAGGCATGGCCGTCTCGCCCGATGGCAAGATCGCCATCACCACTTCCGAAACCACCAACATGGCGCATTGGATCGACACGGCGACCCAGGCCCTGTTCGCCAATACGCTGGTCGACAGCCGCCCCCGCCATGCCGAATTCACCGCCGATGGCGCCAGGCTCTGGGTTTCCTCTGAAATCGGCGGCACGATTACCGTGTTCAACACCGCCGATCAGGCCGAGATCGGCAAGATCCGCTTTGAAATCACCGGGGTCAATCAGGATCTGGTACAGCCGGTCGGGTTCAAATTCTCGCCCGATGGCAAGAAGGCCTTCGTGGCGCTTGGCCCCTCGAACCATGTCGCCGTGGTGAATACCGAAACCATGCAGCCCGAGAAATACATCCTCGTCGGCCGCCGGGTCTGGCACATGGCCTATTCGCCCGACAACAGCCAGCTGTTCACCACCAATGGCGTCTCGGGCGATGTGACGGTGATCGACGTGGCCAGTGAAGAGCCGGTGAAGACCATCAAGGTCGGCCGCTTCCCCTGGGGCGCCGCCATGCGCCCCACCAAAAACTGAAAGGATCTGCCCCATGAAATCGCTGTTGCTTGCCCTCGCCCTCTCGGCCCTGCCGCTGTCTGCCACCGCCCAGACGGCAGGCCTGCTGGAACGCGCCAACCGCGTGGAACTGCCGGGGCTGAAGCTGATGTCGGGCGAACCCGTCTCGGCCGCGCCGCTCACCCTCAAATCCGGCACCTATTACATCATCGAGATCGAATCCGACGGCAGCGCCGAACTGGCGCTGGAAGGTGCGGCCTTCTTCCGGGCGATCTGGGTCAATGAGGTGGTCATCAACGATATCGAAATCCGCCCTCTGGGCCTCGATTCCTTCGAATTCGATGATGAAGGCAAGATCGAGCTGTCGTTCATCGCCATCAAACCTGGCAAATACGCGCTCAGCGTCCCGGGTTCGACCGGCGACAGCCAGCGGGTCGAGATCAGCATCGAGTGACCAGCGGGCTGCAGATCCAGGGCGTCAGCTACCGCTACGGCGCGAAAGAGGCGCTTTCGGGCCTGTCTTTCGACGTGCCCGCCGGGCAGTTCTGCGCGCTTCTGGGGCCGAATGGTGCCGGAAAATCCACGCTGTTTTCGCTGCTGACCCGGCTGTTCACCAGCCGGGAAGGCCAGATCATCGTGGCAGGCCAGGATCTGGCCCGCCATCCCCGGGCGGCGCTGGCGCGTATGGGGGTGGTGTTTCAGCAGCCCACACTGGATCTGGATCTGACGGTGCGCCGCAACCTGCTGTATTTCGCGGCGCTCCATGGCATTTCGCGCCGCGAGGCCGAACGCCGCGCCGCCGAGGCGCTGGAACGGCTGGGCATGGCCGAACGCGCCCATGAACCCCTGCGCAACCTGAACGGCGGCCACCGGCGGCGGATGGAGATTGCGCGCGCCCTGATCCACCGCCCCGACGTGCTGCTGCTGGATGAACCGACGGTCGGGCTTGATGCCGCATCCCGCCGGGCGATCACCGATCATGTGCATGATCTGGCGGCGCAGGGGCTGGCCGTGCTCTGGGCCACCCATCTCACCGACGAGGTGGAAGACACCGATCTGCTGGCCATCCTGCATCAGGGCCGCCTGCTGGCCACCGGCCCCTGCGCCGATCTGCGCGGCGCGGAACCGCTGCGCGACATGTTCCTGCGCCTGACTGCGCTTCCCGTTGCCGAAATATCCTCGGGGGATGCGGGGGGCAGACAGCCCCCCGCTTCGGCCCCCACCTGTGCAGGGGGGCCTGCGCCATGATCTGGTTCACCGCCCTTCAGGCCATCCTGCACCGCGAGGCATTGCGCTTCGTCGGCCAGCGCGGGCGCCTGGTCGCGGCGCTGGTGCGCCCGTTGGTCTGGCTGTTCGTCTTCGCCGCCGGGTTCCGCGCCGCGCTGGGCCTGTCGATCATCCCGCCCTACCAGACCTATATCACCTACGAGACCTACATCGTCCCCGGCCTTTGCGGCATGATCCTGCTGTTCAACGGGATGCAAAGCTCGCTCTCGCTGGTCTATGACCGTGAAATGGGCTCGATGCGGCTCTTGCTGACGGCGCCGCTGCCGCGCTGGTGGTTGCTGATGTGCAAACTGCTGGCGGGCACGCTGGTGTCGGTTTTGCAGGTTGGCATCTTTCTGGCCATTGCCGCGCTCTGGGGCGTGCGCATCCCGGCTTTCGGTTTCATCGCCGTCATCCCTGCGCTGCTGGTGGGCGGGCTGATGCTGGGCGCGCTGGGGCTGATGCTGTCATCCTTCATCAAGCAGCTGGAAAACTTCGCAGGCGTGATGAACTTCGTGATCTTCCCGATGTTCTTCCTGTCCTCCGCGCTATACCCGCTGTGGAAGATGCGCGAAGCCGCGCCCCGGCTGGCTGATCTCTGCGCCATCAACCCCTTTACCCATGCGGTCGAACTGATCCGCTTCGCGCTCTATGGTCAGTTCAACGCGCCCGCTCTGGGCTGGATGGTGCTGG
>Ga0154510_1231_pt1 | contig 22132 bp, 22 predicted proteins | sample RifGroE1_FD_115989 | JGI IMG/M metagenome (GOLD analysis project Ga0154510, IMG submission 115989) | Rhodobacteraceae bacterium GWE1_64_9
CCCGGATCAGGCCGCGCCGCGCCACCTCGTCCAATGCGGCGGGCAGCATTCCCTGCGCATCCATCGCCACGCCTTCCAGATGCAGGCCAAGATAGCTGCACAGCGGCATCAGCGTGTGATGGGTCAGCGCCTCTGCGGCAATGCCCGAACCGGGCGGCACCACCCCCATCAGTGCGGCGGTGATGGCGGGCGTGGCGCCATTGGTGATGGCGATATTCTGCGCCTCGGCCGGGATGCCGATCCGGTTCAGCCAGTCTGCCGCGGTGGCACGGTGCTGCGGCAGCACGGTATTGGGCCGGAAAGACAAGGCCGAAGCCGAAGCCAGATGTTCGGCCAGCCAGCCAAAGCCCTGCCGCAGCCGCTCCAGATGCAGGGGTTCGGCCACGGGTTTCAGGATCGACAGATCCACCACCTCGCCCGGGCGTTCGGGCAGATAGGGCTGTCGCGCCTCGGCCCCCGCCCCCAGAACGAAAGACCCGCGCCCCACCTCGCCCGCAATCAGGCCCCGGCGGATCAGCTCTTCATAGGCGCGGCTGACGGTCTGCACCGAAAGCCCCAGATCATCGGCCAGTTTCCGATGCGGCATCAGACGCGCCCCCACCGGCAGCGCGCCGGATTCGATGGCGCGGGCGAATTGTTCCGCCAGTGAAAGATAGGCGGGGCGGGCCAGGGTGCGGGGATCGGGCTTCCAGTTTGTCATGATTGCAAATCTGCGCAAAATCAGGTCAATCTGCAATTGCAAATCAGCGGAGCGGCCCATGAAACTCGATGCCATCGACCTGCGGATCCTGGAGGCGGTGCAACAGGATGGCCGCATCACCAAGCTGCGTCTGGCCGAACGGGTGGGGCTGTCGCCCACGCCCTGCTGGCTGCGGCTGCACAAGCTGGAACAGGCCGGGATCATCGCAGGATATCATGCCCGGCTGGCGCCCCGGCGGATCGCCCCCATCGCCACGGTCATCATGGAAATCACGCTGGCCAATCACCGGCAGGCCGATTTCGATCGCTTTGAACGGGCGATTGCCGCACGGCCCGAAATCACCGCCTGCTGGTCGGTGGGCGGCGGGGTGGATTACTTCCTGAAGATCATGACCCCGGACATCGACGCCTATCAGCGGCTGGTCGATGCCCTGCTGGCCGAAGAGATCGGCATCGACCGCTATTTCACCTATATCGTGACCCGCGCCGTCAAGGACGACGGCGCGGTGCCGCTGGATCTGTTTCGCACCTGACGGCGCGGGGCTTATTTTCCGCCTGACGGCGAAACCTATTGTTTTCCGCCTGACGGCTCAGGCCAGATACCTGGCAAACCACGCCAGCGTGCGATCCCAGGCGAGTTTCGCCGCCGCCTCGTCATAGCGCGGGGTCGAATCATTGTGGAACCCGTGATTGGCGCCGGGGTAGATATGCGCCTCATAGGTCTTGCCATGTTCTTTCAGGGCGGCCTCATAGGCAGGCCAACCCTCGTTCACCCGCGTATCCAGTTCGCCATAATGCAACAGGATCGGCGCCTTGATCTTGGGCACATCCGCAGCGCTGGCCTGACGACCATAGAACGGCACGGCGCAGGCCAGTTCCGGATAAGCCACTGCCGCCGCATTGGACACGCCGCCACCATAGCAGAACCCGGTGATGCCCACCTTGCCGGTGGTCGCCTCATGCGCCATCAGAAATTCGATGGCGGCAAAGAAATCGTTCATCAGCTTGGTGCCATCGACCTGTTGCTGCAGCTCGCGCCCCTTTTCATCATTGCCGGGATAGCCGCCCATCGAGGTCAGACCATCGGGCGCCAGCGCGATATATCCCGCCTTGGCCACCCGGCGCGCCACATCCTCGATATAGGGGTTCAGCCCGCGGTTTTCATGCACAACCACCACGGCACCCAGCTTGCCGGTGGCTGCCGCCGGGCGCACCAGATAGCCGCGCACCTCGCCATGCCCGTTGGGCGAGGGATAGGTGATGTATTCCGCCACGATATCCGGGTCGGTGAACGCCACCTGCTGCGCCAGCGCATAATCCGGCGACATGACCGACAGGATGGCCATCGCCGTCATGCCCCCAACCGCATATTTGGCGGCGCGATCCAGAAACTCGCGCTTGGTGATGCGTCCATGCGCGTAGAAATCATAAAGCTCCAGCAATTCAGGCGAGAAATCCTTGGCTGTCAGTCGGGTCATCGCGCGTTCCTCATTGTCATGGGCCTCGGTGTCACGGGTTTCGGTGTCACGGGGCCGGAATGGCGTCCGTTCCAGAGTGTAAGGCGGGGCGGCGCGATTCCGTCCCGGCTCGCGCGAAAGTGAAAGCCGGAAAATAGAGAGAGTCTCTATGGCAGCGCGAAATCCGGCATGAACGGACCAGCAGGCGGGGCATGTTTGGCCCCATCCTCTGCCGCTGCGGTGGCATCCTTGTGGAAATCGCCAGCCCTGCGGAGATCGTGATGAACGCCCATATCCCCCACCCCCTGCCCCATGCCGCCCTGGCCCGGCTGGCCGATCCCCGGTTGCTGCGCGGGCTTGGCTATGTGAACGGCCGCTGGACGGCCGCCGCGGATGCCGCCGATTTCGCGGTGACAGATCCCGCTTCTGGCGCGCTGGTGGGCCGGGTCGCAGCCCTCGGGCCTGCAGAAACCGATGCAGCCATTGTGGCGGCCTGCGCGGCCTTTCCCCTGTGGCGCGACCGGCTGCCACAGGATCGCGCCGCCATCCTGCGCCGCTGGGGCGCGTTGATGCTGGACCATTGCGAAGACCTGGCGCTGCTGATGGTGCTGGAACAGGGCAAGCCCTTGGCCGAAGCCCGGGGCGAAATCGGCTATGCTGCCAGCTTCATGGATTGGTTTGCAGGCGAGGCGCTGCGGATCAACGCCGAAAGCGTGACCAGCCACCTGCCCGATGCCGAAATGATCCTGCGGCGCGAAGCCCTCGGCCCGGTGGGCGTGGTCACACCATGGAACTTCCCCAGCGCGATGATCACCCGCAAAGTGGCGGCGGCGCTGGCGGCGGGCTGTACCACCGTGGTGCATCCTTCGGCGGAAACCCCTTTGTCGGCACTGGCGCTGGCGGAACTGGCCGAACGCGCCGGGGTGCCTGCCGGGGTGTTCAATGTGGTGCCGGGCGATGCGTCGCAGATCGTCGGCCAGATGTGTGCCGACGACCGGCTGCGCGGCATGTCCTTCACCGGCTCGACCGAGGTGGGGCGCCTGATCGCCACACAATGCGCCCCGGGCATGAAACGGCTGGTGATGGAACTGGGCGGCCATGCCCCGCTGATCGTCTTTGCCGATGCCGATCTGGACCGGGCGGTGGAGATCGCCATGGATGCCAAATTCGCCACTTCCGGGCAGGATTGTCTGGCCGCCAACCGCATCTTCGTGGAACGCCCGGTTCTGGTGGCCTTCACGGCGAAACTTGCCGCCCGCATCCGCGCCCTGCGCGTGGGCCACGGGCTGGAGCCGGGCACCGACATCGGGCCGCTGATGCACGACCGTGCACTGGCCAAGGTGGCGGCACAGGTGCGCGATGCTGTGGCCAAGGGCGCCACCCTCGTTACGGGCGGCACGGTGCATCCCGATCTGCCGCTGGCCTATATGCCCACGCTGCTGGCCCATGTGCCCGCCGATGCCGACATCCTGACAGAAGAAACCTTTGGCCCGGTGGCCGCGCTGATGCCCTTTGACAGCGAGGCAGAGGTGATCGCGCGTGCCAATGGCACCGATTACGGGCTGGTGGCCTATGTCATCACCCAGAACGGCGCTCGGCAGCTGCGGCTGGCCCGCGCGCTGGAATTCGGGATGGTGGCGGTGAACCGGATGAAAATCACCGGCGGGCCGATCCCCTTTGGCGGCTGGAAAATGTCCGGCCTCGGGCGCGAAGGGTCGCGCCACGGGTTGGAGGCCTTCACCGAACTGAAATATCTTTGCATCGACACTGCCGCCTGACCGCGGGAAAGGAACACCAATGCTGGACCGTGAAAACGAACTGAACGCCTGGGATCGTGACCATTTCTTTCACCCCTCCACCCATATGGGCGGCCATGCGCGGGGCGAAACGCCGCGCCGGGTGATCGCGGGCGGCGAAGGCTGCTACATCACCGATACGGCGGGCAAGCGCAGCCTCGATGCCTTTGCCGGGCTTTACTGCGTGAACATCGGCTATGGCCGCACCGAAGTGGCCGATGCCATCGCCGCCCAGGCGCGCGAGCTGGCCTATTACCACGCCTATGTCGGCCATGGCACAGAGGCCAGCATCACCCTGGCCCGCATGATCATCGAACGCGCCCCCGCGCATATGAGCCGGGTCTATTTCGGCCTGTCGGGGTCGGATGCGAATGAAACCAACATCAAGCTGATCTGGTATTACAACAACATCCTCGGCCGCCCGGAAAAGAAGAAGATCATCTCGCGCTGGCGTGGCTATCACGGCTCGGGCGTGATGACCGGCAGCCTGACCGGGCTGGCCCTGTTCCACGCGCATTTCGACCTGCCCCGCGCCCCGATCCTGCACACCGAGGCGCCCTATTACTTCCGCCGCGAGGATCGCACCCAGACCGAAGAACAGTTCAGCGCCCATTGCGCGGCAAAGCTGGAAGAGATGATCCTGGCCGAAGGCCCCGATACCATCGCCGCCTTCATCGGTGAACCGATCCTGGGCACCGGCGGTATCGTGCCGCCGCCCAAGGGCTATTGGGCAGCCATTCAGGCCGTGCTGAAGAAATACGACATCCTGCTGGTGGCGGATGAGGTGGTGACAGGCTTTGGCCGCCTGGGCAGCATGTTCGGCAGCACCCATTACGGGATGGAGCCTGACCTCATCACCATCGCCAAGGGGCTGACCTCGGCCTATGCGCCGCTGTCAGGCTCGATCGTGTCGGATCGCATGTGGCAGGTGCTGGTGCAGGGTTCGGATGATTTCGGCCCCATCGGCCATGGCTGGACCTATTCCGCCCATCCGATCTGCGCGGCGGCGGGCGTGGCAAACCTGAAACTGATCGACGATCTGAATCTGGTGCAGAACGCAGGCGAGACCGGCGCCTATTTCCGCGCCAGCCTTGCCGATGCCCTGGCAGGCCATACCCATGTCGGCGAGGTGCGGGGTGACGGGCTGATGGCTGCGGTGGAATTCGTCGAAGACCGCGATGACCGCCGGTTCTTCGATCCCGCACGCAAGATCGGCCCGGCCGTGGCCGCAGCACTGCTGGATCGCGGCGTGATCGGCCGTGCCATGCCGCAGGGCGATATTCTGGGCTTCGCCCCGCCGCTGTGCCTGACCCGCGCCGAATCCGATGTGGTGGTGGATGCCGCCGCAAGCGCGATCAAGGCTGTTCTGGGCTGATCTGAAGGCGGGTTTCCGCCACCAGTCAGGCGGGATGACAGGAATTTCATCCCGCCCGTCTTGCCCTTTCAGGCGGGATTTGCACATTTCAGCTATGACCCTGCGCGACATCTCCGCCCTTCTGCTGACCGTCCTGATCGCCCTTGGCATCGGGGCCGTCACGCTTGCCCCGCCCGCGGGTCTGCCTTCGGTGCCCGGATCGGACAAGATGCACCATGTGCTGGCCTTTGCCCTGCTGGCACTGCCCGCCGCCCTACTCAGCCCGCGGATGCTCTGGGCCGTTGTGCCGCTGGCCGCGGCCTTTGGCGCGGGCATCGAAGTGGTGCAGCCCTTCGTCGGCCGCTCTGCCGAACTGGCAGACTGGATGGCCGATATGGCTGGGCTCGCGGGCGGTGCCTCACTGGGTCTGATCGTCCGGGCGATGCGCCAGTTGCAGCGGCAACGCGCCATCAACTTCTGATCTGCCGGACTTCCGGCTTTGAAACAGCCGCGATTCGGGTCACCCTCTTGGAAGATTTCCCCAGAGACGAGGCCCGACATGCCCATCATCAAAGGTACGAAATTTTCCGATCAGCTTTCCGCCACATCGACCAGGCAAGAGGAACTGCGCGGCCTTGGCGGCGATGACACCTTCCTGTTCCACTTCAACGACCGAAGTGATCGCTTCATTGGCGGCGCGGGCGATGACAGGCTGAAGATCGACTTCCCCGAAGATATCGACCGATCCGCCCCCACCGGCCTGCTGAAAGATGTGAAATTCGTCGGCGGCCCCGGCTTTGACACCATCGAAATGACGCTCGATCTGGATCGTATCGACATTGTCCTGAATCTGAACCGGCAGGGTTTCCGCACAGGCTCTGCCGAAGCGATCGAAATCAACGCCATGTTCGCCACATACCTGGAGGGAACGCCCGATTTCACCCTGCAGGGCACCGGCGGCACCGATATCCTGAATTTTCAGACCACGGCATATACCACCGGAATGTTGCGCGCGATGACGGGCGGCGGCGCGGATACGGTTGCGATCAACGGGTTCGGGCGCATCCTCAATGTGATCATCCATACCGGCACCGGCAATGACACGATAAGATTGGGGCCCACGGTCGAAAGCACCACGGTCAACAGCGGCGCGGGTGGGGATACGATCTACACCAGCTGGCTGAATTCCGAACGCATCATGGCGGGCGGCGGCAATGATACGATCATTCTGGATGGCCACAACCACGGTGTGAACCCCGATATCATCACCGGCGGCGCGGGGCGCGACCGTTACGTGACCGATATACTCCAGAATGCCACATCCGCCATCATCACGGATTTCCGCGCCGGGCAGGACAAGATCGTTGTGACGAATGATGATTTTCAGCCAGAGGATCTGGTCTTCGTCGAAAGGGCCGCCGATATCGGCAATGACTTTTCGACCTTCTACTTTGCGCGGCAGGAGGCAGAGCTGTATCTCAGGGGCAATCTGCTGATTGATCTGGATGGCGCGGCACGGATCGGCGCACGCGATTTCCTGTTCGACCCTGAATGACCACCGCCCCCCGGTCCGGTGCCAGAGATGGCGCCGGTCAGAACCACAGCCACAATTTGTCGGTCCAGAATTCGGCCGAAATCTTCAGCTGCCGCATCGCGCCCGGTGACAGGTGATAGGCTTGATCGGGCTGCGGCGCCCCTTCTACCGGGAATTCATAGGTCACCCACAAAGCCTCGGCATCGCTCATGGCGCCCACGATACATTCGGCGCGGGCGGCGATGCGCTGGCGTTCCTCGCCCGAGGCGGGCGATCCCACCACACACAGGGCGCGGCGGTAATCCACTTCCCAGCGGGTGAATTCATCGACATTCACCTTCCAGTGAAAGGCATCGACGATCGGCACCGCGCTGAAGCGGTTCCAATCCGCCCCGGGGATGCCACCCAGCAGCTTCCACAATTCCACCCCTTCGATGGACAGCCGACCGATGGTGGCATGAACCCCCGCCAGATTGCAGCGCAGCGGATAGGCAGGCGCAGTGCCTTCGGGGGCGAAACAGTCGATCTCGCCCGGCAGCGTCAGGCCCAGCGTTTCATAAACCTGTTCCTTTGACACCTTCATATCGCCAGTCATCATCTGCGCCCCGGCGGTGCCGGCAGACAGCGCCAGCAGAACCGAACAGACCGCGCCGCATATATAGCCCTGCATCAAATTCCCCGCTCTGAACCCATCGCCCGCCGCACCGCAGATCGGCCAGGATCCTCACGAACAGCTGCCCCTGGCAGACAAGATCATGTCAAAACCAAGGCGGAATATCGTCAGGATTTAGAATAACATCTACCGGATTTAGTGGCATGTTTGCTATTTTCACGCAAGCAAAAGTGATCGGCCGCAGCATCCTGCGGACAGCCGCCAATATTTCGCCGCATTTGCGCCGAATCGTGAACAGCCATCATGCGGCGAGGCTGCAACCACCCCGCCCCGCCGACATTGCGCAAGAAGAAAGGGGGCGCTCGCGCCCCCTCTGGCCTGCGGCCATTCACCCCCTGAGGATACTTGGACAACGGGAAGATGATGCGCCCCAGCCTGCAGGCTTTCCCGTTGTGGAAATATCCCACGGGGGTGCGGGGGTGTGAAACCCCCGCCGCGACGAGGCTCAGCCCACGACCGGCTTCAGCCCCGCGCGAAACCGCGCCGCATTTGCGCGGTAGCCTGCGGCGGATTTCAGCAGGCGCTGTTGCGCGGCCTCATCCAGCTGCCGCACGACCTTGCCCGGCGCGCCCATCACCAGGCTGAAATCCGGGATTTCCTTGCCTTCGGTAATCAGCGCCCCCGCGCCGATCAGGCAGAAGCGGCCGATCTTTGCCCCGTTCAGCACTGTGGCGCCCATGCCGATCAGGCTGCCGTCACCAATCGTGCAGCCATGCAGCATGGCCTTGTGCCCGATGGTGCAATCGGCGCCGATCAACATCGGATAGCCCATATCGGTATGCAGCACGCAGTTTTCCTGAATATTGCTGCCGCGCCCCAGCCGGATTTCCTCGTTATCGCCGCGCAATGTGGCGCCGAACCAGACCGAGCTTTCGGGTTCCAGCACCACCTTGCCAATCAGATTGGCATCGGGCGCCACCCAGGCATCGGCGGCGATCTGCGGGGCGATGCCATCCAGAGCATAGATCATCTTGCCTCAAACTCCCGGTTCAGGCCGCGGACGAAATCGGCCAGCCCGGGCTGGCGGTCGCGGCGCATGCGTTCGGCCTTCAGGATCGTCACCAGCTCGTCAAAGGCCTGATCAATGTCATGGTTGACGATGACATAATCATATTCCGCCCAATGGCTGATTTCATCGCGGCTTTTCGCCATGCGGCCCGCGATCACCTCTTCGCTGTCCTGGGCGCGGCCACGCAAGCGGCTGTCCAGTTCGGCAATGCTGGGGGGCAGCACGAAGATCGACACCACATCGCGGCCCAGGCTGGAATTGCGGATCTGCTGGCCACCCTGCCAGTCGATATCGAACAGCGTATCGCGGCCCTCGGCCATCGCCTGCTGCACCGGCCCCTTGGGCGAGCCGTAGAGGTTGCCGAACACCTCGGCATGTTCCAGCATTTCACCGGCAGCGGCGAGGGTCTCAAATTCGGCGCGCGTCTTGAAATAATACTCGCGGCCATCCTGTTCGCCCGGACGCGGCGCGCGGGTGGTGGCCGAAACCGAAAAGCGCAGCGTATCGTCCCAGTCCATCAGCCGCCGCGCCAGTGTCGATTTTCCCGCCCCGGAAGGCGAAGACAGGATAAGCAGCAAACCCTTGCGCGTCATTTTCATTCCACGTTCTGAACCTGTTCCCGCATCTGGTCGATCACCGTCTTGAGGTCAAGCCCGATCCGGGTCAGCGCCAGATCCTGCGATTTGGAACAGAGCGTATTGGCCTCGCGCATGAATTCCTGCATCAGGAAATCGAACTTGCGCCCCACCGGGCCGGTTTCGCCCAGCAGGGCCCGCGCCGCGCCGACATGGGCGGCGAGGCGGTCAAGCTCTTCCGTCACATCGGTTTTCACCGCGATCAGCGCCAGTTCCTGCGCCACGCGCTGCGGATCGGCGCCATCGCTGTGATCCAGCAACCGCGCCAGCTGGGTGCGCAGGGTTTCGGCCTGGGTGGCGCGCCGCGCCTCGGTGGCAGCACAGGCCTGGGCGCGCAGATCGTCGATCCGGTCCAGCTGTGCGGCGATCACGGCGGCCAGGGCGGCGCCTTCGGCGGCGCGCATGGCGGCGAAATCGGCCAGCAGTGGCGGCAGGTCGGCCAGAATGGCGGCGCGCAACGGCGCCGTATCCTCATCGGCCCAGCCGCTGTCCAGCACGCCGCGAAAGCCCAGCACCTCCATCGGGCTGGGGGCCGCCAGCGCCACGGCTGTTTCGCTGGCAGCGCTGCCCACGGTGGCAATGGCCCCCAGAACGGCGCGCAGCGTGGCCTGATTGATGCGCAGGGCATCGCCGCTTTCGGCCGCCTCGCGGCTGACCTTCAACGACAGGCTGACATTGCCGCGCGACAGGGCGCGCTGCAGTTCGGCCCGCAGCGCCAGTTCCAGCCCGTCGATCCAGTCGGGCACGCGCAGCCGCAGGTCCAGCCCCTTGCCATTGACCGAACGGATATCCCAGGCCCATGTCAGCCCGGCCCCCTGCCCCTTACGCGCCGCGAAGCCTGTCATTGAAATCGTCATGGCGGGTGCCCCTTCATCGGATCGGCCGAATTTACCATTCGTAAAGATTCTGCGCCGACATGGCGGAATCCGGTGTAGATTAACAGATAGGTAATCAATTCTGGCAGCCCCCGCAGGACCGCCCGGCCGGGCGAGATTGGCCGATCGGCGGCCATATGGCAATCGGGCGCTGCCGGGGGCTGGCAAGGAGGATGCGATGCGGCATGGCTGGTTTGGCGGCGACGGCGGTGCAGCACAGGCGCAGCGCCGGATGGATCTGCAGATCATGATTGCCGAAATGCGCGGCTATTGGGAATCCTTGCGCGATGGACCGGCCCTGCCCGGCCGCGCCGAGATCAACCCGCGTGGCATCCGGGGTGCCTTGTCGGGGGCGTTTCTGGTTGAACAGATCGCGCCGCAATCCGGGCGGATCCGGATCGCCGGGCAGAATTTCACCGATCTTCTTGGGATGGAGGCGCGGGGGATGCCGCTGTCGGCCATGTTCGATCCGCCGGCGCGGGCGGCATTCGGGCCTTTGCTGGCGCAGGCCTTTGACGCGCGGGCCATCGTTGATCTGCAGCTGGATTGCGAAACCGGCATCGGGCGGCCGCCGATCATCGGGCGCATGATCCTGCTGCCGCTGGCCGAATGTGCCCACCGGGGCCGCGCGGTGATGGGCTGTCTGGCGCTGTCGGGCGAGGTTGGCAAGGCGCCGCGCCGCCTGTCGCTGCGCGGCCATCGCAGCGAGCGGATTGGCGGCCCGCCCTGTGACACCAATCAGCCCGATGTCTTTGCCGTCAAGGAAACGGCAAAGGCACGGCCCTATCTGCGGCTGGTCGATCTGGGGCGGTAATCAGCGGAACACCGGGTCAGCGGAACACCGGGTTGGACCAGGCGCGCCGCCCGGCGGCATCGACCACCGTAACCCGAAGCCAGGGCGAAGCGTCGAACCGGGCCAGCGGGATTTCACAGCGGGTCATGCTGTGCCCATGCACCGCCTTGGCCGCCGTGCCCGCGCCCTGCACCATGGCGGCGACCACGGCAGAGCTTTCGATGATGACACGGTCATCTTCGATCACCACATCGCGCAGTTCCGGCCCCTGGCTGGAATAGAACGCCCCGGCCTTCAGCGCGGCCAGCAGGGCATCGGGCGTGTTGGCCTGTGATTTCACCATCACCCAGCCGCCGAAATGATCGGGCTCGCTGAAATGCGCATCATCGGTGGCGATCACGGTCAGCGCGCGGCCTTCGGTCAGCAGCAGATCGGCAATGGCGAACCCATCCGGCCGGTCACAGCCGGTGGCACAGCCGTGGTTGTAGATTTCAACCGCATGGGCGGCGGTGATGCTGCGCGCATCGGCCAGCGTCAGGCCAGACCATTGCGGATGCGCGATGGCCACGAAAGCCCCGGCCGCCACGGCCCGGGCGGCGATATCGGGGCCGCTTTCCATATCGGGATAAACGCTGAAATCGGGCGCCTGCGGCCGGGCGAAATCTTCGGGCAGGCCCACCGCCAGAATATGCCACAGCTCGCCATTGGCCATCGGGCCGGAATGAAGCTCTGCGCCGAGAAGGGTGGTAAAGCCTTCGGCCCGGAACGGCCGGGTATCCACCACGGGATAGCCATAAAGGCCCACGAAATGATCTGTCAGCGCCAGAAAATCATAGCCTTCGGCCTGATAGCGGCGGCAGACCTCTTCAGGGGTCAGCACCCCGTCCGAGATGTTGGAATGGGTATGCAGATTGCCGCGCCAGAAGCGGCCGGGGGCGGTGAAGGCGGACAGGCGCTGGGTCATGGCGGTCTCCTCGATTTGTCTCAGGGCTAGCCGATCCGCATGACGGCGGAATGTCAGCAGGCGACCTCAGCTGTCGTTGGCCGGGCAGGTTTGCCCGACAGGCAGGGTTGGCAGGCTCGACTTGGCGGAAATGACGCTATATCCCCACGCAGGACAAAGTGCCGCAGACCTGCACGGGAAAGGCGCATCATGAAGGATACCATCAGAATGGCCGATGCCGTGGCAGAGCGCGATTTCCGGGATGCGTTGGGCCGGTTTGCCACCGGCATAACGCTGGTCACCATAGCCGGGCCGATGGGGTTTGTGGCCAACAGCTTTGCCTCGGTGTCGCTGGACCCGCCGCTGGTCTTGTGGTCGCCGGCGCGGGCGTCCAGCCGGTTTGCGGCATTTGCGGCGGCGCAGGATTACAGCATCCATATCCTGGGGCTGGAACATTTCGATCTGATCCAGCGGTTTTCGCGGCGCGGCACCGGCTTTGACGGGCTGGCGCATGATCTGACGCCCGAAGGCGTGCCGGTCTTGCCCGATGCGCTGGCACGATTCGATTGCCGCCAGCACGCCACCCATGATGGCGGCGATCATCTGATCATCCTCGGGCGCGTCACCCGGCTTGCGCTGCGCGACGGGGCGCCGCTGGTGTTCAGCCAGGGGGCCTATGGCGGCTTTGTCCATGGTGGCTGAAGGCGGTATTTGAAAACGGCCCCCGTTACCTTTATATTCAGATATGTCCCTTCCCGGATGGTGCTGCCCGTGATGCGCCCCCGCCCCTTTTCTCCCCTCCTCTTTTGATTGCGCCGGTGATGACAGCAGACAGAATGACCCCAAAGCAGACAGCACCTGCCCTTCTGACAGAGGAGGAGGCAGAGCCTTGCACCACGCTTTCCGCCGAAGACATGATGGTTCAGGCCACGGCGGCCGCCGGTTTTCTGAAGGCGCTGGCACATGAGGGGCGGCTGATGATCCTGTGCCATCTGCAATCGGGCGAGAAATCGGTGACCGAACTGGAAAACCTGCTGTCCTCGCGGCAGGCGGCGGTCAGCCAGCAACTGGCCCGGCTGCGGCTGGAGGGGCTGGTGGGCTGCCGGCGCGAGGGCAAGGTGATGTATTACTCGATCCAGGATCCCAAGGTGGCCACGGCCATCGGCATGGTCTATGAAATGTTCTGCGCGGCGCCGAAGCCCGCGCTGGCGCGGATCGGCTAGCACTTTTTCCAGGGATTTCCGCACAGGGTGTTTGACCTCTGCCTGTTCTGGCGGCAATCTTGGCCGTTAGCGCAATCAGCAGGGGCATTTCCATGCGTCACTTTCTTGCCATCCTCTGTCTGGTGATCGCCGGTGCAGGCTGGCCCGTGCAGGCCCAGGACCGGGGCGCAGATGGAGCGGAAGTGCTGACGACATGGCACCGGCTGGTGCTGGAACTGGTGCGCCATACCCCCACCTATTCGCCACCCGTGGCCAGCCGCGCCTTTGGCTATGTCGGCGTCACCGCATGGGAGCTGGTGGCAGGCCTGTCGGGCGGGCGCAGCCTGTCCGGCCAGCTGAACGGGCTTGACATGCCGCCCCCCGCCGCCCCGGCCGATATCGACCCGGTATTGGCGATGCACGGGGCCATGGCGGCTTCGGTGCAGTATTTCTTTGGCAACACCGGCCCCACCGGCCAGCGGGCCATGCAGGCGATGACAGACAAGACCGCCGCAAGGCTTGCCGCGGAACTGCCGCCCGAGGTGGCGGCGCGCAGCCTGGCGCATGGGGCCGCCGTGGCGGCACATATCATCGAGTGGTCGCAGGGCGATGGCGGTGCTTTGGTGGAAAACATGGGCTTTCCCATGGAATACCTGCCGAAATCCGGCCCGGAATTCTGGGTGCCCACCTCGACGATCGTGCAGCAGCAGGCACCGTTGTTGCCGGCCTGGGGCAAGAACCGCCCCTTTGCCATGCCGATGGGCAATGCCTGCCCGCTGCCGCCGCCCCCGGCCTATAGCGAGGAAGCGGGTTCCGCCTTCCGCACCGAGGCGCAGGAGGTTTATGACACCTCGCGCAGCCTGACAGACGAACAAAAGCTGATCGCGCGGTTCTGGTCGGATGATCCGATGCTGTCGCCCACGCCGCCCGGCCATTGGGTTTCCATCCTGCTGGATGAGATGGAGCGGGCAGACTGGCCAGTGGACCGCCGCGCCGATGCGCTGGCGCGGCTGGGCATCGGCATCGCGGATGCGTTCATCGGCTGCTGGCATACGAAATTCGAATATGATCTGGTGCGCCCTGTCACCTATATCCGGCGTGTGATCGACCCGGGCTGGCAACCCATCCTGATTACCCCGCCCTTCCCCGAATACCCCTCGGGGCACAGCACCCAATCGGGGGCGGCGGCCGGTATTCTGACGGCGCTATTTGGCGAAAACCACAGCTTTGACGATGCTACCCACGAGGCGGATGGCCTGCCTGTGCGCCATTTCACCAGCTTTGCCGCAGCAGCGGAAGAGGCGGCGATCTCGCGGCTGTATGGCGGCATCCATTTCCGCGCCGCCATCGACCGCGGTCTGGCGCAGGGCGCCTGTATCGCCACCCATGCCAACCGGCTGGAGACACTGGAATGAGGCTGCTCCTTGCGCTGACGGTCATTGCCACCCCCGCACTGGCCGATGAACCCGCCGTGCCGCGCTTTGCCGCCGAAACCGAAGCGGCGGGGCTGGCGCACAGCTTTACCGGCGACTGGGAATTCATGGTGGGCGGCGGTGTGGCCGCCTTCGATTGTTCGGGCGACGGGTTGCCTGATCTGGCCTTTACCGGCGGCACCTCGTACAGCACGCTGTGGCGCAATGACAGCGCAAAGGGCGGTGCGCTGCGCTTTACCCGCGTGCAAAGTGGGATCGAGGGCGCCGGGGCGGCCGGGATCTGGCCGCTGGATTTTGACGATGACGGGATCACCGATCTGGCCATTCTGCGCGTGGGGGAAAACCTGCTGATGCGCGGCCTGGGCGATTGCCGGTTCGAACGCGCGAACGAGGCGCTGGGGTTCGATGGTGGCGATGGCTGGTCCACCGCCTTTGCCGCCACATGGGAGCCGGGCCAAAGCCTGCCCACCCTGGCCATCGGCAATTATATCGACCGGACGCAGGATGCCTTTCCCTGGGGCAGCTGCACCGACAACTGGCTGCATCGGCCTGCGGGCGCAGGTTATGCCCCGCGGCTGCCGCTGACGCCCAGCTTCTGCGCCTTGTCGCTGCTGTTCACCGACTGGAACGCCAGTGGCCGCCCGGCCCTGCGCGTGTCGAACGACCGCGAATATTACAAGGGCGGGCAAGAACAGCTGTGGCATCTGGAACCGGGAAAGCCGCCGCGCCTGTATACCGAAGCCGAAGGCTGGCAAAGGCTGCGCATCTGGGGGATGGGCATCGCCTCGCGCGATCTTGACGCCGATGGCTACCCCGAGTTTTTCCTGACCTCGATGGCCGATAACAAGCTGCAGAAGCTGCAGCCCCCCGGCGAAGGGCCGGTGCTGCCCCGTTATGCCGATATCGCCTTTTCCCTGGGGGCCCATGCGCAGCGGCCCTACACCGGGGGCGATGTGCGGCCCTCCACCGCCTGGCATGTGCAGTTCGAGGATGTGAACAATGATACCCGCGCTGATCTGTTCATCGCCAAGGGCAATGTGTCGGCCATGCCGGATTTCGCGATGGATGACCCCAACAACCTGCTGCTGCAGCGCGCCGATGGCAGCTTTGCCGAGGCGGGCGACAAGGCGGGCGTCGCCTCGATGCAGCCTGCCCGCGGCGGGGCGGTGGTGGATCTGAACGGTGATGGCTGGCTGGATATCGTGGCGGTGAACCGCAATGTGCCGTCAGAGATCTGGCGCAATCTGGGCACGGATGCCCCGGGCAACTGGATCGCCATTGCCCCGGAACAGCCCGCGCCCAACCGCCATGCGGTCAATGGCTGGGTAGAGCTGCGGACAGAGGCAGGGCTGCAACGGCGGGAAATCACGCTGGGCGGCGGCCATGCCTCGGGGCAGATGGTGCCGCATCACTTCGGGCTTGGTGCGGCCGACAGGGCCGAGGTGCGGGTGATCTGGCCCGATGGCCACGCGGGCGACTGGCAGACACTGGATGCGGGCAGGATCTGGACCCTGCCGAAACAGGGCGTGGCGGCAGCCGCCACGCCCTGATCCTTATTCCTCGATCAGGCGGGAGACGATGATCGTGGTTTCCGGCTTCTTGCCGATTTCCTCGATTGCCACCTGACGCAGCACGCGGCGGATGGCCTCTTCCAGCTTGTCATCATCGCGCAGCACCTTGACCGGGGCGGTGGCCAGCAGATCGTTCACCCCCGCCTCCATCATCTCGGCCAAAGCGGTGCCGCGTTTACCGGCGGTGGGCAGGCCCATCAGCTCCACCCAGGCTTCGCCGAGCGGCTCGTCCTGTTCATCCAGGATGACGGTCGCCACGGCATGGCCGTTCAGCGCCATGCGGATACGGTCGCGCACCACACCATCCATCGCCCCGATCAGCGTGGACCCATCCAGATAAACCCGGCCGGTGTCGATATATTCGGCCACTTCGGGCACATCGCCGGTCAGATCAATCATCATGCCGTTGGTCGCAACTTCGGTCGCGATGCCACGCGCCGCGCCCAGTTTGGCATGTTCGCGCAGATGGCGGTGTTCGCCATGCATCGGGATCAGGATCTTGGGCTGCAGAACCTCGTGCATCTTTTCCAGATCCGGGCGGTTGGCATGGCCCGACACATGGTAGCGCCCATTGGTGTCATCCACCACATCGACGCCCATTTCCGACAGTGCGTTCCAGATGCGCAGCACACCGCGTTCGTTGCCCGGAATGGTTTTGGATGAAAACAGGAACATGTCGCCCTCTTTCATCTCCATCCCCAGATATTTGCCCCGGCTCAGCTGCGCGGTGGCGGCGCGGCGTTCGCCCTGGCTGCCGGTGACGATCAGCATCAGGTTCTGCCGCGAAATCTCGGCCGCCTGTTCCACCGGCACGGTGGGCGGGAAGCCGGTCAGCACGCCGGTTTCCCCCGCCACCTTGACCATGCGCTGCATCGCCCGCCCCAGAAGGCAGACGGTGCGGCCCGCCGCACGCCCGGCCTCGGCCAGGGTTTTCAGCCGCGCCACATTCGAAGCAAAGGTGGTTGCCACAACCATGCCGCCGGCATTGGCGATCAGCCCGTGGATCGGATCGGCCAAAGTGGCCTCTGACCGGCCCGGATGCGGGGTGAAGACGTTCGTGCTGTCACACATCAGCACCTTGACCGGGCGTTCTGCCGCGATCTGGCGGAAGGTTTCTTCGGACCACGGCTCGCCCACGATGGGTGAGGCATCCAGCTTGAAATCCCCTGAATGCACGATCCGGCCCGCAGGCGTGTCGATCACCAGGGCAGAGCTTTCAGGGATCGAATGGGCCACCGGCACGAACTGCACCTTGAACGGGCCTGCCTCGATCACGGCAGGGCGCGGTTCCACCGTCTGGATCATTTCCAGCGGATGGCCCTGTTCTTCAAATTTCAGACGGCCGATGGCGGCGGTAAAGCGGCGGGCATAGACCCGCTTCTGCAGCATGGGCCACAGATGCCCCAGCGCGCCGATATGATCTTCATGGGCATGGGTAATGAAGATCGCCTCGATCCGGTCGGCCCGTTCGACCAGCCAGCGCATATCCGCCATGATGAGGTCGATCCCGGGCGAGGATTCCATATCCCCGAAGGTCACGCCCAGATCCACGACGATCAGCCGTTCCCGATCTTCCGGCCCGTAACCATAGACATAGGCGTTCATGCCGATCTCGCCGGCGCCGCCAAGGGGCAGATAGATCAGGCGGTTGGTGCTCATGCGGTTTCCAGTTCCTTGTTGTGGCGGTGGATGAGAACGAGGCCGTGCATCGTCAGATCATCTTCCACCGAATCGAATAGCGCGGTTCCTTGCTGGAACAAGGGGGCAAGCCCCCCGGTTGCGATGACTTTCATCGGCATCACGCGCTCTGCGCGGATTTGCCTCACGATGCCCTCGACAAGCCCGATATACCCCCAATACACGCCAGATTGCATACAGGCCACCGTATTCGTGCCGATGGCACTGGCCGGGCGGGCGATGTCGATATGCGGCAAGGCGGCGGCGGCCATGTGCAACGCCTCCAGGCTGAGGTTGACGCCGGGGGCGATCACCCCGCCGATATAGGCGCCGTCGGTATCCACCACATCGAAGGTGGTGGCGGTGCCGAAATCCACCACGATCAGATTGCCGCCATGCCGGTCAAACCCCGCGACCGTGTTCACCAGCCGGTCAGGGCCGACGGTGGTGCCCTGATCCACCCGCGGATCGACGGGCAGCGCACATTCCGGCTTGCCCACCACGATCGGGCGGCAATCGAAATAGCGGTTGCACAGCACGCGCAGGTTGAACACCACGCGCGGCACCGTGCTGGAAATGATGGCTTCGGTGATCTGCGCTTCGGTCTTGGTCAGCATCATCAGCGAGGACAGCCAGACGAAATATTCATCCGCCGTGCGCTTGTGATCGGTCGCGATGCGCCAGGTGGCGCGGAAGGCCGCACCATCCCAGATCGAAAATACAGTGTTGGTATTGCCGCAGTCGATGGCAAGCAGCATGGGCCAAGCCTTTCAGAAAAAGACCTCGGCAGCGGGAATGGCCTCCCGCCGTCCGTCGATGTTCAGGACCAGCGCGCCGGTGGCGTCAATGGTTTCAAAGATGCCCTGGCGTTCAGAGGTGCCGGTGCGGGCGCGGATGCGTTCGCCCAGCCGCGCCGCACGATCCAGCCAGGCGTCGCGCAGCGGCGCAAACCCCTCGGCGGTGAACCGGGCCTCCCAATGGGCAAAGGCGGCGGCCAGATGCGTCAGGAAGGTTTCGGGCGTCACCCGCAGCCCGGTTTCGGCCAGCAGGCTGACCGGCGGCACCGCGCCAGGTTCCACCGCTTCGACCGGGGGGGCGGCGATCAGGTTGACCCCGATGCCGATCACCAGATGCGATACCCGGCCCGCGGCACCGCTGCTTTCCAGCAGGATGCCCGCCAGCTTGCCGCCGTTCAGCAGCACATCATTCGGCCATTTCAGGGCAAAGGCTTGCGGCAGGCCGGTCAGGCCCACGCAGGCATCATGCAGCGCAAGGGCGGCGGTAAAGCTGCGCAGCGCGGCCATATCCGGCGCGCCCTCCGGTTTCATGACAAAGCTGCCGTAAAAGTTGCCCCGCGGGCTGTTCCACGGCCTGCCCCGTCGCCCGCGCCCGGCGGTCTGTTCACCCGCAACGACCCACGCCGGACCTGAAAGGCCCGGCGCGAGGGATGCCGCATAGGCATTGGTGCTATCGACCGAGGGCAGCGCGTGTCTGGCCACGCCTTCGGGCCAGACAGGATCAGCGAACAAGGGCTTCCGCCGCCACTGCCGCCCAGCCTTCGATACCCAGCAGCTGCACCGCCGCACCGAAGGTCACGACCAGCACGGCTGCCACGAAGGACACCCATTGAACCGCGCTCATCCGGCTTTCCACGCCATCGGTTTCCTTGCCGAAGAACATGAAATAGACGATGCGCAGGTAATAGAAGGCCCCGATGGCCGAAGCCACGGCACTGGCGATCACCAGCCAGGTCAGCCCGGCGCCGACAGCGGCCTGCCACACGGCATATTTGGCGAAGAAGCCAATGAAGGGCGGCACACCCGCCAGGCTGAACATCAGCACCAGCACGGCATAGGCCTTCATCGGATCGCGCTTGGACAGCATGTTCAGCGCGTCAATCGAGGTGACAGGCTTGCCGTCTTTTTCCAGCGACAGGATGAAGGCAAAGGTGCCGATGTTCATGGTGACGTAGATCGCCATGTAGATCAGCATCGCCTGCACACCCAGGCTCGTGCCCGCCGCAAGGCCAAGCAGGGCATAGCCCATATGCGCGATGGAAGAATAGGCCATCAGGCGCTTGATGTCTTTCTGCCCGATCGCCGCCACAGCGCCGATGAACATCGACAGCAGCGACATGACCGCGATCACCTGTTGCCAGTCACCGCTGATGGTGCCGAAGGCATCATGCGCCAAGCGGGCGAACAGGGCCATGGCCGCCACCTTGGGCGCCGTGGCGAAGAACGCCGTCACCGGGGTGGGCGAGCCTTCGTACACATCCGGCGTCCACATGTGGAACGGCGCGGCAGACACCTTGAAGGCCAGACCGGACAGCATGAACACCAGACCGAACAGCAGGCCCAGCGGAACGCCATCGCCCAGCGTGGAAAGGATGCCCGAGAACAGCGTGGTGCCCGCATAGCCATAGGTCAGCGAAGCCCCGTACAGCAGCAGACCCGAGGACATGGAGCCGAGAACGAAGTATTTCAGGCCGGCCTCGGTGGATTTCGCGCTGTCACGGCGGATCGAGGCGAGAACGTAAAGCGCCAGCGACTGCAGTTCCAGCCCGACATACAGCGCCATCAGATCGCCCGCCGAAACCATCATCATCATGCCGACAACGGACAGGGCCACCAGGATGGGATATTCGAACCGCGCCAGACCCCGGCGCTGCATGTAATCCTCGCTCATCACCAGAACGATGGCCGCCGACAGCAGAACCGTGACCTTGGAGAAGCGGGCAAAGGGATCGTCGATGAACATGCCGCCAAAGGCCGCACGTTCGCCACCACCGCCAAGCGCGATCCAGGCGGCAATCACCGCAAAGACCACAGCGGTGGACCAGGTCAGCAGGCCAGTGGCCTTGTCCTTGGAGGTATATACGCCGAACAGCAGGGCAGCCATGGCGTAAAGCGCCAGTGCAACCTCGGGCAGAACGATGTTGAAATCGGAACCAGTCATCTTTCGGCCCTCAGTGCGTTGCCGCTTCCGCCACGCCGGTCGGCGCGGGGATGGCAGCGTGGTATTCGGTCACAAGCTGTTCCACCGAAGGCCCGATCATGTCGGTCACCAGCGAAGGATACACGCCCAGAAGCAGGGTCATCACCACAAGCGGGGCAAAGATCGCCTTTTCGCGTGCGGTCATGTCGGTGATGGATTTCAGCGCCTCCTTGATCAGATCGCCGAACACGACACGGCGATACAGATAAAGGGCATAGGCCGCCGACAGGATCACCCCCGAGGTCGCGACAGCGGCCACCCAGGTATTGACCTGGAAGATCCCCATCAGCGTCAGGAATTCACCGACGAAGCCCGAGGTGCCCGGCAGGCCGACGTTGGCCATGGTGAAGAACATGAAGATCAGCGCATAGGCCGGCATCCGGATCACCAGACCGCCATAGGCGTCGATGTCGCGGGTATGCATCCGGTCATAAATCACGCCGACGCAAAGGAACAAAGCGCCCGAGATGAAGCCGTGGCTGATCATCTGGAAGATGGCGCCGTCGATCCCCTGCTGGTTGGCGGCAAAGATCCCCATCGTCACATAGCCCATATGGGCCACCGACGAATAGGCGATCAGCTTCTTCATGTCCTGCTGAGCCAGCGCCACGAGCGAGGTATAGACGATGGCGATGGCCGACATCCACAGCACGATCCCGCTCATCACATCCGCGCCCACAGGGAACATCGGCAGCGAGAAGCGCAGGAAACCATAGCCCCCCATCTTCAGCAGGATGGCCGCCAGCACGACGGAACCGGCGGTCGGCGCCTGAACGTGAGCATCGGGCAGCCAGGTATGCACCGGCCACATCGGCATCTTCACCGCGAAGCTGGCAAAGAAGGCCAGGAACAGCAGCGTCTGCAGCCCGCCGATGATCTGGAACCCGCCGATCGACAGGGTTTCAGAGGCAAAGCTGTGCGACAGCAGCGCCACGATATCGGTCGTGCCCGCATCCACATACATGGCGATCATCGCCACCAGCATCAGCACCGAGCCAAGGAAGGTATAAAGGAAGAACTTGAACGCCGCGTAGATGCGATCCTTGCCGCCCCAGATACCGATGATCAGGAACATCGGGATCAGGCCCGCTTCGAAGAACAGGTAGAACAGCACCAGATCCAGCGCACAGAACACGCCGAGCATCAGCGTTTCCAGCATCAGGAAGGCGATCATGTATTCCTTCGTCCGCGTCTCGACGCCCCAGCACGAGGCGATGGTGACCGGCATCAGGAAGGTGGTCAGCAGAACGAACAGCACCGAAATGCCATCCACGCCCATCTTGTACTTCAGACCCAGAACCCAGTCGTATTCTTCGACGAACTGCATCCCGGTATTGGCCGGATCAAACCCGGTCAGGATGGTCAGCGACACGAGGAAGGTGGCAGAGGTGGCCAGCAGCGCAACCCATTTGGCGTTGCGTTGCGCCGCCGCATCATTCCCCCGCAGAAACAGCGCCAGAACGGCGGCTGCCACTGCCGGAATG
>Ga0154510_1216_pt1 | contig 20976 bp, 18 predicted proteins | sample RifGroE1_FD_115989 | JGI IMG/M metagenome (GOLD analysis project Ga0154510, IMG submission 115989) | Rhodobacteraceae bacterium GWE1_64_9
CACCCGCCCCGGCATCCCTGCCGTCTTTGCCCGCAAGATGGCCGCCGTCGCTGATCATGCCGATCTGGTGATCCACACCACCCGCGATGCCCGGCAGCGGACCGAGGCACAGCTGGCCCGGCTGGGCCGCGTGCCGCCGGGGATCGTGGCGCCGCTGGGCATCACTTTGGCCCCCGCCGCCCCCGTGGCCCTGCCGGGATTTGATCCCTCACGTCCCTGGTTCATCGCCATCGGCACCATCGAACCGCGCAAGAACCACGCCTTCCTGCTGGATCTGTGGCAGACGCTGGCCAGCCGCCTGCCGCCCGACCGTCTGCCCCAACTGGTCATCGCGGGGGGCCGCGGCTGGAACAACGATGCCGTCTTTCGCAGGCTGGATACCCGCCCCCCGGGCGTGATCGAGGCGCAGGGCCTGCCCGATGGCGCCCTGATCTCGCTGCTGCAGGGCGCGCGGGCGCTGCTGTTTCCCAGCTTTGCCGAAGGTTTTGGCCTGCCCCCCGCCGAAGCGGCAGCCCTGGGCTGCCCGGTGATCGCCAATCCGCTGCCGGTACTGCAAGAAATCCTGGGCGACTATCCGGTTTACCTGCCGGTTCACGATGATTACGCTTGGCTGGAAACAATCATGCAGGCGGCAGTCAAGCCGCCGGAACAGGCAGGGCACAGGTGGCAGCCCCCGGATTGGGGCCAACATTTCAATGCGGTCTTAAACAGCATCTGATAAAGCCGGTGAAAAGACACGGGCAGGGCAACGGATTTGGGTATTCTTTCCACATACGGGCTGCGGCTGGCGCGCAAACGCTGGCGCATCCGCGCCTTCCGCAAGCGGCGCGAACTGGCGCCGATGGTCAGCCGCGTGGGCGATATCCGTCCCGGCGCGATCCTGCTGTTTTCCACCCTGCGCAACGAAAAGATCCGCCTGCCGTATTTTCTGCAATACTATCGCGCCCTGGGCATCAATCATTTCCTGATCGTGGACAATGGCAGCGACGATGGCTCGCGCGAATATCTGGCAGAACAGCCGGATGTGTCGCTCTGGACCACGGGCGCCAGCTATAAACGCGCCCGCTTCGGGGTGGATTGGCTGAATTGGCTGCAGATGCGCCATGGCCATGGCCACTGGACGCTGGTTGTCGATCCGGATGAATTCTTCGTCTACCCGTTCTGCGATACCCGGCCCCTGCGGGCCCTGACAGACTGGCTTGATGCCAGCTCGATCAAAAGCTTTCCCGCCATGCTGCTGGATATGTATCCCCGCGGCCCGATCAGCGCCCAACCCTACCGCGAGGGGCAAGACCCGTTCGAGATTGCCAGCTGGTTCGACAGTGGAAATTACGCGATCACCCGCAACAGCCGCTATGGCAACCTGTGGATTCAGGGGGGGCCGCGCGCCCGCGTGTTCTTTCCCGATCTGCCAGAACGCGCGCCTGCGCTGAACAAGATCCCGCTGGTGAAATGGCACCGCGATTATGCCTATGTCAGCTCGACCCATATGCTGCTGCCGCGCGGGCTGAACCTCGTCTATGACGAATGGGGGGGCGAAAAGGCCTCGGGCGTGCTGCTTCATGCCAAATTCATCGACACTTTCGCCGCCAAGGCCGAAGAGGAAATGACGCGCGGCCAGCATTATGCCGCCAGCCATGAATACCGCGCCTACCGCGACGGCCTGCAGGCCAGCCCCGATCTGTGGTGCAAGTGGAGCGAGAAATACATCAACTGGCGCCAGCTGGAGATTCTGGGGCTGATGTCGAAAGGAAACTGGGCATGAAGGTGCTGCAGGGATGAGCGTCGGCTTTGTCATGCTCTGCCACACCGCCTTTGACCGTGCGGCGCAGGTGGCGCGGCACTGGTCCCGGCAGGGCTGCCCCGTGGTGATCCATGTCGACCGCCGGGTCAAAGCCGCCACCTACCGCAAATTCACCCGGGATCTGGCGGGCGAGGCCGATATCCGCTTTGCCCCGCGCTTTGCCTGTGAATGGGGCACCTGGGGGCTGGTCGCCGCAACGCAGGCCGCGGCAGAGCTGATGCTGCGTGATTTCCCGCAGGTGTCCCATGTCTGCCTCGCCTCCGGCTCTTGCCTGCCGCTTCGCCCGGTCAGCGAACTCGCCGCCTATCTGGCGGCGCGGCCGGGCACCGATTTCATCGAAAGCGTCACCACCGAAGATGTGGGATGGACGGTGGGGGGCCTGAACATCGAACGCTTCACCCTGCGCTTTCCGTTTTCCTGGCGCAAGAACCGGCGGCTGTTCGATGATTATGTGCGCCTGCAACGCCGCGTCGGCTTTCGCCGTCGCATCCCGGCGGGGCTGGCCCCGCATCTGGGCAGCCAGTGGTGGTGCCTGACCCGCGAAAGCCTGACCGCGATCCTGCAACATCCCCGCCGTGCCGAATTCGACCGTTACTTTCAACGCGTCTGGATCCCGGATGAAAGCTATTTTCAAACGCTGGTGCGGCTGGTGTCCACCCGGATCGAAAGCCGCTCGCTCACGCTGCACAAATTCGATTTTCAGGGCAAACCGCATATCTTCTACGATGATCACCTGCAGCTTCTGCGCAAATCCGATTGCTTCGTGGCGCGCAAGGTCTGGCCTCAGGCGGATCGGCTGTATCGCGCCTTCCTGTCGCCCCATGCCGGGGCGCAGCAGGCCGCCGAACCCAACCCCGGCAAGATCGACCGGTTGTTCGCCCGCGCGGTGGAACGCCGCACCAAGGGCCGCGCCGGGCTGTACATGCAAAGCCGTTTCCCCAATCCCGCTTGGGAAAATGCCATGTCCGCCGCCCCCTATTCGGTGTTTCAGGGCTTTTCCGACCTGTTCGAAAATTTCGAAACCTGGCTGGGCAAGGCCGCCGGGGTGCGGGTGCATGGCCATCTCTTTGCCCCCGCCCGGGTCGAATTCGCCGGGGGCGATACCAGCTACAATGGCGCGCTCAGTGACAGTGCCGCCTTGCGCGATTACAACCCGCGCAGCTTTCTGACCAACCTGCTGTGGAACACCCGCGGCGAACGGCAGTGCTTTCAATACGGCCCCGCCGACAGCCAGAAGATCCTGCCCTTTCTGATGCGCGATCCACAGGCGCAGATTTCCGTCATCACCGGCGCCTGGGCGGTGCCCCTGTTCCGTGCCAGCCTCGATTTCCCCGAAATCCGCAAAGAGGCCGCGCGCCTGCAAAAGATCGAAGCCGCGCAGGTGGATCTGCTGCGCCTGCCCGCGGTCAAGGCCCGGCTGCGGATCTGGTCTCTGGCCGAATTCGTCGAAGACCCGATGACCCCGCTGCAGGATATCCTGGACGAGATCAACCCGCGTGCCGGCCGCCGCCTGACAGAGGCGCCGCGCATGGCCGATCTGGCAGGCTTCGGCCAGTTCCTGCAGAACCTGCGCAATCAGGGGATGCAGCCGGTGCTGATGGGCGATTTTCCGGCGGGCGACGACCCGCGCCCCACCACAACGCGGCGTGGCCGCCCCTATCTGGTAAAGTGACGTGACGCTGCAATTCACCTCTTTCGTGATGTTTGCCGAAATGCGCACCGGCTCCAATTTCCTGGAGGCGAACCTGAACGCGCTGGAGGGGGTGACCTGCCATGGCGAGCTGTTCAACCCGCATTTCATCGGCAAGAAGGATAACCCAAGCCTGTTCGGCATCGACCTTGCGGCGCGGGATGCCGATCCGCTGGGGTTTCTGGCACGGATGCGGGCCGAAACCGCCGGGCTAGCCGGGTTTCGCCTGTTCCACGATCACGACGCCCGGGTGATCGACGCGGTTCTGGCCGATCCGGCCTGCGCCAAGATCATCCTGACCCGCAATCCGGTGGAAAGCTATGTCAGCCTGAAAATCGCGCAGGATACCGGGCAATGGCGGCTGACCAACGCCTCCAAGCTGAAAACCGCGCGGGTGGAATTCGATGCCGATGAATTTGAACGCCATCTGCGCGCCCTGCAGGAATTTCAGGTCACGCTGCTGAACAGGCTGCAGACCTCTGGCCAGACCGCTTTCTATATTGATTACGAAGATCTGAACGATCTGGCCGTGCTGAACGGCCTTGCCGCTTTCCTGGGGGTGCCCGCCCGGCTGGAGGCGCTGGACCCCAAGCTGAAAAAGCAGAACCCCGAAGACATCACCGAAAAGGTGGTCAATGCCCCGGCGATGGAACAGGCGCTGGCCCGGCTGGATCGTTTCAACCTGTCGCGCAGCCCAAATTTCGAACCCCGGCGCACGGCGGCCATCCCGTCCTTCGTGGCCTCTGATGCAGGCGCGCTGTTCATGCCGGTGAAGGGCGGGCCGGAAGATGCGATCACCGCCTGGCTTGCTGCGCTGGGGGCGCCGCTGACCGGCCGCTTCGTGCAGAAAACCCTGCGCCAGTGGAAACGCACCCATCCCGGTCATCGCAGTTTTACGGTGATCCGTCACCCGCTGCCCCGGGCCTGGGGCGCCTATCAGCGGGTGGTGCAGGGGCAGGATGATGCCGGGCTGCGCCGCCTTCTGGTGAAAGCCTATCAATTGCCGCTGCCCGAGGTTGGCGCCGGGGCAGAGGCGCAGCGCCAGGGGTTTCTGGCCTTCCTGCGCTGGCTCAAACCCTATCTCTCTGGTCAGACCGGCCAGAAGATTGACGCGCATCTGGCCAGCCAGACCGCGATCCTGCAGGGCTTTGCCCAGTTTCAGGGGCCGGATCTGGTGCTGCGCGAAGACCGGCTTGCCAGCGGGCTGGCCTTTCTGGCCGCCGAACTGGGGCAAACCGCCCCGGATTTTCTGGCCGAAACCGCAGATCCGCTTCTGGCCCAGCTTTATGATGACGAGATCGAGGATGCCACGCGCGAAGCTTGCGCCCGCGATTACATGGGCTTCGGCTTTGGCCGCTGGCAGGCCCGCTGACGGGCAGGCCTGTTGACCGGCGGGCGCCCGGTCAGGCCGCCTGCGGCGCGCGGGTTTCCGTCAGGATGGCATAAAGCTTCGACGGATCGGTATTCGCGCGCAGCTTGGCGCAGATGCCGCTGTCGCGCATGGTGCGGCTGACCAGCGCCAGCGCCTTCAGATGTTCCACGCCCGAATCCTTGGGGGCGAACAGCCCGAACACCAGATCGACAGGCTGGCGGTCCACGCTGTCATAATCCAGCGGTTTTTCCAGCCGCACGAAAACCCCCACGATACCCGGCAGGTCTTCCAGCCGGGCATGGGGCAGGGCGATGCCATGGCCCACACCTGTGGGGCCAAGGCTCTCACGTTCCTGCAGACCATCCGTGGCGACGGCCGCGCTCAGCTTGTAGGCCGAACCCGCCATTTCGCCCAGCTCCTGGAACAGGCGCTTCTTGCTGGTCATCTGACTTACGACCCTGACGGCCTGTGGGTTCAGAATCTTCGAAAGTTCCATCAGGGTCGCCTGTCATGGACGCGCGGGCGCGTCACTTGCTGTTGCGCGGGTCGATCCAGCCGATATTGCCATCTTCGCGGCGATATACGACGTTCACCCCACCGTGTCCTTCATTGCGGAACACGAGCATCTTCTGCGCACCCAGTTCCAGCTGCATCACGGCTTCGCCGACGGTGATCGAAGGGATCTTCGTCTCCATCTCGGCAATCACGATGGGCTGCATTTCGGTGGCTTCGTTATCCTCGGGCTCTTCAGATGCGGCGAGGATATAGGAGGAACCACCGTCGAATTCAACAGGTGCCGTGCGGTCACGGTGATGGTCGCGCAGGCGGCGCTTGTAGCGGCGCAGCTGCTTGTCCATCTTTTCGCGGCAGGCCTCGAAGGCCGCATAGATTTCTGACGCATGGCCCTTGGCCGCCGCGTTCAGACCCGTCGAAAGATGGATCGTGGCCTCGCAATAATACTCATGCGCAGTGCGCGAAAAGACGATCACAACCTCGGTCGGGCGTTGGGCGTATTTATCCACCACCTCGCCCAGTTCGGCCTTCACATGGGTCTGAAGTGCCTCACCGATGTCGATCTGTTTTCCGCTGATCTGGTAACGCATGGCTCCTCCTTCACGATGGCAGCAAGGCACATCCTGCATCATGCAGGGTTACCCGCTGATGAATTTTATATGGGTCCGCCAATACCTTGACACCAGAGGAGCGGGGGCAGAAACCTGCCTGCGGGGCTGTGGTGAAAGGGGCGGTTGACGCTCGCATCCCCGTATTTGGAGACCGGGCAGCGCTGGTTGTCAACTGCTTCGTGACGCTTGCGTAAAAAGGGGCAGCTGCCCGCTCAGACCATGCGGAAGTTCTCGCCCAGATAGACGCGGCGCACGGTTTCATCGGCCACGATCTCGTCCGTGGTGCCGTTCATAAGCACGGTGCCGTCATGCAGGATATAGGCGCGGTCCACGATCTCCAGCGTTTCGCGCACGTTGTGATCGGTGATCAGAACGCCCAGCCCGCGCGATTTCAGATCCTGCACCAGATGGCGAATCTCGCCCACGGCGATCGGGTCCACCCCGGCAAAAGGTTCATCCAGCAGCAGATATTTCGGATCGGCTGCCAGGCAGCGCGCGATTTCCACCCGCCGCCGCTCGCCACCCGACAGCGCAAGGGCTGGCGCCCGCCGCAGATGGGTGATCGAAAAATCCGACAACAGCTCTTCCAGCCGTTCGCGCCGGGTATGGGGGTCGGATTCGCGGATCTCCAGCACGGCCAGAATATTGTCCTCGACCGACAGCCCCCGGAAGATCGACATTTCCTGCGGCAGATAGCCCACGCCCAGCCGGGCGCGGCGGTACATCGGCAGCGCGGTCACATCCTTGCCATCAATCAGCACCTGCCCGCCCTCGGGCGTCACAAGGCCGGCAATGGCGTAAAAACAGGTGGTCTTGCCCGATCCGTTGGGGCCCAGCAGCGCCACAACCTCGCCCCGGTGCAGATCCAGCGTGACATCGCGGATCACCGGGCGCTTCTTGTAGCTTTTGCGCAGGTTGCGCACCTGCAGGCCCGCAGCCACATTGGCCGAATCAAAGGGCATCACTTTTTCCCCGGCACAAAGACGGTGGATACCCGGCCTTCCATCACGCCGGTGCCTGCCTTCAGGTCGATCACCAGTTTCTGGCCCGCAATGGCGCTTTGCCCCTGGGTCAGCAGCACATCGCCCGTCATCACCACTTCGCCGCTGTCGATGGTATAGACGGCCTCGCGCGCTTCGGCGGCCTCAGAGGCGCTGGCCAGCGTCACGCCGCCGGTGGCGTGCAGCCGCCGGATCGCCTTGCCGCCGTCGTCATATTCCACGCGCACACTGGCCGCAGACAGCCGCATCTCGCCCTGACCCACCAGAACATTGCCGGTGAAGACCGCCGATCCATCCGCCTGATTCACGGCCAGGCTGTCGGCCTGCACCTCGACCGGCAGGGTGGTATCCTGTTTCAGGCCACCGAAGGCCACCGAGGCCTGCTGCGCCATTGCGCCGGATGCTGCGCCAAGGGCGCAGAGCAGGGTCACGGCACGGAAAAGCGTAAACATCATGGCCTCAGCGATCTGATTGCGGATCGTATATCAGGGTGACCCGGCCATTGAAAACCAGAAGATACTCCCCCTTGCCGGCTTCCGAGGGGCTTATCTGCATCCCGCCCGCCGTAATGCGCCCCGGCGGGCCGAATCCTTCCACCGGACCCAGGCTTTCCGCCCCGGTCCGGTCCAGCGCCAGCCGCATGGCATCGGTGCGCAATTCATATCCGGTCGATGTGGCCACCAGCACGCCGCTTTGCAGCAGAACTTGGCCCGCCTGCTGTTCCACCTGCATCGCCCCGGCGGTCAGCGCGGTATGGGCACCATCGGGCGTCGCCAGCTGTGCCGATACCTTCGCCGCCGATGCGCCGCTGCCATCGCCCGGCCGCGCCTCTGTGGCGGTGACGGTGATGCGCGATCCGTCCTTGGTGACGCCGGCATAGGCCGCATCCGTCATGCGCGGTTCGCGGATGCGTTCGGCAATATCCACCTCGGCATAGGGCAGTGCTGCATCCGGATCGACCTTGCGCGCCACCAGAAACAGCGTCGACAGGATCGCCAGCGCCATCAGCGGCAGGGCAACCTTCAGCCATCCGACAAGGCGGGAATGACTGTCCATGCGCGGGGTCGCTCCTTTTTACCTGACCTGGGGGGGGAAGATGGCGCCCCGCGCGCCCCTGTTCAATCCCCGGTGTCAGGGGCCGGCATCAGTGGCTGAAGATATCCGAAGGTTCCTGCCAGCCCAGCAGATCAAGCTCGGCCCGCACCGGCAGAAAATCGAAACAGCGCTGCGCCAGCTCCATCCGCCCTTCGCGGATCAGCCGGGCCTCCAGCGCGGCTTTCAGCGCATGAAGATACAGCACATCCGATGCCGCATATTCCTTCTGCGCCTCGGTCAGATCGGTGGCGCCCCAGTCCGACATCTGCTGCTGCTTCGATACATCGACGCCCACCAGCTCTTGCAGCAGATATTTCAGCCCGTGCCGGTCGGTGAAGGTGCGGATCAGCCGCGATGCGATCTTGGTGCACCAGACCGGCGCCGTGGTCACGCCAAAGGCCTGTTTCATCGCCGCAATGTCGAACCGGCCGAAATGGAACAGCTTCACCACCGCCGGATCGGTCAGCAACCGTTCCAGATTGGGGGCGCTGGTCTGGCCGCGCGCGATCTGCACCAGATGCGCATGGCCGTCCCCGGCAGACAGCTGCACCACGCACAGCCGGTCGCGGCGCGGATCAAGCCCCATGGTTTCGGTGTCGATCGCCACCACCGGGCCAAGCGTCAGGCCGTCTGGCAGATCAGTCTTGTAAAGATGGATTGCCAAGGCCGCCTCCGCGCTGTTGCAGCGCCGGGATAGACCTGTGGCTGCGGCGGGTCAACGGTTGTGGCCAAAAACCAAAGGCCCGGCACCTGTGAAGGGGCCGGGCCTTGGTGATTGGTGCCCAGAAGAGGACTCGAACCTCCACGTCTTGCAACACTGGTACCTGAAACCAGCGCGTCTACCAATTCCGCCATCTGGGCGATGTCGTGGGGCGGTGTTTACGGCTGTGCGCCGGGGGTGTCAACAGGCTGCGGCAAAAAAATCCGAAGGGATTTGCGGCTTGTTTGGCAAAGCCCTTAAAGTTATGGAGTGAAGCAACTTAGCACCATTCCGGGAAGGGCTCGCAGGATGAGCAAGCTGGTCACGATCTATGGCGGTTCGGGCTTCGTCGGGCGATACATCGCGCGGCGCATGGCGAAAGAGGGTTGGCGCGTCCGCGTCGCCGTCCGTCGCCCGAACGAGGCGCTGTTCGTTCGTCCCTATGGCGCGGTCGGCCAGGTAGAGCCGATCCTGTGCAATATCCGCGATGATGCCAGCGTGCGCGCCGCGCTGCAGGGCGCCGATGCCGTGGTCAACTGCGTGGGTATTCTGAACGCCGTGGGCAAGAACAAGTTCGATGCCGTGCAGGCCGAAGGTGCGGGCCGCGTCGCCCGTCTGGCTGCGGCAGAGGGTGTGGCCCATCTGGTGCAGATCTCGGCCATCGGCGCCGATGCCGGTTCCGACAGCGATTATGCACGCAGCAAAGCCGAAGGCGAGGCTGCGGTTCTGGCGGCTTTCCCGTCGGCGGTGATCCTGCGGCCTTCGGTGATCTTCGGCAATGAAGACCAGTTCTTCAACCGCTTCGCCGGCATGGCCCGCAACAGCCCGGTCCTGCCGATCTTCGCGGCCGATACGAAATTCCAGCCCGTGCATGTCGAAGACGTGGCCTCTGCCGCTGTGAAGGCGGTGCTGGGTCAGGCTGAACCGGGGATCTACGAGCTTGGCGGGCCGGATGTCGCCAGCTTTGCCGAGCTGATGCACATCATGCTGGGCGTGGTAGAACGTCGCCGCCTTGTGCTGCCGCTGCCGCGCTTTGCCGGGCGGCTGATGGCCTTCGGCTTCGATGCGGTGCAGGCGCTGTCGCTGGGCCTGATCGAAAACAAGGTGCTGACCGGCGATCAGCTGAAAAACCTGTATCGCGACAATGTGGTGGCGCCCGGCGCCCGGGGCTTTGCCGATCTGGGCATCACCCCCAATGCCATCGGCGCGGTTCTGCCGGAATATCTGTGGCCCTACCGCCCGACCGGGCAATATGCGGCGATCAAGGCTTCGGCCAAAAATCTGCGCAAAGTCTGACCCTTGGCCGATCAGTCGCTGATTGCTGCCGCCGTTCTGGGGATACTGGAAGGGCTGACAGAGTTCATTCCGGTATCTTCGACCGGCCATATCCTTCTGGCCGGTCACTTCATGGGGTTCGAAAGCGCGGGCCGCAGCTTCGAGGTGGTGATCCAGCTGGGCGCGGTGCTGGCGGTGCTTTCCGTCTATGCCGCCAAGCTGTGGCAGGTGTTTTCCACCGCGCATGAAGATCCCAAGGCCTTTCGCTTTATCGTCGCGGTGGCGCTGGCCTTTCTGCCCGCTGTCGTGATCGGCGTTCTGGCGCATGGGTTCATCAAATCCGTCCTGTTCGAAACGCCCCGGCTGATTGCCGCCATGCTGGTGATCGGTGGTGTGATTCTGCTGTGGGTGGACCGGCTGAAGCTGACCCCGAAATACGAAGATGCGATGGATGTGCCGCTGGGGGTGGCGCTGAAGATCGGCTTCATCCAGTGCCTTGCCATGGTGCCGGGCACGTCGCGCTCTGGCGCGACCATCGTGGGGGCGCTGTTGCTGGGGGTCAGCAAACGGGGGGCGGCCGAGTTTTCGTTCTTCCTGTCAATGCCGACCATGGCCGCCGCTTTCGCCTATGATCTGTGGAAAAATCGGGCAGTTCTGGATCAGGGTGCCCTTTCAGAGATCGCCGTGGGCTTTGTGCTGGCCTTCATTTCGGCGGTTCTCGTGGTGAAGTGGCTGCTGGGCTATGTGTCACGGCATGGCTATGCGCTGTTCGGCTGGTGGCGAATCATCATCGGCTCTGTGGCCTTCACCCTGCTTTCGTTGGGTTTTTAGGGTAATTGGTAAGCTGTGCTGACCTAGTTTTCGTCAAATAGGGCAGAAAAACTGATCCATTCCCGAAAAAACCGCAAACAAGGTCAGTATTGCTGACTTTTATTCAGATTTGACCTGCGGTATCAAGGCGCACCCACCGATATGCCGAAGGGAGGCGCCGACATGGCCAAGGAACGTATGCTCCAGTTTGTGACTGTGAAACGGGAGATGCCCGAAAAGCGTCCGGCCAATCTGCGCGCCCATGATTTCCACGAGATTTACCGGGAGTTCGCGGCGCAGAAGGCGACCGAGCAATCCAGCCGCTGCAGCCAGTGCGGCGTGCCCTATTGCCAGTCGCATTGCCCGCTGCACAACAACATCCCCGACTGGCTGCGCATGACCGCCGAAGGGCGGCTGCAGGAAGCCTATGAGCTGAGCCAGGCCACCAACAGCTTTCCCGAAATCTGCGGCCGCATCTGCCCGCAGGACCGGCTGTGCGAAGGCAATTGCGTGATCGAACAATCGGGCCATGGCACGGTGACCATCGGTTCGGTCGAGAAATACATCACCGATACCGCCTGGGAAAACGGCTGGGTCAAGCCGGTGAAACCGCTGATGGAACGCGCCGAAAGCGTGGGCATCATCGGGGCGGGCCCCGGCGGGCTGGCGGCGGCCGACATGCTGCGCCGCAAGGGTTTTCAGGTGACGGTCTATGATCGCTATGATCGGGCAGGCGGTCTGATGACCTATGGGATTCCGGGCTTCAAGCTGGAAAAACCTGTTGTGATGCAACGGGTTGAACAGCTGGAGCAATCGGGCGTCAGCTTCGTCATGAATTGCAAGGTGGGCGAGGATCTGAGCTTTGACGCCATCCGGGGCCAGCATGATGCGGTGCTGATCGCCACCGGCGTCTACAAGATGCGGGATGTGGGCGCGCCGGGCGTTGGCCAGGCGGGTATCGTGCAGGCGCTGGATTACCTGACGGCCTCGAACCGCAAGAGCTTTGGCGACGATGTCGAGGCCTATGAAAGCGGCGAGCTGAACGCCGAAGGCAAGCGCGTCGTGGTCATCGGCGGTGGCGATACGGCCATGGATTGCGTGCGCACGGCCATCCGTCAGGGCGCGACTTCGGTGAAATGCCTGTATCGCCGCGACCGGGCAAACATGCCGGGCAGCCAGCGTGAAACGCAGAATGCCGAAGAAGAAGGCGTTGAATTCGTTTGGCTTTCTGCGCCCAAAGGCTTTACCGGCAATGGCGCGGTTGAAGGCGTGATCGTGCAGAAGATGCGCCTTGGCGCGCCGGATGCCAGCGGTCGGCAGATGCCCGAGGTGATCGAGGGTGCGGATTACGTCGAAGGCGCCGATCTGGTGATTACCGCCCTGGGGTTCGAGCCGGAAGACCTGCCGAAGCTTTGGGGCGTGCCGGATCTGGCGGTGACGCGCTGGGGCACGATCAAGGCCGATTTCCGCACGCATCAGACCGCCATTCCCGGCGTGTTTGCGGCAGGCGACATCGTCCGCGGCGCCTCGCTGGTGGTCTGGGCCATCCGCGACGGGCGCGAAGCGGCGGATGCCATCGCGGATTACATCGCCCAGCCGGCGAGTGTCGCGGCAGAGTGAGGGGCAAAAGCCCCGGGCGCATGGCGTATGGAAAGCGTCGGCACTCCGTATGGCTTCTGTCGGGACAGCAGGGCTGACAGCGGGCACGGTGTGCGGGCGGGGTGTGGTGGCGTGACTGCGGCGGAATGCGGCAGCATGTCTGACCCGATCAGGAAAGGCCGCGAGGCGATGGACAGGGCAAGGCAGAGCGAGGGGCAGGGCGGCGCGGCAGCGCCCGTACCGGCACAGCCCGCCGCGCGCCGCCCGATCCATGTCGAGACGCTGCGCGATGATGACCGGCTGCGCATCTGGCGGCATCCGGGGCAGGGGCGGCGGCTGGTGGTGGCGTTTTCGGGCGTCGGCACCGACCGCAGCAAACCCCCGCCGCTGGAGCTGGCGCGGGTGGCCACCGGGCCTGCGGGCGATCCGGCGCTGTTCTTTGCCGATCCGGCGCGCAGCTGGCTGAATGCGCCGGGCCTGATCGAAGAGGTGGCAGGGCTGGTGCAGGCCGAGGCCGCGCGTCTGGGCGTGGACGAGGTTGTGGCGGTGGGCCATTCGATGGGCGGGTTTTCGGCGCTGGCGCTGGGGGGCCATGTGCGGCTGAGCCGGGTTCTGGCGCTATCGCCGCAGTTTTCGGTCGATCCTTCGGTGGTGCCGGACGAGCCGCGCTGGCCGATGTTCCGCAAGCATATCGCGGAATACCGCATCCGCCGCGCGGATGAGCAGATGCAGCCGGGGACGCAGTATTATGTGATCTTCGGCAAGCACCGCCGCGAGGCGCCGCAGCTGCGTCTGGTGCCCAAGGCCGCGAATGTCGCGCTGTTCATGCTGCCCGATGTGCGGCACGATTCGGTGAAGCGGCTGGCGCAGCAGGGTGTGCTGGAAGAGGTGATCCAGCTGGCCTTTGGCGGGCGGACCCGCAAGTTGAGAATCCTTCTGCGCGAACAGATGCGCGGATATCAGGTGAGCCCGGAAGGGCGGGAGGCGGCATGAAGATCTGCACTCTGGTTCTGGCCATGGCTCTGGCCGTGCCTGCAACGGCACAGGCGGGCAGTTTCATCGCGCCCGAGGGCTGTGAGACATTCCTGACCGTGCAATCGCGCGGCTGCCGGGTGTCGAACCATTATCGCTGCACGGCGGATCAGCCGGGCGATCAGTGGCGCGCGGATTTCGATCAGGAGGGGGTCTATTTCCTCAGCCGGACGGATGCCGAGGCGCAATGGGTGGAAAGCTATGAGTTCAACCCCGATCTGCGGCAGTCGCTGGATGCGGGGGCGGCCGATCCGGCGAGCTTTACCGCGCTGCTGGGCGGGCGGGATGATTTCGATTTCCGGCTGACCAAGGATGACGGCGCCCGCAGCCATGTGACCGGGTTCGACGAGCTGACCGGCAAGGTGGTGACCATCGACAAGGTGCCGCTGCCGCAGACCGCCTTTGAATTCACCGAAGTTGATGATGCGGGCAATATCCTGCGCCGGGCGCGGGGGCATGAATATATCCATCCCGAATGGCGGCTGTTCTTTGCTGGCCCGTCGGAATGGTGGGATGGCACGGGCTGGCAGCCGGTGGATGGCAGCCCGATGCAGTTCATCCTGCCGGGCGAGCCCGGCTTTGCCGCGACGCAGCCGATTTTCGAATGTGGCGCGCTGATGTCGCAGGGGCCGCTGGACCGTTTGCTGCAGCAGGTGCGCCATGAGCGGTGAGCGGACGGGCGGCTGTCTTTGCGGCGCGGTGCGCTATGTCGCGGCGCTGGATGCGGAGCATCAGCATCTTCATGCCTGCCATTGCACCATGTGCCGCCGCGTTTCGGGCGGGGTGGCGTTCAGCGTCATGGTGCCTGCCGCCGCCATGCGGGTGAACGGGGCCGAACATGTGACCACCTATGCCTCGTCCGACTGGGCGGCGCGGTCTTTCTGCGCCCGCTGCGGATCGGGGCTCTGGTATCGGCTGACGCAGCCGGATGCCGCGACTGCCGATTACTATCTGTCGGCGGGCACGCTGGATGACCCCAACGGCCTGCCGCTGACCCGCGAGATCTATATCGATACCAAGCCCGACGGCTTTGCCTTCGCGGGCGACCATTCACGACTGACCGGGGCCGAATTCGAGGCCTCGCTGCAAGCCAACCCAGAGGAGTGAGCCATGACAATCTATGATGAAGCCTGGGTGAAGGCCGAGGAAACCAAGCGCGCCTGGATGCACGAGCACGGGCTGTACAAGGAGGATGACGAACATTCCTCCTGCGGGGTCGGCCTTGTGGTGGCGATTTCGGGCAAGCCGTCGCGCAAGGTGGTGCAATCGGGGATCGACGCGCTGCGGGCGATCTGGCACCGCGGTGCGGTGGATGCCGATGGCAAGACGGGCGATGGCGCGGGGATCCATGTGCAGATCCCGGTCAAGTTCTTTTACGACGTGATCCGCCGCACCGGCCACGAGCCGGATGTGAACAAGCTGGTGGCCGTGGGGCAGGTGTTCCTGCCGCGCACCGATTTTGCCGCGCAGGAGCGTTGCCGCACGATCGTGGAAACCGAAGTGCTGCGGATGGGCCATTACATCTATGGCTGGCGCCATGTGCCGGTGGATATCTCGGTGCTGGGCGACAAGGCCAATGCGACGCGGCCCGAGATCGAACAGATCTTGATCCGCTGCGAAAAGGATATCGACCAGGAACAGTTCGAGCGCGAGCTGTACATCATCCGTCGCCGGATCGAAAAGGCGGCGCTGGCGGCGCATATCCAGGGGCTTTACCTGTGTTCGCTGTCGTGCCGGTCGATCATCTACAAGGGCATGATGCTGGCCGAGCAGGTTTCGGTCTTCTATCCCGATCTGCAGGACGAGCGGTTCGAATCCACCTTTGCGATCTATCACCAGCGCTACAGCACCAACACCTTCCCGCAGTGGTGGCTGGCGCAGCCGTTCCGGATGCTGGCCCATAACGGCGAGATCAACACGCTGAAGGGCAACGTCAACTGGATGAAGAGCCACGAGATCCGCATGGCCTCCAGTGCCTTCGGGGAAGCGGCGGAAGACATCAAGCCGATCATCCCATCGGGCACATCGGACAGTGGCGCGCTGGATGCGGTGTTCGAGGTTCTGGTGCGGTCGGGCCGCAGCGCCCCCATGGCGAAGACCATGCTGGTGCCCGAAGCCTGGAGCAAGACGACGACCGACATGCCGAAGGCCTGGGCGGATATGTACGCTTATTGCAATGCCGTGATGGAGCCGTGGGACGGCCCGGCGGCGCTGGCGATGACGGATGGCCGCTGGGTCTGCGGCGGGCTGGACCGCAACGGGCTGCGGCCGATGCGCTATGTCGTCACCGGCGACGGGCTGCTGATCGCCGGGTCGGAAGCGGGCATGGTGCCGGTGGATGAAACGACGATCCGCGAAAAGGGCGCGCTGGGGCCGGGGCAGATGATTGCCGTCGATACCCGCGACGGCAAGCTGTATCATGATGTCGATATCAAGAACCGCCTGGCGGGCAGCCAGCCCTATGGCGACTGGATCGAAAAGGTCATCGACCTGAATTCGATGCTGCGCGACGTGCCGGAAGAACAGACCTATACGGGCGGCGCGCTGCGCAAGCGGCAGATCGCGGCCGGCTATTCGGTGGAAGAGCTGGAACAGGTTCTGGCGCCGATGGCCGAAGACGGCAAGGAAATGATCGCCTCGATGGGTGATGATACGCCGGCGGCAGTGCTGTCGAAGCAATATCGCCCGCTGTCGCATTTCTTCCGCCAGAACTTCAGCCAGGTCACCAACCCGCCCATCGACTCGTTGCGCGAAAGCCGGGTGATGAGCCTGAAGACGCGGTTCGGCAACCTGAAGAACGTGCTGGATGAATCCAGCGCGCAGACGGAAATTCTGGTTCTGGAAAGCCCGTTCATCGCCAATTCCGAATATGCGGTGATGCTGCGCCAGTTCGGCACGCAGGTGGCGGTGATTGATTGCACCTTCCCCGCCGGCGCCGATCAGGAGGCGTTGCGCCTTGGGCTGGAGCGTATCCGCGCCGAAGCCGAAGATGCCGTGCGGTCGGGCGCCAGCCATATCGTGCTGTCGGACGAACATCAGGGCGAAGACAAGGTGGCGATGCCGATGATCCTTGCCACCAGCGCCGTGCACAGCTGGCTGACGCGCAAGGGTCTGCGCACCTTCACCAGCCTGAACGTGCGCTCGGCCGAGTGCATCGACCCCCATTACTTTGCCGTGCTGATCGGCTGTGGCGCCACGACGGTGAACCCCTATCTGGCGCAGGACAGCATTGCAGACCGCATCGCGCGCGGCCTGCTGGATGGCAGCCTGACCGATGCAATGCGCCGCTATCGCGATGCCATCGACGCGGGCCTGCTGAAGATCATGGCGAAGATGGGGATTTCGGTCATCTCGTCCTATCGCGGGGGTCTGAACTTCGAGGCCGTGGGGCTGAGCCGGGCCATGTGCGCCGAATATTTCCCGGGGATGCACAGCCGCATTTCGGGCATCGGCCTGCATGGCATCCAGCAGAAGCTGGAGGAAATCCATGTGCGCGGCTGGCGGGGTGGCAGCGATGTGCTGCCCATCGGCGGCTTCTACAAGGCACGGCGGTCCGGCGAGAAACACGCCTGGGAAGCACAGACCATGCACATGCTGCAGGCGGCCTGTGATCGCGCCAGCTATGACATCTGGAAGCAGTATTCGGCGGCGATGAAGGCCAATCCGCCGATCCATATCCGTGACCTTCTGGATATCAAACCCGTGGGCAAGCCGGTGCCGATCGAAGAGGTGGAATCCATCACCTCGATCCGCAAGCGGTTTGTCACGCCGGGTATGTCGCTGGGTGCCCTTGGCCCGGAAGCGCATATGACGCTGAACATCGCGATGAACCGCATCGGGGCGAAATCCGACAGCGGCGAGGGCGGCGAAGATCCGGCGCACCAGCACCCGTTCCCGAACGGTGACAACCCCTGCGCCAAGATCAAGCAGGTGGCATCGGGCCGGTTTGGGGTGACGGCGGAATATCTGAACGCCTGCGAAGAGCTGGAAATCAAGGTGGCCCAGGGCGCCAAGCCCGGCGAGGGCGGCCAGCTTCCGGGCATGAAGGTGACCGATCTGATCGCGCGGCTGCGCCACAGCACCAAGGGCGTGACGCTGATTTCGCCGCCGCCGCACCATGACATCTATTCGATCGAGGATCTGGCGCAGCTGATCTACGATCTGAAGCAGATCAACCCGCGCTGCAAGGTGACGGTGAAGCTGGTTTCGGCCAGCGGTGTCGGCACCATTGCGGCGGGTGTGGCCAAGGCCAAGGCGGATACCATCCTGATCTCGGGCCACAATGGTGGCACCGGGGCCAGCCCCGGTACCTCGATCAAATATGCGGGTCTGCCGTGGGAAATGGGCCTGACCGAGGCGCATCAGGTTCTGGCGATGAACAACCTGCGCGAGCGGGTGACGCTGCGCACCGATGGCGGGCTGCGCACGGGCCGCGATGTGGTGATGGCCGCGATGATGGGGGCCGAGGAATATGGCATCGGCACTGCCGCGCTGATCGCCATGGGCTGCATCATGGTGCGTCAGTGCCAGTCGAATACCTGCCCGGTGGGCGTCTGCACCCAGAACCCCGAACTGCGGGCCAAGTTCACCGGCACGGCGGACAAGGTGGTGAACCTCATCACCTTCTATGCCCAGGAGGTGCGCGAGATCCTGGCCAGCATCGGCGCCCGGTCGATGGATGAAATCATCGGCCGCGCCGATCTGCTGACTCAGGTGAGCCGTGGGTCGGCCAGCCTGGATGATCTGGACCTGAACCCGCTGCTCATTACCGTGGATGGGGCGCAGAAGATCACCTACGACCGGTCGAAGCCGCGCAATGTGGTGCCCGATACGCTGGACGCCGAAATCGTGAAGGATGGCGCGCGCTTCTTTGAAGATGGCGAGAAGATGCAGCTGTCCTATGCGGTGCGCAACACGCTGCGCACCATCGGCACGCGGTCGTCCAGCCATATCGTGCGGCGGTTCGGGATGCGCAACAACCTGCAGCCCGACCATCTGACGGTGAAGCTGACCGGCAATGCCGGGCAGTCTTTGGGGGCCTTTGCGGTGAACGGGCTGAAGATCGAAGTGCAGGGCGATGCCAACGACTATGTCGGCAAGGGCCTGTCCGGCGGTCTGATTGTGGTGCGGCCGACGATGTCTTCGCCGCTGAAGGCGGACGAAAACACGATCATCGGCAATACCGTGCTGTATGGCGCGACGGATGGCTATCTGTTTGCCGCAGGCCGGGCGGGCGAGCGCTTTGGCGTGCGCAACTCGGGTGCGACGGTGGTGGTGGAGGGCTGTGGCTCCAACGGTTGTGAATACATGACCGGCGGGGTTGCGGTGATCCTGGGCCGGATCGGGGCGAACTTCGGTGCGGGGATGACGGGGGGCATGGCCTATCTCTATGACCCCAACGGGCTGGCCGAGGATTTCATGAACCTGGAAAGCCTGGTCACCTGCGCTGTCAGCCATCCGCATTGGGAGGCGCAGCTGAAAGGCCTGATCGAACGTCATGTGGCGGAAACCGGCAGCCAGAAGGGCCAGCGCATCCTGTCGAACTGGGAGGCCGAGCGGGCGAATTTCCTGCAGGTCTGCCCGAAGGAAATGCTGATCCATCTGCCCTATCCGCTGAGCGATGAACGCGCGGCGGTTCCGGCGGAATAAGCCTGAAACAACAAACAGAAAGGCCCCCGGAAGGGGGCCTTTTTCATGCCGGGGGGCGCGTCAGGCCAGCAGGCCTTCTTCCAGCGCGGTGCCCAGAAAGGCGCCGATATCGGCGCCCACCTGCTGCGGATCGGCCTCTGGAAACAGCGGGGCCAGCGTGGCCGTCAGCATGGCGGGGGTCTGCGGTGCCTCCAGCAGCAGCCAGATGGCGCGGGCCAGCGGGTTCAGATGCCACAGGCGCGTGCCGCCGATCTGCCACAGGAACAGCCCATCCCCATGGCGGCGGATCGCGGTGCCGGGGCTGCGGCGCAGCTGGCGGGCGGGATGCGGCGGCCGGGCGGGATGCGGCGCCGGATCGGGCAGCGCCGGTTCCGGTTCCGTCGCATCGGCGGCAAAGGCATGGCGCAGCAGGGCCACGGCCTCGTCCAGATCCTCATAGGCAAGCGTCAGGGCAGGCAGGCCCTCCGACAGCGCGCGGGCACGGGCAAAGGCGCTTGCAGCATCGGGATGCCCGGTGATCGACTGGCCCAGCAGCAGCCACAGCGCCCGGTCGGCCGGCAGATGGTGCAGCCGGGCCGGGCCGGGCCTGCGCTGCAGCGCCACCAGCGCGCCGGGGCGGGCCGTGGTGCCATGCGGCGCGAGGGTTGCGGTTTCCAGATAGCCGTAATCGGCATCGGCCAGCCCGATCTGCGGTGCGTGGGCCTGCAGACGGGGCGGCAGGGGCAGGCGCAGGCGCGGCGGTGCGCCCAGAGCCAGGGCGGTGCCATCGGGTTCGACCGGCAGGATATCATCGCAGAACACCTGCGCATCGGGTTCCAGCGCCAGCCGCGCCACCAGCGTGCTTTTCCCGGCGCGGGCCGCCCCGGTCAGCAGCATCAGCGGGCCATCGCCCAGCCTGACCGCCCCGCAATGCAGGCCGGTGCGCCCCGGGCGGGCCGCGCAGAACGCCTCGGCCAGATCGGCGATCAGGGCGCAGACAGTGCTGGCGCGCGGCAGATCTTCGAACGGGTCATCGAGATGAGAAGAGGTCAGGTTGAAGCGGCCATTGCGGCCTTCTGTCACCACGGCAAGCGGCGTCGTCTGACGGGTGGTGGCCGGGCGGCGCTGTGCCGCCCAGCCGTGCAGCGTGCGGTGCAGCGCATCAGCAAGGCCGCCCCGCCCGGGCAGCACGATATCCTGATGCAGGCCTGCAAAGCGCAGTGCGATCCGGGCCGGGCCGATGGAGGGGGCGGGGCGGGTCATGGCTCAATCCTCGCGGTTACGGCCGGGGCGGCTGGGCCGGGTGGGGCGCGTGGGCCGTGTCGGTTTCGACGGGCGGGTGGGGCGCGTCGGCCGCGTCAGTTTCGACGGGCGGCTGTGCTTGCCGCGCTTCGGCCGGCTGGGCTTCGACGGGCGGCTGGGTTTGCCCCGCTTCGGACGGCTGGGTTTCGACGGGCGGCTGGGCTTTTTCTTGCCGCGGCCCGAGGGCTTGCTGATGTCATCGGCATGGGCGGCATCTAAGCCGATCAGGCCGGGCGCGACATAGGCCGCACCGGCGGCAAGGCCAAGCCGGGTCAGCAGGGCGCGGCGGGAGATATCGGTCATCTGTCAGTCCTTTCGCTGTTGGGTCGTGGTGAAAGAACGCGCCATGGCGCCGCCTATTCCGCAGAAGTGCGAAATTTTTGCGGAAGCCCGGATTTTTTACGGAAACCGGAATTTTGCGGGTGAGGGCAAGCGGGCGGCAGGCCGCGCCTTGACCCGGGCGGCAGCATCGGGCCTATGCTGGCCTATGGCGCAGACCCCGACCCCAAGAACCGGCAGCAAGGCCGCGAAACCTGCGGCCCCC
>Ga0154510_1221_pt3 | contig 20164 bp, 23 predicted proteins | sample RifGroE1_FD_115989 | JGI IMG/M metagenome (GOLD analysis project Ga0154510, IMG submission 115989) | Rhodobacteraceae bacterium GWE1_64_9
CGGCGGGGCGGGATTTTGTGCAATCCGGTCGCGAAGCCACGCGGGTCGAGACGAGCCAGGTCTTGGCCAATCCGTCAAACACGGTGCTGCAGGGCACCTTGATCGAGGCGTCCCTGGAAAATGCAGTGGACTCCAGCCTGCCCGGGCAGTTGACGGCCATCGTCACGCGGCCAGTCTGGTCCTTCGATCAGGCACAGATCCTTGTCCCGGCCGGATCGCGTCTGTTCGGGGATTATTCTTCGGAAGTGTCGATCGGTCAGGGCCGCATTCTGGTCGCCTGGACCCGGCTCGTCACCCCGGACGGTCAATCGGTGCAGATGGAGGCCTTCGGCGGTGATGGCCAGGGTCGCTCGGGCATCACCGGCAAGGTGAATAGCCGCTTCGGGCAGCGTTTCGGGTCTGCTGCGCTGATATCGCTCCTTGGGGCTGCCCCGGCCATCGCCGCTGCAGAATACGCCGATGATGTCAGCTCCGATACGGCAGAGCGCATCGGTCAGGATCTGGGCGCGGCAACAGGGTCTGCCGTCGATGCCTATACCCGCTTACCGTCGATCATCACCGTGGCTCCCGGTGCTGCCATCACTGTCATGGTCGACCGCGATCTGGAGATCTGGTGATGGATGGCCAGCCCTCGTTTCTGGCCAGCTATCTGGCGCCCTTGCTGCCCCTCTTGCTGGACGAGGATCTGGTCGAGATAGCGATCAATCCCGATGGCCAGGTCTGGATCGAGCGCAGGGGCGCCGAGCATATGGACCTGGTGCCGCAGCTGCAGATTGGTCGCGCCCTGTCGGTGAACCTCGGCCAGGCCATTGCCTCGACGGTCGGCGCCCAGTTCTCAGAACGCAAGCCGACTGTTTCCGGCAAGATCCTCTGGGAAAACATCCCCATCCGGGCGCAGGTCATCGCGCCACCGATTGTCGAAGGCGGCATGGCGCTTTCCCTGCGCCCCTTCAAGACTATGGGCGATCAACTGATCGCGCCCAGCCTGCTGCATGGCGAGCTCGTCGATCTTGCAGCGCGCAAGAGAACGCGGGCTGCCGAAGTCACGCGCCTGGCGGGAGCAGGCGACCTGCGCACCGCCATGCGGATCTGTGTCGAAGACCGGATGAACATCCTGATTTCGGGCGGAACCTCGAGCGGCAAGACGAGTTTCGCGCGCTGGCTGCTGTCGCTGGTCGATCCGGCCGAGCGCATTGTGACCATCGAGGATGCCTATGAGCTGTTCCCAACGCAGGCCAACAGCCTTGCGCTGAAGGCAGACCGAAATATGCAAGGAGCGTCTACACCAGCGCGATTGCTGGAGGCTTGTCTCCGCATGCGACCGGATCGGATCATTCTCGGCGAATTGCGCGGCGAGGAAAGCCGCACTTTCCTCGAGGCGATCAATACTGGGCATGGCGGATCATTTACCACCATTCACGCCGACAGCGCTGCCAAGGCCATCGACCGGCTGGCGATCATGGTCATGGCGGCCGGGCTTGGCATGGGGTTCGAGGAGGTGAAGGCCTATTGTCGCGGAGCACTCGATGTCGTGGTGCAACTGTCGCGGCAGGGTGGGAAGCGAGGGGTGGCAGAGATCCTCAGCGATCATCTGAACGCGCCCATATCATAGCAAGCTGCACCGGAGCCATTCCACAATTCCTGTTGCGCATTCTCGGCGGGGCACTGTGTGGCGGGTTTGATCTTCGACTGGGGCGCCTGCTTGCGTGGCCATTACCTCGGACATTCGATGAGCCTCCGCAGGACTTGTCACGAGAACGCCACGCTCAGCGGCTGGTCCGGTGGCAAGATCCAGCCGCGGACCACAGTCATCCATGCCAGGTGAAGCGCTGACAAGACGCAGCATCACGAATACTGTTCATAACTACATGAAAATGCTAAATTTGTTGAGGAAAGTCTGCAAAAATCATCACAGAGAACAACAAATCAATGATTTTCAATGAGTTGAGCCATAGAATTGCCAGAGAGCGCATCAATGCTGCGCAGATATGGGAGTCATGGATCGAGGCCGAAGATCTGAGGCGACACAGCTTTCTGGGCACCATGGGGTTCGAACAGCGCGACGGTACCGAGTATCTCTATCGCAGGATCGGTCCTGTCGGAAAGAGCCTGGGGCCAAGGTCGCCTGAAACAGAACGGCTGCTGGACCGCTTCCAGGCCTCGCGCACGCAGAACAAGAGTCGGCTACGGACCCTGTCGGAGGGACTGAACACTCAGGCTGCCATTTTGCGCGGCTTGGGGGCAGGACGGCTGCCGGTCGTTGCGGCCCGGGTTCTGCGCGAACTGCGTATCCATGGCAGGCAGAGCGGATTGCGTGTTGTCGGTACCAATGCGCTTTATGCCTACGAAGTCCTGGCAGGCGTGGTGTTCGAAGAAGGGGCAACGGCCACCGGCGATATCGACCTTTTGCAGGACGAGCGGCGGCGGCTCCGGCTGCTGACGGAGGAAAAGACCTTTACCGGACTGGCCACGCTGATCCAGGACAAGGTGGATCGCAGCTTTCAGGGGCGCAACAAGCGCGACTACCGGCTGACCAATAATGACGGCTATATGGTGGAACTGATCCGGCCCGAGCCGCGGCCTCCCTGGCGACGCATGGCGGGGGCAAAGCCGCCATGCGAGGGAGATCTGGTCGGCGCACCGGTGATCGGTCTGCAATGGCTGGTAAATGCACCCTCGGTGGCGGCCATCGTCATAGACGAACGCGGCTTTCCGGCCCCGATGATCTGCCCCGATCCCCGCTATTGGGCCGCGCACAAGATCTGGCTGTCGCAACGCGAAGACAGGGATCCCGTGAAGAAGGGCAGGGATCTGGCACAGGGCCTTGCCGTGATCGCCCTGATTGATGCGCGCCTGCCGCAGATGCCGATGGACGACAGTTTTCTGTCGGCCCTGCCGAAAGCTCTGGCCGATCTTGCAAGAACGGCTCGCCGAAAGCCGCAAGGTAGCGGACCGGACTGGTAAGCCGCTGCGCCAAATCTGCAATAGCGTCGTCTGCCATATCCTAGGCGTTCCAACCCGTATTTCCGACTGCAGCGCGCCTGCTTCTGCGCCCTGACGATAGAGGCATCTGCCGGGTGGGAGGTATAGTGGGGCGCCGATGACGGCAGGCCGGATCTGCCTCGGAACAGCGTCGCGGAGCGCTTCGTATAAAAACGTCAACGGCTTTTTCCCGCCATAACGGCGCCGCCGATGGATACTGGCCGCGTTTAGCTCATGGATTGTCGGCGGGGCAATCTCCTTCCCGACTTCGCCGCCGTTGCGATGGCCTGGAACCCCTCTGTTGCAGCCGCGACCTTGGCTTGTCCCTCCGCGGCATCCTCGACCGCGGCAAAGGCTGCCAGGCGCGCCGGGGGTGCTCGCTCGCCTGTGGTCTGCTTTGCCGGAAACTGCGGGCCGGGCACCTGCTGCCTCGCCCTGTCGATCGGCGCAAAATGCCCATCCTCATAGTAACGGATGTGGCGCGCCCGGATCGGATATTGCCCCTCCGGCAGGATCAGCACCTCATCCAGCGGAAAACGCAGCAGCTCGTTCGCAGAAATCAGTGGCCGCTCTTCTGACCGGCGGCTGACATTGGCACTGTCGTCCAGCGGACGGATCCGCGACTGGCTTTCGGTCAGGGCGGTGATGGTCGAGCGGCCGAGGGCGTTGGACAGCACTTCGGCGGTGCGGTCATCCTGCGGCGTCATATAGATTTGCACCCCGGCGCCGCCCTGCAGCGATCGGCGGCCGGTCTCGCCATAGATGTCATCGAGGCCCGGAATGGTCTGCGAGATGATGAAGAACCGCCCACCAAAGCTGCGGATGGTCTTGATCGAGGTGAGGACCAGCGGCTGGCGGCCCAATTGGTCGAATTCGTCCATCAGAAACATCACGGCATGTGGCTCATTCGGCCCGGGTTCACTGCGCTGCAAGGAGGCTATGGCATCGGCAAAGAGCAGGCGCACCAGCGGCGCGAGCGTCTTCAAATGTTCCGGCTGCACCATGAGGTAGAGGCTCTGCGGATCTTTCCGGAAGGTCGCGAAGTCGAAATCGCTGTCCGAGGTCACCCGATCCACCGCCGGATCGTTCCAGAGACCGAGGCCCGCACCCTGGATCACCGAGATATATGCGCCGAGGGTCTTTTCCGGGACATCGCTCATCTCGAGGAAACTGCGCGAAACGATGGGGATCTGCGTCGTCTCGGCAATGGTGATGTAGCTTTTCTTCTTGTCGCCGCCGCCCGCCATGATTTCGGCGGCATAGCTCAGCGTCGGGCGGCGCTGCTCGATTGCATAGAGGCAGGAGGCGATGAAGAGCCGCTTGCCCGCGTTGAAGAAGCTCTGCGCACTTTCACCTTCGGGGATCAGGAACAGGTCGGCCATGGTGTTCAGGGCGGTATATTGGCTGTCCGATGAAGGCAGGGCGGCGATGCGGGCCAGCGGGTTGAAGCGGTGCGAGCCCTTCTCCTCGTCGAAGGGCGAGAAATACCAGATCGCATTTCTCAGCCCGTGCTGGCGATGGATCGCGGTCTTTGCGAAATTCTCGCCCTTCACGTCGAGGATGATCGCCGATCCCGAAAAATGCAGCAGATTCGGGATGACGAAGCCGACGCCTTTGCCGCGCCCGGTGGGCGCGATCATCATGGCATGGGGAAAGCGGTCGGGGGGCGCCATGACGAAGGGGGCATCGGATTGCGGGGTACCCAGCTTGCCGAAGATGAAGCCGTTCTGCGCGATGCTGCCGATCATGCGATTGCGTTTCATCTCGCGCCGGGTCTGGAAATGCGCATCGTCATACTGGTTGAGGCGCCCGCGATAGACGCCTGCCAAACCGACGATGGTCAGCGCCGCCGTCACCGCGCCAGTGATGATCAACGCCCCCTGTAGGGTCGTGGGCCGGGCTGCAAGGATGGCCCAGGGGTAGCGGAGGAACCACAGATCAAGCGGACCGAGGTTGTCGAGCCGCTCGCCGAAGGCGAGCATCACATAGATCGTGGCCAGCATGCCGCCGATATAGAGGCCGGTCGCAAGACCGAGGATCGCAGCAAGCGGATAGCGCCAGCTGGTATCGAGGTGCGCAAGCATCGGGCCGGTCCCTCAGAGTTCGTGTCCGAGGTCGCGCTCGGGACTGCGGTGGCCTTGGCCCAGCTCGGCAGCGCGGGCCTGGTTGCGGGTCAGATCGGCCCATCGAGCCACCGTGCCGTCCTGCGATATATCCCCCTCATTTTTCAACTCATGCGCAACAGCGGCCCGCAGTGCAGGGTCGCGGATCTGCGCAGCCAGCGGCGCAAGATCGCCGGAGCGGACCCGATCCAAATCCTCGGGGCGCAAGACCTCCTGCATGCGGTCGACAATGGCTTCGACAGCAGGCACCTCCGACAGGCGCAGATGCCGCTCGGCCATCAGCAGTTGATCTCTGGCCAGGGCTTCGGCCAAGGGCGGCGCGACAGTCAGGCCGCGCAAGGCATCGTGGATCTCGAGCTGCAGATCGCGCTCGGTCTCCCGCCAGAGCACCTTGGCCTCGGCTGTCGGCTGATCGTGCCAGGCCGCAATCTGGCCTGCGCTGCGCTCTGGCGCCGTGACGCGCGCGACCATCTCCTCGACCGAGGTGCCTGCTCCGCGCAGGTCATCTTCGCGGAGCGCAAAAAGTGCGGACAGCCGTTCGCCAACTTCTTCCCTTGCGTGGGTCAGGGCGGCTTGCAGGTCGTTCCCCGGCGTCACACTTTCCATCGATGTTGCCTCAAGGCGCGCCAGTGATACAAGCATCGGATGGGAATAGGGGTCTTCTGCTGCCGTCAGCACGCGCGCGTGTTCCGCGAGGAGCGGATGGCCTGGCATCAGCGGCAGTCCGGTTCTGGCCTGTTCGGCGAAGCTGCGCTCCAGCTCCACCCGTTCCGCGGAGGGGCTCATGGCGCGGATCGCCCCCCAGGCTTCTTCCGCAGCCAGGATCATGTCGGCCCGTGCGGTATCCAGCCGGGCTGCAGCATCGCCTTCGGCATGAAGCGAGAGATCGGGCATCAGGGGCATTCCTTTTCTGAGGGCTCCGGCCGAGGCAGAAAGCGCTTCCGCCAATCGGGTGAAGAACCCCGCACCGGTTCCGACGGGTTCTTCCGCTCCGGCGGCAATTGCGGCGATCCGGCCCAGCTCCTCATAGTCGCGGGCATAGTCTTGCAGCAGAGCAAGGCGCCGGGCGCGTTCGGCGTCTGACAACGGCGGGGGTGCGGTCGGGGCTGAATCGCCCCTGGCATGGGCGGCCATACGTTGGGCGCTGTCACGGGCCGGGGACTCGACCAGCCCGCGCGACAGCCGCGAGCTGGCGACGATGTTCAGCCCATGCTCCTGCGAGATCTCGGCGTGCAGCTCGCGCATCACATCGAAGTTCAGCGCAGCATGGCGGCAGATCGACAGGAACCGCCCCTGTTCGATGCCATGCTTGTCGACCACGAAATGCGCATGGACATGATCGGTGTCCCGGTGCAGCGCTGCGACATAGCGCCAGACATCGCCATGATCGCCCGAGCCGAAGACCGCCTCGCCCCACTCGCGGGCGATCCGTTCGGCATGCAGCGGATCGACCCCGCGCGGAAAGCTGAGGACGATGTGATCTGCATGGCCGCGCTTGGGTGCTCCACGCCAGGCGGAGGACCAGCCCTGCGCCACCCGCGCTGTTTTGGCCGGGTCGAACTCCCGCGGATAACCGGCCAGATTGCACCAACTGCTTTCCACCCCATCCTCGCGGGTGACATAATCCAGCAGCCGCTTCAGCTCCTGCGGCGTGCGGGCACTGCCTCCGGCAATGCGTTTGACCACCGATTGCCAGCTGCGCGGGGCCCCGGCATTGCGCAGGAGCCCTCGGCTGTGGCGCTGCCGGGCTGAGCCAAGCCTGCCGCCTCCCTCAGAGCCGCCACCACGCCCCCGACGTCTGGCATCGAGCAGATGGCCGAGGACGAGGTCTTCAACACCGGCCCCCGTCATTCTGGCACCTGCGTGGCCGGGGTTTCTCCAGAAGCCGCCCTCAGCGCCGCGATACCCTCCTCGACACGCAGCCCTTTGCGGCTGCCGATGGCCGAGAGCAGCAGGACAAGTTCTTCGGAGAGATCGTCGACCCGGCAGGCAAGCTGGCGCATATGCAGACTGTCGCCCCGGTTCCAGCGCAGCTTGCCTGCGGCCCCCAGCCGCGCGAGCTGGTTGAGGTTGTTGCCGACCGACGCGAGTTCCCGCCGCGCGGCCGTGATCCCTGCCAGCTCGTCGGCCTGCAGGGCCAGCAGACCGCTTGCCTGCCGGACCATATGCCGGATGGCTTCCGAAACCGTCAGGCCGCGGGCCTCGGCCACTGCCTGGAAGTGCGCCCGCTCGTCTTCGGTCAGGCGGATGTTCAGCTTCACATCCAGCCGCCGCGCCTGTCCGCGATCCATCGCCCCCTTGATCCGTGCCAGACTCTGGCGGGAGCGGCCAAGGGAGGCCGCGATGCTCGCAAGACTTTCGCCAGCCCCGAGGCGCATCTGGATGGCGGCGGTCTCGGCAGCGGAGAGGCGAGTGCGCGGCATGCGATCAATATACCATTATTGCATCATTTCGCATCATGTACCACAAAGTACTGTTCCTGCCAACCGTCCTCACCGGCCGGTTTCCGCTCCTCTGACGAGGAGCCCGCCCTGCGGAAACCGGACAGCCGGGGAGGACTCAATGCGGCGCCAGGGGGGGGGCGGCTTGCCCGCCGCCGGGGAACCCTGCGCCCGACCGACAGGTCACCTTGGCTGCGGCGCCTTGCGCGAAAGCCCTTGATAAAGCCGGGATACATGACCGGGCGGCCTGATGGGGCGCGATCCACTGCGGGGTGGGGCGAGGGGCGAGCACTGTCGAGAAAGACCCGTGAAGGGGAGGCAAGGGCGGCGGATCCTTCGAACGGCTTCCAGTGTTCTTCGGCGCGAGGAAAGATGGGGCGGCAGGCAGACCAAGGCAATATGCCACCTGTCGGATCATGACCGCATGCAAACCGGCCTGCCAGCAGACATGCCACGATGCAGACAGGCAAGATGCGGCAGCGGGGCCTGCCGCCATTCATGCAATGTGGCAAGCAGGGCGATCCTTCTTCCCGTCATGCTGTCAGGCAGGCAGCGCTGCCGTTCGTGCGATCGGTTCAACAGTCAGGCATGCACCCCGGCAACCAGTCATGCGGGCCGCGCATGCAGACAGGCAAACGGTCTGACGTGCGAACATCCAGCCCTGCTGTGCTGCCGAAGAGCATGGCCAGGAAATCTATCGTGCTGCATGGAACATCCGATGCGATGATCTTGCCAATGAATACAGGCCTCCCAACGGCCTTGCGCAACTTTCAGCCGAGCAAGTTTGACGTAGATACAACCCTATGACTTAACACCGCCCAGGATGCGATCCGAGAAATGCGCTATGCCCAAGGGCTTGGACATGGCGCTCCGCATCCGATGGGCGCTTCGCCAGCGGTGCTTTTCTGATGCCGCCAGCCATCGCCCAATCCGGTGTAACAGGTGGAAAGGTCGTATTTCCATGCAAGTGATTACCATCGTCCAGACCAAGGGCGGATCTGGCAAGACGACAAGCGCGATGCTGATTGCCTCGGCGGCACTGGAGGCGGGACGGAAGGTGACCCTGATCGACGGTGACGTGAATGCCCAGCTTGGTCGCTGGCGGGACAGTTTCGAACTGGCTGCCTGGGACGCCATCCCGAAACCCGCCTGGCCTGCGGCACTTACCATCCTGTCGCCGCCCGAAACCGTCGACGGGTTGCTGGACCTTCTCGAGGCGGAAGAGGCGGCTGGAACCGATCTCACCGTGCTTGACACCCGGCCCGGTACCCATGCCGATACCGAGGATTTCTGCCTGATCTCCGATCTGGTGCTGATCCCGGCGCGCCCGCTCTATGCCGAATGGGAGATGACCCATCGCGCCGTGCTCTGGATGGATGATCTGCGACAGTCGATCGCGGCGGGCGAGCGCTTTCCTGAAGTGAGGGTGCTGGTGATCGACGCAGGGCCGAAGGTGATCGATGCCGCGACCCGGGAGGGCGGCCTGTCGCTCCTGCCAAAGCGGGATCAGGATGTGCTGCGGGAAATTCTCCGTCTCGACCATCTCGATGTGATCGTACCGCATTCGCGCATTCTCGAACAGTTCGGCTTCCACGGGCCGCTCGGTCCGGCGCGGGCGGCCAACCAGCAGGCACCGGGTGGTCGGTTGATGGCGGAAGCTATAGCGCGCCAGTTGGAGGTCGCCGCACTCCTGCTGGCCGGGATCGACGCGGTGGTTCCGCGATGAGCCGCTATCGCCTGCCGCCGCGGGTGGCACCGTCGCCTGCCACCGAGGAGCCAGGACAGCAGAATGCGGCGTCTCGCCTGCGCTCGTCGCGCGCGGCGCAGGCGAGGTTGCTGCAGGAGCGACGCGGCCCGGATGGTGCTGTGCCCACCCCTGATCCCTTGTCGCCGAAGCCAGCGCCGGTTGCGGCAGAACAGGTTGTTACGCCCCAGCCTGCACCGCAAGCGGCATCTGATGGCACGCGCTCCGGGAAGCCAAAAACGCAGCCGAAGGCCCCGAAGCGGAAACTGGTTGTTCTGTTCCGGCTCCCAGTTGCCGCAGTCGCAGATATTTCGCTTGTCGCAGCCGCATCAGGTCTGCCGCCGGACTATGTCATCAAAGCGCTGGCCAAGGAGGGCAGGGCGACCCTGCGACAGCTGATCGGCGCAGAGGATGCCCATGCGCTCGCACCATCTGCGCGGCAGATCCGCAATCTGACAGCCGACCAGATGACGACAGGAGAGGCCATGACCGTCTACCTGCGGCTGACAGTCCTTGAGGCAATGCATGACGCCTTGGGCGATCCCTGGCGGATCGAGCCCCGCGCCACGGTCGTTGGCGCCTTCCTGACGGCCATCGTGATCCGCCGGATCGCGGCGCGGCGGGCGGAGGGTGGCGGATGAAGAATAGCTGCCGATCCGCGGACCGCTCAGTTGCAGGCCAGGTCTGGCAGGGCGGGCATGTCGAAGGTCAGACTGTCTTTGCTCGACACCACGGCGAATGTGCCACCGGCCTGCAGCATGGCGACCATCTTTGCCCAGTCCTGCGGATCGGTGGCGGCCTGTGTCGCGATGCCGCCTTGCACCGACAACCGCGCCTGCGCGCCGTCTCTGGCCAGAAACACGATCATCTGCGGATCAGCGTCCTGCGGCAGGTCGATCTTCACCGAGCCATTGGGCGTCGGACCGAACACCCGGTCCGGATCGCAGGTCACCTGCAACGCCCCCTCTGCGGTCTCGGCCCGGATCACCGGCAGGCCGCGTTCGGTGCGGCTGATCCAGGTCGCATCGGCGCGGGCCATGCCGGAAACGGTCAGCGCCGCCATTACGCCAAGGAGAAGAGAGGAACCATGCATCGATTTGACCATCCTTCTGTTGCGCCTTTGCAGCGTCAAATCACATCTTATGAAATCAGTGGATATGTTTTGATATCGGCGCTGTCCATGCCGCAGGCCGGTGCGCAGAAGCATGGCCGAGGAGGCAGTCATGCCGAATGAATGCGAAGGTGGTCTTCTGCCGCTTGTAGAGCTGCGCGCATGGCAGGTCCGGGATGGGCAACAGCGACTTGTGGCGGAGGGGTTTCGAACCGCTGAGGGCGCGACGCAGGTGGTCTGGCACGTGCCCGAAACTGAAATCCGCGGGCTGCTCTGGATCGAGCGATTGGATGGCGAGAAGGCGCCTTCGGGCTGAAGTGGCAACGAAGAGGCGTTGCAGGCTCTCAAAGGCGTTTCGGCTGCTGATATGGCGAGGTCCTTTCACGCACCAACGGGATCCCCCGTGGGAGATTGAGCGACCAAAGTGCGACGGCAGCACATCCGGACCTTTCACCGACTCAGGAAGGCTGCTCTGTCGAGGATTTTTATACACGGGATATGGCGCTCATATTTTATGTGTGTATAGTAATCCTATGAAGATCGAATGGGACGATGACAAGCGCGATCGGACGCTGCGGGAACGCGGTCTGGATTTCGCCTCGGTGGCCGATGCCGAATGGGATGCGGCGCTGACGGTGGAGGACAGCCGGGCCGAATATGGGGAGCCCCGCTTTGTCAGCCTTGTGTCGATCCATGCCCGGCTCTGTGTCGTGGCATGGTGCAGGCGGGGCCATGCGCTGCGGGTCATCAGCCTGCGGAAGGCGAATGCACGGGAAAGGAGGCTTTACGATGAAGCGTGACAAGCTGATTGCCGATGATGGCGAGGTGCGGGAACTGGATGCCGGGTTCTTTGCGCGGGCCAAGCGCGGGCGGCCCGCGATGCTGCCGGATGAGCGCAAGGTGCGGATGAACCTGATGATCGACGCGGATATTGCCGACCGGCTCAAGGAGCTGGGCAACAAGTCTGCCTTCGTGAATGCCGCGATCCGTGATGCGCTGCGGACCCCGCAGGCGGGTGAGAGCGGCAGCGTCCCGGTGCCTTCCAAGCCTTGGGGCTGACCTGCGGGCCGTAGGCCGCCACACGGGCTGCGGGCAGGCGCATAATCGTGGCCTTACCGCTCTGACGGCAGCGAGGCACATGGCTTGGTGACTGCCTGACGCAGGTGTAGGACTTGCGTTCGACCGGGGTATGACGCAAGGGCGCTGGATGATCCGCGCCTTCATCATCCCCGCCCTGTTGGCCCTTTCCCCTATCAACCCCGTAGCTGTCAGCAGGATCACCGGCACCGCCGCGGTGATAGATGCAGACACGCTGGAAATCCACGGTCAGCGCATCCGCCTTCATGCCGTCGATGCGCCAGAGGCCGGGCAGCGCTGCACCCTGCCCGACGGCAGTGCCTGGCGCTGTGGGCGCGACGCCGCGCTGGCGCTGGCAGACCGGATCGGGCAGGCGCCTGTCTACTGCGAGGTGCTGGATAGAGATCGATATGGACGCGCTGTCGCCCGCTGTATCCAGCGCCGTACGGATCTTGGTCGCTGGTTGGTGAAGAAGGGATGGGCGGTTGCCTATCGGCAATATGGGACCGAATATGTCGGCGCCGAAGATCAGGCGCGAGGGGACGCTCGCGGTATCTGGGCCAGCACTTTTGTGATGCCTTGGGAGTGGCGGAAGGGGGCGCGGTGAGGGCGCGGCTGTCGTGGATTGTCATGACATGGCTGGCCTGTGGACCAGCCATGTCGAACCCAACACAAGATCAGGCCAGATAGAGGTCTTCTTCCTCCTGTTCGTCATCTTCTTCGGAACCTGCGCCTTCTGCTTCCACATCGAGGGCGAGAGCGGCGATCAGGTCGTCACCCGTGTCACTGACCTCTTGCTCCGCTTCATAGGCGTCGAGCACATCTTCGGTACTTTGGAAGCCCTCTGCCAGCGCGTCGAAGCGGAATGACCTGCCACGGGATTATTCCTCCATCTGCGACTAGAGTCCGGTCCATGCTCCACGCTTGAAACTCTCATCGTGTCACTGTATATGTTTTTGCATATACATCAGAGGTTGCCATGCCCCAAGCTCACAATCATGATCACCCTCCGGGCCGCGAAGCCAAGCTCTTCCGCAACAACAAGAGCCAAGCCGTCCGCATCCCGGCGGATTTTGAAATGCCAGGTGATCGCGTGATGATCCACCGCGACGGTGATCGCCTCATCCTTGAACCCGTTCGGCGACGGAACCTTCTGGCCGTGTTGGCAGATCTTGAGCCGCTTGGTCCGGAAGATCAGTTTCCGGACGTCGACGATACGCTCTTGGGCCTGCGTGAGGTCGATCTGTGAGCCAACTTTACATGCTGGACACGAACATCGTGTCCGATCTGGTTCGCAATCCGCATGGTCCGGTCACGCGGCATATCGCAAGGGTCGGATCCGAGTCTGTCTGCGTCAGCATCATCACCGCGGCCGAACTTCGCTATGGCTGCGCGCGGAAGGGGTCCGCCAAGTTGCTAGCCAATGTCGAAGCCATTCTCGGCAGCATCCAGGTGATCGCTTTCGACGTGCCGGCAGATGCAGAGTATGGTGGGATCCGTGCCGAGTTGGAGGCCGCTGGGAAGCCGATTGGATCAAACGATCTTCTGATCGCGGCCCATGCCTATGTGCTCAAGGCCGTGTTGGTCACGGCCAACACTGGTGAGTTCGGCCGCGTTCGGGGTCTTGAACTCGAGAATTGGTTGAGCCAGTCGTGAGGTAGGAACCGGGGAGGCCTAGTCCAAGGCTAGAAGTATGATTTATCGTTATTTCCAATATGTTAATTTTTCTTCTAATAGTAATTATGTTGCATAATCAGACACAGAGGGCGGTTTACGGTCATTGGCCGTGCCCAGAAAGAGTTGCGCATTCCGACCTCAAGTCATCGGTCACCTGGGTCGGGTCAACGAAATGGCTTGACTACCTTCTTTGAACCAACAGATTTGGTAATGTAAGTTCTTGAAAGACCCAACATGGACATTCAGGCTGCCGTTGCTGCTGCTTCAGAGGATGATCTTCGGAACGTTGTTTTGCGTCTGCTGACTGCTTTTTCTCGCCCGGCCTTCGGCTCCCTCCCGAAAAGAGAGGCAGACATCCTGATGTTCGAAGCGATGTGTGACCTGGCGGTCATCTCCAAGGAGGCATCGGTCTACGAGCTGATGACTGACCTTCGGTAACCAGAGCCAAGGCTCAACAGTTACTGTGAGGTGCCCCCAGTTTCCTAGACGCCCGCTTCGTTCAGTTTCTGCTGCTGGGTTTCGAAGTCAACGGGCGACAGCATTCCGTTGTTCGTGTGCTTACGTGCTGGCCGCTGCCGCCTGGGCGCGACGATGACGCGACACTGGAAGCGGCGTTGTTTCAGCGGATGGGCCGCCCGCCGCAGGATCTTCAGGGGCCCGATTGGGCCAAGGTTGCTACCGAACTGAAGCGCAAGGGCGTCACGCTGGTGCTTCTGTGGCAGGAATACCGAGCCGCGCATCCCGATGGCTACGGCTACACTTGGTTCTGCGAACAGTTCAGGGCTTTCGAGAACCGCACCAGCCCCAGCTTCCGGAACAGGCACGAGGCGGGTGCGGTCATGCAGACCGATTATGCGGGGCACACGATCCCGATCACCGATCCGGCCACTGGCGCGGTCCGGCAAGCGCAGATCTTCGTCGCGGTGCTGGGGGCATCGAGCTACACCTTCGCCTGGGCGAGCCTGACCCAGACGCTGCCTGACTGGATCGAGGCGCAGGTGCGGGCGCTGAAATTCTTTGGCGGGGTGAGCAAGGCGATCGTCTGCGACAATCTCAAGGCGGCGGTGGCCAAGCCTTTGTGGTTCGAGCCCTCGATCACCAAGACCTTCGCCGACATGGCGGCGCATTACGATACGACCGTGCTGCCCACCCGGCCGCGCAAGCCCCGCGACAAGGGCAAGGTCGAGGGTGCGGTGCTGATCGTCGAGCGCTGGATCCTGGCCTGCCTGCGCAACATGCAGTTCTTCTCCGTCGAGGCGCTGAACGCGGCCATCGCAGAGCTTCTGGCCGACCTGAATGGCCGCCCGATGCGCCGGATCGGCCGGTCGCGCCGCGATCTGTTCATCGAGATCGAGCGTCCCGCCCTGCGCGATCTGCCGCTCGAGCCTTTCGAATATGCCGAGTGGAAGCAGGCCAAGGTTCATCCCGATTACCACATCGACGTGCTGCACAGTTTTTATTCCGTGCCGCACCGCCTGATCGGCAAGAAGGTCGACATCCGACTGACGCACCGGATGGTCGAGATCTTCCACAACCATGACCGCGTTGCCGTTCATACCCGCCGCGGTACGCGCGGCGGTCATTCCACCATCCGGGAACACATGCCCAAGGCGCATCAGCGCCATGGCGGGATGACCCCGGAATATCTGATCACCCGGGCAGGCCGCGTGGGCTATCACGTCGCTGTCCTTGTCGAACGGCTGATGCGCGACAGGCCGCACCCCGAGCAGGGCTACCGGTCTGCCTTGGGGGTGTTGAGCCTCGAGCGCCGGTTTGGTCGTGACCGGCTCGAAGCAGCCTGCGGGCGGGCCCTTACCCATAACACCGTGAGCTACGCCTCGGTGCAGTCGATCCTGGTCACGGGGCTGGACAAGGCCGTTGCAGACCGGGAGCCCGTCCTGCCAACCCCGCGCCACGACAACATCCGTGGCGCTGCCTACTACCAATAACCAGCAGAAAGGACGCCACGATGCTGACGCATCCCACCCTCGACCAAATGGCCAGTCTCGGCCTGACCGGTATGGCTGCCGCCTGGCGCGCCCTGGCCGATCAGGATCCCGGCGAAGCCTTGAACCGCAACGAATGGCTCGGCCTCATGCTCGACCGCGAGGCCGCCCACCGCTCCGACAAGCGCTTCGCCAACAGGCTCAGGAATGCCAAGATGCGCTTTCCCAACGCCTGCATCGAAGACATCAACTTCGCCGCCCCTCGCGGTCTTGATCGGCGGCAGATCCTGTCGCTCGCCCAGGGCGGTTGGCTCAAGGCCCATGAGCAGATTATCCTCACCGGCCAGACCGGCACCGGAAAGACCTGGCTGGCCTGCGCCTTTGCCCATCAGGCCGCGCGCATGGATCAGTCCGTGGCCTATGCCCGGATGCCGCGCCTCTTCGACGACATGGCCACCGCCCGCCTCGATGGCCGGTTCCCGCGGCTGATCGACAAGCTCGCCCGTGTCCAGCTGCTGGTTCTCGACGATTGGGGCACCCACAGCCTGACCGACCAGCAGCGCCTTGATCTTCTGGAGCTCTTCGAGGAGCGCTATCAGCGCCGGTCAACCATCATAACGGCCCAGCTGCCCGTCTCGGGCTGGCATCAGATGATCGGCGAACCAACCATCGCCGATGCAATCCTCGACCGCATCATCCACAACGCCCACCGCATCGAGCTGAAAGGTGACAGCATGCGCAGAAAAAGCGCCAAGCCCGCATTGACCCAGACCGGAAACCCCGAAATCATCACCCAGGATGAATGACTGCAGTGCAGCGATCAACCGGCCCGGACTGTCCGGGAGTTACTGAAACGGCTGTCCGGGACTTAGCGAAAACGCTGTCCGGTTCTTCCGAAATCCGCAATATAGTCACCTATGCTATCTGGCAGTTTTCAATCTGACCAGCGTACAGAGTGCACGGTCACTTTTGTATTGCGTACGTTGAACGGCAATTCGCTTTCCGAGAGGCGTGAATGATGCCTATACCATCCCCTGTGCCAACGCCCGAGAGCAGAAGTCGATCACCGAGCGCATGTCGGAAGATTTCGGCGCGCTGAGTGTGACGGTCGACTGATTGCACCGGGCCCTCTCCGTCGCCCTGGCCGATGGCCTTGCGCAAGGCCGGCTGCCAGTTCCGGGGTTGATCGAGATGCTCGGATCTGCGGGCTCACTGCTCTGCGCCCCGAGGTGAAATCGACGCCCGAACTGATAGCAGACTTGGGATCATCCGCTACGGTCAAGGCGCTTCCCTCACGTCAGCAGGGTGCCCTGATCATGGCCAGTGACGAATGATGGGTGAGGTGCCCCTAGATTTGTAGACGCTTTGCCCCCTAACTTTGAGGCAAGGAGGCCGACATGGGGACGAGCAACTACAGCGATGAGTTCAAGCGTGATGCGGTGAATCAGATCCGGGTGCGTGGGTACCCGGTTCGGGAGGTTTCGCAGCGCCTCGGGGTGAGTTCGCACTCTCTTTACAAGTGGCTTCGGCTGTTTGCCGAGCCTTCGCCGAAGGTGGTCGGCATTGACCATGAAGCCGAGAACCGGCGGCTGAAGCGGGAGTTGGCGCGGGTCACCGAGGAGCGCGATATCCTAAAAAACCGTCGCGGGCTGCAGCCCGCCTGTGCGCGGTATAAACAGCCTGTGCTAGCCTCAGCGGCCTGAAGGGCAGTTGCCGATGGCTTATTGCCTAGCACACAGCAGGGCATTGCCCGGAAACATCTCTGCGACAAAGACAATCTGCCAGCCAGGATGTTCTGCCACAGGTCTCGTCCAGGGCTCGGGATGGCCTGGGTGATGTTGACGCGGGCGCCGCAGAAGGAACCCAGCATCCTGATGCTCTTTGCCATGATCGGCATTTTCGACCGGCAGGTCGAACTCGTCGGGCATGATCATCACCGACCAGGGTTCATCCTCTCAGCACGATATGGGCATGGGGACGGGCGCGGACGGGCGGCACCATCTGCGCCCGTCGGGCCATGCCGGCACCCGAGCCGGAAACCCTGGTTGCGGCAGAGGGGATGGGCACGGCGACCTCAGGAAAGGCTGTCTTGAAACCGCATTTCGGAAGACGCGACAGACTGATCCATCAAGCTATTGCTTGGACAGAACACCTTGGCTCAAGGACCGCCCTGGGCACCTGAAGCCGATCTGGCTGCCTGGTCTCTTTCGCGGTGCGACGCGGGTGGCGCAGTCCCCTTCGTCCGGTACAGTCTCTCCCCCGTGCTCTTATCCGGCACCAGTGGGCAGAGCGTATCGGTCCCGGCCTCTGACGCCACGATCATCACATACTCCGGCATCCGGGCAAAGATCCAGATGCGCAATGTAGCCCCTCCAACTGCTGGCTTGCCCCTCACGCGCCACTCTTTTCCATGCGGCAAACAGGAGATGCCCATCTTTGCGGACCTTCAGCCCTTTGCCACTGTGCTGGCGGGCACAGGCGCGCCGTCCCGTTCTGCCGACCGCCTGCGCAAACCGGGCCTTGTGTCATTTCCCGCGCTCTTGCGCGTCTGTTTGATGCGGCGCAATGACGCTGCTTAGCATCCTTGTATCCTCGGGACTGGATTTCCGAGGGAAGAGGATGCTGGGAAAGTCACTTTCACCCTGGACGCTGAGCTGGTTCGGAGCCGCGATGATCGCGCTCTTGCTGTCGCTCCTGCTTGCCCTGGCGACGGGGATCGGACCGGAAAATCTCGACCGGCCAGAGGCGCTGGCCATCGTGCATCTCTTTGCCCTTGGCTGGTTGACACAGGTCATGCTGGGGGCGCTGGTGCAATTCGTGCCGGTTCTGGCCGCCCGCCCCCTGGCCTTTTCGCGCCTTGCGCTGCCTGCCTTGCTCTGCTCGTGCTTAGGCACAGTGACACTGGCGGGCGGATTTCTCAGCCTTGACGGCTATGAGATTGCCCGGCCCTTCTTTCTGCTGGGACCGGTTGCTCTGGGGCTCAGCTTTGCGATGCTGGCAGTAATGATCCTGTCGACCCTGATCACCCGACAAACCCTGCGCCTGCCCGAGGTCAGGATGGTGATTGTCGCGCTGGCCGGGCTCGCCGGTCTGTGGCTGAGCGGGGCCGCGATGGTCTCGACCCTGACGGGCAGCCACCTCGCGGTTGATATAAGCCAGGCACTTCCCCTGCATATGCTGTTCGGAATCGGCGGGTTCCTGACTTTTGCGGCCTGCGGCGTCAGCTATAAGCTCTTTGCCATGTTCCTGCTGGCCCCTGAAGCCGCCAGCTGGCAGCGCCGCGCAGTATTTTCCCTGGCGGCGCTGATGGCAGGGCTGATGCTGACCGGGCTTGTCATGCTCGCGGGGGCTGGCAGCCTGGCCCCCCTGTTGATCGGAGTTTGCGCGATCTCCCTGGTGGGATGCGCGCTCTATCTCGACGATGTCCGTCGCCTCTGGCGCGCGCGCAGACGCCCCGTCCCCGAGCTGAACATGTCCTGGAGCCGGGTGGCGCTCGGCTTCCTCGCGCTTTCGGTGCTGCTTTTGCCCTTTGCGGTCTGGCAAGGCGGCGCGCTGGCCCGGGCCAGCGTCTTCGCGGCGCTTGTGGGTTGGCTGTCGACACTGACCCTTGCGCAGATGATCCGCATCACCGCCTTCCTGACCTGGATCCAGGTTTTCGCGCCGCTGATCGGGCGGCGCAAGGTACCTGTCGTGCAAAGCCTGACCCATCCGCGCCGCGCGGGCCTCGCGCTGACGATCTGGAGCCTCTCTGCCGGGATAGGCACGCTTTCGCTCGCAACCGGCTTTCACACGGGCTTTCGTCTCGCGCTTTGCGGCCTGCTGATTGCCGCAACACAGATCCTGTGCGAGCTGGGCGCGATCCGCTGCCTCTCACATCTGTCACCACCCGAACGCCCAGCACGCCTGCCGCCCCTGATCCTGCCAAACTTTATGAAACCCCCGCATTCCGCAGAGACCCAGATATGACAATGCCCCCTCCCCATGAGCTTGATGTCCGCCCGATTCTTGCCCGTGGCGAAGAACCATTCGGAGCCATTATGGCGGCGATTGATGCGCTCGAACCCGGCCAGGCGCTGCGGATGCTGGCGCCGTTCCGGCCCGCGCCCCTCTTCAAGGTCATGGCCAATCGTGGTTTTGACTGCGCCGACCGACGGCGTGACGATGGCGTCTGGGAGGTGACTTTTACCCCCCAGGGTGACGGTCTTCAGGATGCGGGCATGGCGCCGGGGTCGGCCCCCGGTGCCGGTTTCTGGCCCGATCCGGTGCTGGAGCTGGAGCTGATCGGGCTGGAACCGCCCGAGCCGATGGTGCGTATCCTCGAAGAGGTCACGCTGCTGGAACCCGGCCAGGTTCTGTTTGCGCTCCTTGACCGGGAGCCGATGTTTCTCTTCCCTGAACTGGCGCAGCGCGGCCATGAATGGGCGGGGAATTACGCAGGCGATGGCCAGAGCTACCGGCTGATGGTGCGGGCGGGGGCGAAGGATGACTGACGCGCTGCATCAGGCGCTGCGCGGGGTTTGCGACCCGGAAACCGGGCGCGACCTGATCGCGATGGGCATGATTTATGAGGCGCGGCTCGACGGCACTTCCGCCCATGTCACCATGACCACCACGACGCGCGGCTGCCCTTTGACCGAGATGCTGCGCCTCGGCGTCGAGGCGGCGTTGCTGGCAATACCGGGGATCAGCGCGGCCGAGGTCAGCCTCACCTGGGATCCGCCCTGGACACCCGACCGGATGGAACCGCTGAGCTTCTGAACGAAAAAGGGCAGCCATAGCTGCCCTTTTTGATACCTGCCCTGATCAGGCGCTATCCCCGCGCGGCTTCCTGCGGACAAGGATCAGCATCGGGCCATATTCCAGGATGAAGAGGCCAAAGGCGAGGATCCAGAGCGCCCCCGAGGCCTCCATCACATGCGGCCAGCCTGTCAGATCCGCCAGGGGCCGCGCCAGCGCCGCCGCGAAAAGGCTCAGATAGGAGGCCACCGTCAGCCTTGTCGCGGTCAGAGGTCTGCCGGTATGGCCCCGCGTCGCCCGTGTCATCACCGCCAGCATCATCGTGG
>Ga0154510_1245_pt6 | contig 19391 bp, 17 predicted proteins | sample RifGroE1_FD_115989 | JGI IMG/M metagenome (GOLD analysis project Ga0154510, IMG submission 115989) | Rhodobacteraceae bacterium GWE1_64_9
CGGGCCACAGCCGCCACCGCGCTGGTGGAGGGCGAGGCGAAGACATCGCCCGCCACGGCGCCATCGGCCAGACCGGCGCCGACATAGCCCAGAAATGCCGGGTAATGCCCCGACCCGCCGCCCACCACCAGGGCCACCTTGCCCTCTGCCCCGGCAGCGGCACGCAATGCACCCTGCGGCACGGCAATCACCCGGTCGGCATGGGCCGCGCAGAAGCCTGCAAGCGCAGAGGCCGCGAAATCCTCGGGGGCGTCAAATATCCTGGTCATGGCGGATCGTCCTGTCAGAGAGAATGTTCCTGATGTAATCCCGGTTCGCCGCACAGACCGACAGGCCATCGCCGCCGTAGTGTTCGACCAGGAAGGGGCTGTTGAACCCCAGCGCCAGCGCCTGCCGGATGGCCGCGCGCCAGTTGATCGTGCCGCCCAGCATCGGCGCCGGATGCGTCATCACCTGCCCGGTCGTGCTGTCTTCCATCCGGTAGTAATTCTTCACATGCCAGTATCCGGCATAGGGCGCGCAGAGCGCGATCATCTCGGCCCAGGGTTCCACCGGGCGATGCAGGCGCACAAGATTGCCGATGTCGATGTTCAGCTTGACGGCGGCATGATCCACATCCTGCACGAAGCGCAGGGAATCCCGCGCCGTGCCCAGATAGGTATCCTCGTACATCTCCAGCGAGATCTGCACGCCGCATTGCGCCGCATGATCGGCAAGTTCGCGGATGCGCGCCACGGCAAGGCGGTAGGTTTCGGGATCGGCGGGGTTGCGGACGCCATCCACCGTCCAGAACCAGGTCGCCTGGATCTGCGCCGGGGTCAGCGGCCCGAAGAAGCCAAAGCTGACATGGCCCACCCCCAGCTCTGCCGCCGTGTCGATCACCCGATGGCAATAGGCCAGATGCGCCGCGCCATGTTCGGGGTCGATCACGCTGCGGCGCGAGGTGGAAATGGCCGGAACCGCCAGCCCCAGATCCGCACAGATCGCCAGAAACTCTGCCCGCCGCGCCGGCGTCAGATCGGCAATCCGCAGCCAGGAATCCGTGGGATCGACATGCGAGAACCCGGCATCGGCCACCTGGGTCAGGGCCTCGGCCCAGATCTCGGGCGCGGCCTCCTGCACCAGCTGCCCATCCGCCAGGACCCCCGGAAACGGGATCATCGCGGCGGCGATCGGCCATGTTTCGGCTGTCCAGGGCATGGCCATGGCAACTCCTCTTCCCTCTGCGCGGCGCCGGATCTGCCAGAACATGCGGCATATCGCGGCGATGCGCCCCTGATGTCAGCGATCCTGGTCGAATCGCGCTCCCTGTAACAGGCATAACGCGGGGCTTCGGGTCGCGTCAAGTATACTGTATACAGAATTTAGCGCGCATGATTGACTTTGAATCAGGCGGGGCTTAATCAGATAGATGAACAGGGGAGGTTTCTGTGGTTGAGTCAAAATCCTGGCTGTCAGAGCCGCCCGAGGCCGAAACCCGCATCGAACGGCACTCGCTGCACGACCAGATCCTGACCCGGCTGCGCGATATCATCATCGAAGGCCATCTGACCCCGGGATCACGGATCAACGAAGGTCAGATCGGGGCGATGCTGGGGGTTTCCCGCACACCTTTGCGCGAGGCGATCAAGTTTCTGGCCAGTGAAGGCCTGGTGGAGCTGGTGCCCGCACGCGGCGCCATCGTGAAGAAATTCAGCGCCAAGGAAGTGCTGGATATTCTGGAAGTGCTGCGCACGCTGGAAACCTTTGCCGCCGTCCGCGCCTGCGAACTGGCAACGGATGCCGATATCGCAGGTATCCGCGCCCTGCATGACGAGATGCTCGCCTGTTACCGGCGCGGCGATCGCCTGTCTTATTTCAAGCTGAATCAGGCCATCCACTCCGGCATCGTGGCGCTGGTGGGCAATGCGGCGCTGTCGGATGTGCACAGCACCCTGCAGACCCGGTCAAAGCGCGTGCGCTTCATCGGCCATGAAGGCCCCGAAAAATGGGCCAGCGCCGTGGCCGAGCATGAAGAAATGATCGCCGCGCTGGAGGCCCGCGATGCCAGGCGGCTGTCCAGCGTGCTGGAAAGCCACCTGACCCTGGCATGGGAGCGGGTCAAGATGGGACTGGAGGCCGAACAGGGCGGCAGCCGGGCCTGAACCCGGCCACCTGTCAGGCCGAAAGCGCCGCCATCGGCATCAGGGCGCCGCGATGCCCCACCACGCGCATGGCCACGGCATGGCCGCGCTGCGCCGCCTCGGGGATCGGCATCCCGCACAGCCGCGCCGCCAGATAACCGCCGTTGAAACTGTCGCCCGCGCCGGTGGTATCCACCGGATCAACCCGGGGCAGCGGCGGCAGGTCGGCGGGATCATGGCCCGCCAGACAGCTGACCATCGGCCCGCCGCCATTCTTCACCAGCACCTCTGCCGCGCCCAGATCGCGATAGCGCAGCGCCGTTTCGCGGGGCGAGGCATCGCCGAAATGCTGCGCCTCGTCATCATGGCTGGGCAGCACGATATCGGCCACGGCAGCGGCCGCCGTGATCTCGTGGCACATGGTGGCGGTATCGGCCCAAAGCCTTGGCCGCAGATTGGGATCAAAGATCACCCGCTGTCCGTTTTGCCGGGCCGCCGCCAGCCGGGCGCGCAGCCGGGCCCGGCCTTCGGGCAGAAGGATCGCATAGGTGATGCCGCTGACATAGATGGCATCCGCCCCGTCACAGACCTGTGCCAGCCAGCCCGCATCATCGGCCAGCGTGCGCGCCGCCGATGTGTCGCGCCAATAGGTGAACGACCGTTCGCCCCCCTCTGACAGGCTGATCAGATAAAGCCCCGGCACGCGCGTCGGATGCCGGGCAATCCGCTCGGTGCCGATGCCTGCCGCCGCCAGCTCTGCCAGCATCTGATCCGATGCCGGATCATGGCCAAGAACCGTGGCATAATCCACCGCCCAGGCATCGGGCAGCAAGGCCCGCGCATACCAGGCGGTGTTCAGCGTATCCCCGGCAAAGCCTTGCCGCAGCAGGCCGTTTCCGGCCTGCGACAGTTCGATCATACACTCGCCAAGTGCGACAAACCTTTGCATCATCAGATCAGCGCCAGCGAGATGAAGGGCACGAAGGTCACCAGCAGCAGCGCCACGATCAGCGTCAGCAGGAAGGGCCAGCCATCCCGCATGAACTCCACCAGCTTCGCTCCCGTCAGGTTGCAGACCATCAGAAGCACGGTGCCCACAGGGGGCGTCAGGGTGCCGATCGACAGGTTCAGGATCATGACGATCCCGAAATGCACGGGGTCGATGCCCAGCTGTTCCACCACCGGCTTCAGCAGCGGCACCAGGATGATCATCAGCGCCGTGCCTTCCACAAACATGCCCAGGATCAGCAGCAGCACGTTCACCGCAATCAGGAACATCCAAGGGTTGGTGGTGAAGGTGGTGATGAATTCGGCCATGGTGATGCCCGCGCGCTCGATCGAAAAGATCCAGGCCAGGGCGGAAGAGGTCATGATGACCAGCAGCACCGCCGCCGTCTGCCGCGCGGTTTCGGCAAAGGCATGACCCACATCCGTCAGCTTCATTTCGCGGTACAGGAAGAACCCGATGGCCAGCGTGACCAGCGTGGCCACGGCGCCCGCCTCGGTGGGGGTGAAGATCGACAGGCGGATGCCGCCCACGATCAGCACCACCAGAAACAGCGCGGGCCAGGCACCCAGCAGCGTCTGCCCGGTTTCGCGGGCGGTGGGCCAGCTGTCGCGCGACGGTTTCAGGCCCTTGCTTCTGGCATTCAGCCAGACGGTAAAGATCAGCAGCGCCGCACACAGCAGCCCCGGCAGGATACCGGCGGTGAACATCGACCCGATGGAGACATCGGCCACAAGCGCATAGATGATGAGCGCGATCCCCGGCGGGATGATCGGGGTAATCAGCGAGCCGCAGGCGGTGATGGCCGCGGCGGCCCCGGCGCTATAGCCCTGACGGCGCATTTCCGGCACCAGGATGCGGCACATCATGGCCGCATCGGCCAGGTTCGATGCCGAAATCCCGCCCATCAGGGTAGAGAGCATGACGTTGGTATGGCCCAGACCGCCAGTCAGCCGCCCCACCATCAGATCGGCCAGCTTCAGCAGCCGCGCGGCAATGCCGGTGGTGCCCAGCAGCGTGCCCAGCAACACGAAGAACGGGATGGCCAGCAGCGAGGGGTTCTGCGTGGGGGCAATGATGCGCTGCACGGCAATCGGCAGCGGCACGCTGGAAAAGAACACGAAATAGGCCACGACCGCCGCGAACATGGCAAGGTAGAGGCGCATGTTCAGCGCGAATAGCGCGAACATCAGGGCGATGACGATGAACCAGGTCATAAGATGCGCTCCGTCCGGGCGTCAGTGGCCGTGCCGGTCTTCACCGGCAGAGGGATGGGTGGCTTGGGCATCGGGGCGGATCAGCCGCCATGCCATGACAAAGGCGGTTCCGGCGGCGCCGATCACGACCCCCAGATCCAGCCAGAACCACGAGATCCCGAGGATCTGGGTTTTCTTGAACGCGGTGCTTTGCCCCAGCGCCCAGGCCTGCCAGGCCATGAACACCAGCAACCCGATCGAGGCCAGCGTGACCACGATCACCAGCGCCCGGCGCAGCCGCGGCTTCAGCGCGTTTTCCAGCAGGTCGATGGTCAGATGCTGGCGGTTCGCCTCGCAGGCAATCGCGCCGATCATCACGATCCAGATCATCAGCAGGCCCGAAACCTCTTCGGTCCAGGCAATCGGGGCGCCGAACAGATAGCGTGCGAAAACCGCAATGGCGGTCATGATCACAAGCACGGCAACGCTCAGGGCCCCAAAGGCCGAAGCGGCAAGATAGAGAAAACGCATGGGGGAAACTCCGGGCCCTGGCGCGGAAATGGAAATGCCGGCCACGCGGGGAGGACGCGCGGCCGGCGGTTCAGATCACTTGGCGAGTTCTGCCTGGATCTGTTCGTAAAGACCTTCGCTCCACTCCGGGAACTGGGTGTAGAAGGCCTGGGTCTTTTCGCGGAAGGCCGCCACATCGGGTTCGGTGACGGTGACGCCTGCGGCTTTCATCGCCGCCAGCATCTTGGCTTCTTCCTGTGCTGCCAGCTCCTGGCTGTAAAGCCCGGCCTGGAAGCCCGTTTCATGCAGCATGGTCACAACCGCAGGGTCCAGCGTCGAGAAGAACGCCTCGCCACCCAGCCACAGCGAGGTATTGGTCAGGTAGGAAATCATCGACAGCTCTTTGGCCTGTTCATGCAGCTTCTGGCCGAACAGCACCGGCAGCGGGTTTTCCACACCGTCGATCACACCCTGCGTCAGCGCCGGATACACATCACCCAGCGGCATCGGGGTGGGGGTGGCGCCCATCAGCTCGATCGCCTTGATCTGCATGATGTTGTTGGGCACGCGGATCTTCAGCCCGGCCATGTCTGCGGGCGTTTCAACCTTCTTGGTCGCCAGCAGCTGCCGGGTGCCGTAAAGGTAGTTCGAAATGACGATGTGAACGCCCTTTTCGCGCAGTTCGGCATCTTTCTGCTTGAACCAGTCGCTTTCATAGATCTTGAACAGCTGTTCCGGGCTGTCGGTCAGATAGGGCCCGAACAGGATGCCCAGATCCGGGTCGTAATCCGTCAGAAAGCCCACATCGGCGATGGTGATGACGTTCACGCCCAGCAGGCCCTGTTCGATCACATCCTGCTTCGCGCCCAGCTGCGACGATGGGTAAAGCTCCAGCGCGACATTGCCGGCCGAGGCTTCCTTCACCAGTTCGGCCCAGCGGTTCATCACCAGATCGGTGGGTTCGCCCGGGTTGTTTTCATAGGCGACCTTCACGATCACTTCCTGCGCGGCGGCAGGCAGGATGGCGGCCGCGCTCAGCAGGGCGGCAAGGGCAAGGGATTTCAGCTTCATAGGGTCTCCTCCCGTGGGGCTGTGTCAGGTATTGCGGTGGCGGCGCGCTGCGACAGGGCCGCAAACACGGCGCCAGAGTGATCGAAATGCGCGTTCAGCGCGGTCATCATGCCCGCGGCGTCACGCTCTTTCAGGCGGGCGATGATCCGGGCATGTTCGGCCACCGATTGTTCGGTTTCCGGCTGCCGGGACTTGCCGACCTCAAGGTAAAACTTCAGCGGCACCGACAGCAGCCGGTACATGCGGATCAGCACGGTGTTGCCCGTCGCCTCGACCATGGCCATGTGAAAATCATAGTCATGGCCCGCCGCTTCCGAGGCCGTCATGGCGCGGCCCATCCGGTCGTTCGCCTGCGCCATCCGGTCCAGCGTGGCATCTGTCACGCCCTGCACCGCCAGCGGCACGGCGCCGGTTTCCACGATGCGGCGAAAGTTCAGCACATCGGCCAGCGTCTTGGCCGAATGATCGAAATGCTGCACGAACACCGAAAAGATCGGGTCGAAATCCGGCTGGCGCACCCGCGCCCCGCGCCGGGTTTTCTCGATCAGGCCAAAGGCCTCCAGATGGATCATGGTTTCGCGTACGGTATTGCGGGCCACGCCGAACCGTTCTGCCAGTTCGCGTTCGTTCGGCAGCAGATCACCGATCTGCATCTGCTCCACGATCTCGCGGCGCAGCACCTCCCGAATATCCTCGACTGCCGATTGTCCCGCCATGGCCTCCCCTCCACTGGCATGGTCCTATGGTTGGACCAAACTTTGGTAGCATGGTTGGACCAAATCCGGCAGAACTGTCAACCCGATTCTTCACAAAACGCATATCTGCCCTGCGCTGGGGTGATGGCAGGCCTCAGCCCTCGGCCCAGGTGACCGAGGCCATCAGCGTGCGGTAGGCCGTTGCCAGATGCGCATCCAGCGCCGCCCCGGCGCGCGGTGCATCGCCGTCCAGCACGGCATCAATGATCGCCAGATGCTCGCCCACCGCCGCCCGGTTGCGGCGCAGTTCATCTCGCTTGTTCCAGCGATAGTGAAAATGCACGATGATCGAAATCGTCCGGCTGAAATCCGCGATAAAGCGGTTGCGCGCCGCCGCGCAGAGCAGGCTGTGAAACCGCGCATCCAGCGCCGGAAACCCTGCCAGCCCGGCATCCGGCCCCTGTTCCAGCGCCAGATGTTCGGCCCGCAACGCCAGCAGCGCCGGGCGCAACGCCCCCTGCGGCCCGCAGCCCGCCAGCAGCCCGGCCAGCGCGCGGCGTTCGAACATTTCCCGCACGGCAAACATTTCCTCGGCAAAATCGCGGGTAAAGCCATTCAGCACCCAATGCCGGTTCGGGCGCTTTTCGATCAGGCCGAAGGGCTCGAACCGGATCAGGAATTCCCGCACCGTCGCCACCGGCACATCAAAGCGGCGCGCCAGCTCCGCCTCGTTGATCGTGGTGCCGGGGGGCAGATCGCCCTGCAGCACCCAATCCAGAAACGGCCCCTCCACCAGCTCCTGCCGGGGCCGGGTTTCATCGGCATCAAAACGGTCTTCGGGGCGGGGCGCGCGCAGCAACAGCTTCTGCCGCCCGTCCCAGGACAGAATCCCCGCCTCGGTCCGATGCGCCAGCACGGCGCGCACGGTTGTCCGGCTGGCCTCCAGTTCACCCGCAAGCTCGCCCTCGGACCCCAGCGCGCTGCCCGGCGGTACGTCCTGCAGCCGGTCCAGCATCCGGTTCACCAGCATTTTGAACAGGTTCCTGTCACGCGCCACGGCCTATCTCCCAGGATTTTCGCGGTTCCGCCGAATTGATTTGACGAATACGGTTCTTATTAAATAAAAAACAGCGCCAGCGGGCAAGCCGCAACGACAGATGCCAAGCGAAAGTTGATCCATGAGCCTGATGAAAACCCTCGTCTGTGTTGAACCCGGCCGGTTCGAGCTGACGGAACGCCCGCACCCCGAATCAAAGCCCGGGCATATCCGCGTGCGCATCGGCCATATCGGCATCTGCGGCACCGATTATCACATCTATGGCGGCCATCAGCCCTTCCTCGCCTATCCCCGCGTCATGGGGCACGAACTTTCGGGCCGCGCGCTCGAGGCCTCCTCCGACGGCCGCATCGCGGCAGGGGATGTGGTGGTCATCAACCCCTATCTGACCTGCGGCACCTGCCATGCCTGCCAGATCGGCAAGCCCAATTGCTGTGAAAACATCGCCGTGCTGGGCGTGCATACCGATGGCGGCATGTGCGAAGAAATCGTGGTGCCCGAAGCGAATATCTATTCCGCCGAAGGGCTGACCGAGAAAGCCGCCGCCATGGTGGAATTTCTGGCCATCGGCGCCCATGGCGTGCGGCGCGGCCGGGTGCAGCCGGGATCGCGGGCGCTGATCGTCGGCGCAGGCCCGATCGGCATCGGTGCCGCACTGTTCGCCGCCATCGACGGGGCAGAGGTCACGTTGCGCGACACGTCCGCCTCCCGGCTCGATCTGGCGCGCAAGGTGCTGCCCGAGGCCCGGTTCGAACTGGTGAACGATGCCGCGCCCGGCGCCTATGACACGGTGTTCGATGCCACCGGCAATATCCACGCCATGAACGCGGGCCTGCAATGGGTGGCACATGGCGGCGCCTATGTGCTGCTGTCGGTGGTGAAGGGCGATCTGGTCTTTGCGGACCCCGAATTCCACAAGCGCGAAACCACGCTGATCGCCAGCCGCAACGCGCTGAAGGCCGATTTCGAACATGTCGTCGCGATGATCCGCGCGGGCCGCGTGCCCGTCGATGCGCTGGCAACCCATGACACCAGCTTTGCAGAGGCGGTGACCAACCTGCCGCTTTGGGCCGAAGATCGCGGCACGCTCATCAAGGCGATCATCCGTGTCTGATATCCGCACCCCCATCCTGCAATTCGGCACCTCGCGCTTTCTGCAGGCCCATGCCGATCTGTTCTTTTCCGAAGCCACACCGGCCCGCGCCGTCACCGTGGTGCAAAGCTCGGGCGATCCGGCCCGCGCCGGGCGTCTGGCGGCGCTGGCCCTGCCCGAAGGCTATCCCGTGCTTGTGCGCGGGTTGCAGGACGGCGCGCCGATGGATGCGGAAACCCGCGTCACCTCGGTCAAGCGCACCCTGTCCACCGCAACGGATTGGGCCGAACTGACCCGGATCTTCTGCACCGAGGCAGAGGTGGTGATTTCCAACACCGGCGATGCGGGCTATCTGCCGCAGCCTGCCGATCTGCACCCCACCCCCTCGCAGGGCATGAGCTTTCCGGCCAAGCTGTTCCACCTGCTGGCCGCCCGCTTTGCTGCAGGCGCCGCGCCGCTGGTCATCATGCCCATGGAACTGGTGCCGGAAAACGGCCATGTGCTGAAGGCCCGCCTGCTGGACATCGGCGCAGGCAATGGTGCCGCACCTGCCCTGCTTGACTGGATCGCCGCCCTGCCCTTTGCCAACAGCCTGGTGGACCGCATCGTATCGGAACCGCTAGAACCGGCAGGCGCCGTGGCCGAACCCTATGCCCTCTGGGCGATCGAGGCGGCGCCGGGCATAGCCGCGCCCTGCAATCACCCCGCCGTGCAGATCGTGCCGGATCTTGAGGAAATCGAGCGGTTGAAGCTGCATATCCTCAACCTTGGCCATACTGCGCTGGTCGATTTCTGGCGCGCCACCGGCGCCCGCGATGGCGCCCTGGTGCGCGAGCTGATGGCCGGCCCAGAAGGCGCCGCACTTCTGGCGCTGTATCAGGCCGAGGTTCTGCCCGGTTTCGCCCACAAGGGCCGCGGCACCGAAGCGGCGGCCTATCTGGCCACCACCCTGGACAGGTTCGCCAACCCCTTCCTCGATCACAAGATCGCGGATATTGCCCAGAACCACGGCCAGAAGGCCGAACGCCGCATCGCGGCCTTCCTGGATTGGGTCGGGCCAGAAGGCCCTGCCCTGCCCGATCTGCACGCCATTGTCGAAAGAGCCCGCGCATGACCGCCAGCCGCCCGTCCTTCATGCACCTGAACCCCACCGATACGGTGGGGATCGCGCTGCGCCCGCTGGCCGCCGGGGAAGCGGCGCTGGGGGTCACCCTGCGCGCCGATATTCCGCTGGGCCATAAATTCGCGGTCCGGCCGATGGCGCAGGGCGCGGCAGTGGTGAAATACGGGCAGGTCATGGCGGTGGCGACGCAGGCTATCGCGCCGGGCGATCACGTCCACAGCCATAATGCCGCAATGTCAGACAGCCATTCCGATCAGGCCAGCCATACCGGCGTGATCCATGCCCCGCCCGCCCGCACCACGTTTCAGGGCTATCTGCGCCCCGATGGCCGCGCGGGCACCCGCAATTTCATCGGCATCATGGCCTCGGTCAACTGCTCCTCCACCGTCTGCAACGCGATTGCCGATATGGCGAACCGCACACTGCTGCCGCGCTTTCCCAATATCGACGGCTTCGCGCCCATCGTGCACGATCAGGGCTGCGGCATGGCCAGTGCGGGCGAAGGCTTCGATGCGCTGGTGCGCGTGCTGAAAGGCTATCGCGATCACCCCAATTTCGGCGGCGTGCTGATCGTCGGGCTGGGATGCGAGGTCAACCAGCTGACGCTGTATAAACGCACAGACTGGACCGAAGAACGCATCGGGATCTTCAACATTCAGGATGTCGGCGGCTCTGCCTCGGCCGTGCGCCGCGCGATGGAGTTGCTGGAGCCGATCTGCGCCGCGGCCAATACTGATACCCGCAGCGCACAGCCGGTCTCGAAACTGGTGCTGGGGATGCAATGTGGCGGATCAGACGGGTTTTCCGGCATCACGGCCAACCCGGCGCTTGGCGTCGCCTCTGACATGCTGGTGGCGGCGGGCGGCACCTCAATCCTGTCGGAAACGCCGGAAATCTTTGGCGCGGAACATCTGCTGATCGCCCGGGCCGCACCGGAAACCGGCGCGAAGATCAATGCCATGATCGACTGGTGGCGCCATTACACCGCTGTCAACGGGGCCAGCCTCGACAACAACCCCTCGCCCGGCAACAAGAAGGGCGGGCTGACCACCATTCTGGAAAAAAGCCTGGGCGCCGTCGCCAAGGGGGGCCTGTCGCCGCTGGCCGGGGCCTTTGCCTATGCCGAACCGATCCGCATCCCCGGCTTTGTCTATATGGACAGCCCCGGCTATGATCCGGTGGCCGCCACCGGGCAGGTGGCCTCGGGCGCCAATCTGATCGCCTTCACCACCGGGCGCGGCAGCTGCTTTGGCGCCAAACCCGCGCCCTCGATCAAACTGGCCTCGAACAGCGATCTCTATCGCCGCATGTCCGAAGATATGGATATGGATTGCGGTGTGGTTGTCGAACAGGGGGTCAGCCTGGAAGAGATGGGCGCCCGCATCTATGACCTGCTGCTGGATACGGCTTCGGGTCAGAAAACCAGATCCGAAGATTTCGGCTATGGTGATAATGAATTCGTGCCATGGAAAATCGGCGCCGTTCTCTGACCGGCTCTGCAACTTCTGCCCCCGGCCCGTCGAAACGGCCGGGGACAGCTGCCGTTTCAGCAGCACGCGCAGGCCTTCACCCCAGATCGGCATCCGGGGCGATCACGCCCTTGGTCAGCAGAAAACAGCCATAGAACCGCCGCTCGCCGGTGGCGATGACGCAATAAGCCTTCTTGGCCTCTTCATAAAAGGCAAAGCGTTCAATGCCATACATCGGCGCGGCACGGCCCTCTGCGGCATCCACTTCGGCCTGAACCTCCTGCTGCACCGGCGGCAGCTCGTCGGCAGCCCCCATCACCTCCATCCGGCCTGCGGAATTCTGCAGCGCGCTGTCCAGCGGCAGCACCGACAGCACGGCCTTCATCGCCCGCGCAGCGCTGACATTGTCGATATGCAGCAGCCGCCCCAGCCGGGTCTGCCGGGCAATCGCATCGGATGGAAAATTGATATCCGCGATCACCAGCGTATCGCCATGCCCCATGGACCGCAGCGCATGAAGCACATCGGCGCCAAGCGCCGGGTCAAGATTTTTCAGCATTTTACCCTCCCGGTTTTCATGGGCCGCCCCGTCATCTCCGCGGCGGCCGATCTGGTCTCAGACGCCGTATGGGATCCAGATATTCTTCACTTCCGTCGCCCGGCGCAGCCATTCCTCGCCCTCGGCGCTGGCATCGGCCCAATCCGTCAGCTGCCCGTGATCCACAAAGCTGCGCTTCATGTTCCCCGCCGACAGCCGCTCCACCGCCTCTGACAAAGCCGCCGATCCAAAGGCCCAGATCCCGTCCACATCGGCATGTGCGGCCAAGGTCTCGCCAAGCTGCTGCGGATCGCCCGTGACGATGTTCAGCACACCATCCGGCAGATCCGAGGTTTCCAGCACCGAATAGAAATCCATCGCCGACAGCGGATGCAACGCACTGGGCACCGCCACCACCCGGTTGCCCATGGCGATCAGCGGCGCCACCAGGCTGATGAAGCCCAGCAGCGGTGCTTCCGGCGGGCAGATCACCCCCACCACCCCCACGGGTTCGTTCATCGCCAGCGCCACCCCGCGCAGCGGCGGCACATGCACCCGGCCCTCGTATTTATCGGCCCAGGCGCCATAGCTGAACAGCCGCGCGATCGAGGCCTCCACCTCTGCCGTGGCCGCCGCCGCCGGTTGCCCGGTCATCGCGCTGATCCGGGCGGCAAATTCGGCCGCCCGCGCCGACAGGTTTTCGGCAATGTAATACAGGATCTGCGCCCGGTTATGCGCCGTTGCACTGGCCCAGCCTTCGGCCTTGCGCGCCGCCGCCACCGCATTGCGGATATCCTTGCGGCTGCCCTCGCCCACCTCGGCAATCACCGCACCCTTGGGGGTCAGCACCGGGCTGGCATAGTTGCCATCCGGGCGCACCTGCTTGCCACCGACAAACAGCTTGGCCGTGCGGTCGATGGCAGGGGCGGCGAATTCCGTCACCATGGCCGCGCGCGCCACGGGCGGCACCGCCACCGGCCGCATCTTGCGCCCGATCGTCGCCTTGGGTTTCAGATATTCAAACGCCCCTTCGCGCCCGCCCTCACGGCCAAAGCCCGAATCCTTGCGCCCGCCAAAACCCACGGCAGCATCGAAAAGATTGGTGGCATTGACCCAGACAACCCCGGCCTCCACCCGCGCCGCAACCTGCAACGCCAGCCCGATGGTTTCGCTCCAGATGCTGGCCGACAGGCCATAGCGCGCATGATTGGCCAGCTGCACCGCCTCATCCGGGGTGCGGAAGGTCATGGTCACGGCCACCGGCCCAAAGATTTCTTCCTGCGCCACGACCGAGGCAGGCTGCACCCCGCTCAACAGCGTGGGCGGGTAGAAACAGCCCTCTGCCGGCAGATCGACTGCCGCCTGATACAGGTCCGCCCCATCCGCCACGCCCTGCGCCACCAGCGCCCGGATACGTTCCACCTGCACCGGGGCCACGATGGCGCCCATGTCGATGCCCTTGTCCAGCGGCGAGCCCACACGCAACGTGGCCATCCGGCGTTTCAGGCGGCGGATGAAATCCTCGGCGATGCCTTCCTGCAGCAGCAACCTGGAACCGGCGCAGCAGACCTGGCCCTGATTGAACCAGATCGCATCCACCACACCTTCCACCGCGCCATCCAGATCGGCATCGTCAAACACGATGAACGGCGATTTGCCGCCCAGCTCCAGCGTCAGCGCCTTGCCGCTGCCTGCAATCCTCTGGCGGATCTGCCGCCCCACATCGGTCGATCCGGTGAAGGCGATCTTGTCGATGCCCGGATGATCCACGATCAGCGCGCCGGTCTCGCCCGCGCCGGTCACGATGTTCACCACCCCTGCCGGCAGGCCGGCCGCCGCTGCCAGCTCGGCAAACAGCAGCGCGGTCAAAGAGGTATATTCGGCAGGTTTCAACACCACCGTATTGCCAAGCGCCAGCGCCGGGGCCAGCTTCCACGCCAGCATCAGGAACGGAAAGTTCCACGGGATGATCTGCCCCACCACGCCCACCGGCACATGATCGGGAAAGCTGCTGTCCTGCAGCTGCGCCCAACCGGCATGATGGGTGAAATGCCGTGCCGCCAAGGGCACGTCGATATCGCGGGTTTCGCGGATCGGCTTGCCATTGTCGATCGCCTCGACCACGGCAATCAGCCGGGCATGGCGCTGGATCATCCGCGCCAGCGCATAAAGATGCCGGGCCCGCGCATGTCCGGGCAGCTTGGCCCAGGGGCCCTGCGCCTTGCGGGCGGCCGCCACCGCCGCATCCACATCCGCCGCCGTACCCTGCGCCAGCCGCGCCAGCGGCTTGCCGGTTGCGGGCTCATGCGTCTGGAAGCTCTGTTCCGGCTGGGTGAAGGCCCCGGCGATGAAATGGCCAAAGCTGTGGTCATGCCGCGCCAGCCAGCTGCGCGCCTCGGCATCGGATTCTGGGGAAAGACCATAGGACATGTCGTCGAAATACTTTGCGATGCTCATCGGTCTATCCGATCGGGTGTCTGTTGAAGGCGGAATAAGCGCCGGTCACATGGGTTTCCAGCTGGCGTTCGATATCGGCCAGCAGGCTGGAGGCACCGATGCGGAACAGATCCGGTTCCAGCCAGTCGCGCCCCAGCTCTTCCTTCATCAGGAACTGCTGAATCAGCGCATCCTTCGTGGTGGCAATGCCGCCCGCGGGTTTATAGCCTACCCGGTATCCCGTGCGGTCCAGATAATCGCGGATGGTGCGGATCATGGTCAGCGTCACGGCGGGCGTGGCATTGACCGCTTCCTTCCCGGTCGAGGTCTTGATGAAATCCGCCCCGGCCATCATGCAGACAAGGCTGGCCTGCGCCACATTGCGCAGCGTTTTCAATTCGCCGGTGGCCAGAATGGCCTTCACATGCGCCGCGCCACAGGCCGCCCGGAAATCGCGCATCTCGTCATACAGCGCCTGCCAGTTGCCGGTCAGCACATGTTCGCGGGTAATGACGATGTCGATCTCTGCCGCGCCATCGGCCACCGAAGCCTCGATCTCGCGCAGTTTCACATCATGGGGTACAAGCCCGGCCGGAAAGCCGGTGGATACGGCCGCCACCGGGATACCCGTTCCCGCCAGCGCCTCGACCGCGGTGGCGACAAAGCGGTGATAGACGCAGACGGCGCCCGTGGTCAGGCGGCGGTCGCCCATGCCAAGCGCCTCTTGCAGCGCGGGAGTCAGCGGTTGCGCCGCCTTGGCGCACAGCCGCCGCACCCGGCCTGCGGTATCATCCCCGCTCAGCGTGGTCAGATCTATGCAGGTCAGCGCCTTCAGCAACCAGGCCGCCTGCGCATCTTTCTTGACACTGCGCCGCCCCGGCAGGCTGGCCACCCGCCGCTCTGTCGCGGACAGGTTGACCCGCACCTGCGCCACCCAGCCCAGATCCAGCGCGCCCCCCGCATTGCGCCCCAAATCATCCCCGCCTCGCAAAAATGCGGGATTTTTGGGTTTTTCGGGGTTTTGGTGCATTTTAGCATCCTTTCGGGGGCGAATCGTGCAAGTTAAGTTTCTATCAGTGATTTTGTTATTTTTTCAACATCATTCTGTCGCCGGTCCAGAATTCCAGCCTGCGGCATCCATGGGCAGGGGGCCGGTTTCGGTGATGATCGCATCAAAGGCGCTGACATCGGCGAAATAGGCGGGGCGGACCCGGCCGATCTTGCTGCTGTCACAGACCAGATAGCGGCGCTGCGCCATGTCCATGGCCTTGCGCTTGATCGGGGCCTCGTGGAACTGCTCGCACGAGGCGCCGCGCTGCCGGTCCACCCCCGAGGCCGAAAGAAAGGCCACGTTCAGACCCATCGCATTCAGCATATCGGTATCCCGCGCCCCCGCGAAGGTGGCAGAGGCGGGGTGATAGACTCCGCCCAGCATCACAAGCGTGATATTCTGCTTGGCAATCAACCGCTCCGCCGTGTTGAAGGCATAACACACCACGGTCAGCCGCATATCGGCGGGGATCAGATCGACAAAGTGAATCAGCGTGGTGCCGCAATCAATGAACACCGCCTCGTCGGGCTGAAGATAGCGCAGCGCCTGAATGGAGGCCTGACGCTTGGCGATGGAATGGCTTTCTGCCGCGCGATCAACAGTATAGGGCGCCTCGATCTCTGGGCCACGGGCCGGGATGATATGCGCGCCGAGATAGCCGAAGAGATCCGGGTTTTCCGCCACATCGCGCCGCACTGTCATTTCAGACACGTTCAGAAGCGCTGCTGCCTCTTTCAGATGGATCACCCGCCGTTCTGCCAGGGCAAGTGACAGGGCCGTGACGCGGCGATCTTTGGCATTCATCTTCAAACTCCGTAGGAACGGGCCGCAGCAGTATGTAAGATTTCTAACATACTGTGCCAGCTTATCAACGGCTGTCATGAAGATCACAGGGCACAACAGGCGCCGAATGCGTCTGGCCTGCGTCCCGCGCCCGTCCCGCCACCGTCCCGCCCCTGTCGGGACAGCGGGCTTGCACGGCGTGGGGTTGCCAGAAATGCCAACGGGGCGGCGCTGGATGCGCCGCCCCGGTCTTGCAGGCGCGAACCTCCGCGAAAGCGGCTTAATGGCCCGGTGCTGCCGCAGCCCAGCCCGAGGCCCGATAGGCGCTTTCCATCAGGCGCAGGGTTTCGACATTATCGAGCCGGTCCGTCGGAAAGGCGGTGCCCGCGCGCAGCCCGGTGACGAAAGAGCCGATCAGGCCCGAGAAACAGGCCTGATAATTGGCGGTCAGATCATGCTTGCTGCGCTGCGCCGGATCGCTGACCAGATAGATTTCGTCACGGTCAAGGATCAGGGTGTCTTTCGACCCGATCACCTCCAGCCGGTCGGTGGGCAGCGGCGGATATCCCATGGCGGAAATATTGCCATCCAGCACAACCGTGGCCCCACCTGCGCGCTGGCGCATCACGATCACCCCGGCATCTTCGCCCTTCAGCGCCGGATTGGTACGCGACACTTCGGCCGAAACCACATCCAGTTCGCCCAGCATGGCGCGCAGCGCATCCATCTGATGGATCAGCATTTCAAAGATCAGCAGGCGGGGAAATTCTGCCAGATAGGGCTGGCGGCCCAGCAGGAAGGGCGTTTCGCCTTCGGGCGCCACCATCGAGGCCGAACGCATGACAAGGCGCACATGCTGCACCGTGCCGATGCGGCCCTGGGCGATCCAGTCGCGGACCTCGGCGTAATGCGGGCGGAAGCGATAGTTTTCATGGATGCAGAAGCGCACCCTGTCGCCCACATCGGCAATCAGCGCTTCGGCCTCGGCCACCGTGGGGGTCATGGGTTTCTGGCACATCACATGCACGCCCGCATCGGCGGCCAGCCGGACCAGCGGCGCATGAAGGCCCACGGGGGCGATGATATCCACCGCATCCAGCGCCTCGCGCGCCAGCATTTCGGCGGTATCGGCATAGACCGCCGAAATACCGAAACGGGCGGCCTGGGCTTCGGCGCGGGCGCGATCAGGATCTGCAATGGCCACGACCTGAACGCCCGGCTGCGCCTGCCAGCCGATCAGGTGAAACTGGCTGATCGCGCCGGCACCGGCAATGCCGATCCGCAGGGGCCGCGCGTTATGGGCCAAGCCATCTTGGGGTTCTGTCATCTGGGTCTCCTTGAAACGGGATGGCGGCAGGATCAGGCCGGGCGGCGCTGCCGCAGCTGGCGCAGCAGATGCAGGACCAGCGGGCCGAACAGCGCCGACAGCGTCAGCGCCGCCAGAACGGCCGCAGCGGGCCTATCGAAGAAGGGCAGGATGCTGCCACCGGATTTGATGAGCGAGGTGACGAAATTCTGTTCGATCATCGGCCCCATCACCAGCCCCAGCACGAAAGCCGCAACCGAATAGCCATAGCGATCAAGCGCATAGCCGATGACCCCGAAAGCCGCCACCAAGAGGATCGAAAACATGCTGTTCGACACGGCATAGGCCCCGACCGCGCTGCACAGCAGCACCGAAGACATAATGGCCCACCGCGGCACGCGCAGCACGAAAGAGGTGCCCCGGATCATCAGGATCCCCAGCGGCACCATGATGATATTGGCGATCAGGAACACCCAGTAGATCGAATACATCGAGGCCGCGTTCTGGGTGAACAGCGTCGGGCCGGGATTGAGACCCTTCATGTACAGAACACCGATGGCAATGGCGGTGATGGTATCGCCCGGAATGCCGAACAGCAGCGAGGGCACCCACCCCCCGGCGAGCGAGGCGTTATTGGCCGAGCCGGCCTCTACCAGACCTTCGGGATGGCCAGTGCCGAATTTCTCGGGTGTTCGGGAAAAGCGTTTCGATATGGCATAGGACACCCAGGCCGCCATATCGGCCCCGGCGCCGGGCAGGACGCCGATCATCACGCCCACCACATTGCCGCGCATCATCTGGGTCTTGTAGCGTTTGGTCAGCTGCCACTGGCCTGCCAGGATGCTGCCGAACCGGCGGCGGACCACGCGGGTCTGTTCTGGCGTGACCATGGCGCGCATCACCTCGCCCACCGCGAAGACGCCGACCAGCGCGGCGATCACATCGACGCCCGACAGCAGGTCGATGGAGCCGAAGGTGAAGCGCGGGGTACCGGCCGCGTTTTCCATGCCGACGCAGGCCACCAGCAGGCCCAGCAGCAGCGCCACCATCGCCTTGGCCTTGGAGCCGCCCGACACGAGGCTGGCGCAGAGCAGGCCGAGGCAGCCGAGCCAGAAATATTCGAAGCTGGAGAATTCAAGCGCAAGTTCGGCCAGCGCCGGGGCGATCAGCACCAGGGCCATGGTGCCGAAAACGCCGCCGATGGCGGAAAACCACAGCGAGATGCCAAGCGCGGTTTCCGGCTCGCCGCGTTTGGTGAAGGCATAGGCCTCTTCGGTATAGGCGGCAGAGGCCGGGGTGCCGGGGATGCGCAGCAGGGCGCCGGGGATATCGCCGGAAAAGATCGCCATGGCCGAGGCCGAGATGATCGCGGCGACGGCGGCCACGGGCGAGAGGTAGAAGGTGATCGGCACCAGAAGGGCGGTGGCCATGGTGGCGGACAGCCCGGGGATGCAGCCCACCAGCATCCCGTAGACTGCGGACAGCAGAATGACGATCAGAACCTCGACCGAGGTGACCATCTGAAGTGACGTGAGGAAGACATCCATCTTGCGGGCTCGCTTACCAGGGCAGGGACAGGATCCCCTCCGGCAGCGGGACGCGCAGCAGGCCGGAGAAGACCGAATGAATGGCGATGGTCATGCCGATGGCCAGCAGCGCCGATCCGGCCGGGCGCCCGCCAAGGCCAAGCGCCGTGGCGAAGATCAGCGCGATGCCGCTGAGCAGGAAGCCCAGCGGTTCGACGGCCAGGTAATAGCCGATCAGGATCAGCACCGGCAGCGCCAGCCGCAGCAAGGATAGCAGCGTGGGGCGGGGCGACGGGGGCGCGACCGCCTCGTCGCGGGGGGCACCGACCGAGAGAAACACCAGAATGGCGCAGAGGCAGAGCCCGGCCCCGATGACGGTGGGGAACACGGCAGGGCCGATGGGCTGGC
>Ga0154510_1249_pt2 | contig 19115 bp, 15 predicted proteins | sample RifGroE1_FD_115989 | JGI IMG/M metagenome (GOLD analysis project Ga0154510, IMG submission 115989) | Rhodobacteraceae bacterium GWE1_64_9
TAAAGCGCCCCTGGCAGGATCACCGGCTTGCCGCTGTCGGGCAGGATGCCGCAATCGAACCCGATGCCGAAGGTGGCGCGCAACGGTTCTGCCACCAGAACATCCGCAGCGGGGCCTGCCGCCACCAGCCGCCCGGCGCGCAGGGCCAGCATATGGTCGCAGACCCGGGCCGCAATCGTCAGATCATGCAGGATCATCACGATGCTGCGGCTGCGGCCCAGATCGCGCAGAAGATGCAGAAGTTCGGCCTGATGCGGCAGATCCAGAAAGTTCAGCGGCTCGTCCAGCAGGATGGTGCCACATTCCTGTGCCAGAACAAGCGCGATCCAGGCGCGCTGGCGCTGCCCGCCCGACAGGCTGTCGACGGGGCGCGGGGCAAGATCCGTCAGGCCGACGGCCGCCATGGCAAGATCGACGGCAGCGTGATCGGCGGCCGACATCGGCAGGAAGGGGCGCAGCCAGGGGGTACGCCCCCGCGCGACGAGCTGGCGCACGGTCAGGCCCGGCGGGGCCAGCGCATTCTGCGGCAGCATGGCGATGCGCCGCGCCCGATCGCCGGGGGACAGGCGCCCGATATCGCAGCCTTCATGCAGAACCTGCCCGCGTCTGGGTGGCAGGATGCCGGATAATGCACGCAGCAGCGTGGTCTTGCCACAGCCGTTGGTGCCGATGATCCCGGTGATGCCGCGCTTGGGCAGATCAAAGCTGATGCCCTGCAGGATGGGTGTCTGGCCCAGATGAAGATGCAGATCCCGCACGTTGAAGGGCATGGTCTTCCTTTCCCGTTACAAGCTGTCGCGGCGTGCCTGTCGGCGCACCGCCAGAATCAGGACGGGGGCGCCGATCAGCGCGGTGTAAAGCCCGGTCGGCAACAGGGCCGCCGACGCGATGGCGCGGCACAGGATATCGGCCAGGGTTACAAAGGCCGCGCCGGTCAGGGCAGCGGCCAGCGGGCTGGGCCGCCCCCGCGCCACAAGCCGCGCCACCGGCCCTGCCGCCAGCGCCACAAAGCCAAGCGGCCCGCAGAGCGATACCGCCCCTGCCGCCGTCAGCGCGGCGCAAAGCCCAAGCGCCGTGCGCAGCAGCCCCACGCGCAAGCCAAGCGCGCGGGCCAGATCGTCGCCCAGCTCCAGCCGGTCCAGCGCCCTGCCAGCCAGCAGCAGGGGCAAAAGCAGTGGCAAGAGCCACAGCGCCCGCCGGACTTCGGGCCATCCCGCGCCGTTGAGCGTACCGCTGAGCCAGGTCATCGCCAGACCGGCCATGCCATCCCCGGCGCGCAGGATCAGCACTTCGGTTGCAGCACCTGCCAGGATTGCAAGGGCCAGCCCCTGCAGCACCATCGCGCGCGGATCCAGCCCATGGCGCGGATGGAATGCCAGCCAGCCCAGCAGGACGACCGCGGAAATCCCGCCCACCCAGGCACCAAGGGTGACGGGCAGGCCTGTCAGAAGCGCCAGTACCGCGCCAAGTGCCGCCGTTTGCGACACGCCGATCACATCGGGCGAGGCGAGCGGATTGCGCAGCAGGGTCTGGAATACCGAACCGGCCAGCCCAAAGGCCGCCCCTGCGATCAGCCCCACCAGCAGCCGGGGCAGCCGCAGGCTCCAGATCATGCGGCCCGCCCCCTCGGGTCCGGCGGCCAGCATCTGCAGCAGATCTGCAGGGGCCAGCCAGTTGCGGCCCACAGCCAGAGCCAGCGCCGCCAGAGCCAGCGTCAGGATGAACAGCAGCAGATGCCTCATCTTGCCTCGCGCAGCATCCGGCGGACCAGTGCCATGAAGGCCGGGGCACCGATCATCGCCAGAACGATGCCCAGCGGCAGTTCTGCGGGGCGGGCCAGCCAGCGCCCGGCGGTATCGGCCAGCAGCGCGATCCCCGCGCCCACCGGGCAGGCCAGCACCAGCGTCGTGGCCAGACCTGCGCCGGGCAGCACCAGCCGTGCCAGATGCGGTGCGATGAGGCCAATGAACCCCACCGGCCCGGCAATCGCCACCGAAGCGCCGGCGGTCAGCGCCACGGCCACAAGCCCCAGGGTCATGACCCGGCCGGGATGCAGCCCCAGTGCCGCCCCCAGTTCTGCACCCAGCATCAGCGCCTCGATTCGGCGGGCGGCCATCAGGCCAAGCGCGATGCCAGCCAGGGCCACGGGCGCCAGGCCCATCAGTTGTGCCCCGGTTGCCAGCGACAGCGACCCGACCATCCAGAAGCGGTAGATGTTGCGGGCTTCGGGGTTCAGAAGCACGACCAGAGCCACCAGCGCCATGCAAAGGCTGGCAAAGGCCGCCCCGGCCAGCGGCAGGCGCAAGGTGCTGTCTCCCGCGCCGGCCAATGCCCGCACCACCAGCGCGGCTGCACCCGCGCCAGACAGGGCCAGTGCCGCAACAGCTCCCTGCGACAGGGCGCCAAATGTCCATAACCCACCCACCACGGCCAGCGCGGCCCCCGCATTCACCCCGGTCAGCCCGGGATCGGCCAGCGGGTTGCGCGCCAGGGCCTGCATCAACAACCCGGAAACCGCCAAGGCCGCGCCCACGATCACGGCGGCGAGTGCACGCGGCAGGCGCATCTCGATCACGATGGCCTGCGCGGGATCATCGGGATCATATGCCCGCAGGGCAGACAGCAGCACCGAGGGCGGATAATCCTGCGCGCCAAGGCACAAGGCCGCAATCAGGGCCGCTGCGACAGCAGCGGACAGAAGGGCCAGGCGATGATTGGCAGAGAAAGTCACGATGCAGGCTCGGGTTCGAGGGGGGCTGGCATCGGGCTGCCCTTTCGTTCTCCATGCCGGGTCGGGGCATCGAGGTCAAGCCATCTGGTTGACGCGCGGGGCTGTAACCGCTAGCGCCGCATCACCCAGCCGGATTGGCCAGGCATCGTTCCGTCATCCAGAAAGGATTGCCGATGCTGCGCCTGTTTTCCGCGCTGAGCTTTGCCCTGTGGCTCGCCATGCCCGCCGCGGGCCAAGAGATCACCCTGCATCACGGATTTGGCCAGACGACGCTGGACCCTGGCGGGGTTACACGCATCGTATCGGTCGGCTATCACGAGCAGGATTTCCTTTACGCGCTTGGCCTTGCCCCGGTGGGCGTGCATGAATGGTTCGGCGGGCAGCCCTATGCCACCTGGCCCTGGGCCGAAGCTGCCCGCCTCGCGGCGGGGGCCGCGCCCGAAGTGCAGAACGGCTATGAAATCGACGTGGAATGGGTCTGGTCGATGGAGCCCGATCTGATCCTTGCAACCTTTGCGCCGCTGGATGCCAAGACCTATGCCCAGCTGTCAGAGATTGCGCCGGTTGTCGGGCCGCCTGCGGATTATCCGCTGTGGGGGGCACCCTGGGATGCAGAGCTGCGGTTGATCGGGCAGGCCACGGGACGCAGCCTTCAGGCAGAACAGGTGATTGCCAGGATTGCGGCCCGGATCGAGGCGACAGTGCAGGCCCATCCCGAATTTGCCGGGCTCAGCGGTACGGCGGCCTATTTCAGTGATGGCCAGATTGTTGGCTATCGCAGCAGCGATGGGGCCAACCGTCTGCTTGCCGCCTTCGGCATCCAGACCCCTGCCCGGTTTGACGAGATGGCAGGCACCGCAGGCAATTTCGTGGTCAGTACCGAGCGGTTTGACATCTTCGACCTGGATATCCTGCTGTGGCTGGTCGAGGCGCCTTCGCGGGCGGCCATCGAAAGCCTGCCCACCTGGCGCACCACCCGGCTTGCGCAGGAGGGGCGCGCGATCTGGGCGGATGCTGCGATGATGGGCGCGCTCAGCTTTCAGTCGCCGCTGTCGATCGACTGGGCGCTGGACAGGTTGACGGTGCTGCTGTCTGCCGCGGCGGATGGCGATCCGGCAACAGGGCCTGCAGAGGATGCCGGTTCCACCGCTGGCAGGCCTTGACACGGCGCTTCTGCCTTAACAGATGCGCCTTTACCCAGGCAGCGCATCTTGCGCACCCACGGCACAAACCGGGTATGGCCCTGTGCTGTTCCCTCCTCCCATCGTGCCGCGCCCGAAAGCCCAGATCCCGGACCTTCGCTGCGGGTGCCGCCGCTGTCTGACTGGAAGATCATGTCATTCCCCCTCTCGTTCCGGCTTTGCCACAGGCCGCTGCTTGCCGCGCTGCTGGCAGGCTCTGCCCTGACGGCCGCTCCGCTGCAGGCGCAGCCGATCACCGCCCTTGACCCGGTTGTTCTGGAAGGTGCCGCGTCGCCCGTTGCGGGCGGAACCGGCTATCTGGCGTCGGCCACGGCAACCGGCCTGAAATCGGGCGCCCCTTTGTCAGAGGTGCCGCAGACGGTGAACACCGTCACCGCACAGGAAATCCGCGACCGCGATCCGGTGCAGATCGAAGATGCGCTGGCCTATGTGCCGGGGGTCATCGTTTCACCCTGGGGGGTGGATGACCGATATGATCAATTCGTGATCCGTGGCTTTGATGTGGGGGTTTACGGCATCTTCCGCGATGGGCTGATCAACAAGGGCCAGAGCTTCACCGGCTTCAAGATCGACCCGTTCATGGTGCAGCGTATCGACGTGCTGAAAGGCCCGGCTTCGGTGCTTTATGGGTCGAATGATGCGGCGGGTGTGGTGAACATCATCACCAAACGCCCGGAATTCGAACCCTTTACCGATGCCCGCCTGTCCTATGGGTCGCATGATACTGTCGAACTGGGGCTGGATACCGGCGGCAGCAATGCCGGGCGTACCCTTGCGTGGCGCTTTACCGGCCTGACGCGGGAAGGTGCGAATGCTGCGGAATCTTCGCAGGATGACCGCGATCTGCTGGCCTTCAGCCTGACCTGGGCGCCGACCGACCGGACAAGCGTGACCTTTCTGACGCATTGGCAGCAGGATAACCTGACCCCCAATTCGTTCATGCCCGTGGCGGGCGAGGATTACGATCCTGCCGATGGTCTGCTGCCGGATGCGTTCATCAATGCGCAGCATCCGTGGAACAGGTTCGCCACCGAACAGGCCAGCTTTGGCTGGCAGGCGGAACATGCTTTCAGTGACAGCCTGAAGTTGCGTCAGAACTTCCGCCATGCGCGGCAGACCACCGATTACCGCCATCTGTATTTCAACGGAATGATCCTGCCGGATTACACCCCTTCGGCAGACAATCTGAACTACGCGGCCTTCACGGTGGATGAAGAGGCGCAATACACGGCGCTTGATAATCAGCTGGAATACAAATCCGGCTTTGCCGGGGGTGAAAACACCCTGACCGTCGGGGCCGATCTGTCGCGCCAGCGGAAAGATGGCGTGATGGGCTGGGACAACAGCTATAACATCCCGCTGACCGATCCAGGCTATGATTTCCCGGTGTTGCAGCCAGGGCCATATGTCGATTCAAGGACCACGGTGATTGAAAAGGGTCTTTACCTGCAGGATCACCTGACGTTCGAAAACGGGGCCACCCTGACCGCAGGCCTGCGCCGGTCATGGATCGAGAACAAGACGGCAGATAGGCTGGCGGGCAGTACCAGCCTGCAGAAAGACAATGTGACCACCGGCATGGTGGGGGGCACCTGGGATCTGGGCAATGGCTTCGTACCCTATGCCAGCTATGCCGAAAGCTTTACGGTGAACATCGGCAGCACCTTTGCGGGCGAACAATTCGCGCCGACCGAAGGCAGCCAGGTGGAGCTGGGTCTGCGCTACATGCCCGAAGGTTCGGCGCTGCAGTTCGGCGCGGCGCTGTTCGATATCACCAAGACCAATGTGTTGACAGCAGACCCGCTGAACGCGGGCTTTTCGGTGCAGACCGGCGAAGTGCGGCATCGCGGGCTGGAGCTTGAGGCGCGTGGCCAGTTGACGGAACAGCTGTCGCTGATCGCAGGCTATACCTTCATTGATGCTGAAATCACCGCATCAAACGACGGAGTTGCGGGCAATTCGCCCTCGCTGGTGCCGCAGCATCAGGCGTCGATCTGGGCGGATTACGCCTTTGGCGGGCGGATCGAAGGTCTGAGCCTGGGCGCGGGGCTGCGCTATGTCGGCCAGACCTGGGCTGACAATGCCAACAGCCGCAAGGTGGATGCCTATATGCTGGCCGATCTGAACCTGCGCTATGAAGGTGATGGCTATGCAGCGGCACTTGGTGTGACCAACATGTTCGATGAAGACTATTACGCCACCTGCAGCGCGGTGGGCTGGGGATGTGCTGCGGGCGAAGGCCGTGAGGTGACGCTGACCCTGTCGCGCAAGTTCTAAGCGGGCCACAGGACAGGTGCGGCCCCTGCGATGCGGGGGCCGTGCTGCTGTGGGTTCAGGCCCAGCCCAGAAGATGCAGGCCCAGCCCCGCCGCCGCTGCGGAAGACAGGGTTGCCGCCATCCCCAGCCGCAGCCGGAACACCGCCACCAGCGCAAGGCCCGCCAGCACCGCCGCCACTATGTCAACCGAGGCCATCAGCGGCAGGTCAAGCGTCAGCGGGCCTGCGGTGATGCGGGTGACCTCGCGCCAGATCACATGGATGGCAAACCAGATCGACAGATTCAGGATCACCCCCACCACCGCAGCGGTCACCGCCGACAGGGCTGCTGTCAGCGCGGTATTCTGGCGCAACCGCTCCATGTAGGGGGCGCCCAGGAAGATCCAGGCAAAACAAGGGGCAAAGGTCACCCAGGTGGCCAAAAGCCCGCCCAGCGTGCCCGCCATCAGCGGTGCAGCCCAGCCCGCTTCGCGGAACGCGCCCATGAAGGCCACGAATTGCAGCACCATGATCAGCGGCCCGGGTGTGGTTTCCGCCATGCCCAGCCCGTCCAGCATTTCGCCGGGTTCAAGCCAGCCATAGGTGCCGACCGCCTCTTGCGCGACCCAGCCCAGCACCGCATAGGCCCCGCCAAAGGTAAGCACCGCAAGTTTCGAGAAATAGCTGGCGATATCGGCAAAGACGCTGCCGGGCGCCAGCAGAAGCAAGGCTACCACCGGCAAAAGCCAGATCACAAGGGCCACCAGCCCGGCCCTGAAGGCCCCGGCCCGCGCCGCCTGCGGCAGGGTGGATTCTGCCCCCAGCAGGGTCAGCGCATCCTCCACCCGGGCGGTTCCGGCGCTGCCATGCCCGCCGCCTGCGGCAAAGGCGCCCCATCCGGCCTTGGCCCCGGCCCCGCCGATCAGCGCAGCTGCGGCCACGATCAGCGGAAACGGCGCCCCAAAGGCAAAGATCGCCACGAATGATGCCGCCGCGATGGCAAACATCGCGGCATTGCGCAGCGCCCGTCGGCCAAGCCGCACCACCGCCTGCAGCACGATGGCCAGCACAGCCGCCTTCAGCCCGAAAAACAATGCCGAAACAAAGCCGGTATCGCCATAAATCGCATAGATCCAGCTTAACCCCATGATGGCCAGCACACCCGGCAATATGAACAGAAGCCCGGCCATCAGTGCGCCGCGCACCCCGTGCATCAGCCAGCCGATATAGGTGGCCAGCTGCTGCGCCTCGGGGCCGGGCAGCAACATGCAGAAGTTCAGGGCGTGCAGAAACCGGCCATCCCCCAGCCACTTCCGCTCTTCCACCAGCATACGGTGCATCACCGCGATCTGGCCCGCAGGCCCCCCGAAAGACAGTGCCGCGATATGCGCCCAGACCTTTGCGGCCTCCATCAGGGTCGGAAAGTCCTTACGCTGCTGCATCATCTTCCTTGCTGTGTCGGCCCCTGCGGGATGGGTAGGGCATTTGCCGCGTTCCGGCAATTGCAGGCCCGTTCGGGCATATGTTCACGGATCGGTGACAGTTCGATCACATCGCACAAAGAGTTCGCAAATTCGCTCATTCTCGGGCGGCTTGGGCAGGACTATCTGCATGTCATCGGAAGCGGGAACAGCTTCCACACAGATGATGAAAAGGATAACACCATGAAAACCGTTGCATTTATCGCCGTCGCCCTTGCCCTTTCCGCAGGTGCCGTTTCGGCCAGCTCCGTCAATCCCGGCAAGGCACAGATCGCCGCCCAGCTGGGTGTGGATGCCACTGAGTATACGTCGACCGAGCTGCAGCTGATCGCCAAGGCCCGCAAGGACAAAGAGCCGCTGGCCGAGCAGTTCTACCTGTCGCATACCAACCGCACCGTGCAATCGGGTGACGTGGGCGTGGTGACGCTTGGCAAGGCACAGGTCGCCGCACAGCTGGGCCTTGACCCCGCTGCCTACACCTCTGCCGAACTTTCGCTGATCTCTTCTGCCCGTGAACGCAACGATGTGCGCGCAGAAGCCTTCTATGTGAACCATGAAAACCGTGTGGAAGGCGCCGCCGCCGGAACCGTCACCCCCGGGCAGGCACAGCTGGCCGCATCGCTGGGCGTGAACCCCGCCGATTACACCCTGGCTGAACTGGCCGTTCTGAAAGCGCGCGAGTCGGTCGCAAACCGCTGATCCACAGCACCAAGGTGCAACAGGGGCCATCCGGCGCAAACCGGGTGGCCCCTTTCGTTCGAGGGCGCCTGCGGCCTGCGGATCACAGGCAATTGATCCTGGCGGCCAAGCCCCTGGCGGCAGCATCCTTGCCGAAAATCCCATGATTTCCTGCATTATTCTGCAGGGCCACTTCCGTCTCTGCATCCATGCACAGTGGTGGTGCAGGTTTCGCTCTGGCGGCGCGGTGGGGCCTGCCCCCAATGTAACGGCAAGATTACATTTGAATAAAGAAGAGCCGGATGACCGCCGCCACACTTGCCGCCCTCGGACCCGTGCGGGCCCGCATCACCGCATCAACATCAACCCTGCGCCGGGGGCATCCGCGCCTGCATGTGGTATCATGATGGATACCGCGATCCTGCAGACCTTCGCCTATATCATCGAAGAAGGCAGCTTTGCCGCCGCCGCCCGCCGGATGGGCATTTCGAAAAGCATGTGCAGCAAGCATATCAACGATCTGGAGGCGAGCCTGGGCGCCCGCCTTCTGACGCGCACCACCCGTTCGGTCAAACCCACACCGCTGGGCGTCGAATATCATGCCAAGGTGCAGCGCATCCTTGATCTGCTGCATGACGCCAACGAGCAGGTGAAGACACAGACAGCCAAGGCCGCAGGCCCGCTGAAGATCGGGTTTCCGGCCTCAAATGCTGTCAGCACGCTTTACCCCGATCTGCTGAAGTTCATGGAAACCTTTCCGGAAATTCAGCTGGAGGCCGTGCTGGACGACAATTGCACCGATCTGGTCAGCGAAAGCTATGATGCAGTCATCCGCATCGGGGAGCTGGATGATACCAGCATGATCGTGCGCAAGCTGGACAGCATCCCGACCTATGTGGTGGCGTCGCCCGAATATCTGGAACGCCATGGCACCCCGCTGCGCCCCAGCGATCTGGCCCAACACCGGGCGCTGCATTACACCAATATGCGCGGCAGCGGCACATGGGCCTTCCGGCTGGGCCGTGAAGTGATGCACCAGAAGATCCACCCGACCTTTGCCTCGAACAATGGGGATGTGATCCGCGCGGCGGCACTGGCAGGGCAGGGCGTGGCCTATCAGCCAGAGTTTCTGGTGAAGGATGATCTGGCGAGTGGCCGGCTGGTGCAGATTCTGGCCGAATACCGGATGCCGGACCTGCCGCTGAGCGTGGTCTATCCGTCACGCCGCAATCCCTCTGCTGCATTGCGGGCGTTCATTGATTTTACCCTCGGGCTTTACCGCTCTGGTCGTGCGGCGCAGCCTGCGAAACCGGCGCCGCGCAATCTGGGGTTGCCGGGCAGGGCTGCAAAGGCCGACGCTTACGGGGCTGTCGCTCTGGGCTGATCGCCGCGGGCAGGGTATCAGCCGAAAGAGCGGTTCATGTCCTGCCGTGCCAGCCCGATCAGCGCCTGCATCGCCTGCCGGGCTTCTTCGGGCTGGCCGCGCTGGATGGCATCATAGACGGCGCGGTGCATGGCAATCGCGCCTTCATGCGACTGGCTCGCGCGGTTGGTCATGCGGAAACTGGCCATCAGCGCGGCCCGGATCGCCACGATGAACTGCCGGAGCACCCAGTTTTCCGATGCCTCGATGATGGCGGTGTGAAAGGCCAGATCGGCCATGCTCCAGCTTTCGGTGTCGCGGCCTTCGGATTCCACCATATCGGCAAAGGCCGCGCCGATTGCCGCCAGGGCCCGTGGCGCCGCATTGCGGGCGGCCAGCGCCGCAGCCTCGGGCTCGATCAACATCCGGGCATCCACCAGATTGTCGTAAAAGCTGCGGTCGCGCATGTGTCGCAGCGCGGCTTCCAGAACCACGGGGTCCAGCAGGTTCCATTGTGCCTGCGGCTGCACCACGGTGCCTGCGCGCGGGCGGGAGCGCACCAGACCGGCCGCCACCATGTGCTGCAGGCTTTCACGCAATGTCGGGCGGCTGACCCCGAAATGGTCCAGCAGCGTTTCTTCGGCGGGCAGCAGCGATCCCTGCGGCCAGACCCCGGAGACCACATTTTCGATCAGCACATTCAGAACGCCTGTCATCGCCTTGCGTGTCATCCCGGTTTGCCCGGGGGCAAGGGTGGCGCGGGGGGGATCCTGAACTGACATGGGGTTTGTGCTATCTCCTTGCGGCGTATCTGGTCATACTTATCAGGCGGTGTCGACAAGTATAGCGCAAAATAAATATGCTTTATATTGACGTCTTATCATATTTAATGAATCATCCGGCCACTGAATCGCAGAAACTGGGAGGAACCATGATTTTCTGGAAGCGCACCGCACTGGGTATGGCCGCTGCAGCCTTGGGCGCAGGCACCCTTCATGCCGAAGATATCAAGATCGGCGCCATCTACATGGACGCGCAAGGCTATTATGCCGGTGTGCGCAAGGGTATCCAGGATGCCGCGCAGGAGGCTGGCAAGAACCTTGAGGTGATCGAAACCAACGCCCAGGGCGATGTGGCCAAGGAAAGCTCGTTCATCGATTCGCTCATCGCGTCGGGGGTGCAGGCCATCATCACCTCGCCGGTTTCTGCAGACGGTTCATACCGGGCGGTGCAGCGGGCGAAAGAGGCGGGGATCCCCGTCATCTGCTACAACACCTGCCTGAGCGATGCCGATCAGGCCGAATATGTCGCGGCCTATGCCGTGGGAGACCCCTTCGAATTCGGCAACAAGCTGGGCAATGTCGCGGCGGATTATTTCATCGCGCAGGGCATCGCAGAACCGAAGATCGCGGTGCTGAACTGTGAATTCGTCGAAGTCTGCATCACCCGCCGCGAAGGGTTCGAGGCCGCGCTGAAGGAAAAGGTGCCCGGCTATCAGATCGTCGACAATCAGGAAGGCGCCGTGCTGGACAAGGCGGTTTCGGTTGCCAGCACCATTCTGACCGCCAATCCCGAACTGGATGCGATCTTTGGCGAAGCGGGCGGTGCCACGCTGGGCGCGGCGCGGGCCATCCGCGCCCAGAACCGTGTGGGGGATGTGGTGGTGTTCGGCGGCGACATGACGACCGAAATCGCCCAGGAGCTGCAACAGTTCGACGTGATCAAGGCCGTGGTCGATATCTCGGGTCAGGGGATGGGCCGTCTGGCCTTTGCGCAGGCGGTCAATGTGATCGAAGGCAACCCGCCCGCCGGTATCAAGGTGCCCTATGACATCGACCTTTACGCCTCGGCGGAAGATGGCAAGGGCTGGCTGGAAGCCCATGCCGACGGCATCCCGTAAGCCACGGCTGCCGATGCGAAGCCCGGCCGGTTTCCTGCCGGGCTTCTGACAATGTCCGGCGGGGGCAGGGCCGATCATGCCATCCCGCTTTCCAGAGGGTCCGACATGACAGATTTCACCCCGGATACCCGTCCGGTGATTGCCCGGCTGACGGGCTGTTCAAAGCGCTATCCCGGCGTCATCGCCCTGTCTGACGCCGATTTTGAACTGCGGGCGGGCGAGGTGCGCGCGCTTCTGGGCAAGAACGGGGCAGGCAAATCGACCATGATCCGCCTGCTGACCGGGGCCGAAACCCCGGATACCGGCCTGGTGACCATTGGCGATACCCCGTTGCGGGATGCCGGATCAGGCCGCGCGGCCGAGGCATTCGGGCTGGGTGTGCGGGTGGTCTATCAGGAACTGAGCCTCGTGATGGATCTGTCCATTGCCGAAAACCTGTTTCTGGGCCGCTGGCCGCGACAGGGTGGCGTCATCCGGCACAAGGTGATGTATGCCGAAGCGCAGGCGGCGCTGGCCCGTCTGGGTGTCACGCTGTCACCTGCGCTGCCGGTCTCTGCGCTCAGCCCGGCGGAACGGCAGCTGGTCGAAATTGCCCGCGTGCTGATCGGCAGCCCGAAGCTGGTGATCCTGGATGAGCCCACATCCTCGCTGGCCGAGGCCGAGGCGAACAAGGTGCTGGCTGCGGTCCGGCGTATCGCCGCCGAAGGCATTGCGGTGATCTATGTCAGCCACCGCATGAACGAAATCCGCCAGATCGCCGACAGCGTGACGGTGATGCGCGATGGCCGGATCATCGAAACCGTGCCCGCCAGCGGTGCCGATACGCGCGAAATCGTGCGGCTGATGCTGGGCGCACATATGGAAGAACAGGCCCGCATCCAGCCGGGCCATCCCGGCGCCGTGGTGCTGGAGGTGCAGAACATCGCCCTTGCGCCCAAGCTGGCGGATATCTCCTTCACCCTCCGCGCGGGCGAGGTGCTGGGCATTGCAGGCCTGCTGGGTTCGGGCCGGACGGAACTGTTGCAGGCGATCATGGGCATTGCCCGGCCGCAATCGGGCGAAATCCGGGTCGACGGGCAGCCGGTCACAGGGGCATCCTACCGCGCCATGCTGCGACGGGGTTTTGGCTTCACGCCCGAAAGCCGGAAAGAGGCGGGCATCGTGCCGATGCTGGGGGTGGATGAAAACACCGTCGTCACCGATTTCGCGGCGGTCAGCCTGCGCGGCAGGCTGCTGTCAAGAATCCTGTCGGCCCCGCGCATCGCAGCGGCCACCCGCCGGGTGATCGACCGTCTGCAGATCAAGACCGCCCGCACAGATACGCCCATCGGCACGCTGTCGGGCGGCAACCAGCAGAAGGTCGTCATCGGCCGCTGGGTTCATGCCGGATCGCGCGTGCTGCTGCTGGATGAACCCACCCGCGGCGTGGATGTCGAGGCCAAGGCGCAGATCTATCGCATCATCCGCGAACTGGCCGCCGAAAACTGTGCCGTGATCTTCGTGTCCTCCGAGGTGGAGGAACTGCCGCTGGTCTGCGACCGCGTGCTGGTTCTGCGCGACCGCCGCATCGCGGAAGAGATGACAGCCCCGAATATCGACCAGGATCGCCTGCTGGCCGCGTGCCTGACCGCCGCCTGAGAAAAGGAAAAAAGGATGAGCGCCCAAGCCGCCCCCACCCGCCGCGCCGGTCTTGCCGGACATATGAACGAACTGAGCCTGCTGGCCGGGATCTTCGTGCTTTATGCCGTTTTCGCCGCCACGGCGGATGGCTTCATGACCTTTCACAACCAGATCAACATCCTGCGCGATGCTGCCACCATCGGCATTGCCGCCTGGGCCGCCACGCTGATCATCATTGCGGGCGAAATCGACGTCTCGACCGGGCCGATGGTGGCCTTTGTCTCGGTCATCCTGGCCTATTTTTTGCAATGGGGCGTGCCGACGCTGCCTGCCTTTGCGCTGGCGCTGCTGCTGGGCGGGGCGCTTGGCGGGATTGCCGGGGCGCTGCGTGCGTTCTGCGACGTGCCTTCCTTCGTGGCGACGCTGGGCCTGTGGTCGGCCCTGCGCGGCATCGCGCTGTATCTGACCGATGCCCTGCCGGTGTCGATCGGGCGCAACCCTGTGGTGGATGCGCTGGACCGGTCTTTTCTGGGTGTGCCGCCTTCGGCCATCCTGATGCTGCTGCTGTTCGCCGTCTTCCTGTTCATCAGCCGCAAGACCGCGTTTGGCCGGTCTGTCTATGCCGTCGGGGGCAACCCGCAGGCGGCCTTCCTGTCGGGGATCAATGTCGCCCGTGTGCGGGTGATGGTGTTCGTCATCGGCGGGGTGATGGCCGCGCTGTCCGGCATCCTGCTGCTGTCGCGGCTGGGGTCCGGCAATGCCACGGCGGCCTCGGGGCTGGAATTCGATGTGATCGCAGCCGTGGTGGTGGGCGGCACCGCCCTGTCCGGTGGGCGCGGGTCGATGGTGGGCACACTGCTGGGCGTTCTCGTCATCACGCTGATCGGCAATGGCCTGATCCTGCTGGGCATCAACCCCTTCATCCAGCAGGTGGTGCGCGGGCTTATCATCGTGGGGGCCGTGCTGGCCAATATCCAGGCGATCAAACGCGCCCGGGCGCGGCAGGCCTGACATGGCGGTGATCTCTCTTCACTCCGGCCCCATTACGGCACGCATCAGCCCGCTGGGCGGGGCGATCCTGCGGCTGGATGCGGGCGATGTGCCCCTGCTGCGCCCTGCCGCTGATGGCGCCGCACCAATCGACAGCGCCTGCTATCCGCTGGTGCCCTTTGGCAACCGCATCCGGGGCAACCGCTTTGCCTTTGCCGGGCAAGACTATCAGCTGACGCCAAACACCGCCTGGGACAGCCACTATCTGCATGGCGAGGGCTGGCGCAGCCTCTGGGCGGTGCAGGATCGCAGCGCGGATGCCGTTCTGCTGTGCCACAGCCACGCGGGCCAGGCGCTGCCCTACAGCTATGATGCCGAACAGCACATCGCCTTGCGCCCGGATGGCGCGGATCTGCGGCTGTCGGTCACCAACCGGGGCGCGGTGGCCATGCCCTTCGGGCTGGGCTGGCACCCCTATCTGCCGATGACACCGGCCACCACCCTGCAGACCCAGACAGGGCGGATGTGGACGGAAGAACCCGGCTGGCTGCCCGGCCATCCGGTGGCCCCGCCCGCCGCGCTGGATTTCCACAACCCGCAACCACTGCCGCCGCATTGGGTGAACAACGGGTTTGAAGACTGGTCCGGCACGGCGCGGATCTGCTGGCCCGAACGTCAGACCGCCCTGCGCCTGTCCGCAGATCCGGTCTTCCGCTGCATGTTCCTGTTCGTCTCCGACACCGCCTTTGATCCGCAATATCAGCGTGATTTCTTTGCGCTGGAACCGATGACCCATCTGGCCGATGGCCATAACCTGCCCGATCTGGGCGGCCTGACCGTGCTGGCGCCGGGGCAGACATTGTCCGGCCAGCTGCATCTGACTGTGGAGCCCGCCTGACATGGCACCGAAAACCCATGATTTCATCCTGATCGGCGGCGGCAGCGCCGCCTGCGTGATGGCGGGCCGGCTGGTGGCCGCGGGCGCATCGGTGCTGATGCTGGAACGCGGCCCGAAACGGGCGCATCCGGTCATGCACTATCCGGCCGGCTACATGAAGTTTCTGGCACGCGATACCTATCTGATGATGCACCCGACCGAACCGCAGCCACAGCTGGCGGGCCGTGCCCCCATCGTGCCGCAGGGCCGGGTGCTGGGCGGCGGGGGTACTGTCAATGCCATGGTCTATATGCGCGGCCAGCGCGAAGATTATGCCGACTGGAACCGCGCCATCGGCGGGTCCGGGCAGGGCGCCTGGGATTGGGATGATCTGCTGCCGCATTATCTTGCGCAGGAAGACAATGATCATCTGGCAGGCCCCGCGCATGGCGTGGGCGGCCCGCTGAAGATCTCGCATCTGGGTCATACCAGCGCCATGACGCGCGCCTGGATGAAATCCATGCAGGCCATGGGCCAGCCCTTTACCCCCGATTTCAACACCGGCGATCCCCGGGGTGTGGGGCTGATGCAGCACACCATAGATTGGGCGACGCGGCGGCGCTGCTCGCCGGTGGATGCCTTTTTGGCGCCGGTCATGGATAACCCGCTGCTGGAGCTGCGCACCGGCGCCACGGTGGAACGGATCGTGATGCAGGGTGGCCGGGCCACGGCCGTGCGCTGGCGCGAGGGCGGCCAGATGCACACGGCGGCGGGGGCTGAAATCCTGCTGGCGGCGGGCGCCTATCAGACGCCCCGCCTGCTGATGCTGTCGGGCATCGGCCCCGAAGACGAACTGGCCCGCCATGGCATCCCGACCGCCGTGGCGCTGCCCGGTGTGGGGTCCAACCTGCAGGATCATTACGAATGTCCGGTCGTCGCCACGACAAACGGCGCATATGGCTATTACGGTCAGGACAAGGGCCTGAAGATGATCCTGGCAGGCCTGCAATACCTGCTGTTCAAAAGCGGCCCCGTCACCACCACCGGCGTTGAAAGCTGCGCTTTCCTGGATCCCACAGGGCAGGGCGGGCGGCCCACCATCCAGATGTTCTGCGTGCCCACCGTCTATCTGGACCGGGATGTGATGGGCGCCGATCCGGGGCATGGCGTCACGATCAACGCATTGCTGTTGCAGCCGAAATCGCGTGGCACCGTCCGGCTGCGCTCTGCCGATCCGGATGATCTGCCCTGCGTCGATCCGCAGATCTTCGGCCATCCCCATGATCTGGCCACCACGATGCAGGGCTTCCACTTTGCCCGCCGTGTGCTGGATCAGGCCCCGCTGCGTGATCTGATCACGCGGGAAATCTTTCCGGGCGCCGATGTCACCTCGGATGCGGCGATTGCCGATCATTGCCGCCGCACGGTGAAAACCGGCTATCACCCGGTCGGCACCTGCCGCATGGGCGCAGATGGCGATCCCATGGCCGTGCTGGATGCCGGGCTGCGCGTGCGCGGCGTGCAGGGCCTGCGGGTCATCGACGCCTCGATGATGCCGAACATCGTTTCGGGCAATACCAATGCCGCCGTTCTGGCCGTGGCCGACAAGGCCGCCGACCTTATCCTCGGGAGCCGTCCGTGAAAATCACCGCACTGAAAACCTATCTCGTGCCGCCGCGCTGGCTGTTCCTGAAGATCGAAACCGACGAAGGCATTTCCGGCTGGGGCGAACCCGTCGTGGAAGGCCGCGCCCATACCGTGCAGGCCGCCGTGCAGGAACTGGCCGATTACCTGATCGGCCAGGATCCGCAGCGGATCGAGGATCTGTGGCAGGTGATGTACCGCGGCGCCTTCTACCGCGGCGGCCCGATCCTGATGAGCGCGATTGCCGGCGTCGATCAGGCGCTGTGGGATATCAAGGGCCGCGCCTATGGCCAGCCCGTGCATCAGTTGCTGGGCGGCCCCTGTCGCGATCGCATCCGGGTCTATTCATGGGTCGGGGGCGACCGGCCTGCCGATGTGGCGGCGCAGGCCGTGGCGGCGGTGGACCGTGGCTTTACCGCGCTGAAGCTGAACGGCACCGAAGAACTGCAGATCGTCGACAGCCATGCCAAGATCGACCGCGTGGTGGAAACGCTGGCCACCGTGCGGGCCGCCGTCGGGCCGCATGTCGGGCTGGGCGTCGATTTTCATGGCCGGGTGCATCGCCCGATGGCCAAGGCCCTGATCCGCGAGCTTGAACAGTTCCGCCTGATGTTCATAGAAGAGCCGCTGCTGTCGGAACATCTGGATGCCATAGCCGAGGTGGTGCGCGGCGCCTCCACCCCCATCGCGCTGGGGGAACGGCTTTATTCCCGCTGGGATTTCCGCGCCGTGCTGGAAAGCCGGGTGGTCGATATCATCCAGCCCGATCTGTCCCACGCGGGCGGCATCACCGAGGTGCGCAAGATCGCCGCCATGGCCGAAGCCTATGATGTGGCACTCGCGCCGCATTGCCCCCTTGGCCCGATTGCGCTGGCTGCCTGTCTCCAGGTCGATGCCGTCAGCCACAATGCCTTCATTCAGGAACAGTCGCTTGGCATACATTACAACGGCAATGGCCGGGATCTGCTGGATTATCTGGTCGATCCCGATGTCTTCACCTATGCCGATGGCATGGTGGCCATTCCGGATGGCCCCGGTCTGGGGATCGAAGTGAACGAAGACGCGGTGATAGAGGCTGCCAGAACCGGCCACCGCTGGCGCAACCCGCTGTGGCGCCATGCCGATGGCAGCGTGGCAGAATGGTAGGATAGCATGAACAGGCTCACCGGAAGGTTCATCGCCGTCACAGGCGGGGCACAAGGCATCGGCCGGGCGATGGCCGCCGAATTTCTGGCCGAAGGCGCCGATCTGTTCCTGCTGGATCGCGACGCCGCAAGCCTGGCCGAAACCGTGGCGGCTTTGCCGGGGCCGGGCCGCATCCATCAGGCCTGCGCCGATATTGCCGATCCCACAGCCGTGGCCCGCGTCTTTGCCGCAGCCGCTGCCGACGCGGGCCGCCCGCTGGACGGGCTGGTGAACAATGCCGGGGTCAATGTGTTTCATGCCCCGCTGGAGACCAGCGATGCCGAATGGCACCGCGCCTTCGCCATCAACCTTGAAGGGGCCTGGTCCTGCGCCCGCGCCGTGCTGCCCGGCATGATCGCACGCCGGCACGGGGTGATCCTGAACATCGCCTCTACCCATGCCTTCACCATCATCCCCGGCACCTTTCCCTATCCGGTGGTCAAACACGCCCTGCTGGGCTTGACGAAATCGTTGGCGCTGGAATATGCGGCGCAGGGCATCCGGGTGAACGCCATCGCCCCCGGCTATGTGGCCACGCAGAAGGTGATCGACTGGTGGGCCAGCCAGCCGGAGCCGGCAGCGGCCCAGGCCGAAACGCTGGCGCTGCATCCCCAGGGCCGGATTGCCACCCCCGCCGAAATCGCCCGCGCGGCGGTTTTCATGATCTCGGACGAAGCCCCCTTCATGACAGGCAGCTGCCTGACCATCGACGGCGGGCTCAGCATAAGGCAACACGCATGACCGCCTTCATCGCCGTCGACTGGGGCAGTACCAGCTTCCGCGCCTGGTCCATCCGCGCCGGGGGCCAGGTTCTGGCCGAAAGCCGCAGCGCCGAAGGGATGCTGCATTGCGCGGGCAGCGCGACCGGCTTTGCCCCGGTGCTGCAGGCCCATCTGGCCCATCTGGCCGCCCCCGCCGACACCCCGGTGCTGATCTGTGGCATGGCTGGCGCCCGCCAGGGCTGGATCGAGGCACCCTATGCCTCCCTGCCCGCCCCGGTGGCCGCTCTGGCCGGGGCCGCCGTGCGGGTGCCCGCCGAACAGACCGAAGGGCGCGATGTGCGGATCCTGCCGGGCCTTGCACAGCAGATCGAATCCGACGTGATGCGCGGCGAGGAAACCCAGCTTCTGGGCCTTGCCCTGGCGGGCCATCAGGGTCTGGCCTGCATGCCCGGCACCCATTGCAAATG
>Ga0154510_1254_pt4 | contig 18654 bp, 15 predicted proteins | sample RifGroE1_FD_115989 | JGI IMG/M metagenome (GOLD analysis project Ga0154510, IMG submission 115989) | Rhodobacteraceae bacterium GWE1_64_9
CCTTGGCCCGATATCCGCCGCGCTGATCGCCGATGTGGCGGCCCGCCGTGCGGCATGGGAGGCCGAAACCGGCCAGCCAGCCCCCATCGACGCGGTCACCACCTCTGGTTCGGGCCTTGATCCGCATGTCAGCCCCGAAAATGCCCTGGCACAGGCAGGACGTATCGCTGCAGCGCGCGGGGTCGGCGTGTCCGAAGTCCGCAGCCTGATCGAAGGGCGCATCGCGGATCGAACGCTCTGGCTTTATGGTGCGCCGCGCGTGAATGTGCTGGAAACCAACCTCGCCCTTGATGCGGCTTTTCCGCCATCATCCGGGGGTGCAGAAGGAACGCCGACCGAATGACCCTGGACGCCGACATTCGCCCTTCCCCCGACGCCCTGCTGACACAGGCCGCGCGGGAGGGGCGTGGGCGGCTGAAGATCTTCATCGGTGCGGCCCCGGGCGTCGGCAAGACATGGGCCATGCTGGATGATGCACAGCGCAAGCAGGCCGCGGGAGTCGATGTCCTTGCCGCCCTGATCGAGACACATGGCCGGGCCGAGACACAGGCAAAGCTGGCGGGCCTGCCGCAACTGGCCCGCAAACCAGTGATCTACAAGGGCCGCGCCCTGACCGAAATGGATCTGGACGGTCTGCTGGCCCGGCGCCCGGCGCTGGCGCTGATCGACGAGCTGGCCCATACCAATGCGATCGGCGGACGGCATGAAAAGCGCTGGCAGGATGTGGAAGAGGTGCTGGCGGCGGGCATCGACGTCTTCACCACGCTGAACATCCAGCATATCGAGACCCTGAACGAAACCGTGGCCCGCATCACCGGCGTCCGGGTCCGGGAAACCGTGCCCGATCGTGTGCTGGAAATGGCCGACGAGATCGAGTTGATCGACATCCCGCCGGACGAACTGTTGGAACGCCTGCGGCAGGGCAAGGTCTATCCGCAGGATCAGGCGGCCCGCGCGCTGACCTCGTTCTTTGCCAAGGGCAATCTGACGGCGCTGCGCGAACTGGCCCTGCGCGCCGCCGCCGACCGGGTGGATGCCCAGCTGCGCGAACATATGGCGGCCAATGCCATTGTCGGCCCCTGGCCCACGCAGGAACGTATTCTGGTCTGCGTCAACGAAAGCCCCGCCGCGCGCGAGGCGATCCGGGTCGCCAAACGCAGTGCCGACCGGGCAAGGGCGGAATGGATTGCGCTGAATGTCACGCAGGCCGATACCGAAGCGCTGCCCGATGCCGACAAGGACCGGCTGGCAGGTACTTTGCGCCTGGCAGAACGGCTGGGGGCCGAACTGGCCACGCTGGAATCCGAACGCGACGTGGCACAGGCGATCCTGTCCTATGCCGCAGACCGCAATGTGCGGCGTATCGTGATCGGCCGCCCGCGCCCACGCAGGATCTGGTCGCGGCTGACGACCGAGGATGTGGCTGCAGGGCTGTTGCGCCAGTCCGCGCGGTTCGAGATCACGCTGGCCGCCGAACCGGATGAACGGGGGCAGCGGGCGGGGTGGCATCTGCCGCATCTCGGGCGTGAGCCGCTGGCCTGGGGCGAAGCGGCGCTGGCCGTGGGCCTTGCCTCGGCCTGCGCCTTTGCGGCTGAACAGCTTTTTCCGGTGGCCAGCCTGTCGGTGATCTATATGACCGCGGTGGTTGTGGTGGCCAGCAGACGCGGCCTTGGCCCGGCCATGGCCAGCGCCGTCCTGGGCTTTCTTGCCTATAACTATCTGTTCACCCATCCCCGCTTTACCTTCCACGTTTCCCATCGGGGCGAATTGCTGACCCTGGGGCTGTTTCTGACGGCCTCACTCATCACCGGCAATCTGGCCGCGCGGTTGCGGGCGCGGATCGACGCGCAGGCCAGCATCGCGGATCGCACCAACAAGCTTTACGATTTCAGCCGAAGGGTGGCCGCCGCCGCCACCGCCGATGATGTGATCTGGGCCTCGGTCAGCCATGTTGCCACCACGCTGCGCTGCGAGGCTGTGCTGCTGCGGCCCGGGCCTGCCGGGGATCTGCAGGTGGTGGGCGGCTTTCCCCCTGAAGACCAGCTGGATGTGCGCGATCAGTCAGCCGCCCAGTTTTCCTGGGAAAAGGGCGAACCTGCAGGCCGGGGGTCGGATACCCTGCCCACTGCACGGTGGTATTTCCTGCCGCTGTCCACCGGCGAGCGCAGATTGGGTATCCTGGGGATCGCCTATGCCGATGACCGCCAGTTTGCCCGGCAAGACCGCCGCTTGCTGGATGCGCTGGTGGACCAGATCGCGCTGGCCCTTGAACGGCTGCGGCTGACCGAAGAGCTTTCGGAAACCCGGCTGGCCTCTGAAACCGAGCGGTTGCGCACGGCCCTGCTGTCCTCGGTAAGCCATGACCTGCGCACCCCGCTTGTGACGATCATCGGTGCGGCAGGCAGTCTGGCCGATACGCCGGGCCTTCCAGCCGCTGCCCGCAAGGATCTGGCGGAAAACATCCGCGAAGAGGGCGAGCGGCTGGACCGCTATGTGCAGAACCTGCTCGACATGACCCGGATCGGCCATGGCGCGCTGAAGCTGCATCTGGCGCCGCTGGACATGGGCGAATTGATCGGTGCCGCCCGCCACCGGCTGCGCAGCCCGCTGCGCGCGCATCAGGTGGCAGCCGATGTGCCGGGCAGTCTGCCGCTGGTTCTGGGGGCTGAAGTGCTGCTGGAACAGGTGCTGGTCAATGTGTTGGACAATGCCGCGAAATACGCCCCGGCAGGATCGGTGATTGCCATTTCCGCCCGACCGGCCGGGGCCAGGCTGGACCTGTCGATCACCGACAGCGGACCCGGAATTCCGCCTGCCGAACAGGGCCGCGTCTTCGACATGTTCTATCGCGTCACCGAAGGCGACCGCCAGCGCGCCGGAACCGGGCTTGGCCTTGCCATCTGCAAAGGCTTGACAGAGGCGATGGGCGGCACCATCCGGGCCGAAACCGCCGCACCAGACGGCACGGGCACGCGGATTGTGCTGTCGCTGCACCTCTTCAACCCCGAGACCGCCGCATGACACAGCCGACCCGTATTCTGGTGATTGATGACGAAGCCCCGATCCGCCGGTTTCTGCGCGTGCCGCTGGAGGCCGAAGGCCACAGCGTTCTTGAAGCCGCCACTGCCCGCGAGGGCATTCTGGCGGTGGCGCGTGAAGCCCCTGGCCTTGTGATCCTTGATCTTGGGCTTCCCGATGCGGATGGCCTGACTGTCCTGCAGGAAATCCGGGGCTGGAGCCAGGTTCCCGTGCTTGTGCTGTCGGTGCGTGCGGATGAGGCAGGAAAGGTTGCCGCTCTGGATGCCGGTGCACAGGATTACGTCGTCAAACCCTTCAGCATGAACGAACTTCTCGCGCGGATCCGCAGCCTGCTGCGGGACAGGGCCGGAGTGTCCACCCCGGCGGTGATCGCGGCCCAGGATCTGCGGATCGATTCCGCCAACCATAGCGTCACGCAATCGGGCCAGCCGCTTCACCTGACACGGCGGGAATTCGATCTGCTGTGGCTGCTGGCCAGCCATGCGGGCAGACTGGTGACGCAGGGCATGATCCTGAAATCGCTCTGGGGGCCGGCCCATGCCGAGGACAGCCAGTATCTGCGCGTCTATGTGCGGCAGTTGCGCCAGAAACTGGGGGATGACGCCGCCAATCCCCGCTACATCATGACAGAGCCGGGGATCGGCTACAGGTTTCTGGGATAAGGCAGGCTGTCGGGCGGCGAAGACATAGGTGGTATACTTGCGCTCCGACAGAGAGCTGGTCAGGAGGCCTCAAGTTCGGCTTTCGGCCAGCCCAGCAACTCGCCAATCCGCCGTATGTCCTGACAGTGCGATCTCAAGCGGCTGGCGCCATTTTCAGATCGGATGTTTGATGCGCAGGTTAACTGTCGATAGTGGGAACTGTTCTGCTGCAAAACTTGCTGTCACGCTACACCGACAGCTGCACAGGGTCGCTTTTCATGCCGCGCCGCCGCTGCGCCCACATTTTCCCCCTTGTAGACACAGCACCGCGCCGCTAAACCCGCCAACGGAGATGTGGCCGAGTGGTCGAAGGCACACCCCTGCTAAGGGTGCAGGCCCGGAAGGGTCTCGAGGGTTCGAATCCCTTCGTCTCCGCCACATGCCTTTGAAATCATTGGAAATTCCATGATTTCTGGTAGATACCAGCCAAAAAACCCGCCATCCTGATTGCGCTTGCTTGCTACTGGTTGCGAGTGTGTCAGGATATCGCCTTGTGTAGGGCTTTCCCGCCCTACGCTATGGAAAGTTCATACGGTCTCTGCCGAAAGGGAGGCACGCAGCCTGCATCTTGCCGAAGATCTTTTGCAAGGTAAGCAACTGACGCAGATTTCTATTGCCACACTGCCTTGCGGTGTTTCAAGGTTTAGCTCTACCTCTTGGGTTGTTTTGAAATGTATGTTTTGAAGTTTGCTGCATGGGGCAAAGCTGATCGTTTCTCTAGTGAATATCACCACCTTGCGCATCATTCTGCAGATGTTGCCGCTGTTTTTTCGGCGCTGCTGAGTCACCCATGCTGGCGAAACCGCGCCGAGTGCGCATTGGGACGAAGGCTGCGCGAAGATGAGATCGCCTGCCTTGCCGCGCTCGCCTTTCTCCATGACATCGGCAAGCTAGCGCCGGGATTTCAGGCCAAGGCCTGGCCTGAGGGCCATGGCCTGAGCCTGAGGGGGCATCTGGAATGTGGCTGGCTCTGGTCACATCTGCCACGTCCCGAAGCGCTGGATGGGGCAATCACCTATCTGGCAGCCTGGCCGGGGATAGGCGACTGGCTTGCCGCGATCTTGGCACATCATGGGCGGCCGGTTCCGGTTCCCGATCCAGGAAAGGCCGGTGCAGCCTTTCCTGTTCTGGCGGATTACGACTGGCGAGCCGAAGAGGCCGTGATGGGCAAGGCACTGCTGTCATGGTTCCCGGAAATAGCCACCGCACAGCCGCCGCCACCGGAGCCAACCTTTCTGCATTTCATCTGCGGGCTGCTGATTCTGGCCGACTGGATCGGGTCGGATCGCGGCGCCTTTCCCTTCATGGCACCGTTTCAGCCGGATTACTGGGAAACGGCACAGGCGCAGGCCGCGCGGCGTCTGGCGGAAATTGGGCTGGATGCCCGGCTGACGCTGAAGGCCGCCGTCAGCTGGCCGCTGATTTCTGATCATCCGGCACCACGCCCTGCGCAGCGGGCGGTGGGTGATATCTCGGCACATGAGCGCCTGATACTGCTGGAATCGGAAACCGGATCGGGCAAGACGGAAGCAGCGCTCTGGCGCTTTGCCGCGCTGGTAGCGGCGGGCGAGGTGGAGGCGCTTTACTTCGCGGTGCCGACACGGGCCGCGGCGCGGCAATTGCATGGTCGCGTGAATACCGCGCTCGGACGGATATTCGATCCGGCGCCAGAGGCGGTTCTGGCGATCCCCGGTCAGGTCATGGCAGGCGAGGCAAAGGGGCAGCGCCTGCCCGATTTCTCGATGCTCTGGGATGACGAACAGCAGAATCCTGCGCGTTGGGCGGCCGAACATTCCGCCCGATATCTGGCGGCGCAGGTTGCGGTTGGCACCGTCGATCAGGTGGCGCTTGGCGGGCTGCAGGTGAAGTATGCGCATCTGCGCGGCACCGCCCTGTCGCGCGGGCTGCTGGTGATCGACGAGGTGCATGCTTCGGACCCTTACATGACCGAGGTGCAGCGCAATCTGGTGCGCAGCCATCTGGGGTTGGGCGGGCATGTGCTACTGATGTCGGCCACATTGGGGGCGGCGGCACGGCGGCGCTGGCGGAACGAGACGCCCGCGGATCTGGCAACGGATACCGCGCTGGCCTATCCGGCAGTCTGGACATCGGCGGGGCTGCATCCGGTGGCCGCCGATCCTGACGGCGCCAAGGTGGTCACGGTGCAGGCGCAGGCAGGCTGGTCGGGCGCGGATGCGGCGGCGCTAGCCGTGCAGGCGGCGCGTCAGGGCGCGCGCGTGCTGGTAATCCGCAATACGGTGGCGCGGGCGCAGGAAACTTTTGCCGCCTGCCAGACCCAGGCCGCCGATCTGCTGCTAACAGTGAATGGCATCCCGACGCTGCATCACAGCCGTTTCGCTGCGGAGGATCGGGCCTTGCTGGACCATGCGGTCGAACAGGCCATCGGCAAGGACAGTGCCCTAGGGGGGCGGATCGTTGTCGGCACGCAGACGCTGGAACAATCATTGGACTTATGCGCTGACTTTCTCATCACCGACCTCTGCCCGATGGATGTTCTGCTGCAGCGTATCGGGCGGCTGCACCGGCACAAACGGCCACGGCCTGCCGGGTATCAGACAGCCCGGGCGGTGGTGCTGTGCCCGGAGGCCGGTCTTGATCCCCTGACGCGGGCGGCCGACAACGGGCTAGGCGCCTTTGCGGGCGGGCCGAGCCTTGCGGGGGTCTATGTCGATGTGCCGGGGCTGGCCGCGACGCTCGACCAGATCGAGACACGGCCCATCTGGCAGATCCCCGCGATGAACCGCCAGCTGGTGGAGGCCGCAACCCACCCCGATGCCCTGTCGGCGCTGGCCGAGGCGCGGGGTTGGCAGTCCTATTACCAGCGCGTGACCGGCAAGGCTCTGGCCGAGATGCGGACGGCTGGGCTGGTGCTGCTGGATCGCGGGAAGCCGCTGGAATGCTTTCCGGATGAAGAAAAGATCCGCACCCGGCTGGGCGAGGAGGGCGTGGTGCTGCGTCTACCGCCCGGCACTCTGGGCGCCTTCGGCACGCCGATCACCCGGCTCGCCCTGCCGACCCATTGGTCACGCGGGCTGACGGGGGAGGAGATGGTTTACGTCGAAAAAGGCCCGCCGATGACGATCACCGTTTCCCAGCTGACCATGCCCTACGGTTTCGCTGGTCTGGGACAAGGAGCGAAACATGACACATGATCTGCTGCATGAACCGCTGATCCAGACCGATCGGGGATGGCACAGCCTTCCCGGTCTGCTGGCGGCGATGGCGCGGGGCGAGGTGCAGGGCTTTCCCGCGCTGCGCCCACATCAGCGCCCGGCCTGGCACATGTTCCTGGTGCAGCTGGCCGTGCTGGCGCTGGATGCGGCCGGGCGGCGAGATCTGCCGCTGGTTGAGGAGGACTGGTGCGCCGCCCTGCGCGGGCTGACCTCTACCTTTCCGGGGGATGAGCCTTGGCATCTGCTGGGTGCGGACAGTCGCCTGCCCGCCTTTCTGCAACCAGCCGATCCCGGCGGGTTGAAATGGTCGGGCGTCGCCACCCCCGATGCGCTGGACATGCTGATCACCTCGCGCAACCACGACATCAAGCGCGAGATCGCCCGGCAGGCTGCGCCGCAGGACTGGATCTTTGCGCTGGTCAGCCTGCAGACGATGGAGGGGTTTGGCGGCGCCGGAAACTATGGCATCGCCCGAATGAACGGCGGATCGTCATCGCGGGTATTGCTGGGCCTGGCCCCGGCGCGGGCGGGATCGGCGCAGGCCGATCCCTCGGCCTGGTGGGCGCGCGATGTGTCGCGGCTGCTGGCGGCGCGGCAGGGACTGGAGGGCAAGGCGCTGCTCTGGCTGGAACCATGGCCCGAGGGGCGATCACTGGAACTGGCGGGCCTTGATCCCCTGTTCATCGAGGTTTGCCGCCGTGTCCGGCTGGTGGTGCAGCACGGCCGGATCCTGGCCGAGCGCAGCACGTCAAAGGCCGCGCGTGTGGCGGGCAAGGAAGCGATGGGCAATACCGGCGACCCCTGGGCGCCCCTGCATATCGCCGAAGGGAAAAGCCTTACCTTGGGGGAACAGGACTGGACGCATGAGCTGCTGGTGCGGCTGCTGTTCAGGAAAGACAAGCGCGAATGGCATGTGCCCCCGCTGGCGCGCAGCCATGCTGAAGAGGCCCGTGAACCGATGCTGCTGGTGGCCGAGGCGTTTTCGCGCGGCAATTCCAAGACCGATGGTTTCAAATCGCGTGTCGTGCCGGTGCCAAAGGTCATGCTGCGGCAGCTGTTCGGCGAAAAGCCGACAATGGTTGCGGATGGCATTCTGAAAGACATCGCCTCTGTCGATCTGGCGCTGCGCAACGGGCTGGCAACCGTGGCGGCGGGCGGCGACAGGGAAAAACTGGGCAAGCCACATTACGCCCGCAGCCTGCCCGCGCGCGCAACGCTGCGGCGCAAGGCCGACGAATGGTTCTTTCCCGAACTTTGGCTGCGGATGGAAGCAAAGGTCGATGCCGACTTTGCCCCCCTGCATCTGGCCTTTCTGGAACGGCTGGCCGCGCAGGCCCGTGCGGAATTTCGCGAGGCGCTGCCCGGCATGCCCTGCGCCAGCCTGATGCGCCCGCGCGCCGAGGTGCGGGGCTGGCAGGCGCTGGAACGCGGGCTGCATTTCGCAATGCGGGAGTGGAAACAGGAGAAGGTCGATGGTTGACGAAACCGACGAGATGCCCCGCCGGGCCATGGCGATTGCCGCCGCGATTGCCGCAGCCGACCCCGGTGAAAAGGCCGATGCGCGGCGCATGGGGCCTGCGGGGGCGCCGTTGTTCTGGCGGCAGGTCGCGCGGCTGGACATCCCGCGCTGGCAGGAGGAGGGCTGGCTGCGCTTCACCCGGCTGGTGGCGCTGCTGACACCCGCCAGCCGTGAAACCTCGATCCATGATGGCAAGCGACCGCTGGGGGCGGCTCTACACGAAGCCGGTTTCAGCGAACAGCGACTGGCGCGGCTGATCGCGGCCCGCGGGGCATCCCGCGACGATGCGCTGGAACGCGCGATCCGCATGTCCGCCCGCAAGACCCCCGGCGTGAGCGTCGTCGATCTGGCCCGTGCCATATTCCGCCCCGACGACAGCCGCCATCTGGCCCGCGCCTATTACAAGCAATCTGACGCTTCGCAGACCGAGGATATCCAAAATGACTGAACCGCGCTTCCTGCAGATCCATTTTCTGGCACCCTATACGGCAGCGCTGCTGAACCGGGATGATTCCGGTCTGGCCAAGCGGCTGCCCTATGGCGGGCATCTGCGCACCCGTGTCAGTTCGCAATGCCTGAAGCGGCACTGGCGTTTGGCCGATGATCCGCACAGCCTGCATCGCATTGCAGGGGCCGATGATGCGTTCCGGTCGCGCGAAACGGTGGATCGCAAGGTTTTCGCCGATTGGGCAGCAGATATCGATGCGGCAGTTGTAAAGCCGATCAAGGAGGCCATGCTGACCGCCATCTACGGCGACAAGGGCACCGACAAGAAATCCCGCCAGACCCTGCTTCTGGGCGAGGTGGAGGTGGCTTATCTGACCACCGAGGCGCAGCGGCTGGTGGCCGAGGCGGGTGGCGATGCCAAGGCGGCGGCAGAACTGGCCAAGGAATGGAACAAGGCCCACAAGGCCAATCTCAAGACGATGAGCGAAGGCGCAAAACTGCCTGGCGGCCTGACCGGCGCCCTGTTCGGACGGATGGTCACCTCGGACCCCAAGGCCAATATCGACGCGCCGGTGCATGTCGCCCATGCCTTCACCGTTCACGCCGAAGAGGCGGAGAGCGATTACTTCATCGCCGCCGACGATCTGGCGCGGGACGAGGATACCGGCGCCGATACCATTCAGGAAACCGAACTGACCTCGGGCCTGTTCTATGGCTATGTCGTGGTCGATCTGCCGGGCCTGCTGTTGAACCTGGGCGGCGATGCCCGGCTTGCGGGCGATGTTCTGCACAACCTGCTTTACCTGATCGCCGAAGTCTCGCCGGGGGCCAAGCTGGGGTCCACGGCCCCCTATTCCCGTGCCTCTTTCCTGCTGGTGGAGGCGGGTGACCGCCAGCCCCGTTCGCTTGCCGAGGCGTTCCGCAGCCCGTGCCGCGCCGAAACCGGGCAGGCGGTTGCGGCGCTGTCGGAACATCTGGCAAGGCTGGATGACGCCTATGCCACAGGCGAGACCCGGCGCGTGATGTCGCTGGCCAATACCGAAGTTCCTGCGGCTGTCCGTGGCACGCTGGCCGATCTGGCCAGTTTTGCCAAGAATCTGCCCTTGCAACTGGCCGGGCCTGCAGCATGACCCTGCGCTGGTTGCATCTGCGCCTGACCGCACCGCTGATGGCCTTTGGTGGTGTGTCCATCGACCATGTCGGGCCGACCCGTGATTTTCCATCGACCTCGGCGCTGACAGGGCTGTTTGCCAATGCGCTTGGCTGGCGCCGCGAAGATGGCGCCGCCCATCAGGCCCTTCAGGACCGGCTGGTCTTTGGCGCGTTGATCGCCCGAGAGGGCAGGGTTCTGACAGACAACCAGAATGCCAAGCTCGGCGGAAATGACCGTGGCTGGACGACATGGGGCCGCCCGGATGAACGGGCGGGCGCCACCTATGACAGCCCGCACCGCCGCCGCCGTGATTATCTTGCCGATCACGAATGCCGGGTGGTGCTGCGGCTGCTGCCGGGCGATGGGCCTGATCTGGACAGGCTTGCCGCCGTGCTGGATCGCCCGGCCCGCCCGCTGTTCATCGGGCGCAAGCCCTGCCTGCCCGCGGCGCCCCTGTTTGCAGGCTGGATCGAAGCCGATGATGTGCAAGGGGCGCTGTTGGGGCTTGCCACACCGGGGCGTGCGCTCTGGCCGATGGCGGGGGATGACCCCGGTTCCGATCTGCCGGATCTGCGCAACTGGGTGACCGGCCTGCATGGCGGCAGTCGCAGGGTCTGTGAAAGGATGATCCCATGACCCTGCATTTGGTCGAACTTCCCCTCTCGCTCAAGGCGCTGCATGTCTGGGCCGGGGTGCGCAGGTTGGGCAGTGGTTTTGACGAAGGAGTGGCCTTGCATCACCTGCTGGGCGAAACCTTCGGGCCGGCCATGCTGCAACCCTTTCGCCTGATGGTGGCCCCGCGGGCGGAGAACGGCAGTCTTTATGCCTATGCCGCCGAGGATGCCGCAGCACTTCGCCAGAAGGCCCAGCTTAGCCTGACCCCCGATCTGGCGGCTGTGGTCGATCCTGCTAGGTTGCGGTCGATCCCGAGGCCCGCCGCGACATGGGTGGCAGGCCAGCGCATCGGCTTTGATCTGCGCATCCGCCCGGTTGCGCGCCTTGCTTCTGCTCTTGCAGGCCAGGACGAGACGGGCGCGGAGGTCCGCTTGCGCAAGGGTGCCGAGGTCGATGCCTTTCTGGCCACTGTCCTGCGTGGCGCGACCACCACCCGGGAAGATGTCTATCGCGACTGGCTTGCCGCACGGCTGGGTATGGCGGCCGATCTGGAAATGGCGACCACCCGGATGGTCAGTTTTCAGCGGTCGCGCATCCAACGCGACGGCAGGCGGATTGAGGGGCCAAATGCGGTGTTTCACGGGACTGTGGTGATTGCCGACCCCGCCGCCTTTGCCGCGCTGCTGGCCAAAGGCGTGGGGCGCCATCGCAGCTATGGCTACGGCATGCTGCTGCTGCGGCCCGCACAAAGGGTGATGTGATGCTGAAGGGGCGGCTCGGGCTTGACAGTGCGAAGGTGCCCCATGCCGATCGGGCCGGGTGTCTCTACCTTGCGCGCGGCGCTCTGACAGCCCGCGACGGAACCTTGGCCTTTCTGCAAGGCGAGGCAACGGCGGCGGATGCGCTTGATCCCGGCGACTATGCCATCCCGCTGCAAGGGGTTTCGATCATCCTGCTCGGCCCCGGATCTACCGTCAGCCATGATGCGTTGCGTCTGTTGGCCCATGCCCGCACCGCGCTTGCCGCCGTCGGCGAAGATGGCGTCCGGCTCTATACCGCCCCGCCGCTGATCCCCGATCGTTCGGGCCTCGCCCGCCTGCAGGCCCGGATCTGGGCCGATGACGATCTGCGCGTGATGACCGCCCGGCGCATGTATGCCCTGCGTCTGGGTGAAGTTTTTCCCCATGCCGACCTTAATGTACTGCGCGGGATCGAGGGCGCGCGCATGAAGGAAACCTACGCCCTACAAGCGCAGCGGATCGGCATCAGGTGGCAGGGTCGGCGGTATGACCGGGGCGCCCCGATGGCCGCCGATCTGGCGAACCAGGCCCTGAATCACGCTGCCAGTGCCGTCGAGGCCGCTGCGGCGATTGCCGTCTGCGCCACGGCCACCATCCCGCAGCTCGGGTTCATTCATGAAGACCCGGGCCAAAGCTTCGTTCTGGACGTGGCAGATCTTTACCGTGACAGCCTGACCATCCCCTGTGCCTTCAAGGCGGCGAAGCTGGTGCAGGAACGCCCTTCCGAAAACATCGAACGTATGACACGCAGGTTCACGGGCGCCGCACTGTCCAGGCAGGGTGTGATCCCCGAGATGATCGAACGGATCAAGGCCCTGATCGAAGGGCGTGGCCCCTGATGCCGCTGACCATGATCGTCACTCGCGATGTCGAGATGCGTTATCGCGGCTTCCTTACCTCTGTGATGCTGGAAGTTGCACCGGGCGTCTATGTGGCTCCCGAGATGTCGGCGGCAGTGCGCGCCCGGGTCTGGTCGGTCATGCAGGATTGGTGGACAGAACTCGGCCGCGGCTCGCTGACGCTAGTATGGCGCGACACGAAGGCAGTGGGAAATCTGCGCATAGAAGTATTGGGCGAGCCCTCCAAGATCATTGTGGATGCGGATGGCGTCCTACTCGTAAAACGAAAGTAGCGCCATATCTACTCGCCTTGATGCTCTTTGACATTTGTTGAAATACAGAGATATAGCTCGGAGAGGCTCCCCCGCACACGCGGGGATAGACCCACAGCAGCCCCATAATCGGGGCTGTTTTGCATGGCTCCCCCGCACACGCGGGGATAGACCCGCCTGATGGATGAGGATCTTGGCAACCCTTCGGGCTCCCCCGCACACGCGGGGATAGACCCATGGGGTCTCTGCTCAAGGCGCTGTCTGACGAGGCTCCCCCGCACACGCGGGGATAGACCCTCGCAAGTCACATTGCCAAGAAGTGGCGCCATGGCTCCCCCGCACACGCGGGGATAGACCCCTGACCGACCTGACTGATTATGCAGTGGCGGAGGCTCCCCCGCACACGCGGGGATAGACCCGGGTATCCAATGCCCGCGCATACATCGAAACGGGCTCCCCCGCACACGCGGGGATAGACCCGCGGAGGCGGAATGCACCTGCGGCCAGTGGAGGGCTCCCCCGCACACGCGGGGATAGACCCGGGAATGATTACCTCACCCAATGCGAGGCTGAGGCTCCCCCGCACACGCGGGGATAGACCCATGAGATCTGGCAGGCCGTTGATCCGGCGGATGGCTCCCCCGCACACGCGGGGATAGACCCAAGGATGCAGAGATTGACGCCGCAATTGGCGTGGCTCCCCCGCACACGCGGGGATAGACCCAGAGCGATGCCGAAACGACTACGCTCCTTGACGGCTCCCCCGCACACGCGGGGATAGACCCCAGTCACGCAGCGTCATGCCGGGCGCAACCATGGCTCCCCCGCACACGCGGGGATAGACCCATGGCTGAACAGCTGCTGCGCCGGTATGGGACGGCTCCCCCGCACACGCGGGGATAGACCCGCGCGGGATGAACGGCTTTGGGTGCTGGCCGAGGCTCCCCCGCACACGCGGGGATAGACCCAATCCGGTGTCATGCGCCGGGCCTTTGCGGCCGGCTCCCCCGCACACGCGGGGATAGACCCTCACCGACGATGGCCGCAATCTGGTCGAAGATGGCTCCCCCGCACACGCGGGGATAGACCCCACGGGCCGGGTGCGGCTGAACGGGGCGTTCTGGCTCCCCCGCACACGCGGGGATAGACCTTTCGAACAGCTGTATTCGATGTGGGATCGCAAGGCTCCCCCGCACACGCGGGGATAGACCCAGCCGGTTCACTTGCGCCTTTGCCAGCGCATAGGCTCCCCCGCACACGCGGGGATAGACCCCAGTGCTGCGGCATTAAGGCTGGGGCGCCACGGGCTCCCCCGCACACGCGGGGATAGACCCTCGCGCCACGCCGATAGCAGCGTGACCCCCTTGGCTCCCCCGCACACGCGGGGATAGACCCCAAAGCCGCCGGGTGAGCGCCGCCATGAAGCGGGCTCCCCCGCACACGCGGGGATAGACCCGCGGCCTGTGCAAGCCAGCGCGCATAGACATCGGCTCCCCCGCACACGCGGGGATAGACCCCACTACATCGCAGAGGTAGAGGCCGCGACGGGGGCTCCCCCGCACACGCGGGGATAGACCCTTGACCATTTCCGGCGCCGAAATTTCCAGAGCGGCTCCCCCGCACACGCGGGGATAGACCCGCATGAAAGTTCAACTCCCCCACTCTGCCTCAGGCTCCCCCGCACACGCGGGGATAGACCCGAAGGACACCTGCCGCTTTCGAGCGACGGCCTGGCTCCCCCGCACACGCGGGGATAGACCCTCAGACAACCTGGCCCCGAAGTTTCTGGACGCGGCTCCCCCGCACACGCGGGGATAGACCTGTGGCTTTCGGCGGGGCGTGGTCAGAGCAGATGGCTCCCCCGCACACGCGGGGATAGACCCTGAACACTCAGGCCGCCCGTTCGACTTCTGACGGCTCCCCCGCACACGCGGGGATAGACCCCGCTTCGGTCATCCAGGGCAAAGCGCCGGGTTGGCTCCCCCGCACACGCGGGGATAGACCCGCACAAGCGGTGCGTGGCGGTTACGGCTGCCCGGCTCCCCCGCACACGCGGGGATAATTGCAAAAGCACGCTGTTCGCTCGTCATAACGAGAGCGGCCGAGGATGACCCTCACTTTCCCGTGCCTGCACAGAACAAGTTGTTGGTGTCGTATTTCACGCTGAAAACTCGTCATGAGCTCGCAGACCTTTACTTGTCCCGGTACCAAGCAGAGCGCTGTCCATCCTTCTCAAAATACCGAAGTTCGAAGATACCAGCTTCATGCACGACTTGCCTCCAACTGCGGCATCTGAATAGCCCCATGTTTCGTGGACGCCCTTTTTTGCTAATTTTGAGGCAAGGAGGCCATGATGGGCACAAGCACTTTCAGCGACGACTTCAAGCGTGACGCAGTCGCTCAGATCACCGAGCGGGGCTACCCGGTGAGCGAGGTTTCGGAACGGCTCGGTCTGAACTGATGCGGTGGATGCCCCCACCCAACGGCATCACGTATGCCATGATGGTTTCACCGGAACCTAAGGGAGGGCACATCGATGACGACACCGATCAGCATGCTGGCGATCGACTTGGCGAAGGGCAGTTTCCAAGTCTGCGCAATTGGATTGGATGGGGCGGTTCTATACAACCGCGTTCTGTCACGGACTCGCCTGGCGGCGCTTCTGGCTGAGCAGCAATCCTGTATCGTGGCGATGGAAGCCTGTGCCACGTCACATTACTGGGGCCGGGTGCCCAGCTCGTCGGCGATCTGGTCGAGCGCTGCACTGAACCGCTGAGCTGCGGCCTCGATTTGGTCGGGGCGGATCACGAGCGGCGGGGCGATGGCAATGGCCGAGCCAAGCGCGCGACAGACCAGACCGCGGGTGAAGGCGGCCTCCTGCACTTTGGCGGGGATGCCGCGGGCCGGGTCGAAGGGCGTGCGCGTCACCTTATCGGCGACGATTTCGATCCCCCACATCAGGCCGGTGCCGCGCACCTCGCCAACCAGCGGATGGCTGACCAGCGGTGCCAGCAGGCCGCCGAGTTGTTCGCCCTTGGCCGCGACACCCGCGATGACGCCGTCTTCGTCATAGATCCGCAGCGCCTCATTCGCGACCGCACATGCGACCGGATGCGCGCCATAAGTATAGCCATGACCGAAAACGCCGATCTTTTCCGACTGTGCCTTCATCGACTGGTAGATTGGCTCGGAAATCAGCAGCGCCGAGAGCGGCATATAGGCGGCGGTCAGCGCCTTGGCGCAGGAGATCATATCAGGCTTCAGGCCGAAGGTCTGGCTGCCCCACCAGTTGCCGGTGCGCCCGAAGCCGGTGATAACCTCGTCAGCGATCAGCAGAACCTCGTGCTTTCTCAGAACCTTCTGGATCTTTTCGAAATAGCCCGCAGGCGGCATGACCGCGCCACCGGTGCCCATGGCGGGTTCGGCAAAGAAGGCGGCAACCGTTTCTGGCCCTTCGGCCAAGATCAGCGCATCCAGTTCGTCGGCCAGACGGGTCGAGAATTGGTCCTCGGTCTCTCCGGCCAGCCCCTCGCGGTAGAAATGCGGACAGGTGACATGCAGGAAATTAGGCAGCGGCAGGTGGAAATCGCGATGCAGATGCGGCAGGCCGGTGATCGAGGCCGAAGCGATCGATGTGCCGTGATAGCCCCGGTTGCGGCCGATGATCTTGCGCTTTTCCGGCCGACCCTGCGCGGCAAAATGGTACCAGGCCAGCTTGATAGCCGTATCATTCGCTTCCGAGCCGGACGACTGGAACAGCACATTCGACATCGGGACCGGCGCAATACCCAGCAGTTTCGTCGCCAGCTCGATGCCCGGTTCGGTCGCGCGATGGGCAAAATTCTGGTAATAAGGCAGGGTAGACATCTGACGGGTGGCAGCCTCGACCAGACGGGTCTCGCTCAGGCCAAGGGCGGTGCACCACAGGCCCGACATGCCCTCGATATAGGTCTTGCCATTGCTGTCGGTGATCTCGGCGCCATGGCCTGACACCATCACGACCGGGCCGGTTTTCTCATGCAGCGAAAGGTTCGTCTGCGGATGCAGCTGGCTGGCGATATCGCGCTCATGAAGTGAGTTGGAGAGCATGGTGAGGATCCCTGTTGCGGTCTTTGATCCATTTGAGCGGGAAACTCATTGCATAACAATTCTGGTCATTTTAATATCAGAATAAAGCATAGGTTATCAATCAATGGCGGAACGGGATCTGTTCAAGGGCCTGCCGGAATTCCTAGCGGTGGCGGAGGCCAAGAATTTCCGCAAGGCGGCGCAGGGGCTCGGGGTCAGTTCCGTGGCTGTCGGGGCCACCATCCGGCAACTGGAAGAGCGGCTCTCGTCCAAGCTGTTTCACCGCACCACGCGGCGCGTTGAACTGACCACAGCGGGCCTCTTGCTGCTGGATCGCCTGCGACCCCTGACCGGCGCTCTGGAAGAAACGCTTGAGGATCTGCAGGATCGCCGGACCGAACTGGGTGGCACCTTGCGGATCTGTGTCCAGGCCATGGCGCTGGAGACAGTGTTGGATCCGGCGCTGGAGATTTTTGCGGCCCGCCATCCCGGCGTTGCGGTTCATGCCGAGAGCCGCGAGGGCCGCCCCGATCTGCTGGCGGAGGGGTTCGACATCGGCATTCGCCTTGGGGAATATATCCAGGGCGATATGGTCGCCGCGCGTATCCCGCAGCCGATCAGCTGGCGGGTGGTGGGCACGCGCGACTACTTCGACCGGCATGGCCGCCCCGAAGTGCCCAAGGATGTTCTGGCCCATCACTGCATCCGCCGCCACGTCCCGGGCCAGGAAAAACCCTATCGCTGGGAATTCACCACCAATGGCCGGATTATCGAACTGGAACCTCCTGGCAGGCTGACCGTTGCGTCATTCTCGACTGCGATGCGTCTGGTCGGCGCAGGCTTGGGCCTTGGCTATCTGACCGAGGGCATGTGCCGCAGCCTGCACGCTAGCTCCGATATCCAGCCGGTGCTGACCGGCTACATGCCGCCACCCAACTATCTTTATACCTATTTCAGCCCCGCCAATCGCGAGAATCGGCGCGTGCGCGCCTTTGTGGATTGCATCCGGTCTCTGGGCTCCGCAGCCGGGCTGTGATTCGGCCGCGGCGGCGGGCTTATTGCCGAAGCTTTCGCAGATCGTCCTGGATGAGTTCGGTTTCTCCGCGGCAAGCGAGTATTGATTACGCCTGGTTGGGGCGCAATTAACTGCGCGATTAAGGAAACGTCCGGTAAATCGTTTTGTTTCAGATGATTGGCCGTTTGGTCGTACCCTCACCACAAACCGCCATTCATCGACACGGGGCTGGAAGGGTTTATAGAGTGTTCACGAACACTTGGTGGGCCATCCGCCGGTCTGGTGCCTGTGCTCTGAAAGAACCAAGCTACGACGTCACGTTGGCTGTGCCCGTGCGGCGGCCAGGGCTTCGATCTGGATGGCCAGTGTCTGCAGGTCATCCTCGGACAGCGCGGCGAGGGCTGACAGGATCCTGTCCTGCAGATCCTGCCGCTGGGATGATGGCTTGGCATCCACCACCCCCAGCAGCACGTCAGGCGTGGTGCCGAGTGTCGTGGCGATGGTGAGCAGGGTGCGCAGATCGGGTTCGCGGACACCGCTGACGTAATGGCCATAGCGCCGCTCGCTCAGGCCTGCGCGGCGGGCCACTTCGGCGTTGGAGATCCCGAGCTGTGCCGCCCGTTCCCGCAGTTTTGTCGCAAACACATCCATTAGAACGTTTTGTTCCGGCACGCCGCGCCACGCCATGAACGATATGTAGTCAAATATACGCTCGATTTGTTCTTGATGTTCGAAACATGGAGTGACGAACAGTGAGGCAGAGATCATGATTGTTCCAGGTGCGGCAGAAGGTCGGCCTAGCCAGGGTCAGGCTGTGAGGCCGACGCAGGCAGCTGCCCTGCGCGACCGTGCATCCCCCATGCGTTCGATCGCCGCGCAGCCCCTCATATTCCTCCACACATCGGCATCTTCCTGATCCGGCTCTCCCCCACACGAAGCACATGTCCGGCGCTTTCCGCCCGTCTCCAGAGGTTTTCCATGAAACGCATTCC
>Ga0154510_1248_pt2 | contig 17508 bp, 18 predicted proteins | sample RifGroE1_FD_115989 | JGI IMG/M metagenome (GOLD analysis project Ga0154510, IMG submission 115989) | Rhodobacteraceae bacterium GWE1_64_9
GTAATGGCTAGATGACGGAGTGTCACGCCCGGAACCGACGCTCGCGCTTAGTTGTTTGCTGCGGGTGCAGCATCCGGGGTGACCGGCGTGGCCGGTGCGGCGCAGACGGAAACCAGACCTTCGTATTTCGCAACGATCCAGCCGGGGGCATCCGAAGGGATCTGTTCATCCAGATTGCCCTGGAATGTCGCAAACACCTTGGCCGAACGGGACTGATCCACCATGGCGATGGATTCCGCAGCCACCGCACGGTCGTAGACGATGAAGGCCACCGCCACCAGAACCACGCCGCGCACCACGCCGAACAGGAAGCCAAGCGCCTGATCCACGCCGCCCAGAACCGTCTGGTTGATCCAGCTGGACAGAAGCGGGGTGAACAGCGCCGCAATCACCAGACAGATGGCAAAGACCCCGGCAAAGGCCGCGATCAGCGACAGTTCGCAGCTGTCGCCCAGAAAATCGCCGACCATCGGCAATTCGCGGATCAGCGGCTGTGCCTGTGCGGCAAAGCCGTAAGCGACCACCGCTGCCACGATCCAGCCCAGGATCGCCATGCCTTCGCGCACAAGGCCGCGCGAATAGGCCAGAACAGCCGACAGCACGATAACCCCGGCCACCACGGCGTCGATGATGGTGAAACCTTCCATTCCAATTCTCCCCCAGGGCTTAGCCTGCCCCGAACATATCGCCGACAAAGGCCGTCAGATCCGGCATCTGGCGCAGGCGCATCCCTTCGGATTGCCCGGCCTTGGACCTTGAGGGCAAAACCGCCTGTGAGAAACCAAGTTTCGCCGCCTCTTTCAACCTGTTTTCCGTCTGCCCCACCGGGCGCAGCGCCCCAGAGAGCGAGATTTCCCCGAAAAGCACCATGTCTGGCGGAATTGCCACATCCTCACGCGCCGAAAGAAGGGCGGCCGCCACGGCCAGATCGGCGGCCGGTTCGGAAACCCGCATCCCCCCGGCAACATTGAGGAAAACATCAAGCCCGGTGAAGGGGATGCCGCAGCGCGCCTCCAGCACGGCCAGAATGGTGGACAGGCGGCCGGAATCCAGCCCCACCACCGTGCGCCTCGGTGTGCCAAGGTTGGAGGGGGCGACCAGGGCCTGAATTTCGGTCAGCACCGGCCTTGTGCCCTCGATCCCGGCAAAGACCGCAGAGCCGGGGCTGGCGCTTTCGCGATCCGACAGGAACAGCGCCGAGGGGTTCAGCACTTCGGCCAGCCCGTCGCCCGTCATCTCGAACACGCCGATTTCATCGGCCGGGCCAAAGCGGTTCTTCACCGCGCGCAGGATGCGAAACTGGTGGCCGCGCTCGCCCTCGAAATACAGCACCGTATCCACCATGTGTTCCAGCACGCGGGGGCCTGCGATAGCACCCTCTTTCGTGACATGGCCCACGATCACCACCGCCACGCCGCGCCGCTTGGCAAAGCTGACAAGCTCATGCGCCGATGCGCGCACCTGCGAAACCGATCCCGGCGCGCTTTCCACATTGTCCAGCCACATGGTCTGGATCGAATCGATGATCGCCAGCCCGGGGCGTTCGGCATCCAGCGTGGTCAGAATGTCGCGCAGGTTGGTATCGGTGCCCAGAATCACCGGCGATTCGGTCAGCCCCAGCCTTTGCGCCCGCATCCGCACCTGCGCGGCGGCTTCCTCGCCCGAGATATACATGCACTTCAGCCCGCGCCGGGCAAAGCTGGCGGCGGCCTGCAGCAGCAGGGTGGATTTGCCGATCCCCGGATCGCCCCCCACCAGAATGGCCGAAGCGGGCACCAGCCCGCCGCCCAGCACCCGGTCCAGCTCGCCGATGCCGGAACTGGCGCGCGGCGGTGGCGCCTCTTCGGTGGCCAGATCGGTCAGCGGGATGGTGCGGCCCTTGGATGTGGGCTTGGGGCCTGCCCCCAGCGGGGCTTCTTCCACGATGGAATTCCACGCGCCGCAGGCATCGCATTTGCCGGCCCATTTGGTATAGGCGGCGCCACAGGCGCTGCAGGTGAATGTGGCGCCTTTCTTCGGTGCCATGTCAGGCCCAGGCCTCTGCCGTCAGCGTAAGCGAATGCTTGCGCGCCTCCAGATCATGGATATCGGTCGCCAGGATCAACTCGTCGGCCTGGGTCTGTGCCACCAGCGCATCCAGCTGCGCGCGCACCTGATCTGGGCTGCCCACCGCATGGCAGGCCAGCATCCGCATCACCTGCGCTTCTTCGCGCGGGGTCCAGACCTGCGCCATGTCATCCACAGGCGGCTGGCTCAGACCACGGGCATTGCGGATCAGGCCCAGAAAACCCTGCTGCGGCGTGGTGAACAGGCGCCGCGCCTCGGCCTCGGTATCGGCGCAGGTCACATTCACGGCCACCATGGCATGAGGCTTGGCCAGCCGGTCCGACGGTTTGAAGTTCTGCCGATACAGATACAGCGCATCCATCAGCGCATCAGGCGCGAAATGCGAGGCAAAGGCATAGGGCAACCCCAGCTCCGCCGCCAGCAGCGCCCCGAAATGCGACGATCCCAGAATGATGAACCCCATGTCGGTGCCCGGTGCCGGCACGGCGCGGATGCGCGGGCTGTCATCATCCGGGGCGAAATAGCCCATCAACTCTACCACATCCTGCGGAAAGCGGTCGCCCGCATCGCCGCCCCGGCGCAGCGCCCGCACCAGCGTGGCGCCATCGGTCCCCGGCGCCCGGCCCAGCCCCAGATCCACGCGCCCCGGGTACAGCTGCCCCAGCGTGCCGAACTGCTCTGCGATCACATAGGGCGCATGGTTGGGCAGCATCACCCCCGCCGCGCCGATGCGGATGGTCGATGTGCCCGCCCCTACATGCGCCAGAACCACCGATACGGCGGCCGAGGCGATGCCGGTCATATTGTGATGTTCCGCCACCAGAAAGCGCCGGAAGCCCAGCCCTTCGACATGGGCGGCAATGGTGCGGGCATTCAGCAGGGATTGCCGCGCCGATCCGGTATCGGTGACGCGGACAAGATCAAGCAGGGAAAGCGGGGGGCGGGTCATGGGCGGCTCAACAGGATCGAGGACAGGATGCAGGCGGTGAACAGATATAACCCCCATGCCACTTCGACATGGGCAAGGCCCACCCCTTGCACGATCACGATATAGAGTGCGACCAGAAAAATATCCGCCATCGCCAGCTTGCCCAGCACTGCCAGCGCCGGTTCCACCGCCGGATGCAGCAGATCGAAATCGCGCAGGGCCCGGCCGATCACTTTCATCAGCGGGGCAAAGATCGCGCAAAAGGTCACCAGAAGGGCCAGCGCGACATCCGTGCCCCACAGCGATTGCAGCCCCGAAATGACCGAGATTTCAGACAGGCCGAACAATGGCAGCAGGCCCGCCCGCATCAGCGGCGCGAACCAGGAAACTGGAAACAGGATCAGCAGGGCAAGATTGGCATAACGTGTCATGGCCGGGCGACCATGGGCAGATTGGCCGGTCAATGCAACCCGTCGCTCTTGCCACCGTGATAGGGCAGGGTCACCACATTGGCCTCGCGCGGTTCGTCGAAATCATAGCCAAGGCTCGGCAGCACCTCGCGCAGATCCGCCTCCAGCCGCTTGATCTGTTCGTGGTTGCGGCGCTCTTCTGCCTCGACATCCACCAGCCATTTGCGCAGCTCGTCACAGGTCATGCGGGCCAGCTTGATCCGGTCGGCCAGCAGATCGCTGTCCGCCTGACGCGCAGACAGGAAGGCGCGGGCGCGGCCCACCTTGTCATCCGAATAGGCGCGGGCCAGATCGCGGCTCTGATAGCTCATCTGCGCCGCCAGCTCCAGCAGCTCGGGCTCCATCTGCGTCAGGTCGGGGTGCTTGCGCAGCAGTTCCATCCGCTGGCGCATTGCCTCAAACTCGGTCGACAGGCTGAACACCCCGGTCCGGTCTGCGGCATGGGCCAGCGAATAGGCGCGCTTCACATCCTCCATCCCGATCTGAAAGCTGCGGTGGCTGCGTTCCAGCCGCGCCATGCGGCTGTTGGCGGGCAGAAAGGCGCAGAGGCAGATCATCAGGAAAGTCAGCGCGAGTTGCAGCCACATGCCGGCATCCGGCACCGCCCAATCGCCCCAGTACACCGGCACAGAGGGCCAGGGCAGCACCCCCGCCACCGCCAGAGCCGAGGCCAGAACAAGGCCAACCGTCAGACCAATCACAAGAACCAGCGCAGCTGATTGCGCGACCATCTGCACCGGATGAAAGAAAGAATTCTTTGGTTCAAACATGTTAGACCCCTGACCTGAAAGGCCAATTGTCGCAAGGTCATTCCTTATGGCAACACAATTTTGCCACATTTTCTGAAATAGCGGAAGTCCCGTCACCGGCCCCGGCATTGTTAACCATATCTCAACAAATTCGGGGCGCGTTCCGGCGATTCAGCGCAGCGATTCGATGGGGCCCTCGGCCCGGCCATGGATGAACTGCTGCACATAAGGATCGGTCGTAGCATCCATATCGCCCACTGGCCCGGTCCAGCGCACCTTGCCGCCATGCAGCATCGCCACATTATCGGCAATCGCACGCACGCTCGACATGTCATGGGTGATGGTCATCGCGGTGGCGCCCATCTCGGTCACGATTTCGCGGATCAGATCATTGATGACGCCCGACATGATCGGATCAAGCCCGGTGGTCGGCTCATCAAAGAAAATGATCTGCGGATCGGCGGCAATGGCCCGGGCCAGGCTCACCCGCTTCTGCATCCCGCCCGAAAGCTCGGCCGGGAACAGATCGGCCACCTGCGGGCCAAGCCCCACGCGGCGCAGCTTTTCGATGGCAATCTCGCGCGCTTCGGCCTTTGGCTTTTTCAACGCGCCGCGCTGCAGACGGAAAGCCACATTTTCCCAGACCCGCATCGAATCGAACAGCGCGCCACCCTGAAACAGCATCCCGAACTGCGCCAGAAAGGCATCGCGGTCGCCCTTGGTCACATCCTGGCCATTCAGCGTGATCGTGCCGCTGTCCGGCCGCACCAGCCCCAGCACGCATTTCAGCGTCACCGATTTCCCTGTGCCCGACCCGCCGATGATGACCATCGAACTGCCCCTGGGGATCACCAGATCCACCCCGCGCAGCACATGGTTGGTGCCGAAACTCTTGGTGACGCCCCGCAGTTCGATCATGAGAAGAACAGCTCCGTCAGCAGATAGTTCGCGGCAAAGATCAGAACCGAGGCCGAAACCACAGCGGCCTTGGTGGCCGCCCCAACACCCTGCGCGCCGCGCCCTGAATTCATGCCGTGATAGCAGCCCATCAGCGCCACCAGAAAGCCGAAGGCGGCCCCTTTTATCAGGCCCGATACCACATCCCAGCTTTCCAGAAAGTTGATCGTGTTCTTCAGATAGGCGGCAGAGTTGAAATCAAGCCGATGCACACCCACCGCCCAGCCGCCCATGATCCCGATGGAATCACCCACCGCGACCAGCACCGGCACGGCCAACGTGGCCGCCAGAACGCGCGGAACGGCCAGATATTTCAGCGGGTTGGTGGAAAGCGTCACCAGCGCGTCGATCTGTTCGGTCACCTTCATGGTGCCGATTTCCGCCGCGATGGAAGAGGCGACCCGCGCAGCCACCATCAGCCCGCCCAGCACCGGCCCCAGCTCGCGCGTCATGCCGATGGCCACAATGGCCGGCACCACGGCCTCGGCGCTGAAGCGGGCGCCGCCGGCATAGATCTGCAGCGCCAGCGCCCCCCCGGTGAACAGCGCCGTCAACCCGACCACCGGCAGGGAAAACCAGCCGATCTGTATCAGCGCGTGCAGAAACTCGCGCGGATACCACGGCGGGCGGAACAGATGGCTGACCACTTGCCCGGCAAAGATGGCAATCCGCCCCAGGCTGGCCAGCAGACCCAGCGCCATGCGCCCCAGCGCGGCCAAGGGGGACAGAAGGCTCACCCTTGCCCCCGGGCATTGGCCGAAAGATAGCGGCGGCCATAGCGATGGCCAAACGTCGTCAGCACTTCGTAACCGATGGTGCCTGCAATATCGGCCAGATCATCCACACCCTGCACCGGGCAAAGGATATCAAGACTTTGCGGGATCTGCCGCAGATGGCTGACATCCACGGTGATCAGATCCATCGACACCCGGCCCACCACCAGGCAGGGCACTTCGCCATCCCACAGATGAATGGCATTGGAATAGCGCCGGGTCAGCCCGTCGGCATAGCCCGCCGCAACCGTCGCGATCAGGCTCGCCTGTTCCGCCGTCCAGCCGCAGGAATAGCCGACGATCTCGCCGGGGGCGACCTCGCGCACCTGAATCACCGGCAGCGACAGGCCGACCACCGGGCGGGCATCGACATAGGGCCGCCCGCCATACAGCCCGATCCCGGGCCGCGTCAGTTCAAAATGATATTCCGGCCCCAGCAGGATGCCCCCGGTCGCGGCAAAGCTGCGCGGCACACCGATGCCATCGGTCATGGCGTGAAATTCGGCCAGCTGCGCCTCGTTCATCGGATGGTCCGGCTCGTCGGCGCAGGCCAGATGGCTCATCACCAGCTCCGGCCCGGCATCCAGCACCAGCGCCGCCACCGCCTCCCATTCTTCGGCTTCCAGCCCAAGACGGTTCATCCCGGTATCCAGCTGGATGCCGAAGGGATGGCCGGGCAGGGCCTCCAGATGACGGGTGATCTGGTCGATCGAATTCAGCATCGGGGTCAGATCCAGATCGTGGATCAGCTGCGTATCGGTCGGCATATGCCCCGACAGCACGTTGATCTGCGGCCCGGGACCCAGCGCCTGCCGCACCGCCGCGCCCTCTTCGGCCACGGCCACGAAAAACCGGCGCGCCCCGGCCTCTGCCAGCGCACGCACCACACGTTTCGCGCCGAGCCCATAGGCATCGGCCTTCACCACCGCAGCAGTCTGGGTGGTGGGGTCACTCATCCGGTCCAGCGCCCGCCAGTTGGCGGCAATGGCGTCGAGGTCTATGGAAAGGGTCGCAATAGCCATGCCAGCGGTTTTGACAGGGCTTGCGCGAACGTCAAGGGGAAATGCGGCAGCGCGGCAGAACAGGGCGCCACACGGCCCATCCGCGAACAACTTCGGCGCGCCGTTCTCCACCCCCGCCCAGGGCGCCGGGCTTGCTCCTTTCCAAATACTCATGCGGCGGCACCGCAAAGTGCCGCCGCATCCAGGCCGGGTGCCCAAATTCGTTCAAACGAATTTGCAAATTTCTTCGAAGAAATTTGCCGCCCGCTCAGCTGTCCAGATAAGCCTGCAGCGTCGCCGCCGTGCCATCGGCCCAAAGCGCGCGCAGCCAATGCGCGAAATCCGCCGCGAAATCTGCATCATCGGCCAGATCGCCATAGATCATGCGCTGCTCCAGCCAGATCTGCGGATCTGCCTTTGCCTGCCCGGCCAGCACGGTCAGCACTGCCCAGTTCGGATCGTTCGGCGCAATCTCCAGCCCGGCATCGCTGATCCCGGCGCAATAGCGGCACCACAAGGCCGATTCCAGCGCCAGCCCCCGTGCCGACCGCCCGGCCGCGCGGGCGTCGCGGATGGTCGGGATGATGAACTTCGGCTGCCGGTTCGATCCGTCCAGACACAACCGCCGTTCGGTATCCGCCACTTCCGGATTGGAAAACCGCGCCCGGATCAGATCGTAATAGGCGCCGATATCGGTATCGGGCACCGGCGGCACGGTGGGGATCACCTCTTCGCGTTCCACCTTGTCCAGAAAGGCAGAGATCAGCGGATTGGCCATCGCCTCATGCACATATTCGATATCCATCAGCCCACCGGGATAGGCGATGATCGCATGGCCGCCGTTCAGGATGCGGATCTTCATCATCTCATAGGCATGAACCTGATCGGAGAAGGTAACGCCCACCCGTTCCAGCGCCGGGCGCCCGGCGGGAAAGCGGTCTTCCACCACCCATTGCCGGAACGGCTCGCAGGTCACCGGCACCCGGTCATCCTGCAGCCCGAAACTGGCGGCCAGATTGCGCTCATGCGGGCCGGTCGCCGGGGTGATGCGGTCCACCATGCCATTGGGAAAGGCGACATGGGCGGCGATCCAACCGGCCATTTCAGGGTCCGACAGGCGCGCCAGGCCCACCACGGCGGCCTCGGTCACATGGCCATTGCCCGGCAGGTTGTCGCAGCTCATCACGGTGAAGGGCGCAAGACCCGCCGCCCGCCGCGCCTTCAGCGCCGCGATGATGGCCCCAAAGGCCGTGCCGGGGTGGTCCGGCGTCGCCGCATCGGCCATGATTTCCGGCGCGCCCGGGTCGAACTGGCCAGTGGCCGCATTGATGAAATAGCCGCCCTCCGTCACCGTCAGGCTGACGATGCGGATCTCGGGCCGCGACATGGCGGCGATCAGCGCTGCATTGCCCGGCTCTACCGGCAGAAAGTCGATCATGCTGCCCACGCGGCGGCAGGTCTTGCCGGCCGGGTCCAGCTCGATCACCGTCGACAGGCAATCCTGGCCTTTCAGCGCATCGCGCATCGCGGCATCCGGCGCGCGCACGCCCGCGCCGATGATCGCCCAATCGTGGCTTTCGCCCATGTTGAACAGATCATCCAGATACACGGCCATATGCGCGCGGTGAAAGTTGCCAAGGCCGATATGCACGATGCCCGGCGTCAGCTTGGCGCGATCATAAAGAGGAAGTTGCACGGTCATGGGTCATGCCATCCAGTTGCCGCCATCGACCCCGAAGGTCTGGGCGCAGATGTAATCGGCCTCGTCGGTGGCCAGGAAAATCGCCATCCCGGTCAGATCGGCAGCAGTGCCCATCCGGCCATAGGGCACGGCCGCACCGACGATGCGCTTCTTTTCGCCCGGCGCCCGGCCTTCATAGCGGGCAAACAGGCTGTCCACGTGATCCCAGTGTTCGCCATCCACCACGCCGGGCGCGATGGCATTCACATTGATCCGGTGAGGTATCAGGTTCACCCCGGCGCTTTGCGTCAGGCTGATGACAGCGGCCTTCGATGCGCAATAGACCCCGACAAGGCTTTCGCCCCGCCGCCCGGCCTGGCTGGCCATGTTGATGATCCGGCCGCCCTCGCCGCGGGCGATCATGTGCCGTGCGGCAGCCTGCAGGCAGAACAGCGTGCCCGAAACATTGACGGCAAAGATCCGGTCATAATCGGCGCGGGTGATTTCCGCGATCGGGGCGGCGGTGAACAGGGCTGCATTGTTCACAAGGATATCCAGCTTGCCCATGGCGCCGATGGCCTGCGCGAAACCCGCGTCGATGCTGGCCTGATCGGTCACATCCATCTGCACGGCATGGGCCTGCGGGCCAAGGCTGGCGGCGGCCTGGGCCACCGCTTCGCCATTGATATCGGCCAAAGTCACCTGCGCCCCCTCGGCGATATAGGCGCGGGCGAATTCAAACCCGATGCCGCGCGCAGCACCAGTGATCAGCGCGCATTTTCCTTGCAACCTCATGCGCTTGCCTTCCCATTCTCATCAAAGCGATAGATCTTGCCCGGCTGCGGCCCAAGGCTCACACGGTCGCCGTGATGCAGGTTCATCTCGCCCGAAACCCGCACGGTCAGCTCGCCCACGGTTTCCGTCCGCACCTTCAGGAAGGTGTCAGACCCCAGATGTTCGGCCAGCCCCACGGTGCCCTGCCAGATGCCGCCCGGCGCGACCTCGATATGTTCAGGGCGCACGCCGATGGTGTGGCAGCCATGCTTCGCCGCCTCGGCCCCGGTGATGAAGTTCATCTTCGGGCTGCCGATGAAGCCTGCGACAAACAGGTTGGCCGGGGTGCGGTACAGCTCCATCGGGCTGCCCACCTGTTCGATCCGGCCCGCGTTCAGCACGACGATCTTGTCGGCCATGGTCATGGCCTCCACCTGGTCATGCGTCACATAAACCATGGTGGTTTTCAGCGTCTGGTGCAGCTCGCTGATTTCCTGCCGCATGGTGACGCGCAGCGCCGCATCCAGGTTCGACAGCGGTTCGTCGAACAGGAAGGCGGCGGGTTCGCGCACGATGGCACGGCCGATGGCCACCCGCTGACGCTGGCCGCCCGACAGCTGGCCGGGGCGGCGATCCAGATAATTGGTCAGGTTCAGGATGCGGGCGGCGTTATCCACCTTCTTGTCCTGTTCCGCCTGGCTCAGTTTCGCCATTTTCAGCGGAAAGGCGATGTTCTTGCGCACCGACATATGCGGATAAAGCGCATAGCTTTGAAACACCATCGCCAGCCCGCGTTGTGCCGGGGGGGCATCGGTTGCGTCCTTGCCGTCGATCATGATCTTGCCCGAAGAGAAATCCTCAAGCCCGGCGATCAGGCGCAGCAGGGTCGATTTACCGCAGCCCGACGGGCCGACAAAGACGACGAACTCGCCATCATTGATCGACAGGTCCAGCGGCGGAATGACATTCACGTCGCCGAAGGTTTTGGTGACGGCAGAAAGGGTGATCTGTCCCATTGGGTTTACCTCACTTCACCGCGCCGAAGGTCAGGCCGCGGACGAGTTGCTTCTGGCTGAACCAGCCAAGGATCAGGATGGGGGCGATGGCCATGGTGCTGGCGGCGGAAAGTTTCGCGTAGAACAGGCCTTCGGGCGAAGAATAGCTGGCGATGAACTGGGTCAGCGGCGCCGCATTGGATGTGGTCAGCTGCAGGGTCCAGAACGCTTCGTTCCAGGCCAGGATCACGTTCAGCAGCAGGGTGGATGCAATGCCCGGTACAGCCATCGGCGTCAGGATATACAGGATCTCCGACCGCAGGTTGGCGCCATCCATCCGCGCAGCTTCAAGGATTTCACCCGGGATTTCCTTGAAATAGGTGTACAGCATCCAGATCACGATCGGCAGGTTGATCAGCGTCAGAACGCCCACCAGCCCGATACGGCTGTCCAGCAGGCCAAAGTCGCGGAACAGCAGATACATCGGCACCAGAACGCCCACGGCGGGCATCATCTTGGTCGACAGCATCCACATCAGCAGATCCTTGGTGCGCTTGCCCGGCACGAAGGCCATGGACCAGGCCGCCGGAATGGCAATCACCAGCGCCACAATGGTGGACCCCAGCGACAGCACGACCGAATTCCAGAAGTGCCGCGCATAGTTCGAACGCTCCTGCACCTCGGCATAGCTGTGCAACGTCCAGTCCGAGGTCAGCACGGCCAGCGGTGTCTTGATCGCATCGCCTTCGGATTTGAACGACAGGATGATGATCCACAGGATCGGGAAGAAGATCAGAAAGCCGATCGTCCAGGCCGCAACGGTGGTGATGGCTTCGCGGGTGGCGGTTGTCTTGCGTGCCATCTCAGCTCTCCAGGTTCTTGCCAATCATGCGCATCAGGAAGATGGCCACGATATTGGCGAGGATGACGGCGATGATGCCCCCGGCCGAACCGCCGCCCACGTCGAAATTCAGCAGCGACTGGGCATAGACAAGGTAGGGCAGGTTGGTGGATGCCGTGCCGGGGCCACCATTGGTGGTCACAAGGATTTCGGCAAAGACCGACAGCAGGAAGATGGTCTGGATCAGGATCACCACGGTGATCGACCGCGTCAGATGCGGCACGGTCAGATAGATGAAACGGTTGATCCAGTTGGCACCATCCATCTCGGCCGCATCCATCTGTTCGCGGTCCAGCGATTGCAGCGCGGTCAGCAGGATCAGGGTCGAAAACGGCAGCCAACTCCAGGCCACGATGAGGATGATCGAGGCCAGCGGCGCATGGCTGAGGAAATCATAGGGCTGAAACCCCAAAGCCTTGGCAATATGGGCGAACATGCCGTTCACGGGGTTCATGAACATGTTCTTCCACACCAGCGCCGAAACGGTGGGCATCACGAAGAACGGCGCGATCACCATCACCCGCACGATGCCCTGTCCCTTGAAGGGCTGGTCCAGCAGCAGGGCCAGCGCCACGCCGCCAAAGATGGTGATGCACAGAACACCCCCCACCAGCAGCAGCGTATTGGTCAGCGCGGCCCAGAACGACGGCTGGTTGATGAAGTAATAGTAATTGTCGAATCCGGTCCAGCTTTCCATGCCCGGCATGAGCAGGTTGTAGCGCAGGAAGCTGAAATAAATGGTCATTCCCAGCGGCACGATCATCCACAAGAACAGAAGGATGACGGCGGGAGAGACCATGAGGCGCGCAGCCGTCCGGGAGTGTTCGGTTGCCATGGCGTTTCCTGAATGTCGGGGGGTGAAGAACAAGCTGCGGGGGCGGAGAGAGGCCGCCCCCGCGACCCTTGGGAGGATGATTACTTGATGTAACCGGCCCGGGTCATTTCATTGGTGGTGAAGCTCTGTGCCTGCGACAGTGCATCTTCAGCCGAAGACGAACCGGCAAGTGCGGCCGAGAACATCTGGCCCACGGCGGTGCCGATGCCCTGGAATTCGGGGATCGCCACGAACTGCACGCCGACATAAGGCACTTCATCCACGGTCGGTTTGGTGGGGTCTGCCGCGTTGATGCTGTCCAGCGTCATCTTGGCGAAAGGCACCTTCTGGTATTCCGGGTTTTCATAGAGCGAGGTCCGCGTGCCCGGAGGCACATTGGCCCAGCCTTCTTTCTCGGCCACCAGCGCGAGGTATTCCTTCGAGGTCGCCCAGGCGACGAAGGTTTTCGCGGCGTCTTCCTTCTGGGTGCCTGCCGGGATGGCCAGGTTCCAGGCCCAGAGCCAGTTACCGCGCTTGCCCAGCCCGTTATCCGGTGCCAGGGCAAAGCCCACCTTGTCGGCCACGGTCGATTCCGCCGCATTGGTCACGAAGGATGCCGCAACGGTGGCGTCGATCCACATGCCGCATTTGCCCTGCTGGAACAGCGCCAGGTTTTCGTTGAACCCGTTGTTGGCAGCGCCGGGCGGGCCGTAGTTGGTCATCAGATCCAGATAGAAGGCGAGGGTGTCTTTCCAGGGCTGCTGGTCGAACTGGGGTTTCCACTCCATGTCGAACCACTTGGCGCCAAAGCTGTTGGACATGGCCGACAGGAAGGCCATGTTCTCGCCCCAGCCGGCCTTGCCGCGCAGGCAGATGCCATAGACTTCCGAACCCTTGTCGGTCATCGCGGCGGCGGCTTCCTTGATGAAGGCCCAGGTCGGCGCTTCGGGCATGGACAGCCCGGCCTTTTCCATCAGGTCGGTGCGATACATGACCATGGAGCTTTCGCCATAGAACGGCGCGGCGATCAGGTTGCCATCGACCGTCAGGCCGCCGCGGATGGCGGGCAGCAGATCGTCCACATCATAATCGGCGGGCAGATCGTTCAGCGGCACCAGCCAGCCCTGCTTGCCCCAGATCGGTGCTTCGTAGGTGCCGATAGTCATCACGTCAAACTGGCCGCCCTTGGTGGCGACATCCGTGGTAACCTTCTGGCGCAGAACGTTTTCTTCCAGCGTGACCCACTCAACCTTGATGTCGGGGTGCTTCGCGTTGAAGGCATCCATCAGGCCCTGCATCCGGATCATGTCGCCATTGTTCACGGTTGCCACGGTGATGGTGGTTTCGGCCAGCGCGGCGCCCGTCAGGGTAAGCGCAACCGTCGCGCCAAGCATGGCGCGCAGAGTCATTGTCATCAGTTATCCTCCCAGTATCGGATGAGCAATTCATCACATGTCGGTCAAATGCTCACAAATGGGGGTGAGTCGTCAATCCCCTTCATCCGCCGCAACTGCGAAGGTCAGTGCAGGGCCAGAACTGCCTCTGCCGTGGGCTGATCGGTCACCAGCCCGTTGATAATATGAGATTTCATGGCGCCACGAATCGCCCGCGCCTTGGTTGCGCCCGCAGCAATCCCGATGGCCGGACGCTCCAGCCCGGGTTCAACCCGCACGCCGCCGGTTCGGGTGTTGATGCCGAAATCCAGATAGCGCCCCTCCGAATCATAGACCCAGCCCGCCACCTCGCCTGCCGCACCTGCCGCCTGCATCTGCGCCATTTCCGAATCAGAGGCGAAGCCATCTTTCTTCAGCGGCGCATCATCCGCCATCTGGCCCACGCCGACAAAGATCACATCCACCGTGCGCGCCAGTTCCAGCACGCGCTGCACCGGCGCCAGCGCATGAAACGCCGCGCGTTCTTCGGGGGTATGCGAAATCACCGGCACCAGCATCGGGTAATGCGGGGCGCGCACCTTGTCGGCGATGCGCATCACCACGTCAAAGAAGCTGGCCGATCCGTCGGGGGCGATATTGCCGATCAGCGATACCAGCCGGTGCTGCGGTGCCTCCATCGGGGCCATGGCATCCACCAGCCCGCGCAGGGCCCGCCCGGTGCCCAGCCCGATCACCAGCGGATCTGGCATCCGCAGAAACCGTTCCAGCTCGGCCGCTGCGGCTGCGGCAATCCCGGCCACCGGATCGGCCCCGGAGCCCAGCCCCGGCACCACACGGCAGCGCGACAGCCCGAACCGGTCGCGCAGGGCCTGTTCCAGATCCAGACAGACGCCGATCCGGTGGTTCAGCCGCACCTGAATCAGCCCGTCCGCCATGGCCCGGCTGACCAGCCGTTGCGCCCTCTGGCGGCTGACCCCCATTTCCACCGCGATCTGATCCTGTGTCATGCCGCCCACATAATACAGCCATCCCGCGCGGGCGGCCTCGTCCTGCAGGGTGGGTTCGGTGTCAGGGCGTTGGGCGGGCGGGCGGCTCATGCGCGGCCTCCGAAATCGGGGTGCAGGGTCAGGAACTGTTCAAAATCATCAAATCCCCGATGCGGTGTCGCATCGGCAGGCTGGGTCAGCTGGCGCCCGGCCATATGGCTGCCGCCGGTAAAGCGCCAGACGGTCATCCCGGCGGCAAGGCCTGCGCGGATGCCGGTCAGGCTGTCTTCGATCACCAGACAGCGCTCCGGATCGGCCCCGCATTGCGCCGCCGCATACAGGAACAGATCAGGCGCAGGCTTGCCATTGGCCACCATGGAGGCGGTGAACAGCCGTGGCCCCACCAGATCGTCCAGCCCGGTCAGCCGCAGCGACATTTCCACCCGTTTCGGGCTGGAAGATGTCGCCACACAGCGGGGCAGGGCCAGCCCGTCCAACGCCGCCCGGATGCCGGGCATCACCTTCAGATCGGTTTCAAACGCGGCCAGCAATCGGGTGCGATAGCGGTCTTCGAAATCGGCGGGCAGATCCAGGCCGAACTGTTCACGGATCGTCTGCATCACCGTGGGATAGCTGCGCCCCAGAAAGTTGCGCGACACATAATCCAGATCGACCACCACCCCCAGCCCGGCCAGCTCGGCAATCAGCATCGACAGCGAGATGATTTCGCTGTCGATCAGCACCCCGTCGCAATCAAAGATCACGAGGTCGAATTCGGCGGGGCGCGAAGGGGCAAGCAATGATCCGGTCATCGCTCGGGTTTAGCGGCTTGCGGGGCGCCGGGCAACGCCACGCTGCGGCAGGGGCGGCTTGCGCGGCATCAAACGCCGCCGCCCCACCGTGTCAGAACCGCTGGTCGCTGCCTTCCTGCCAGGCGCGCACAAGGTTGCCAAAGCGGGTGAACCGGCCCTCAAAGCTCAGCTCCACATGGCCGATCGGCCCATGACGCTGCTTGCCGATGATGACCTCGGCCTTGCCATGCACCTGTTCCATGATCGCCTGCCAGGCCGCCATCTTTTCCAGCTCGTGATCGCCGGGCTTTTCGCGTTCCTTATAATATTCGTCACGATAGACGAACATCACCACATCGGCGTCCTGTTCGATCGAGCCCGATTCGCGCAGGTCAGACAGCTGCGGCCGCTTGTCTTCGCGGCTTTCCACCGTCCGGCTCAACTGGCTCAGCGCGATCACCGGAATGTTCAGCTCCTTGGCGATGGCCTTCAACCCCTGCGTGATCTCGGATACTTCCTGCACCCGGTTCACCTCGCCCCGGCCTGTGCCTTTCAGCAGCTGAAGGTAATCCACCATCAGCACATCCAGCCCATGGGTCCGCTTCAACCGCCGTGCCCGCGCCGCCACCTGGCTGATCGGCAGCGCCGGGGTGTCATCAATATACAGCGGGCAGGATTCCAGCGATTTCGCGGCCTCCACAAACCGGCGGAACTCGCCCTCGGTCATGTCGCCGCGGCGGATCTGTTCCGAGGGCACTTCCGAGGCTTCCGAAAGGATACGCGCCGCCAGCTGCTCCGCGCTCATCTCCAGCGAAAAGAACCCGACACAGCCGCCCTCCACCGCGCCTTCATGCCCATCGGGCAGGCGGCCCCGGCGATAGGCCTTGGCCACGTTGAAGGCGATGTTGGTCGCCAGCGAGGTCTTCCCCATCGACGGACGGCCCGCCAGGATGATGAGGTCGGATGGATGCAGCCCGCCCAGCTTTTTATCAAGGTCGATCAGCCCGGTGGAAATACCCGCCAGACCGCCGCCACGCTGATAGGCGGCATTGGCGCTGTTCACGGCTTCCGTCACCGCCTTCAGGAAGGACTGGAAACCGCGCTCCGCCACGCCCTGTTCGCCCAGCTTGTACAACCGCTGCTCGGCCTCGGTGATCTGTTCGCGCGGCTCGGAGGCCACTTCCACCTTGGCTGCCTTGGCGGAAATGTCGCGCCCCAGCGCGATCAGCTCGCGCCGCACCGCCAGATCATAGATCATCTGCGCATAATCGCGCGCCGCAAAGGCGCTGATCGCCGCCGCCGCCAGCCGCACCAGATAGGACGGCCCGCCCAGCTCCTTCAGCCCGGCATCATCTTCCAGAAACGCCTTCAGCGTCACGGGCGAGGCCAGCGCGTTCTTCTGGATGCGCGCCGCCGCAATTTCAAAGATGCGGCTGTGCACCGGATCATAGAAATGCTCGGCCTTCACCAGCGCGGCAATGCGGTCGTAAATGTCATTGTTGGTCAGGATCGCGCCCAGCAGCTGCTGTTCGGCCTCGATGTTATGCGGCAATGCGTCATCCGATGACGCGGCGCCCGGCTTCATGGCCGTGATCTCGTTCATGTCCTGCCTCTGTCTGCGCAAGCCCCCGCGATAGCCCCCCGCGCCGGGCAGGGCAACTCTGATAAGGCGCCGGATAAGGCTGTGGATAACCGGCGCCCCGCAGCGGCCTTGTATCTGACCGGGCAAAGCATACCACATCCGGTGGCTGCTACGTCAACATCCTCCTGCAAGGATGATTCGGGTCGGCGGATTATCCCCAAATGATCCACAGGCGCGCCCCGCCATAGGCAGGGCACCGCCGATCATATCAGCCCTTGCGAGCCTCCTGCCAACCGCGCGGATCGTTCAGGAAAGCCTCCACACCCTCCAGCGTTTCGGCATCGAATGTGCCCTGCGCCCGCGCCTCGGCCAGCATGTCCCACCAGGTGCACAGATGGATCAGCTTCACGCCATGATCGCCCAGCCGCGCCTCGGTTTCCGGGAAGATGCCGTAGTAGAAGATCACCGCCGTATGGCCGCAGGTGGCGCCGGTCTCGCGGATCGCATCGACGAAAGACAGTTTCGATCCGCCATCGGTGGTCAGATCCTCCACCAGCAGCACGCGCTGCCCCTCGGTCATCGCGCCCTCGATCCGGGCGTTGCGGCCGTAACCCTTGGGCTTCTTGCGCACATAGGTCATCGGCA
>Ga0154510_1017_pt1 | contig 17139 bp, 18 predicted proteins | sample RifGroE1_FD_115989 | JGI IMG/M metagenome (GOLD analysis project Ga0154510, IMG submission 115989) | Rhodobacteraceae bacterium GWE1_64_9
CTCTTCGCCCGTGGCGGCCGCCATCCGGCCGGGGGATGGAGGATGCGATGGCCGATCTGACCACAGTAGACCAGCTGACCGAGACCGAAGCGCGCGCCGAACTGGCGCGCCTGGCAGATGTTCTGGGCCGCGCGAACATGGCCTATCACAGCCTGGACGCCCCCGAGATGACCGATGCGGAATATGATGCGCTGAAACAGCGCAACGCCGCGATCGAGGCGCGCTTTCCCGCGCTGAAACGTGCCGACAGCCCGTCGGAACAAATTGGGGCACCGCTGGCCGATGGCTTTGGCAAGCTGCGCCACGAAATCCGGATGCTCAGCCTTGAAAACGCCTTTGCCGACGAGGATGTGACCGATTTCATCGACCGCATCCGCAGCTATCTGGGCCATGCGGGCGATCTGGCCTTCACCGCAGAACCCAAGATTGACGGTCTTTCGCTGTCCCTGCGCTATGAAAACGGAGTTCTGGTGCAGGCGGCCACAAGGGGCGACGGCGAAACCGGCGAGAATGTCACCGAAAACGCCCGCACCATCTCTGACATCCCGCACCATCTGTCCGGCGCGCCCGCCGTGCTGGAGGTGCGGGGGGAAGTGTACATGAGCCATGCGGATTTCGCCGCGCTGAATGAACGCCAGCTGGCGGCGGGGGACAAGGTCTTTGCCAATCCGCGCAATGCCGCGGCCGGTTCGCTGCGCCAGCTGGATGCCCGCATCACCGCCGCCCGCCCTCTGCGCTTTTTCGCCTATAGCTGGGGGGCGCTGTCAGAACCCCTGGCCGAAACCCAGATGGCCGCGATCACCCGGCTGGCCGGGCTTGGCTTCGCCACCAATCCGCTGACCCGCCTCTGCCAGTCGGCGCAAGACCTGATCGCCCATTACCGCGGGATCGAGGCGCAGCGCGCGACGCTGGGCTACGATATCGACGGCGTGGTGTACAAGGTCAACGATCTGGCCCTGCAGCGCCGCCTCGGCTTTCGCGCCGCCACGCCCCGCTGGGCCATCGCGCATAAATTCCCCGCCGAGCTGGCCTGGACGCGGCTTGAATCCATCGACATTCAGGTGGGCCGCACCGGCGCGCTGTCACCTGTCGCGCGGCTGACGCCGGTGACGGTGGGCGGTGTGGTTGTGTCAAATGCCACGCTGCACAATGAAGATTACATCGCAGGCCGCGATTCGCGCGGCGGCACCATCCGCGATGGCAAGGACATTCGCGTGGGAGACTGGGTGCAGGTCTACCGCGCGGGTGATGTGATCCCGAAGATTGCCGATGTCGATCTGGCGCAGCGTCCCGCAGATGCCGAACCCTACCGCTTTCCCGAAACCTGCCCCGAATGTGGATCAGAGGCGATCCGGGAAGAGGGCGATTCGATCCGCCGTTGCACCGGGGGTCTAGTCTGCCCGGCACAGGCGATTGAAAAGCTGAAACATTTCGTCAGCCGCAATGCCTTTGACATCGAAGGGCTGGGGGCGAAGCAGATCGAGATGTTCTTTGCCGATCCCGGTCTGCCGATCCGGGAACCAGCCGATATCTTCACCCTGCAGGCCCGCGATGCCGCGCAGCTCACCAAGCTGAAGAACCGCGACGGGTTTGGGGCCCGCAGCGCCGAAAAGCTGTTCGCCGCCATCGACGACCGCCGCACCATAAGCCTGGAACGCCTGCTGTTTGCCCTTGGCATCCGCCATGTCGGTGAGGTTGCGGCCCGCGATCTGGCCCGCCACTATGGCAGCTGGCCTGCATTGGCCGCCGCTGTCGATGCCGCAGCTCCCGCCGCGCATCGCCAGATTGCGGCTGATCGTGCTGCCGCCGCCGAACGTGCCGCAGCCCAGGCCGAAGGCCGCCGGGCGCAGGTGTCTGCGGCCCGCAACGCCGTCTGGGATAAACCGCCGCTGCCCGGGGGCGCCCGCGCCGCCTGGCAGGAGCTGACGGCGATCGACGGTGTGGGTACCGTTCTGGCAGTGGCGCTGGTCACCGCGCTGGCCCAACCGGCCGAACGCGCCTCGGTCGAGCGGCTGATCGCAGAGCTGCGCCAGATCACGGCCCCCGAACAGCGCGCCACCGAATCGCCGGTTGCCGGCAAGGTGCTGGTCTTCACCGGCACGCTGGAAAAGATGACCCGCGCCGAAGCCAAGGCCCGGGCCGAGGCTTTGGGGGCCAAGGTCGCCGGTTCGGTCAGCGCCAAGACCGATCTGGTGGTTGCAGGCCCCGGTGCCGGATCCAAGGCCAAGCAGGCGCAGGCCCTGGGGGTGCAAATCATCGACGAGGATGAATGGATCACCCTCGCCGGTCAGGCCTGAGATGAGCCGCCCGGAAATCCTGTTCCCGCTGTTTGCCGATCTGGAAACGCTGGAGGGTGTGGGGCCAAAGACCGCCAAGGCCTTTGCGGCGCTGGGGGTAGAGCGGCCGAAAGATCTGCTGTTCCTGCTGCCCCATTCCGGCGTGGATCGTGCCCGGCGCGACTCGGTCCGCGACATCCTGCCGCCCGGCGTGGTGACGGTAGAGGTGACAGTGGGCAACCATCTGCCGCCCCGCATCAAGGGGCGGCCCTATCGCATCAATGTGCGGGATGCGGCGCTGGAATTTCAGCTGGTCTTCTTCCACGCCCGCGCCGATTACCTGACCAAGCTGCTGCCCACCGGGCAGAAGCGGCTGGTTTCGGGCCGGGTAGAGCTGTTCGACGGCATTGCCCAGATGGTGCATCCCGATCATGTTCTGCGCCCCGAAGAGGCGGCAGAGCTGCCTGCCTATGAACCTGTCTATCCGCTGACCGCCGGGTTGACGCAGAAACAGGTGACCAAGGCCGCGCAATTCGCCCTGATCCGCACGCCCGACCTGCCAGAATGGATCGACGGCCCGCTGAAGCGGCGCGAGGGTTGGCCTGACTGGCATGTGGCCATCGCCTCCTGCCATGCGCCCCGCAGCGCTGCCGATATCGCCCCTGATGCGCCCAACCGCCAGCGTCTGGCCTATGACGAGCTGTTCGCCCATCAGGTGACGCTTGGCCTGGCCCGCCAACAGCTGCGGCGCGGCAAGGGGCAAAGTTCATGCGGTACCGGAGCTTTGCGCCAGAAGGTACTGGATTCGCTGCCATATATGCCAACCGGCGCCCAGCTGCGCGCCAGTACCGAAATTGCCGCCGACATGGGGTCTGACCTGCGGATGAACCGGCTGCTGCAAGGCGATGTGGGGGCCGGCAAGACGCTGGTGGCCTTTCTGGCGCTGCTGGTCGCGGTAGAATCCGGGGGCCAGGGCGTGATGATGGCGCCCACCGAAATTCTGGCCCGCCAGCATCTGGAAAGCCTCGCCCCCCTGGCCGCCGCCGCTGGTATCCGGCTGGAAATCCTCACCGGCCGCGACAAGGGCGCCGAACGTGCCGCCAAACTTCAGGCGCTGGCCACCGGCGGAATTGCGATCCTCGTCGGCACCCATGCGGTGTTCCAGAAGGATGTGATCTTCCACGACCTGCGCCTTGCCGTGATCGACGAACAGCACCGCTTCGGCGTGGCGCAGCGGATGGAACTTGGCGCCAAGGGTCAGGCCGCCGATGTTCTGGTGATGACGGCCACGCCGATCCCGCGCAGCCTGGCGCTGGCCAGCTATGGCGATATGGATGTCTCGGTGCTGGATGAAAAACCGCCGGGCCGCAAGCCGGTGAAAACCGTTCTGGTCTCCGATCAGCGCCTCGACGAGGTGGTGGCTCATATGGCCCGCGCCGTGGCCGAGGGGCGGCAGGCCTATTGGGTCTGCCCGCTGGTCGAAGACAGCGAGCTGGTGGATTACGCCAGCGCCGAGGCCCGCTTTCAACAGCTGCGCGCCACACTGGGCGACCGGGTCGGGCTGGTGCACGGCCAGATGCCCCCGGCGGAAAAGGATGCCGCCATGGCCCGCTTCGTGGCCGGGGAAACTGCGGTGCTGGTGGCCACCACGGTGATCGAGGTGGGGGTCAACGTGCCCAATGCCTCGATCATGGTGGTGGAACGGGCCGAGGTCTTCGGCCTGGCGCAGCTGCATCAGCTGCGCGGCCGGGTCGGGCGCGGCGCCGCGCAATCCACCTGCCTGCTGATGTATCAGGCGCCGCTGGGCGAAACCGGCGAACGCCGGTTGCAGACCCTGCGCGATACCGAAGACGGCTTCCGCATTGCCGAAGAAGATCTGGCCATGCGCGGCGCCGGTGATCTGATCGGCACCGCGCAATCCGGCCTGCCACGCTTTCGCGTGGCCGATCTGGAACGGCAATCCGCCCTGATGGAAATCGCGCAAAGCGATGCGCGCCGCCTGCTGGCCGAAGATCCGGCACTGGAAAGCCAGCGCGGCCGGGCGGTGCGCCTGCTGCTCTGGCTGCTCGATCAGGATCGCGCCATCCGCCTCATCTCGGTGGGCTGAGGGAACCAGCATCGCCCAGCCTGCGTTCCTTCTGCAGCAGTAAACCTGCTTTGTTCTCAAATGTTCTCATAAAGTTCTTTACAGAATCCGATTCTCATGAGAACAATATGGGAACAAAGCAACAGGAGGCTACCGATGCTGAAGGATGTCAAAGCAACTCTGCGCCGTTCGTCCGATACATTGATCGAAGATGCGATCGGCACCTGTGCCCTGTTCGTCATGCTTTTTGTCGGGCTTTGCCTGCCAGGTCTGGTCTGAATGGATCTCGCCTGATCGCTTTCCCGCCGCGTCAGCGTCCCTGATCCGGCTTCGCGCCATGTTGCGCTTCTGATCTGCCCGGGTGTCTCACCCGCTTCTGCTCTGCCTGCGGTCTGATTTACGGGTGCATCGCTTCCCCAAGCCATGCCTGCGTCGCTGTCCCGACGCCATGCCCCACAGACACGCGACTTGCCGCCGCCACCCCAAAGGTGCGCGGCGGTTTTTTTTGCGCCGGATCAGATCTGCGACAAATCAGCCCTGCGGCCCCGATCCGACGATCCTGTTCCTCTTGGCCCAAATACCCTCAGGGGGAGGCGCGCGGCACGCGCGACGGGGGCGCGAGCGCCCCCAAATTCGTTCAAACGAATTTGCAAATTTCTTCCAAGAAATTTGCCCGGCCCAGCCTAAGCCGCCTCCGCCTGTGCCATCGCCTCGGCCAGCGCATCAATCGCCAGCAGGATAGAGGCATGGCGGTTCTTGTACTCCCGCGCGGGCACCAGCACTTCGAATCCGTCAAACGGCGCGGCAGGCGGTGGCGCGCCCTCCTTCAGCATGGCGCGCAGCGCGGCCCGCGCGGCCTCCACCTCGGCCCGGCTGCGCCCCGGGGCCACAGCGCCCAGTATCGCCGCGGCCGCCTGGCCCAGCGCGCAGGCCTTCACATCCTGCGCAAAGGCCGCCACCCGGCCATCCTGCAGCACCACATCCACCGTCACCACCGATCCGCACAGCGGCGAGCGTTTGCGCGCCGTGCCCTGCGGTGCGGGCAGGCGCCCCAGATGCGGGATATCGGCCGCCAGGGCCAGAATCCGTTCGGAATAAAGTCTGATCAGATCGCTGTCGCTCATCGCTTTCCTCCGGCGGCTTCCCCGCATAGATAATCCGCCACGCAGCCCTTGCAAAGGTGACACCCGATGACCTTCGACCCCGCAAGCCTTACCTATGATGCCAATGGTCTGATCCCCGCCATCGCGCAGGATCATGCCACGGGCGAGGTTCTGATGATGGCCTGGATGAATGCCGCCAGCATTGCCCGCACATTGGCGACCGGCAATGTCACCTATTGGTCGCGCTCGCGCCAGGCCTTCTGGGCCAAGGGTGAAACCTCGGGCCATTTGCAGCGGCTGGTCGAACTTCGGCTGGATTGTGACCGCGACTGCCTGCTGCTGCAGGTCACGCAGGATGGCCCGGCCTGCCACACCAACCGCCGCTCCTGCTTTTACACGGCCGTGCGGCAGGGGGAGGAGACCGAGATCATGTCTCCGATGGTCTGACATGAAAAAACCGCGCGAGGTTGCCCCCGCGCGGTTCCAGATCCAGATTGTCGCTGACGATCACTCGTCGTCGGCAGCCGAACCCATTTCGTCGAACAGTTCGGCGATCTCGAACTCGGCTTCGGCTTCCGCCTCGGCTGCCAGATCGCGGATCGATTTGCCCGAAGCCTGCAGTTCGGCTTCTTCGGCCGAACGGGCCACGTTCAGCGTGATCTTCACCGAAACTTCCGGGTGCAGCACGACGGTCACGCTGTGCAGGCCCAGATCCTTGATCGGGCGATCCAGCACAACCTGGCCGCGCCCGACGGTGAAGCCGCCTTCGGTGGCTGCATCGGCTGCGTCACGAGTGGTGACAGAGCCATACAGCGCGCCCGAATCCGAGGCCGACCGGATGACGATGAAAGCCTGGCCGTCGAGCTTGGCAGCAGCGACTTCGGCTTCCTTCTTCGTTTCCAGGTTCTGGACTTCCAGCTGGGCTTTCTTGGCTTCGAAGCTCTTGATGTTCGCTTCGGTGGCGCGCAGCGCCTTGCCTTGCGGCAGCAGGAAGTTCCGGCCGTAGCCGTCCTTCACCTTCACCACATCGCCCATCTGGCCCAGTTTGGCCACGCGCTCAAGAAGGATGACTTGCATGTTCGTCTCTCCTTATTTCACGGCATAGGGCAGCAGGGCGAGGAAGCGGGCACGCTTGATGGCTTGCGCCAGTTCACGCTGCTTCTTGGCCGAGACTGCGGTGATGCGCGACGGCACGATCTTGCCGCGCTCGCTGATATAGCGCTGCAGCAGACGGACATCTTTGTAATCAATCGCCGGTGCATTATCGCCCGAGAAGGGGCAAACCTTGCGGCGGCGGAAGAAGGGTTTATTCGCCATTTTGTGGTCCTTTCCCTGTCAGATCAACGACGACGATCGCCGCCGCCGAAGCTGCGCTCACGGCGTTCACCACCCTCGGGGCGGTCGCCACGGTCGCCGCGCTCGCGTTCGTCACGCTTCTGCATCTGGACCGACGGGCCTTCGCCATGCACATCGACCTTGATGGTCAGCACGCGCATCACGTCATCATGCAGGCGCATCAGGCGCTCCATTTCCTGAACGGCGGCTGCCGGAGCATCCGATTTCAGGAAGGCATAGTGGCCCTTGCGGTTCTTGTTGATCTTGTAGGCCATCGTCTTGACGCCCCAGTACTCGTGTTCGACGACCTTGCCGCCGTTATCCGAGAGTACTGCGGTGAAATGTTCGATGAGACCTTCGGCCTGCGCGTTGGAAAGATCCTGACGCGCGATCATGACATGCTCGTAAAGCGGCATGTAAGCTCCGTATCATAAGGCGCATTTCATAGGCCGGGCCATTTGCCTTCCGCGGCCCGTCCACGAGAGCCTGCGCCGGTTCATGGGTATTGCGGAAGGAAGCGTTGCCTTACACGCCATCCCGGGCTCTGGCAAGCATCCTGTCCGGCAATCACCCGCCAGAGGCCCCCGAAATCTCTTGTCATACCGCTGTTATCGCATATCGGCGCGGAAATGGTAATCAGGGAGCCAATAGCAGTGCCTGTGCGTTGCACTGCAAGCGAATCATGAAAGGAACCTGCATGAAGCGGCTTCTCATCTCTACCACGGCGCTGTCGATCGCATTGTCGGGCATCAACCCTGCGATGCTTGTGGCACAGACGGCCAAGGCACCCATCGTCTGCCCCGAAGGCACCGGCGCCGATTGCCCGCCGCAAGGTCAGAAAAAGCAGAAGAACCAGAACGGCGAACAGGCCGGGCAGGGCCAGAAGAACGGGCAGGGCCAGAAGAAGAAGCAGCCCGCCGAAGAGGGCGCACAGCAGAAGAAGAAACAGCAGCCTGCCGAAGACGGCGCGCAGCAGAAGAAAAAGCAGCAGCCTGCCGCCGAGGGCAACCAGCAGCAGAAGAAAAAGCAACAGCCCGCCGAGGACGGCGCGCAACAGAAGAAAAAGCAGCCCGCCGCCGAGGGCAACGCCCAGCCGAAGAAACAGCAGCCTGCGGCAGAGGGCAATCAGCAACAAAAGAAACAGCAGCCTGCGGCCAATGATGGCCAGCAGCAGAACAAGCCCGCCCCTAAACCCGAGGCAGAGGCCGCACCGGCCAAGCCGGGCAATGGCCAGGGCAACACCAAGGCTCAGGCCAACAATGGCCAGGGCAATAACAACGGCCAGGGTAACAACAACGGCCAGGGCAAGCCTGCCGTGCTGCCGGTGATGGAACCCTCAGAGGGCGCTCCGCCGCCCAAGAAGGAAGCGGTCGAGGCGCTCAGCACCATCCTGAACGAAGAAGATGCCGCCCCCAAGGCGCGTCAGGGCCAGAAGCAGGGCCAGAAGAACGCGGGCGACAATAACGCCAAGCCGCGCAAACCGGCTGCTGCCGCCGCCGATCTGACGGCCGCACCGCCCAAGGATGCGCAGGTGACCCGCCGCAAGGTGACGCAGGAAGACGTGCGCCGCTCGGGGCAGGAATTCACCACCCGCGCCGGCTCGGAAGATCGCGATGCCCGCAAGAAAGACCGCGACAACAAGGAAAAGGCCAAGAAAAAAGATGGCGGCCTGTCGGATCTGGAAAAGGCCGGTCTCGTGGTGCTGGGCGCCCTGGCGGTTGGCGCGCTGCTGAACAACGGCAACAAGGTGGTGTCGAACACCGGCGACCGCGTCGTGATGGATCGCGGCGATGGCACCTATTACCTGCTGAAAGACGATGACACCCTGCTGCGCCAGCCGGGCAGCGATGTGCAGACCGAAACCTTCTCTGACGGGTCCACCCGCACCACCGTTCTGCGCGAGGATGGCACCCGCATCGTCACCATCCGTGATGCCACCGGCCGCACACTCCGCCGCGCGCTGGTCTATCCCGACGGCACCCAGACCCTGCTGATCGACGATCTGAGCGATCAGGTCCAACCCGTCGATCTGACGACCCTGCCGCGTCCGCGTCCCGGCGGGCTGGTGGTCTCCACCTCTGACAGCGATGCCGATCTGCGGGCCGCGCTCTACAGCACGCAAAGCCAGGACGCGGGCCGCGCCTTCAGCCTGCAACAGATCCGCGATTACGCAGAAGTGCGCGCTCTGGCGCCCACCATCGACGTGGAAAGCATCACCTTCGAAACCGGCTCTGCCGCCATCCTGCCGTCCGAGGCTGCAAAGCTTTCGGAACTGGGCGCCTTCATGCAGCGGCGGATTGACCAGGACAGGTCAGAAATGTTCCTGATCGAAGGCCATACCGATGCCGTGGGGTCGGCGGTGTCGAACCTTGCGCTTTCGGACCGGCGGGCCGAAAGCCTGGCGCTGGCGCTGACCGAATATTTCGGCGTCCCGCCGGAAAACATGGTGGTGCAGGGCTATGGCGAAGGTGAATTGCGCATCGCCACCGACAGCGACGAGCCGCGTAACCGCCGCGCCGTGGTGCGGATGATCTCGCCGCTGATGAACCAGATCGCCTCGGCTGAATAAGCCGGGCACCTGGTTGACGCAGATCAAGGTCGCGCGGCCCCGGCCTCGCTACCTTTTTGCGACGGGCATCCCTGTTCGCCCGCCGCATATGCGCCCTGCAGCGCATATGACGTATTGACGCCGCGGGGTTTCCCACCCTGCGGCGTTTCTTTTTTTGTGGCGGCCCGGCCCAGGCTGTCGCACTTTGGTCGCATGGCGGCGGCTGCAGTGCCGGGTCAGGCTGCCAGAGGGGGAATCTCGCATGGAACATCAGCACGACCGGATTGCCGAACTGGCGCTGGACTGGCACCGCGCAGGCCGTGGGGCGGTGCTGGCCACCGTGGTAGAAACCTGGGGCTCGGCCCCGCGTCAGGCTGGCAGCCAGCTGGTGATCGACGCGGGCGGCGCCATCATGGGCTCTGTCTCGGGCGGCTGTGTCGAGGGCGCGGTGATCGTCGAGGCACGAGAGGCGCTGCAGGATGGCCGCCCCCGGCTGCTGACCTTTGGGGTCAGCGATGATACCGCCTTTACCGTGGGGCTGGCCTGCGGTGGCACCATCCGTATTCTGCTGGAACCCGTGGGCGCCGCCCTGCCGGAACAGATGCTGGCCGATCTGGTCATGGCCCGTGCCAGCCGCCAGCCTCTGGCCTATGTGGTCAACCTCACCAGCTGGCAGCGGCGGCTGATTTCCGGCCCGCCCGATGCGCTGGAAAAAGCGGCAGCCGATCCGTTGGCCCATCCGCTGGCGGGCACGGTAGCCGCTCGGATGCGCGCCGATGCCACCGGCATGGCCGAAGATTGGTTCGTTTCCATCCACAATCCTGCATTGCGCATGGTCATTGTTGGCGCGGTTCACATAGCGCAACCGCTGGTCCTGATGGCCCGGGCCTGCGGCTATGACGTGACACTGATCGACCCGCGCGAGACCTTCGGCTCTGCCGCACGCTTTCCCGATACCCCGATCCTCGACAGCTGGCCGGACGAGGCTTTGGCGGCACTGGCGCCCGATGCCCGCACGGCGGTGGTGACCCTGACCCATGATCCGAAACTGGATGATCCCGCGATCCGCATCGCGCTGGGGTCCGACTGTTTCTATCTCGGCTGCCTCGGTTCCAGCCGCACCCATGCCAAACGTCTGGAACGGCTGGCCGCGGCCGGGGTCACACCCGCCCAGATCGCCCGCATCCATGCGCCGGTGGGGCTGGACATCGGCGCCAAAAGCCCCGCCGAAATCGCCGTGTCGATCATGGCGCAGATCACCCGGGTTCTGCGGAAAGGATAGGCCATGCGCTTTGGATCTGTGCCGCTGGATCAGGCGCTGGGGGCGGTGCTGGCCCATCGGGTTGAAACGCCCGACGGCCCGCTGCCCAAAGGCGCGGTGATCGGACCACAGGCCCTGGCCCGGCTGCAATCCGCCGGTCTGGCCGAGGTGATCGTGGCCCGCCCTGATCCGGGCGAGCTGGGCGAGGATCTGGCCGCCGCCCGCCTTGCCGCCGCCCTTGTGCCGGATCCGGCGGGGCAGGGCCTGGCACTGACCCCCGCCAGCACCGGCCGCGTCAATCTGCTGGCCGCCGGTCCGGGGCTGCTGCTGGCCGATGCCACGCGGGTTCACGCGCTCAACAGCGTGCATCCGATGATCACGCTGGCCACCCTGCCGCCCTTTGCCCGGATGGGCGCCCGCAGCATGGCCGCCACTGTGAAGATCATCGCCTATGCCGTGCCCGAAGATGCGCTGGCCGAGGCCTGCCATCATGCTGCGGGTGCCCTGCGGCTGGCCCCGCCGCGCCTGTCGCGGGCGGTGCTGATCGAAACTGCGCTGTCAGGCGATATCCCGCCCGCCAAGGGGCGCGAGGCGCTGGCCCTGCGGCTGGGCCGTCTGGGGGCGATGCTCGCCCCCCGCCAGATCGTGCCCCACCGCAGCGCGCCGCTGGCCGATGCGCTGGCCGGTCTGGGCCCAGAGGCCGAGGTGATCTTCATCCTCACCGCCTCGGCCACCTCGGATGCCGCTGATGTCGGCCCTGCCGCGCTGCAAGCGGCGGGCGGGCGGCTGATCCGCTTCGGGATGCCGGTCGATCCGGGCAATCTGCTGTTTCTGGGCGATCTGGCCGGGCGCCCGGTGATCGGCCTGCCGGGCTGCGCCCGCTCCCCCGCGCTGAACGGCGCCGACTGGGTGCTGGAACGGCTGATCTGTGGCCTGCCGGTGACGGCCGCAGATATCGCGGGCATGGGGCTGGGCGGTCTGTTGAAGGAAATCCCGGCACGCGGCCGCCTGCGCGAGGCGCCCTGATAGGAATGACAAAGGGGGCCACAGAAAAAGGGGGCCACATGGGCCCCCGCAAATTTCTTCCGAAAGAAATTTGCAAATTCGTTTCGCAACGAATTTGCCGCAGCCCTTATTTCGGGCCGATCATCATCACCATCTGACGGCCTTCCAGCCGCGGCATGGATTCGATCTTGCCGGCTTCGGCCACATCGGCCGCCACGCGGTTCAGCAGTTCCAGACCCAGATCCTGGTGTGCCATCTCGCGGCCCCGGAAGCGCAGGGTGACCTTCACCTTGTCGCCTTCGCCCAGAAACTTCATCACGGCCCGCATCTTCACATCGTAATCGTGGTCATCAGTGCCCGGACGGAACTTGATTTCCTTGATCTCGATGATCTTCTGCTTCTTGCGCGCCTCGGCCTCACGCTTCTGGTTTTCGTATTTGAACTTGCCGAAGTCCATGATCTTGCAGACCGGCGGCTCCGCATTCGGCGAAATCTCGACCAGATCGAGCCCTGCCTCTTCCGCCATGACCATGGCGCGGGAGGGGGTCACGATCCCCACATTTTCACCGTCGGCACCGATCAGGCGGATTTCCGGTGCGCGGATGCGTTCATTGACGCGGGGGCCCGTTTCGCGTTGCGGCGGGGCGTTGTGGGGTCTGCGGGCTATGGCTGTGATCCTTCTGCCATTGAACTTCTGGCGCAAAATAGTGTCCGGGGCCGGGTACTTCAACCTGATTCCGGCACTTGGGGCCTGATTCCGGCGCTGCGGGCGGCATCCACCCGTCGAATATGCGGGTTTCGCGGCATCTGCCCCTTTTGCTGCCGCCCCGGCATCCCCATTTCTGCCCTGCGCCGGGTCGAACCGGAGGCTTGCAGGAGTCTGAACTATGGATACCAAGGTCATCATCGGGGCCGTCATCATCGCCGCTGCCGCGGGGGGCTATTACCTCTTTGGCCAATCGCCCGAGGAAACCGCGCAGGAGGCGGCTGTCACAGCCACCGAAGCCGCCGATGTTGCCGCCGAAGCGGCAGGCGATGCCGCCGCCGCCGCCAGTGGCGCGACAGAGGCTGCGGCCGATGCCGCCTCTGAAACCAGCGCTGCCGCCGGCGATGCAGCCACCACCGCCGCAGATGCCGCAGCCGAAGCCACTGCCGCCGCCAATGATGCTGCCGCCACCGCCGCCGATGCAGCGGGTGATGCGGTCAGCGCCGCCCAGCAGGCTGCTACTGCCGCCGCCGATGCCGCTGCCGAAACCGCAGGCAATGCCGCCAGCGCCGCCGCCGATGCCGCCAGCGATGCGGCCACCGCCGCCACCGGCGCGGCTGCTGCCGCGCTTGAATCGGCCACCGCCGCGCTTGGCGATGCCGCCACCGCCGCACAGGATACCGCAACCGGCCTCAGCGGCGATATGGCCGCAGCCCTTGATCCGGCGAATTTCGATCCGGTCCGCATCAAGGCGCTGATCGCGGAATCCACGCTCAATGATTCGGTCAAGGCCGCGCTGAATGCCGCCGTGGATGGCGCGGCGCAAAGCCCCATGCTGATCGAGGCTGCGGTCAATCAGGTCCGCGCAGCTCTGGCACCGCAGAACTGATCGGGCCGCCCAGGGCCACGCAGCAAAACGCCGCGCAGAACTTTCTGCGCGGCGTTTCCTTTGAACCGGGTTAGGGCAGGGCGTTCAGACGCCCTCGCCGACAAAGGCCTTTTCCACCACATATTCCTTCGGATCGGAATTCGCGCCTTCGCGCAGGCCAAAGCCCTCCAGCACCGCCATCACATCCTTGTTGAAGGCCAGGCTGCCGCAGACCATGGCGCGATCCGTCCCCGCATCCATCGGCGCGATCCCCAGATCGGCAAACACCTTGCCCGAGGTCAGATTGTCGGTGATCCGCCCCATATGCGCAAAATCCTCGCGCGTGGTGGTGGGGTAGTATTTCAGCTTGTCGCCCACCAGCTCGCCGATCAGCGGATCATCCTGCAGGCTTGCCACCAGCTGCCGGCCATATTCCAGCTCGGCCACGGTGCGACAGGTGTGCATCATGATGACTTCATCATATTTTTCATAGGTTTCCGGCTCGCGCATCAGGCTTGCGAAAGGCGCAATGCCGGTGCCGGTGGCCAGGAACCACACCCGCTTGCCCGGCAGCAGCGCATCATGCACCAGCGTGCCCACGGGCTTCGGGCGCAGGATGATCTGCTGGCCCGGCTGGATATGCTGCAGTTTCGAGGTCAGCGGGCCATCCGGCACCTTGATCGAATAGAACTCCAGCTCTTCATCCCAGGCAGGCGAGGCGATGGAATAGGCGCGCAGCAAGGGTTTGCCATTATCGCCCATCAGGCCGATCATGACAAATTCACCCGACCGGAAGCGCAGAGATTGCGGCCGGGACACGCGGAAGGAAAACAGCGTATCCGTCCAATGCGTCACCGAAGTCACGGTTTGTGCATCGGGCAGGGTCACTTTGGTGGCGGCGGTGTCGGACACGGGTTTTTGCTCGGTCATTGGATATATGTTCCTGAATATGTCAGGGAAAGCCTCAGGGAAAGCCGGAAATCAGGCGCGCAGCCGCGACTGATAGTCATGGGCCTTCCAATCGGCACGAAACGCCCACTGGTCTTCCGGCTGGCGGGCGGCGAGCGTATCGGGGATTTCCACCGCATCAAAGCCCACGCGGCGGGCCATGGCATATTGATCGGCGATCACATGGCCAAAGGCGCGCAGCTCGCCCGCATAGCCCATCATCCGCAGCCTGCGGCCGATGGTGAAGGCGCGGCCATCGCTGAACGCCGGAAAGGCCACACGGATCAGCGTGATGCCGTCCAGCGCCCCCTCCAGCACCGCCGGATCATCGGTATGCGCCAGATCCAGCGCCGTGGCGCCTTCGCGGGCGTCAAGGCCGGGGTTCACGCTGTCGGCCACCGGGGTAAAGCCGGTATCGGTGACGATCACGCTCATGCCGCGTTCTCCTCGCTGTCAGACACGGGGCCGCGCACCGGCTTGCCGTTGATGAAATGGATGCCACATTCGGTCTTCTGCTGGCCGCGCCAGCGGCCCGCCCGCGGATCTTCGCCGGGCTTCACCGGGCTGGTGCAGGGGGCGCAACCGATCGACGGATAGCCCTTGGCCACCAGCGGATGCCGCGGCAGCCGGTTGTTGACGATATATTCCTCAAGGTCTTCGCGGCCCCAATGCGCCAGCGGGTTCACCTTGATCCGGGTATCGCCCTCGGCTTCAAAGAAATCCACCGTCTCGCGCGTGGCGCCCTGAAACCGCTTGCGGCCGGTGATCCAGCCATCAAAGCCCTTCAGCGCGCGTTCCAGCGGTTCCACCTTGCGCACGTTGCAGCAGGCATCGGTGTTGAACTGATGCAGCGTGCCGTCAGGATCTTCGAAATTCACCCGCTGCGGATTGGCGCGGATGGTTCGGATATCGCAAAGCGCCAGCTTTTCGGCCAGCTCGCGCTGATAATCCAGCGTTTCCTGAAACAGCATCCGCGTGTCGATGAACAGCACCGGGGTTTCCGGCGCGATCACCGATACCAGATGCAGCAGCACCACCGATTCCGCCCCGAAAGACGAAACCAGCGCCACCTTGCCCAGATCCGGGTCTTTGAGCGCGCGTTCCAGCACCGCTGTCGCCCCATGGTGGCGATAGCGGGCATTCAGCGCGGCCACACGTTCGGCCACCGGGCCTTGGTGCAGCCCCGTGGTGTCACGCGGCATCCTTTTTCCCTTCCGAAGGGTAAAGCGCCGCCTTGAACGGTGCCAGACCCAGACGGCGATAGGCTTCGAGGAAGGTTTCCTCGGGCGCCTCGCGGTGTTCCAGATAGGCGCCCACGATCCGCTCGATGGCGGGCACGATCTCGTCATAGGCAAAGCCGGGGCCGGCGCGTTCGCCCACCACAGCCGTTTCGGTGCCATCGCCGCCCAGGGTGATCTGGTAGTTTTCCACCCCGGCGCGATCCAGACCCAGGATCCCGATATGGCCCACATGGTGATGCCCGCAGGCATTGATGCAGCCCGAAATCTTGATCTTCAGCGGGCCGACGTCATGCTCCAGCTTCAGCTCGTCGAACCGGGTGGCGATCTGCTGCGCCACCGGAATGGCGCGTGCGGTGGCCAGCGCGCAATAATCCATGCCGGGGCAGGCGATGATATCGGAAATCAGCCCGACATTGGCGGTGCCCAGCCCGGCCTGCACCAGCGCCGCATGAACGGCCGGCAGGTCGCCCTTGTGGATATGCGGCAGGATCACATTCTGTTCGTGGCTGATCCGCAGCTCGTTATGGCCATAGCGTTCGGCCAGATCCGCCATCACCCGCATCTGATCGGCCGAGGCATCGCCGGGCGTTGCCCCATGCGCCTTCAGGCTGATGGTGACGATGGCATATTGGTCGTTGCGATGCTGCGCCAGATTGGTATCGGCCCAGGCGCGGAACACCGGATCGGCCTTGTAGAAGGCATCATAGGCATCGACCGGCGCATTGCGGAAGGCAGGCGGGGCGAAGGCTTCGGTGATTTCGGCCAGCAGATCCTGATCATGGCCGCCGAACAGCGGGCGCAGCTGGGCAAAGCGCGCCTCGATCTGGCGGGTGATCTCTTCCTTGCCGGTTTCATGCAGGGTGATCTTGATGCGGGCCTTGTACTTGTTGTCGCGCCGCCCCAGCGTGTTGTAGACGCTCAGCACCGCTTCGACGTAGGGCAGCAGGTCTTCCTTGGGCAGGAACTCCCGCACCACCATGCCAATCATCGGCGTGCGGCCCAGACCGCCACCCACCAGCACCGAAAAGCCCACTTCGCCCTTGTCGTTCTTCACAAGGCGCAGCCCGATATCATGGGCGGCGGTCACCGCACGGTCATTCGGCGCGCCGGTGATGGCGATCTTGAACTTGCGCGGCAGGAACTGGAACTCCGGGTGGTCGGTCGACCACTGGCGCAGCAGCTCGGCATAGGGGCGCGGGTCTTCGATCTCATCCGCAGCCGCCGCCGCGAAATGATCCGAAGTCACGTTGCGCACGCAATTGCCCGAGGTCTGGATGGCGTGCATTTCCACATCGGCCAGCGCCGTCAGAATGGCGGGCACGTCGGGCAGTTTCGGCCAGTTGAACTGGATGTTCTGCCGGGTGGTGAAATGGCCATAGCCCTTGTCGTAGGTCTGGGCGATATGGGCCAGCTGCCGCATCTGGCGCGGGTTCAGCGTGCCATAGGGGATGGCCACGCGCAGCATATAGGCGTGCAGCTGCAGATACAGCCCGTTCATCAGCCGCAGCGGGCGGAATTCTTCCTCGGTCAGGCTGCCGTCGATCCGGCGGTGCACCTGCTGGGAAAACTGCGCCACGCGCGAGCGGACAAAGGCCTCGTCGAAATCATTGTAGCTGTACATGGTGCTGGCTCCGGCTCGCGTCGTCTCAGATCAGTTCGGCTTGCTTGCCGTGGGGATAGTTCGAAGGGCCGCGGGTGCGGAACACCTCGCGGAAATGGGTCGGCTCCGGCCCGTCGGGGCCTGCCTTGGCATCGGCCAGAT
>Ga0154510_1101_pt3 | contig 16547 bp, 13 predicted proteins | sample RifGroE1_FD_115989 | JGI IMG/M metagenome (GOLD analysis project Ga0154510, IMG submission 115989) | Rhodobacteraceae bacterium GWE1_64_9
CGCGGTGCCGCTGCGGGCCCTGATGGCCCGCAACCCGAATGTCGATTGGGAAGCGGTGGATGACGTGATCTTCGGCTGCGCCAATCAGGCGGGCGAGGATAACCGCAATGTGGCGCGCATGTCCGTGCTGCTGGCGGGTCTGCCGGTCGGCGTCAGCGGCACCACCATCAACCGGCTGTGTGGTTCCGGCATGGATGCGGTGCTGGTCGCCGCCCGCGCCATTGCCGCAGGCGAGGCCGGCCTGATGATCGCAGGCGGCGTGGAAAGCATGAGCCGCGCGCCCTTCGTGATGCCCAAGGCAGGCAGCGCCTTCAGCCGCGATACGGCGGTTTACGATACCACCATCGGCTGGCGCTTCATCAACCCGGCGATGGACAAGGCCCATGGCACCGATTCCATGCCGCAGACCGGCCAGAACGTGGCCGATGACTACGGCATTTCGCGCGATGCGCAGGATGCCATGGCGCTGGCCTCGCAGGCCAAGGCGGCGGCCGCACAGGCCAATGGCCGTCTGGCGCAGGAAATCACCCCGGTCACCATCCCGCAGCGCAAGGGCGATGCGCTGGTGGTGGATCGTGACGAACACCCCCGCGCCACCACGGCCGAGGCGCTGGCCAAGCTGAAACCGCTGTTCGCGGGCGGATCGGTAACCGCAGGCAATGCCAGCGGCGTGAACGATGGCGCGGCGGCGCTGATCCTCGCCAATGCTGAAACGGCAGCGAAATACGGGCTGACGCCGCTGGTCCGCATCCTCGGCGGTGCCACCGCAGGCGTGCCGCCCCGCATCATGGGGATCGGCCCGGCGCCTACCAGCCAGAAGCTGCTGGCCCGGCTCGGCCTGACCCCGGCCGATCTCGATGTGATCGAGCTGAACGAAGCCTTCGCCGCCCAGGGCATCGCCACGCTGCGCCAGCTGGGCATTGCCGATGATGACGCGCGGGTAAACCCGAACGGCGGCGCCATCGCACTTGGCCATCCGCTGGGCATGTCGGGGGCCCGCATCACCGGCACCGCCGCGCTGGAACTGGCCCGCACCGGCGGCAGGCGGTCGCTGTCCACCATGTGCATCGGCGTGGGCCAGGGCATCGCCATCGCGCTGGAACGCGTCTGACCCTGCGGGACTGAAACCGGGGCGGGGCGGCTTTCAGCCCCGGCCCACCTGCTCGGCCAGCCAGGCCGCAAAGGCGCCGGGCAGGGCATCCGCCATCCGGCCTTCGGGGCGCACCACATAATAGCTTGGTTCCGTGCGCAGCGGCGCATCCAGGATCACCATCAACCGCCCCCGCTCCAGCTCCTGCCCGATCAGATAGCGCGGCACCAGCGCCAGCCCCAGCCCGGCGGCGGCCGCCTCGATGATCAGGGTGAACTGGTCGAACCTGTGCCCCCGGAACCCCAGCTGTGCATCGGCCCCCTGCGCTGCCAGCCATTCAAACCACAGCGTCGGGCGCGATTCCATATGCAGCAACGGCAGCGCGGCCAGCGCCCGCGCATCCGCCCCGCCCGCCTGCCGGAACCGTGACACCAGCGTGGGCGAGGCGACCGGCACCACATCCTCGCTGCACAAATAGCTGCACACCGCCTGCGGCCAGACCGGGCGCCCGTAATGGATCGCCAGATCCACCCCCGCCTCTTCCAGATCAAAGGGTTCCGACCGCGAAACCACCGTCAGCTGCACGCCGGGATGCAGCGCCAGAAAGCGCGGCAACCGCGGCATCAGCCAGCGGCTGCCAAAGGTGGGCAGCGTCGCCACCGTCATCTGACCGCTGATATCACGGGTGCCCATGGCACGCAGCGTCATGGATTCGATCTGCGCCAGCAGGCGCTCCACCTCGGGCAGCAGCCGCCTGCCCGCGCCCGAAAGCACCACCCGCTGCCGCACGCGATCGAACAGCTGCAATCCCAGCTTGGCTTCCAGATCCTTGATCTGGCGGCTGACCGCGCTTTGCGTCAGATCCAGCTCCACCGCCGCGCGGGTAAAGCTCTGATGCCGGGCGGCGGCTTCAAACGCCTGCAGCGCAGCCGCATCGGGGATCAGGCTTCGGCTCAACTTCATTCCAGCACCGCATCAAGTCAGTCAGGATCAGCACGTTTCCGGCAGAATTTCATCTGTTATGCAGATGACCGACCCATTCCGCAACTGCCAGCCCGCATCTTTCGGCTGGCCGAGCCCGAGGATAAGCAGATGACCCGTTCCTATGCCGCCGAAGCCACCGCCATTCTGAACCATCTGGGTGTCGATCCGGCCCGCCACACCGGCGGCACCATGGCCGTGTTCACCCCGCTCACCGGCGAACAGACCGCCAGCCTGCCCACCGATACCGCCGGCAGCGTCGCCGATGCCGTCACCCGCGCGCAGGCCGCCTTCCGCGACTGGCGCCGCGTCCCCGCCCCCCGCCGGGGCGAGCTGGTGCGGCTGTTCGGCGAAGAGCTGCGCGCCGCCAAGGATGAACTGGGCCGTCTGGTCTCCATTGAGGCGGGCAAAAGCCCCTCCGAAGGCGCGGGCGAGGTGCAGGAGATGATCGACATCTGCGATTTCGCGGTGGGCCTGTCGCGCCAGCTCTATGGCCTGACCATCGCCACCGAACGCCCGGATCACCGGATGATGGAAACCTGGCATCCGCTGGGTGTGGTGGGCGTCATCTCTGCCTTCAACTTCCCCGTGGCCGTCTGGTCGTGGAACACCGCGCTGGCGCTGGTCTGCGGCAATCCGGTGATCTGGAAACCGTCAGAGAAAACCCCGCTCACCGCGCTGGCCTCGCAGGCGATCCTGGATCGCGCGCTGGCGCGCTTTGGGTCGGCCCCGGCGCATCTGGCGCAGGTGGTGATCGGCGGCCGCGACGTGGGCGAGGCGCTGGTGGATCATCCGGGCGTGGCGCTGGTGTCGGCCACCGGATCGACGCGCATGGGCCGGTCGGTCGGGCCGCGCGTGGCGGCCCGCTTTGGCCGCACCATTCTGGAACTGGGCGGCAACAATGCGGGCATCGTCTGCCCCTCGGCCGATCTGGATATGGCGCTGCGCGCCATCGCCTTCGGCGCCATGGGCACGGCCGGTCAGCGCTGCACCACCATGCGGCGGCTGTTCGTGCATGACAGCGTCTATGACGCGCTGGTGCCGCGTCTGGTGAAGGCCTATGCCTCGGTCAGCGTCGGCAATCCGCTGGAAACCGCAGCTCTGGTCGGCCCGCTGATCGACGGCGCGGCGTTCGATGCGATGCAGGCGGCGCTGGCGGCGGCCAAGGCGGCGGGCGGCACGGTTCATGGCGGCGACCGTGTCACTGTCGGGACGGATGCGGGACAGTATGCCCGACCGGCGCTGGTCGAAATGCCGACACAAGTTGGCCCGGTGCTGGAGGAAACCTTCGCCCCCATCCTCTATGTCATGCGCTATACCGATTTCGACGCGGTGGTCGAGGATCACAACGCCGTCGGCGCCGGCCTGTCGTCGTCGATCTTCACCCTGGACATGCGCGAGATGGAACAGTTCCTGTCCGCCGCCGGGTCGGATTGCGGGATCGCCAATGTGAATATCGGCACCTCTGGCGCTGAAATCGGCGGCGCCTTCGGTGGCGAGAAGGAAACCGGCGGCGGGCGCGAAAGCGGGTCGGATGCCTGGAAGGCCTATATGCGCCGCGCCACCAATACGGTGAATTACGGCCGCAGCCTGCCGCTGGCGCAGGGCGTGGTCTTCGATATCTGACCGCGCAACTGGTAAACCGGCCCCTGCGTCAAGGGGGCCGGTTGAATCATGGTTGATCTTTGGGGGGATGCGCCACTATCAGCGGGAAACGCAGGCAGGCAAAGCGCAAGGTGACCCCGGCATGACCCCAGATTTCCTCGTGACCCATTCCGGCGGGTTTCATGCCGACGAGCTGATGTCGAGCGTGATCCTGACCCGGCTGTTCCCCGAGGCGCAGATCATCCGCAGCCGCGCCCGCGACTGGATCACGCCGGGGCCGGATCGCATCATCTATGACGTGGGCGGCGCCTATGATGCGGCGGCGGGGATATTCGATCACCACCAGCGCGGCGCCCCCAAGCGCGACGATGGCCAGCCCTACAGCTCGTTCGGGCTGCTGTGGAAGCATTTCGGGCGTGATTATCTGGTGCAATCCGCCATTCCGGCAGAGCATGTGGAGATCATCCACGCCAGTTTCGATGCCGGCTTCGTGCTGCCCGTCGATCTGATGGATAATGGCGCGGTGGATGTCTCCAGCGCCGGGCCGCTGGCCGGGCTGACGCTGCCGGGGCTGCTGGAAACGCTGAAACCCGTGTTCGACGAGGCCGATCCGGCGGCGGAAGACCGGGCCTTCCATCTGGCCCTGGGCATCGCGCGCAGCTTTGTCGAAGCCCGCGTGGCGCAAAGTGCCGCCAAGCTGCGGGCCGAGGCGGTGGTGCAGCAGGCGATTGCGCAGGCCGGGGCGGGCCGCGTTCTGGAACTGCCGCGCGGGATGCCCTTCCGCCCGGCGATCACCAAGGCGGGGGCGGATCACCTGCTGTTCGTGGTGCATCCCCGGCAGGATGGCGACTGGTGCCTGACCGGCATCCGCAAGGGCAGCGAAGGCTTTGAACAGCGCGCCGATCTGCCTGCCGCCTGGGCCGGGCTGACCAATGCCGAGCTGGAGGCCGCCTGCGGGGTAAAGGGCGCCACCTTCTGCCACAACGGGCTGTTCATCGCCGCCGCCAAAACCCGCGAGGCGGTGCTGGCGATGGCAGATATCGCGGTGCGTCAGGCGCTTAGCTGACCTGCGCCCGCCAGCGCGCGGCATAACCGGCCAGCGCTGCCGCATCGGGCGGCAGGGCAACCCGGCGGCTGGCAGGCGCATGGCCCGCCCCCAGCGCCAGCAGCGCCGCCCCGGCGGCGGTGCCGGTGGCCGAGCTGGCGGTTTCCACCCCGCCGGGCCGCAGGCTGGCCAGCATCGCCAGATACCCCGCATTGCGGGCAAAGGGGCCTTCGATGATTGCCGGGCCTTCGGCACCGATCAGGCCAAGGCAGGTTTCGGTCATCAGCGCGAGGTAAAGCGACAGCGCGGCCATGCGCTGGCCTTCGGTGGCGGGTTCAGCCGTCCAGCGCATGGCGCGCCCCGGAAACGGGCCTGACCCGGGTTCGACCGCAGGCAGGATCATCAGCCCCGATTGCAGCACCTGCGCGAAATCCGCAGCCACCGGCTGCACATCGCTGCCCTGCCGGATCAGCTCGTATTCCCGGCCGCCCATGAACCGGGCCGAGGGCACCGGGGCGCCCAGCGCGTTCACGTTCACCAGAACATCGCGCGCCGCATCCAGCCGCACCGCCCGGCCGCCCACCCCCATGCAGACCACCCAGGTTCCAGTCGACACCACCGCGAAAGGCGCCGCGCGGCCCAGCACATGCGGGTAAAGCGAGGCGTTGGAATCATGGATGCCGCAGGTCACCGGCACGGCGGGCAGGCCGGTCTGTGCCATCAGATCGGGGCGCAGGCTGCTCAGCACATCGCCCGACCGGCGGGCGGGGGCGATCTTGCCCGCCAGCCCCAGCCGATCCACCAGCGGGGAAAAGCCGCCCTGCCAGGGGTTCCACAGATCGGTATGGCAGCCCAGCGAGGTGACATCGGTGGCCGCCACGCCGGTCAGCCGGAAGCCCCAGTACTGAGGATAGGTCAGCACCTGCGCCACGCGGTCGCGCAGGCCGGGCATGGTTTCCAGCATCCAGTGCAGCTGCGCGCCGAGGTTCAGCCCCATGGGCAGGCGGGGCGAGCCGGTGTCAGTAAAGGCCGGGCGTAGCGCATCATAGGCGGCGGCCAGATCATCGGGGCCGGGATGTTCGTAATCCAGCATCGGGCAGGCCAGATCGCCGCCCGCATCCAGCAGCACCGCCGCCGCGCCATGGGTGGTGATGGAAATCGCATCCACCCCATGCGCGGCATGAAAGGCGGCCAGATGGTGCAGCAGGAAATCCCAGTGCCCCTCCAGATCGAAATGCGGCCAGGGCGGGCCGGGCAGCACCCGGTTGGGCCGGGTTTCCACCGCGATTTCGCGCAGGGTTCCGGCCTCGACCAGCGCGAGTTTCGCATTGGTCTTGCCGATGTCGATGACCGCGATGTGTTTCATGGCAGATGGAACATCGGGATCAGCGGCACAGCCACGGGTTCGTTGCCCGGATGCGTGGCCATCAGATCGGCCATATGCGCCCACCAGCGCTGCATGACCGGATGATCGGGCAGCGCCGCCATGCCGTGATCCGCCGGGCGCCACAGCACGCCGAACAGCGCGTTGGTTTCCGGGTCAAGGTGGATCGAATAATCCTGCACCCCGGCCTGTTTCAGCAGATCCACAAGTTCCGGCCAGATCTCGTCATGGCGCTTGCGGTATTCATCGGCCATGCCGGGGTTCAGCATCATGCGGAAGGCATATTTTTCCATCACTTGCGCACCATTTTCCACAGGCGGGGCAAGGCGATCACCCCGATCAGCAAGGCCCCGATGATGATCGACATCACGATGCCCGGCACGTTCAAGAGGCCAAGGCCAAAGGTCACCAGCCCCATGACCAGCGCCGCGATGACCACGCCGGGAATGGACCCCGAACCGCCCAGGATGCTGACGCCGCCCAGAACCACCATGGTCACCACCTCCAGCTCCCACCCTGTCGCGATGGACGGGCGGGTGGAGCCGAGGCGCGAGGTCAGGCAGACGGCGGCAATGCCGCTGGTCAGCCCGGTCAGCAGGAACAGGATGAAGCGCACGCGATCCACCCGGATGCCGGAAAACCGCGCCGCGGTGGCATTGTTGCCGATGGCATAGACCATGCGGCCGAAATTGGTGCGGTGCAGCAGCAGGCCGAAGACCACGGCCATGACGGCAAACAGCACCAGTTCGAAGCTGAACACCCACCAGACATAGCCCTGCCCGAACCAGGCCAGCCCCTCGGGGTAGCCGGTGAAGGCGCCATCGCCCAGCAGGATATAGCTGATGCCGCGGAACAGGCTCATGGTGCCGATGGTCACCACGATGGAGGGCAGACCGAAGCCCGCCACCAGCAGGCCGTTGAAGGCCCCGCAGGCCAGCCCCGTCAGCAACCCCAGCGCCACCAGCGCGGGCACCGGCAGCCCGGCCACCATGGCAGCGCCCATCACGGTGGAGGCCAGCGCGATGATCGAGGCGACCGACAGATCAATCTCGCCCGCGATGATCAGCATCGCCATGGCAAAGGCGATCAGCGCCTTTTCGGTGAAGTTGAAGCTGGCATCGCTGAGGTTCCAGGGATCAAGGAAATAGGGCGAGGCGAAGGAATTGGCGACGAAGATCGCCACGCCCACCAGCAGCAGCAGGGCTTCCCAGCTGCGCAGGGCGCGTTTCGCAGGCGATACCAGCCGGTCGGGGATCTGGCGTCCGGTCATGGGAGGGGCGGCCTGTGTCATGCGCGATGCTCCGCGTGTTTCAGGATGATGCGGCCTTGCGGGCCGGAACGGCGGGCGTTGAAGGCAATGGCGATCAGGATGGCAGAGCCGGAAATCGCCATCTGCCAGAAGGGCGAGATGCCGACCACCGGCAGGGCATTCTTCACGATGCCCAGAAACAGCGCGCCCATGACGCAGCCCGCCACCGATCCGGCGCCGCCCGCAATGGCGATGCCGCCGATGACGCAGGCCGCCACCACATCCAGTTCAAACCCGCCCGCGATATCGACATAGGCCACCGCATAGCGCGCCACCCACAGATAACCGGCAAAGCCTGCCAATGCGCCGGAAATCACGAAGGCCGCGCATTGCGTGCGCCCCACGGAAATGCCTGTGTAAACAGCGGCATGGGGATTGCCGCCCACAGCATAGAAGGCCCGGCCCAGCGCAGTGCGGTTCACCAGAACGGCAAAGCCCGCGATCACGGCAACCGCGATCCAGCCCATCACCGGCAGGCCCAGGACCACGGCACGGGGAAAGGCCTTGAAGGCATCCGTCATCTGATGGGCATTGATCCATTTGCCATCGGTCAGCAGAAAGATGGTGCCGCGGTAGATCGTCATCGTGCCCAGCGTCACCACGATGGAGGGGATGCCCAGCTGCCAGACCATCAGCCCGTTCACCGCGCCCAGCGCGGCGCCCAGTGCGATCACCACCAGCAGGATCAGCGGCAGCGGCACGCCTGCGCCATTCATCATCGCGGCGATCATCCCGGCCAGCGCCAGATTGGCGGCCACGCTGAGGTCGATACATTTGGTCAGGATCACCACCATCTGCCCCAGCGCCAGGATGATGAGCGGCGAGGTATCGGTGAAGACCCGCGCCAGATTGGCCGGTGCGACAAAGGCCGGAAAGCGTGTGGCCACCACGGCCAGCAACAGCAGGATGGCGAGGGCGAGGATCGCCTCGCGCGATTTCAGCAGGGTCATGCGGCTTCTCCGGTAATGCCGACAGCGGCGCGGACCAGGTTTTCGGGGGTCATCGCCGCGCCTGCGAATTCGGCCGCGATACGGCCTTCGCGCATCACGATCACCCGATCCGACATGCCCAGAACCTCGGGGATTTCAGAGCTGACCATGATGACCGCCAGCCCTTCGGCGGCGAGTTCAGACATGAAATCATGCACGGCGGCCTTTGATCCGATGTCGATGCCCTTGGTGGGTTCATCCAGGATGATGACGCGCGGTTTGGTGGCCAGCCATTTGGCGATCACCACCTTCTGCTGGTTGCCCCCGGACAGCAGACCCACATCCTGATCGAGACTGGCGGCGCGCAGGTCGAGCCTTTGGGTATATTCGCGCGCCAGTTTGAATTCTTCGGCCAGCCGCAGAAAACCGGCGCGGCTGGTGCGGGCCAGCGACGGCAGGGTGACGTTCTGGAAGATCGGCAAGCCCTTGACCGCGCCCTGTTTGCCGCGATCTTCGGGCACATAGACGATGCCCGCCTCGACCGCCTGTGCCGTGGTGCGGATCACCCGGATCTCATCCCCCACGCGGCAGGCGCCTTTCGACGGTCTGGTGATGCCGAACAGCGCCTGCATCACCTCGGACCTTCCGGCGCCGACCAGGCCGTAAAAGCCCAGGATTTCGCCCTGATGCAGGGTAAAGCCGATATCCTCGAATTCGGTGGGGTGGCCGTAGCCTGAAACCGTCAGCACCGGGCGGCCGATGCGGGCGGGGCGTTTGGGATAGATCTGATCCACCGCACGGCCGACCATCATCTGCACCAGCGCCGCCTCTGTCACATCGGCCATCTGGCCGGTGCCGATGAACTGGCCATCGCGAAACACCGTCCAGCGATCTGCGATGCGGAAGATTTCGTCGAACTTGTGGGAGATGAACAGGATCGCCTTGCCCTGTGCCTTCAGCTTTTCCACCAGATCGTAGAGTTCGTGGATTTCCTTGTGGCTGAGCGCGGCGGTGGGTTCATCCATGATGACCACGCGGGCGTCGATGGACAGCGCGCGGGCGATGGCGACAAGGTGTTTCGAGGCGATGCCCAGATCGCGCAGCCGCGCCTTCGGATCAAGATCCGCCCCGATGGAGGCGAGCAGGCGCTGCGCCCCGGCCAGCATTTCGGCACGGTCGATCAGGCCCAGCCGGGTGCGGGGGGCATGGCCGATGAAGATGTTTTCGGCCACGGTCAGTTCATCGAACAGCACGGTTTCCTGATGGATCGCCGTTACACCCGCGGCGCTGGCCGCCTGTGCGGTGGGGAAATGCGTTTCGCGCCCATCGACGGTGATGCTGCCTTCCTCGGGCTGATAGATGCCGGTCAGGATCTTGACGATGGTGGATTTGCCCGCGCCGTTTTCACCGATCAGCGCAGTGACCTGACCGGGGTAAAGGTCAAGCTGCACGCCGTTCAGCGCCCGCACGCCGGGGAAGGATTTGGAAATGCCGCGAAGGCTCAGCACCGCCTGGGTGCCGGGCACGGCCTGGGATTGCGCCTGCATGGATCAGCCCTGAAAGAAAAGGGGCCCGGCCGCTATGGGGCCGGACCCGGGATACGGTGCCGGATCAGAAGATCGACGAGAATTCGTCGATATTGGTGGCATCATAGGTGAAGGGATCGGCCATGGCGCCTTCGCCCTTGTCATCCAGCGTCACGCTGCCCATGCGGCCCATCGGGATCGCAGCGCCCGGTTCGGCCTTGGCCGCGCCGGTGTTGAGGTTGTAGGCGATCATCGTCGCGGCATAGCCCAGGTCGATCGGGTTCCAGATCGCGAAGGATTTCGACGCGCCCGATTTCACATGCCCTGCCATTTCCGACGGCAGGCCAAGCCCGGTCACATTCACCTGGCCCACCTTGCCCGCATCCGTCACCGCCTGCGCGGCGGCCACGATGCCCACCGAGGTTGGCGCGATGATGGCCTTGAGGTTGGGATAGGTCTGCATCAGGCCCTGTGCTTCGCGATAGGATTTATCGGCCAGATCATCGCCATAGACGGTGCCGACCACGGTGATGCCGGGATAGTTGCCCATCACCTTGTTCATCTCTTCGATCCAGGTGTTCTGGTTCGTGGAGGTGGTGGTGGCCGACAGCACCGCCACTTCGCCGCCTTCGGGCAGATGATCGGCGGCCAGCTTGATGATCGTATTGCCGATCAGCGGGCTGGAGGACGGGTTCAGGTGCATCATGCGGCCATCGGGGGCCACGCCGGAATCCCAGCTGATGACGGTGATGCCGCGATCCATCGCCTTTTTCAGCGTCGGCACCAGCGCATCGGTGTCATTGGCGGAAACGGCGATGGCATCGACCTTCTGCGCGATCAGGCTGTTGATGACCTCGATCTGGCCTTCGGCGGTGGTATCTGTCGGGCCGGTATAGATGATTTCCACATCGCCCAGTTCCTTGGCGGCTTCTTCGGCGCCTTTGGCTGCGGCTTCGAAGAAGCCGATCCCCAGCGCCTTGACCACCAGCGCGATGCGCTTGGTTTCGGCCTGCGCGGTTCCGGCCAGCAGAACGGAGGCCAGCGCCGCCGTGGTCAGTGCCTTCTTCAGAATGCTCATGTGTTCCTCCCTGAGCGAATTTTGCCCCGCGCTATTCCTCCGACGCGCGGGCCTTTCGTTCCGATGCGGCCACTTCGGCCACGATCAGCTTCACCTCGGCCGCTTCCAGCATCTGGGCGGCGCGGTCTTCGATCCGGTCATCGGTGACAACCGTGTGGATGCGGTTCAGCGGGCACAGAAGCAGGCTGGACCGTTTGCCGAATTTCGAGCTGTCGGCCAGCACCACCAGTTCGTCCGCCTGACCGATCAGCTTCTGTTCGGCCTGGATCAGCAGGGGATCACCTTCCATCAACCCCAGTGGCCCCAAGCCACGGCAGCCCATGAACATGCGCCGGGCATAGAAATGGCGGCTGCCATCATCGTTGAAGGGCGACAGAATGATGTTCTGTTCGCGGTAGATCGCGCCTGCGGGCAGCAGCACGGTGTTTTTCGAATGTTTCAGCAGATGTTCCGCGATGGGAAAGCTGTTGGTGAAGACCTGCAGGCGTTTGGTGGTGAGGGGATGCACCATCTGAAAGGTGGTGGTGCCGCCGTTGATGATGATGGCATCGCCATCGTCGCACAGCCCCACCGCCGCCTTGGCAATGGCGCGTTTCTCCGGCGCATGGACGGTTTCGTTCACCGCGAAGGGCCGGGCGTTGATGCCCACGAAACTGGGCGGCGCGATGGCCTCTGCCCCGCCACGCACCCGGCGGAGTTTCTTCTGCACATGCAGCTGGGCGATATCACGGCGGATCGTCGCCTCTGACGCGCCGGTCATCTGGCACAGGTCTGGCACCGTCACGACGGGCCGTTCCTGCACTGCCGACAATATGATCCGGTGCCGTTCGGTTTCGTGCATCTGTTCCTCCGTTGGTCATAAGGGTTCTCATTGGATTCGCGCATTGTCAATCATTTTCAATCGCAGAATGTCATTCTGCATCTGCATAATGATTGGTTATGATCGAAAGTGATTGACATTCCGTCGCAGGCTGGCACATTCCGCCCCAAGGAGGCGCGGCACATTGCCCGCGCAAAGGGAGGACAGGATGACCAAGACCCCCGCCGCCAACCGGCATGAAAACCTTTTGCTGCCAGACCTGTGGGATGATGCCCGCGCGGCCGCCATGACCGAATCGGAAAAGCTGCTGTACCGGTCGAACCTGCTGGGTTCGGACAAGCGCGTGACGAATTATGGTGGCGGCAATACTTCGGCCAAGGTCATGGAAAAAGATCCGCTGACCGGCGCGCTGACAGAGGTTCTGTGGGTCAAGGGTTCGGGCGGCGATATCGGTTCCATGAAGATGGACGGGTTTTCAACGCTGTATATGGACAAGCTGCGCGCCCTGAAAGGCATGTATCGCGGGCTGGCGCATGAAGATGAAATGGTGGGCTATCTGCCGCATTGCACCTTCAACCTGAACCCGCGCGCCGCCAGCATCGACACGCCGCTGCATGCCTATGTGCCGCGCAAGCATGTCGATCACGTTCACTCAGATGCAATCATCGCCATTGCCGCTTCGATCAATTCCCGCGAACTGACGGCAGAGATTTTCGGGGACGAGATCGGCTGGCTGCCGTGGAAGAAGCCGGGGTATGAACTGGGCCTGTGGCTGGAAAAGCTGGCGGTTGAAAATCCGCAGATGCGTGGCGCGGTGCTGGAAAGCCACGGGCTGTTCACCTGGGCCGATGATGCCAAGGAGTGCTATCTGACCACGCTGGAGATCATCAACAAGGCGGCGGGCTGGCTGGAGGCAAGGACGGCAGGCGTGGCCGCATTTGGTGGCCCGGCCCGGCCGACGCTGGCGGCGGCGGAGCGGCGCGCGGTGGCGGCGCGGTTGATGCCGGTGATCCGTGGCCTGATTTCGCAGGATCGCCACAAGGTGGGCCATTTCGACGATCAGCCGGCGGTGCTGGAATTTGTCGGATCACAGATGCTGGAGACGCTGGCGCCGATGGGCACATCCTGCCCCGATCACTTTCTGCGGACCAAGATCTGCCCGCTGGTGGTGGATTTTGACCCGGCCAACCCGGATATCGACGCCACCATCGCCGGGCTGGCACAGGCCGCCGCAGATTACCGCGCCGGTTATGCCGCCTATTACGACCGCTGCAAGAAGCCCGACAGCCCGGCCCTGCGCGACCCCAATGCCGTGGTCTGGCTGGTGCCCGGTGTGGGCATGATCACCTTCGCGCTGGACAAGGCCACCGCCCGCGTTTCGGGCGAGTTTTATGTGAACGCGATCAACGTGATGCGCGGCGCCTCCAGCGTATCCACCTATCAGGGCCTGCCGGAACAGGAGGCCTTTGATATCGAATACTGGCTGCTGGAAGAGGCCAAGCTGCAGCGGATGCCCAAGCCCAAGGCGCTGGCAGGCCGGGTGGCGCTGGTCACCGGCGGTGCGGGCGGGATCGGATCGGCCACGGCAGAGCGGTTCCTGAAAGAGGGCGCCTGCGTGGTGCTGGCCGATATCGACGGCGCGGCGGCGGCGGATGTTGCGGCGGGCATGGCGAAAGTGTTCGGCGGCGATATGGTGCGGTCTGTGCAGATGAACGTGACAGATGAGGCGCAGGTGATCGGCGCCTATGCGGAAACGGCGGTGGAGTTTGGCGGGGTGGACATTCTGGTCTCCAATGCCGGCATCGCCTCTTCCGCGCCGGTGGAGGAAACCACACTGGCCTTGTGGAACAAGAACATGGATATCCTGTCCACCGGATATTTCTTGGTATCGCGCGAGGCGTTCAAGTGTTTCCGCACCCAGGGCGTGGGTGGATCGGTGATCTTTGTCGCGTCGAAGAACGGGCTGGCGGCCAGCCCCAATGCCAGCGCCTATTGCACCGCCAAGGCGGCCGAGATCCATCTGGCGCGCTGTCTGGCACTGGAGGGGGCCGAGGCGGGGATCCGCGTGAATGTGGTGAACCCCGATGCGGTGCTGCGCGGCAGCAAGATCTGGTCGGGCGAATGGCTGGATCAGCGCGCCTCGACCTATGGCAAGGACAAGGAAGGGCTGGAGGAGATGTATCGCCAGCGTAGCATGCTGAAACGGTCTGTGCTGCCGGAGGATATTGCGGAAGGGGCCTATTTCTTCGCCTCGGATCTTTCGGCAAAATCGACCGGGAACATCCTGAACGTCGATGCCGGCAATGTGCAAGCCTTCACGCGGTGAGATGATGATCAGCAAAACCACCATCACGGCGGAAAATGACCGCCGCAGCGCCGCCCTGCAGGCCGATTATGACGCGCTTGGCGCGAAACTGGCGCGCAGTGGCGTGGATATCGAGGCGCTGACCGCCCGCGCCATGTATTTCGGCGTGGCAGTGCCCAGCTGGGGCACTGGCACGGGGGGCACCCGTTTCGCCCGCTTCCCCGGCCTGGGCGAGCCGCGGCATATCTTTGACAAGCTGGATGATTGCGGGGTGATCCACGGGCTGACGCAGGCCACCCCCAAGGTGTCGCTGCATATCCCGTGGGACAAGGCCGATCCGGCCGATCTGCTGGCCAAGGCCGAAGAGCACGGGCTGGGCTTTGATGCGATGAATTCCAACACCTTTCAGGATCAGCCGGATCAGGCGCACAGCTACAAGTTCGGGTCACTGTCGCATACCGATGCGGCAACCCGGGCGCAGGCGGTGGCGCATAATCTGGAATGTATCGAGATCGGCGCGAAGCTGGGATCAAAGGCGCTGACGGTGTGGATCGGTGACGGGTCAAACTTTCCCGGCCAGACCTCGCTTTCGAAGCAGTTCGACCGCTATCTGGACAGCATGAAGGCGATCTATGCCGGGCTGCCAGAGGATTGGCGGATCTTCAGCGAACACAAGATCTATGAACCGGCGTTCTATTCGACGGTGGTGCAGGATTGGGGCACCAGCCTGCTGACGGCGCAGGAGCTGGGGCCGAAGGCGCAATGTCTGGTCGATCTGGGCCATCATGCGCCGAATGTGAACATCGAGATGATCGTGGCGCGGCTGGTGCGCGCGGGCAAGCTGGGCGGCTTTCACTTCAACGACAGCAAATATGGCGATGACGATCTGGATGCCGGCACGATCGAGCCTTACCGGCTGTTTCTGGTGTTCAACGAGCTGGTGGAGCTGGAAGATACCCCCGGCCTTGATCTGGCGCATATGATCGACCAGAGCCACAACGTGACCGATCCCATCGAAAGCCTGATGATTTCCGCGATGGAGATTCAGCGCGCCTATGTGCAGGCCAGCCTGGTGGATCGGGTGGCGCTGGCCGGGTATCAGACGGATAATGATGCGCTGATGGCCGCGGCCACGCTGCGCGCCGCGTTTCGCACGGATGTGGAGCCGGTGCTGGCCATGGCGCGGTTGCGCAAGGGCGGGGCTGTCGATCCGGTGGCGACCTATCGCGCCAGCGGCTATCGCGCGGCGGTATCGGCGGTGCGCCCCAGGGTTTCGGGGGCCGGTGGCGGCATCGTGTAAGCCAGAAATCGCCCTGCCGGGATGCGGTTTCCGGCAGGGCGGGGCTGCACCTGCGCCCTTTGGGCCGGCACGATCAGCGGGCACGGCACAACCTGCCCGGGTCTGAGACGGGCATCCGGTGCCGCCAATGCCGAAAAGCGCAAATATCTGTCGGCGGAAACTGCCGATGCGGCATCAAGGCAGTTGAAAACAGGCGCGACACGGCCTAACCCCAAAGGGCCTGAATAGACCGCCTGTGTTGTGGTTTCCTGCCAAGGCACGACCCCAAGCGCCGGATATGCCCGGCCAAGACTGAACAGGCTTTGATGCACGACAAGACTCCCTCCCCCCGCTCTGCCCGCGACTGGCTTAGCGTTCTTGCAAAGTACCGCGAACCTTCGACCCGGCGCAGCCTGTTTGAACTGGCAGCGACCCTGGTGCCGTTTTTCGCGCTGTGGGTTCTGGCCTGGATGGCGATTTCCGTCAGCCCCTGGCTGGCGCTGGCGCTGGCGATGCTGAACGGCGCGTTTCTGGTGCGGATTTTCATCATCCAGCACGATTGCGGCCATGGTTCGTTTCTGAAGAACCGGGTGGCGCAGGATTGGGTCGGCCGGGTGCTGGGCGTTCTGACGCTGACCCCCTATGCCGTCTGGCGGCGGACCCATTCCATCCACCATGCCCATCACGGCAATCTGGACAAGCGGGGCATCGGCGACGTGCTGACCCTGACGTTGGAGGAATACCGCGCCCGTTCGCCCTTTGGCCGGTTCATGTACCGGCTGTACCGGCATCCGCTTGTGCTGTTCGTGCTGGGGCCCAGCTATCTGTTCATCCTGCAGAACCGCCTGCCGCTGGGGCTTATGAATGCGGGCTGGCGCTACTGGACCTCTGCCATGGGCACCAATGCGATGATCGGCATCGCGCTGGGGCTGATCGTGTGGTTTGGCGGGCTGCTGCCGGTGTTGCTGGTGTTTCTGCCGACATCGGTGATTGCGGCAACCATCGGCGTCTGGCTGTTCTATGTGCAGCACCAGTTCGAGGAAACCCACTGGTCCAAGGGCGAGGAATGGCAGCTGCATGATGCCGCGCTGGAAGGCAGCTCGCATTACGTTCTGCCGCAGCCGCTGCGCTGGCTGTCGGGGAATATCGGCATCCACCATGTGCATCACCTGTATTCGCGCATCCCGTTCTATCGG
>Ga0154510_1265_pt9 | contig 16498 bp, 15 predicted proteins | sample RifGroE1_FD_115989 | JGI IMG/M metagenome (GOLD analysis project Ga0154510, IMG submission 115989) | Rhodobacteraceae bacterium GWE1_64_9
GATATCGGCGATTTCGGTATATTCGTAGAAGGGATTGGCCGGTTCATGGCCACGGTTGACCCAGACCTTGGATTTGATCCCCAGATCATAGGCGGTCATCAGATCATAGCGGAAGGAGGAGGAGACGTGGGTGATGTCTTCCGGCCCGCAGCCCAGCACATCCAGCATGTATTCAAAGCCGTTCATCTGCGGCTTGTAGCTGCCGGTTTCTTCGGCGGTGATGACCTTGTGGAAGGGGGCGCCCAGCTTTTCGACATTCGACATGATCTGGCTGTTCATCGCATTGGACAGGATCACCAGCGGGATTTCCTGTGCCACTTTGGCCAGACCTGCGGGCACATCGGGATGCGGGCCCCAGGTGGGCACCTCGGCATAGATGCGCAGCGCATCTTCGTCGCGGAACGGCACGCCGTTCAGCTTGCAGGTGCGTTCCAGCGCATTGTGAACCACCTCGGCATAGGGTTTCCAGGCGCCCAGGATTTCATCCAGCCGATAGGCGGCGAAGTTCTTGATGAACTTCTGCATCTTCGGTTCATCCAGCGTGGCGCCATAGATGCGGCGGGCAGCACCGGCCATATCGAAATGGGTCAGCGTGCCATAGCAATCGAAGGTGATGTATTTCGGACGGAAGGGGGACATTGCGGTTCCTCGGGTCTGGTGGAGGGCTGGTCTGGTAAAAGGCTGGGCGGCGCCGGGGACGTGATACTGGGGCCGTTGTCAGCAGTTTATGCCGGGCGCGCCGCCGCCCTCCGCCGCAATGCGGGGCGTGGAGAGCAGAAAACACCGTATCCGGCCGGGCCTGCGGCACAGAGTTGCGGGGCGGCATGGCCTGCGACCCGCAGGATGGGGGTGCCGCCGGGCTTTCGTGGCACATCCTGCGGTGTATCGGGGCCGGAACGGCGGAAGATTGTGCGGCGGCAGGTTCTGCCGATGCACCTGCGCCGGGGCAGCGCCTAATCTGGCCACAGCTTGAGAGTTCAGCAGGGACCAGATGACCGATACACTCACCTTCGCGCCCTTCGCGCCTGCCCATCTGGAGGGTGCGCTGCGCCTGTCGCAAGAGGCGGGCTGGCCGCACCGGATGGAAGACTGGCGGCTGGTGCAGCGGATCAGCCGCGGCGTGGTGGTGCTGGACGGGCCAAAGGTGGTGGGCACCGCGCTGGCCACGCCGTTCGGCACGGTGGCCATGGCGAATATGATCATCGTCGATGCGGCGATGCGCGGGCGTGGCCTGGGGCGGCGCCTGATGGACCGGATGATGGCCGGTGTCGATGTGCCGGAATGGCGGCTGGTGGCCACCGAGGATGGCTTGCCGCTGTATGAAAAGCTGGGCTTTGCCGCAACCGGCCAGATCCTGCAGCATCAGGGGGTGATCGGCACCTGTGCGATGCCGGAGGATGTGGTGGCGGCCGAACCGGCCGATCTGCCCGCAATTCTGACGCTGGACCGGCAGGCGACCGGGGCGGATCGCACCGGCCTGCTGGCGCTGCTGCTGGCGGAGGGCGAGATTGCGGTGATCCGCGACACCTCCGGGCTGGCCGGTTTTGCCGCGCTGCGCGATTTTGGCCGGGGCGCGGTGGTGGGGCCGGTGATCGCCCGCGATGCGCAACAGGCGCAGCGGCTGCTGTCTTTCTTCTTTGCCCGGCGCGCGGGGGGTTTTCTGCGCGTGGATACCACGGCGGCAGCGGGGCTGGCGCCCTGGCTGACCGCGCAGGGGCTGGCCCCTGTCGGCGGTGGCATTGCCATGCAGCGCGGCGGTGCCTCAGCTACTTCGCCTGCTGCCGCTTCCCCTTCTGCCACTGTCTTTGCGCTGGCCGCGCAGGCGCTTGGCTGACCTTTTTTCCGGAGACGAACATGCTTGCCAATTCCCTGATCGAACTTGACCGCGCGCATCTGATTCACCCTGTCGCCTCGTGGCGCGGGCATGAAAAGGCCGGGGTGCGGATGCTGACCGCGGCCAAGGGGGCCACGGTGACCGATGCCCAGGGTCAGACGCTGATCGACGGCTTTGCAGGCCTGTGGTGCGTGAATGCCGGCTACGGGCAGGAAAGCGTGATCGAGGCTGCCACCCGGCAGCTGCGCGATCTGCCCTATGCGACGGGATATTTCGGCCTGGGGTCGGAGCCGCCGATCCGGCTGGCGACCCGGCTGGCCGACCATGCGCCGGGCGATCTGGACCATGTCTATTTCACCCTTGGCGGATCGGATGCGGTGGACAGCACCGTGCGCTTTGCCCGCTATTACTGGAACGCCCGCGGGCTGCCGCAGAAGAATCAGTTCATCTCGCTGGAGCAGGGCTATCACGGGTCATCCACCGTGGGGGCGGGGCTGACGGCGCTGCCGGTGTTCCATGCCGGTTTCGGCCTGCCGATGGACTGGCAGCACAAGATTCCGTCGCATTACACCTATCGCAACCCGGCGGGCAGCGATCCGGCGGCGATCATCGCGGCATCGGTGGCGCAGCTGCGCGCCAAGGTGGCCGAGATCGGCGGGGCGGAACGGGTGGCGGCCTTCTATGCCGAGCCGATCCAAGGGTCGGGCGGGGTGTTGGTGCCGCCTGCGGGCTGGATGAAGGCGATGCGCGATGTCTGCACCGAGCTGGACATCCTGTTCATCGCGGATGAGGTCATCACCGGCTTTGGCCGCACCGGGCCGATGTTTGCCTGCGCCGAAGAGGGCATCGTGCCCGATATGCTGACCTGCGCGAAGGGGCTGACCTCGGGCTATGTGCCGATGGGGGCGGTGTTCCTGTCGGACCGGCTGTATCAGGTGATTGCCGATCACGCGGGGGCGGCGGCCATCGGCCATGGCTTTACCTATTCGGCGCATCCGGTGAGCGCGGCTGTGGGGCTGGCGGTGCTGGATCTGTACGAAGGCGGGCTGCTGGACAACGGGCGCCGGATGGGCGCGCGGCTGCAGGCAGGGCTGGCCGGGCTGGCCGATCATCCGCTGGTGGGCGATGTGCGCGGGCGCGGGATGCTGGCGGCGGTGGAGCTGGTCACCGACAAGGCGCTGAAAACGCCGCTGCCCGCCGCTGCCCTGCCCGCGCAGCGCATCTTTGACCGGGCCTGGAACAATGGGCTGGTGATCCGTGCCTTTGGCAATGGCGTGCTGGGCTATGCCCCGCCGCTGTGCTGCACCGAGGCCGAGATCGACGCGATCGTGGAGCGCACGCGCCTGACGCTGGACCAGACGCTGGAAGATGCGGATGTGCGGGCGGCGCTGCGCTGATGGCGGTTCTGTATCTGTCAGATCCCGCGCGGGGGGCGGTGTTTCAGGCGGCTTTTGCCGCCGCCCTGCCCGACATGCCGTTTCATATCGGGCAGGCGCCCGATCCGCAGGCGGTGCGCTATCTGGTGACCTGGACGGCGCCCGAGGATCTGGCGGCGCGGTTTCCCGATCTGCGGCTGATCTTTTCGGTGGGGGCTGGGGTCGATCAGTTCGATCTGGCCGGATTGCCGCCGGATGTGGGGGTGGTGCGGATGCTGGAACCCGGCATTCCGCAGCAGATGCAGGAATATGTCACGCTGGCGACGCTGGCCCTGCACCGCGATCTGCCGGCCTATCTGGGCCAGCAGCGCAAGGGGCTGTGGCAGGCGGGCAAGAACCTGCCCGCAGAAGAGCGGCGCGTGGGGGTGATGGGGCTGGGCCAGCTGGGCCAGGCCGCGCTGGCGGCGCTGCGCCCCTTCGGCTTTCCGCTGGCAGGGTGGAGCCGCAGCCCCCGGCAGATCGACGGGGTGGAATGTTTCACCGATCTGGAGGCGTTTCTGGCCCGGACCGATCTGCTGATCTGCCTGCTGCCCTTGACGGCCGAGACCGAAGGCATCCTGGATGCCGGGCTGTTTGCCCGGCTGCCCCGGGGCGCGCGGCTGGTTCATGCCGGGCGCGGGCGGCAGCTGGATCACGCGGCGCTGCTGGCGGCGCTGGATGAGGGCCAGCTTTCGGCCGCCGTGCTGGATGTGACCGCACCAGAGCCGCTGCCTGCGGACCACCCGCTGTGGGCGCATCCGCGCGTGATCCTGACGCCGCATATCGCCTGCCAGACGCGGCCGGGCGATGGCGCGCGGCATGTGATCGGCGCCATCCGCGCCGATCTGGCGGAGCAGCCGGTGCCGGGGCTGATCGACCGCAGCCGGGGCTACTAGGCCGATTCCGCTGCATGGCAGCGATTCAGCACATTCTGCCGTGTCCTTGGGTTTTTCGGCGTTTTGCCATCGCGAAACTGGCCAAGAATAACCCAAGGACAGCGTGGATTTCAGCCATTCTTTCTTAAGAAGCCCGCGAAACAAGCCGGGCCACGACAATGGCAGAAAATTCTGCCGCACCACGGGGAAACGCACCGCCACGGCGGGCATCATCACAAGGATCACACGATGCCAGCAAAACCGCTGACGTCTTTCCGCTATCTGAGCTTTGATGTCGTCGGCACGCTGATCGACTTTGAAGCCGGGCTGGTGGCAGGGCTGCAGGATATTGCCGCCGAAGACGGCACGGATATCGACGGCGAAGCGGCGCTGGCGCTGTATCGGGCGGCCCGCTATACGCCGGATGCGCTGCGCTTTCCCGATGATCTGGCCCGGGTCTATCTGCAGATCGCCCCTGAACTGGGCCTGCGCAGCGATCCGGCCCTGGGCCTGCGGCTGCGCGAGACGGTGGCGGGGTGGAAACCCTTTGCCGACAGCGTGGCGGCCATGGCGCAGCTGCGGCAGCATTATCGCCTGATCGCCATGACCAATGCCCAACGCTGGGCCTTCGCGCATTTCGATGCAGCCCTGGGCCAGCCGTTCCACGCGGCCTTCACCACCGATGACACCGGCACGGAAAAGCCCGATCCGGCGTTTTTCCATCAGGTCTTTGCCTTTGTCGAAACCGAAGGCGCCAGCCGCGACGACATCCTGCATGTGGCGCAAAGCCAGTATCATGACATCGGCATTTCCCGCGCCCTGGGGATGACCAACTGCTGGATCGAGCGGCGCCATGCCGCGCCGGGCTATGGCGGCACCATCGCCCCGGCCGAATTCACCCCGCCGGATTACCACTTCACCTCGATGGCGGCGCTGGCCGGAGCCGTTGCGGTGGCATTTGCCTGAAACCGCCCGATCCGCCACGGCGGAAACAGGGCACAACACCGCGCCTCGGCGCATCAACAGGGAACGGAAGACATGACCAACAAAGGTGTCACGAACTGGACCAGCCGCGATGACGCGATGGTGGAACAGGCCATGCGCCGCGGCGCCACCCGCCGCGATCTGCTGCGGATGTTCATGGCGGGCGGTGTCAGCCTTGCGGCAGGCGGCACGATCCTGGGCCGCGCCTCGGCCGCGCTGGCATCGACCCCGGTGCGCGGCGGCCATTTCAAGGCAGCCGGCTGGTCGGCCTCGACCGCCGATACGCTGGACCCGGCGAAAGCCTCGCTGTCCACCGATTACGTCCGCTGCTGCGCGGTCTATAACCGGCTAACCTTCCTGGATGAAACCGGCACGGTGAACATGGAGCTGGCCGAAAGCATCGACACCACCGATGCCAAGGTCTGGACCATCAAGCTGAAATCCGGCGTCACCTTCCACAATGGCAAATCGCTGACCTCGGCCGATGTGGTCTATTCGCTGAACCGGCATCTGGATGAGAACACCGGCTCCAAGGTGAATTCGATTGCCAAGCAGATGGCCGAGATCAAGGCCGTGGATGCGCTGACCGTGCAGATCACGCTGGCGGCGGCCAATGCCGACCTGCCCACCATCCTGTCGATGCACCATTTCATGATCATCGCGGAAGGCACCACCGATTTCAGCACGGCCAATGGCACCGGCGCCTTCAAGGTGGAAGTGTTCGAACCCGGCGTGAAGTCGATCATGCTACGCAACGAGAATTACTTCAAATCCGGCGGCGCGCATGTCGACAGCTTTGAATATTTCGCCATTTCGGATGACAGCGCCCGGGTGAATGCGCTGCTGTCGGGCGATATTCATCTGGCGGCCTCGATCAAGCCGCAGTCGATCCGTCTGGTGGAAAGCCAGCAGGGGTTCGATCTGTCGGTGACGACTTCGGGCAATTACACCAACCTGAACATGCGTCTGGACATGTCGCCGGGCGACAAGGCCGGGTTCATCGAAGGCGTGAAATGCCTGCTGAACCGCGAGCTGATCCAGAAATCGGTGGCGCGTGGTCTGGCCGAAATCGCCAATGACCAGCCGGTTTCCCCGATGAGCCCCTATTACAATGCGGAACTGAAGCCCCGCGCCTATGACCCGGAAAAGGCGAAATCGCTGTTCGAAAAGGCCGGGCTGATGGGGCAATCCATCCCGGTGGTGGCATCCGAGGCGGCGACCTCTTCGATCGAAATGGCCACGCTGCTGCAGCAATCGGGCGCCGAGATCGGCATGAAGTTCGATATCCAGCGCGTGCCCTCGGATGGCTACTGGTCGAATTACTGGCTGGTGGCGCCGATCCACTTCGGCAACATCAACCCGCGCCCGACGCCGGATATCCTGTTCTCGCTGCTGTATGATACCAATGCGCCGTGGAACGAAAGCCAGTACAAATCGACCAAGTTCGATGCCATGCTGGCGGAAGCCCGGGGCGAGCTGGATTTCGCCAAGCGCAAGACGATCTATGACGAAATGCAGGTGATGGTGGCAAACGAGGCGGGCACTGCCATTCCGGTGTTCCTGTCGAATGTCGATGCCAAATCCTCGAAGGTTCAGGGCCTGAAAGCCAACCCGCTGGGCGGCCAGATGGGCTATGCCATGGCCGAATACGTCTGGCTTGAAGCCTGATTGCAACCCATGGGGTGCCGGGCCTGCCCCGGCGCCCCCCTTTTTGCGAAGGGCCCGCCCCAGATGAATATGCAGATTTCCCGATTGGTTCTCGGCAGGCTGGGGGTGGCCCTTGTCACCTTGCTGATTGTCTCGTTCGTCGTCTTTGCCGCCACCCAGATGCTGCCCGGCGATGTGGTGCAGATCCTGCTGGGGCAGGCGGCCACGCCCGATGCCGTGGCCGCGCTGCGCGAAGCAATGCACCTGAACGACCCGGCCATCCTGCGCTATGGGCGCTGGCTTTTGGGGCTGGCGCAGGGCGAGCTGGGCAATTCCTATGCCAATGACATGCCGGTGGCCGATCTGATCGGCGGGCGGCTGGCCAATACGCTGATGCTGGCCGCCGTGACTGCCGCCGTGGCCGTGCCGCTGGCGCTGACCTTGGGCATCACCACGGCGATGTATCGCGGATCTGTCTATGACCGGATCATCACCATGGGCATCGTGGCGGTGATTTCGGTGCCGGAATTCATGATCGCCACGCTGGCGGTTCTGACCTTCGCGGTCTGGCTGAAATGGCTGCCTGCGCTGTCTTTCGCCAATGAGGTGACCAGCCTGACCGAGATGCTGCGGGTGTTCGCCATGCCGGTCATCACCCTGTGCTGCGTGATTTCGGCCCAGATGATCCGCATGACGCGGGCGGCGGTGATCGACGCGCTGAAGATGCCCTATGTGGAAATGGCGCTGCTGAAAGGGGCCTCGCGCCGCAGGCTGGTGATGCGCCATGCCCTGCCCAATGCGATCGGCCCCATCGTGAACGCGGTTGCGCTGTCGCTGTCTTATCTGCTGGGCGGGGTGATCATCGTCGAGACGATCTTCAACTATCCGGGCATTGCCAAGCTGATGGTGGATGCTGTCGCCACCCGTGACCTGCCGCTGATCCAGACCTGCGCGATGATCTTCTGCCTGGGCTATCTGCTACTCATCACGCTGGCCGATATCATCGCCATCCTGTCCAACCCGAAGCTGCGAAAGTGATGGCACCCATGTTTTCCAAAGGTTTTCTGCCCAGCCCGCGCCGCTTTGGCTATCACATGAATGCCGTGGGCCTTTGCGCCGCCGCCGTGGTCTGTTTCTGGGCCGTGGTCGCGGTGGTCGGCCCGATGCTGAGCCCCTATCCCCCGGGCGAGATCGTCGATTTCGATTACTATGGCCCGATGTCTTCCACCCTGTGGATGGGATCGGATTATCTGGGGCGCGACATCTTTTCGCGCATCCTGATGGGCGCCCGCTATACCGTGGGCATTTCGCTGGCGGCGGTCTGTCTGGCGTGCTTTTCCGGCGTGGTGCTGGGGATGACGGCGGCGGTGGTGGGCGGCTGGCTGGATACCGGGCTGAGCCGGTTGCTGGATGCGCTGAACTCCATCCCGTCCAAGCTGTTCGGGCTGGTGATGGTGGCGGCCATCGGATCGTCGATCCCGGTGCTGATCGTGCTGCTGGGGGTGATCTATACGCCCGGCGCCTTTCGCTTTGCCCGGGCGCTGGCGGTGAATATCAACACCATGGATTATGTGACCGTGGCCCGCGCGCGGGGCGAGCGGACGGGGTATCTGATCACCCAGGAAATCCTGCCCAATATCACCGGGCCGGTGCTGGCCGATCTGGGGCTGCGCTTCGTGTTCATCGTGCTGCTGCTGTCGGGCCTGTCGTTTCTGGGGCTGGGCGTGCAGCCGCCCAATGCCGACTGGGGCAGCCTTGTGCGCGAAAACATCGGCGGCCTGCCGTTCGGCGCGCCCGCGGTGCTGATGCCCTGCCTTGCGATTGCCAGCCTGACCATCAGCGTCAACCTGCTGATCGACAACCTTCCCGTGAAGATCCGTGACCGGAGTGAATGATGATGGCCAATCTCGTTGAAATCCGTGATCTGAAGGTTCAGGCGCGCAGCGATGCGGGCCGCAAGATCGAGATCATCAAGGGCGTCAGCTTCGATATTGCCGAGGGCGAGATCGTGGCGCTGATAGGGGAAAGCGGATCGGGCAAGACCACCATCGCTCTGACGCTGATGGGCCATACCCGCCCGGGCTGCACCATCACCGGCGGCAGCGTGCGGCTGGCGGGGCGCGATCTGGTGGCGATGCCCGAGGCGGGCCGCCAGATGCTGCGCGGCACCGAGGTGGCCTATGTGCCGCAAAGCGCCGCCGCCGCCTTCAACCCGTCGCAGCGGTTGATGGATCAGGTGATCGAGGTGGCCCAGATCCACAAGCTGATGTCGCCCGAGGCCGCCCGCGCCAAGGCGGTAGAGCTGTTCCGCGCGCTGGCGCTGCCCGAGCCGGAAACCATCGGCACGCGCTATCCGCACCAGGTTTCGGGCGGGCAGTTGCAGCGACTGTCGGCGGCCATGGCGCTGATCGGCGGGCCGAAGCTGGTGATCTTTGACGAACCCACCACCGCGCTGGATGTGACAACGCAGATCGAGGTGCTGCGCGCCTTCAAATCGGTGATGAAGCTGGGCGGCATGGGCGGGGTTTACGTCAGCCATGATCTGGCCGTGGTGGCGCAGATTGCCGATCGCATCGTGGTGCTGAAAGGCGGCGAAGTGCAGGAAGAAGGACCGGTGGAGCAGATCCTGCACCATGCGCGCCATCCCTATCCCCGCGAATTGCTGGCAGCCTTCGAGCCGGTGCCCTATGCCTCGGCCGCGCGGTTCGACACGGCGGCCAGCAAGCGCCCCATTCTGGAGGTGCGCGATGTGGTGGCAGGCTATGGCGCGACGGGCCGCGACGGGCTGCCCGCCAAGCTGGCATTGCGCAATGTCTCCTGCCAGCTGGAACGCGGGCAGAACCTGGGCGTGATCGGGGAAAGCGGATCGGGAAAATCGACGCTGGCCCGCGCGATTGCCGGGCTGCTGCCGCCGGTTTCGGGCAAGGTGCTGCTGGATGCCCATGCGCTGGCCCCAGAAGCGCGGCTGCGCGACAAGGAAGAGCTGCGGCGGCTGCAGATCGTGTTCCAGCTGGCCGATACCGCGCTGAACCCGCAACGGTCTGTGGGCGATATCATCGGGCGGCCGCTGACGTTTTACCATGGCCAGAAGGGCGCGGTGCGCGAGACGCAGATTGACGCGCTGCTGGATATGGTTCGCCTGCCGCGGGCGATGAAGCACCGCCTGCCGGGCGAGCTGTCGGGCGGGCAGAAGCAGCGGGTGAACCTGGCCCGCGCCCTGGCCGCGAAACCCGAGGTGATCCTGTGTGACGAGATCACCTCGGCGCTGGATACGGTGGTGGCTGCGGCGGTGATCGAGCTGCTGAAGGAACTGCAGCGCGAACTGCATCTGTCCTATGTCTTCATCAGCCATGATCTGTCGACGGTGCAGGCGATCTGTGACGATGTGATGGTGATGTATAATGGCGCAGTGGTGGAACGCCTGCCTGCCGCACAGCTGCATGGCGGCGCGCAGCATCCCTATTCGCAGCTGCTGTTTTCTTCGGTGCCGAAGCTGGATACCGGCTGGCTGGACAGCGTGCCGCCACGGGTGGCGGCGCTTTAGGCGCCGTTACATCGGGAAGATGCTTTTCAGCGGCAGATGCGCCTTGATGAAGGGGGATTTCATCACCACGAAGCTGAAATACTTGTCGATGCCGATATCGCTGTCGGTCAGCCGTTCCATGATCGTCTGATAATCCCCGATGCCGCCGGTGACGAATTTCAGCAGGTAGTCGTAACCGCCGGAAATCAGGTGACATTCGATCACCTCTTCCACCTTTTCGACAGCCTGCTGAAAGCGGGCGAAATCTATCTGGCGGTGGTTCTTCAGCGTGACTTCGGTAAAGACGGTGATCGTCTGCCCCAGTTTGGCAATGTCGATCTGGGCGGAATAGCCGGTGATATAGCCCGCCTGCTGCAGCTTTTTCACCCGCATCAGGCAGGGGCTGGGCGACAGATGCACCAGATCGGCCAGTTCCACATTGGTGATGCGGCCATTTTTCTGCAATTCATGCAGAATGCGGATGTCGATCCGGTCAAGCTTCACGATACACCCCCTGTTCTGCGCCGGTTCAGTATAGGCAGGATCTGCCGGAAACTCAATCTGTGCAGCCCGTCATCGGCGGGGCGGATTTGCAAAAACCTTTCGGTATAACGATCTGGCAAGCGGGGTATCGTCAGCAGGATATGCTGCAACACCGGCATCAGCGGCAGACCTTTTCGCCCCGGCAGCCCTAGACTGACGCAAAAGGAGGCCCCCATGCCCGCACCCCTGCTGCACATTGCCACCAGCCAGACCCTGCCGCAGGCCGCGGATGTCGTCGTGATCGGCGGCGGGATCGTGGGGGTCTGCGCCGCCTATTATCTGGCGCGGCGGGGGGTGAAGGTGGCGTTGCTGGAAAAAGGCCGGATCGGGGCCGAACAATCCAGCCGCAACTGGGGCTGGTGCCGCCAGCAGAACCGCGATGCCCGCGAATTGCCGATGGCCACCAAAAGCCTCGCCCTGTGGGAGGCGATGGCGGCGGACATCGGGCAGGATGTGGGTTTTCGCCGCTGCGGCCTGCATTACCTGTCGAATGACGAGGCCGAGCTGGCAGGCTGGGCGCGCTGGCGCGATTTCGCGCGGGGCGAAGGGGTGGTGACGCAGATGCTGTCCGCCGCCGAAGCAGCCGAACGGGGCCGCGCCACCGGCAAGGCGTGGAAAGGCGGGGTATTTTCGCCCAGCGACGGCATCGCCGATCCGCAGCGCGCCGCGCCGGTGATCGCGCTGGGGATCGAGGCCTTCGGGGGCAGCGTGCATCAGGGCTGCGCCGCCCGCGGGCTGGAACTGGAGGCCGGGCGCGTGGCGGGCGTGGTGACCGAAGCCGGGGTGATCCGCACGCGAACCGTGGTGATGGCGGGCGGGGCCTGGGCATCCTCATTCTGCCGGCAGCTGGGCATCCGGTTCCCGCAGGCCTCTGTCCGGGCTTCGATCCTTGCCGTGGCGCCGGGGGCCGATCTGCCCGATGCGCTGCATACGGCGCAGGTCAGCAGCACGCGGCGCGGCGATGGCGGCTATACGCTGGCGATTTCGGGCCGGGCGCGGGTGGATGTGACGGCGCAGCAGCTGCGCTTTGCCACCAGCTTTTTGCCGATGTTCTTCAAGCGCCGCAAATCGCTGGCCCCCGGCGGGCTGGAGGGGCTGCGCGCCGGGCATGAGACCCTGCGCCGCTGGCGGCTGGATGCCCCCACCCCGATGGAGCGCAACCGCATCCTGGACCCCCGCCCCGACCAGAGCCAGATCACCGAAACCCTGCGCCGGGCGCGGGCGCTGTTTCCGGCGCTGGCCGATGTGCCGGTGACCGCGGCCTGGGCCGGCTATATCGACAGCACACCGGATGGTGTACCCGCGATTGGCGAGACCCATATCCCTGGCTTCATCCTGGCGGCCGGGTTCAGCGGCCATGGCTTTGGCATCGGGCCGGGCGCCGGGCATCTGATCGCCGATCTGGTGACGGGCGATGCCCCGATCCTGGACCCAAAACCCTACCACCCTTCCCGGTTCGAACAATCCAGCTGGGGCAAGGTCGCGGATTTCTGATCCCGCGCTGAAAGGAACTGCCATGTCTCCGCCTGTTCGCGCTGTCACCAGCGACGCAGCCCTGCCCCGCCATGCGCAAGTCGTGGTGATCGGCGGCGGCATTTCCGGTGTGGCCGCCGCATGGGAGCTGGCGCGGCGCGGCACATCGGTTGCACTGCTGGAAAAGGGCGTGATCGGCGGCGAACAATCCAGCCGCAACTGGGGATGGTGCCGCCAGCAGAACCGCGATGAACGCGAATTGCCGCTGGCCATTCTGGCGCTGCGCATGTGGGAAACACTGGCGACACAGGCGGGCGCGGATGCGGGGTTCCGGCGCTGCGGGCTTGTCTATACCTCCAACGCCGATGCCGATCTGGCCGCCTGGGAGGCCTGGGGCGCGATGGCCCGGGGCTATGGGGTGGACAGCCGGATGATATCGGGGGCCGAGGCTGCCGCCCTGCTGCCGCATCAGGCGCAGGCGTGGAAGGGCGGGGTCTATTCCCCCACCGATGGCCGGGCAGAACCGGCGCTGGCCGTGCCGGTGATGGCCGAAGCGGCCCGCCGGGCCGGTGCCACGCTGCATCAGGGCTGTGCCGCGCGCGAGATCGAATTCAGCGCGGGCCGCGTCTCTGGTGTGCTGACCGAAGCCGGGCGGATCGGCTGCGATGCGGTGCTGGTGGCGGGCGGGGCCTGGGCCGGGATGCTGCTGCGCCATCACGGGATGCCGTTCTTGCAGGCCTCGATCCAATCCACCTCTTTCGCCACCGAACCGGGGCCGGAGCTGTTGTCGGGGGGGCACTCCATGCCGGATCTGACGCTGCGGCGGCGGCTGGATGGCGGCTATACCGTGGGACTGAGCGGGTTTGGCAAGCTGCATCTGGCGCCGATGGGGATGATGCAGGCGCGGCCATTCTGGCCCACCTTTGTAAAACGCCGGGCCAAGCTGCGCTTTCACCTGGGCAGCAGTTTCTTCACCGGGCCGGATTCGCTGCACCGCTGGGGCGCCGACGGCCCTTCGCCGTTCGAGCGTATCCGGGTGCTGGACCCGAAACCCGATGCCGCGCTGCTGCGGCGCGGACTGGCAGAGATGGCAAAGGCCTATCCGGGGCTGGCCGGGCTGCGCATCGCCCATGCCTGGGGCGGGATGGTGGATTGCACGCCGGATGCCATTCCGGTCATCGGGCCGGTGCTGTCGCGGCCCGGGGTCTATATCTCGGCCGGGCATACCGGTCATGGCTTCGGCATCGGGCCTGCGGCGGGGCGGCTGGCGGCGGATCTGATCCGGGGCGATGCGCCCTCGGTGGACCCCCGGCCCTTCCGCTATGAACGGATGATTGATGGCACCGATCTGGGCAGCATGGGGATGATGTAGGCGCGCGCGCCTACCCCAGCGCCTGATTGACCAGCCCGAAGGTGAAGGCAGGCCCGGTGGCGGGGGGCACCGCGCCCAGGCCCATGCGGGTGACGGTATCGTAATGCCGGATGCCCGACCCGATCAGAAACTGGCGGAAGGGGCCATCGGGCTGCCGGGTATCGACGCGCAGAAAGCTGCCCTCCATCGCTTCGGCATGGGGGGCCAGCAGCGCGATGGCATCTTCTTCGGTTTCGGCCACGATGGGGCCGACAACATGCCCACGTCCGAACTTGCGGCACAGGGCAAAGCCCGTCACCCGGCCCGCGCACTCCACCACCGTGCCGGTGGACAGCGGCAGCAGCCGGTCCAGCACATCGGGGCGGGCGGCGCCCATGGCGATACTGTCCAGCGTATGGATCGCAGGCACGTCTTCCGGCTGCAGCGCGCGGGCATGGCGCGGACCGGGCGGCACCGGCCCCACAACCCCGTTATGCTGGAACACCGGGCTGAGCGGCATGAACCCCATCGACAGATACAGCCGATAGGCGGGGCGTGTCGCGCTCAACACCTTGCCGCGGGCGCCCACGCGATCCAGAATATGCCCCATCAGCCAGCGCCCGGCGCCGTGTTCCTGCAACCGGGGCGAAGTGATGACCATGCCGATCGCCGCAAAATCCGCCCCCAGCGGAAACCACATGGCAGAGCCGATCACCCGGCCGATTTCATCCCGCGCCACCACGCCTTCGCCCAGCCCGATGGCCAGCGCCCAGTCTTCGGGGCGGTGCGGCCAACCAACACCGATGGAAAGCTCGTGCAGCTTGGGCACGTCTTCCAGCGTCATCGGGCTTGCGACAAGCTCGTAGGATTCCAGAATCTTGGTTGGTGCGGGCTGCACTGGCACTCTCCACGCGGGACCGATTGGCCTATCCTGCACATCCTAGGCGGCAGATGCGAGCATTTGCTGCGTGTTTTCATGCCTTTGAAAGCAGAAACTGCGGGCCGGGCAGGCAGAACGGGCCGAAGCCGCCCTGACGCCGCGTCAGCCGTTGCGCAGCGACAGCGCCGATTGTTCATCGGTAATCAGCACCGTGGGCGACAGGTTTTCGATGGCCGCCCGCAGCGCCACCAGCTTTTCCGGCCCGCCGGAAATCAGCACCCGTTCCGGCGTGCGGCGCAGTTGCGCGAGGTTGACCGAAATCACCCGGGCGTTGACCTCGTGTTCCACCACCTGACCGGACTGGTTGATGAAATTATACAGCACGTCGCCCACCGCCCCCGCCTCGATCAGCGAGCGGCGGTCGGCCTCGCTCAGATATCCGGTGCGATAGCTGGTGGTCAGGGTGGAGATGCCGCCAACCGACAGCAGCGCCATATCCAGCTTTTCGGCCATTTCAAAGATCGCCGCCAGCCCGCAGCGTTCCAGCAGGGCATGTTTGGTTTCGGGGCTGTCGACCACGGCGGGCGCAGGGATCAGGAAGCCTTCGCCCTGAAACAGTTCGGCAAACTGCCAGGCAAATTCAGCCGGGTTGAACCGGCGGGCGGCAGCAATACCCCCTAGCAGCGACACCACCCGAAAATCATCCAGCGTCGCGCCCGAAATGAACGGCAGCGTGTTATAAAGCGTGCGGCCCCAGCCCACCCCCACCGTCATGCCCGGCTTCATCTCGCCCGAGATATAGGCCCCGGCAGCGGCGGCGATGACCTTGACGGGATCGCCCTCGGTATCGGTGAAGGGCGCCACGATCACCCGGCGGATGCCATAGCGCTGTTCCAGATCGCGCTCGATCTCGATCAGATCGGTCAGCGGCGCGGAAATGGTGATGCGCACCTCGTTGCGGCGGCGGGCATCGGCCAGCAGGCGTACCACCATCACGCGGTTTATGCCCAGCTGGTTTGCGATATCGTTCTGCGTGCAGCCCTCGACATGGTAAAGCCAGACCGCCCGCGCGCGCAGCCGGTCTGCCTCGCTCTGGATTCCCGTCGCCTGTGGGGCAGCCTGCATCGAACATCCTTCCAAAGGGCTGGTTCAGGCCGGGGCTTCCACCGCCGAAACCTGACGCATGATGATGCGCGCCACCCGGTCAGGACATTCGATCTGCGGCACATGTCCGGCGCCCGCCAACAGATGAATAGCGAATTCACCGTCGGCGGCAAGGGCGTGGCGCTGCGGCAGAATGTGATCCTGCCTGCCCCAGAGGATCTGCGCGGGCAGATCCAGCCGGGCCAGCGCCGCCCGCAGATCGAAGGTCTGCACCCCATCGGCAAACAGGGCCTGCGCCATATCCCCCTGTGCGGCCCGCAGCGCCGGGTCACGCCGGGCGGCCATGGCGGCGCGGGCGTAATCGTCGCTGATCGCATCGGGCGTGGCGGTCAGCCGGCGCAGCCAGGGCGCCAGACTTTCCGGCCTTGTGGCCCGGGTGATGCCCTGCAGGGCGGTCGCGTCGATTTCCGGCCCCAGCCCGGCCGGCGCCAGCAGCGACAGGCTGGCCACACGCCGGGCGCGAATGTCGGCCAAGGCCAGCGCCAGCGCGCCGCCCAGCGAATGGCCGATCACATGCACCTGCGCCACATCGCGCGTTGCCTCGTCGAACGCCTCGACCATCATGCGGGCGAGTTCGGCAAAGCTGCCGATCCGGCGTTTCGGGCTTTTGCCATGGCCGGGCAGATCCATGCGGATCAGCGGGCGGCGGGGGCCAAGCGCCTTTTCCAGCGGCGCCCAGCTCTGGCTGTCGGCAGTGAAGCCGTGGATCAACAGCAGCGGGATACCCGCGCCGCCCCGGCGGCTGACATGCAGGGGCCCGGGTTCGGGCGTCCAGCCGCTGGCGCGTGGCGCGGGTTCAGCGGATTGGC
>Ga0154510_1266_pt1 | contig 16455 bp, 14 predicted proteins | sample RifGroE1_FD_115989 | JGI IMG/M metagenome (GOLD analysis project Ga0154510, IMG submission 115989) | Rhodobacteraceae bacterium GWE1_64_9
TGTGGCGCCAGATGCCACAGTTGGGCGGTGCCCTGCCACAGGCCCTTCCGCTAAGCCATTGATTTCATGTGTCACAGGATGGCGGGTTTGGCGTTGGGCGCCCCCGGTGCGCAGTGTGTTGCAACACATCGAAGGGGGGAGCCATGAAGGCGTTACGTTTCCATGCCGCAAAGGATCTGCGGATTGAAGATATTGATAATCTGCCCACACCGGGCCCGGGGCAGGTTACGATTCGCAACCGTTTTGTCGGCATCTGTGGCACCGATCTGCATGAATATGCCTATGGGCCGATCTTCATTCCGAAAGAGCCGCATCCCTTTACCGGCGCCCATGGGCCGCAGGTGCTGGGGCATGAATTCGGCGGGGTGGTGACAGCGGTTGGTGCAGGGGTGACCCATGTGCAGCCGGGCGACCGGGTCTCGGTGCAGCCGCTGATCATGCCGCGCTCGGGCGATTACTTCGCGGATCGCGGCTTGTTCCACCTCAGCCCCGATCTGGCGCTGGCCGGGCTCAGCTGGCTGTCGGGTGGCATGGCCGAAGGTGCCATGCTGAACGATTACAACGTGGTGAAGATTCCTGATACGCTGTCGGATGAAGAGGCGGCGCTGGTGGAGCCCACGGCAGTTGCCGTCTATGCCTGCGATCGCGGCGGGGTGGTGGCCGGAAATTCGGTGCTGGTGACAGGTGCCGGGCCAATCGGGATGCTGACCCTGCTGACAGCCAAGGCCTTTGGCGCCACCAAGCTGTTCGTTTCCGATCTGAACGACACAAGACTGGAAATTGCCCGCCAGATCCTGCCCGAGGTCATCACCCTGAACCCGAAACGCGATGATATCGGCGCGGCCATCCGGGCGCAGACCGAAGGCGGTGTAGGCTGCGATGTGGCGCTGGAATGTGTGGGCAACGAAAAGGCCCTCGGCAGCTGTCTGGATGCCGTGCGCAAACAGGGCGTCATCGTGCAGGTGGGCCTGCATCCCGGCGACAGCGGGCTGAACTGGTTCAACGTCACCTTCAAGGATGTCGATGTGCGGGGGTCATGGGCCTATCCGACCCATCTCTGGCCCCGGGTGATCGATCTGATCGCCACGGGTGCGATTCCGGCATCCAAGGTGGTGACGAAGAAAATCCGTCTGGATCAGGCGGTGACCGAAGGCTTTGACGTGCTGCTGGATCCGGCAGGCACGCAGCTGAAGATCCTGATTGATCTGACCTGATATCCCGCGGCCTGCGCAAGAAAAGGGGTTGGGAGGCCCCGCGCAGGCCGCTTCCATCAAGAGCAATAGGGAGGAAACCATGCTCGATACATCGAACGAAGGCGCCTTGGCGGCACTTGTCGCTGATCTGGAACGCGCGCTGGTGGCACAGGATGCGCAGGGCGTTGCCGATCTGTTTCTGGAAACCGGATTCTGGCGCGATCTGGCGGCCTTTACCTGGAACCTGAAAACCTGCGAAGGCCGCGCCGAAATCGGGGCGATGGCTGCGGCGCAGCTGAGCCAGGTTGCACCGCAGATGCTGCATCTTGATCCGTCGGAAGCGATCAGCGATGCGGGGGGCGTGACCGAAGGCTGGTTGAAGTTCGAAACCGCAACCGGGCGCGGCGTCGGCTATATCCGCATGAAGGAAGGGAAGATCTGGACCCTTCTGACCACGCTGCACGAGCTGAAGGGCCATGAAGAACCGCGCGGCATCCGTCGCCCGATGGTGGCCGAACATGGCCATGATCCGCATCGCAAGACCTGGAAGGAAAAGCGCGAGGACGAGGCGCAGCGGCTGGGTTATGAAGAACAGCCCTATGTGGTCATCATCGGTGGCGGGCAGGGCGGAATCGCCCTGGGCGCACGACTGCGGCAATTGGGTGTGCCTGCGATCATTCTGGAAAAGAACGAACGCGCAGGTGACAGCTGGCGCAAGCGCTACAAGTCGCTCTGCCTGCATGACCCCGTGTGGTATGACCACCTGCCGTACATCCCTTTCCCCGACAACTGGCCGGTCTTTGCCCCGAAAGACAAGGTTGCCGACTGGCTGGAGATGTACACCAAGGTGATGGAACTGAACTACTGGTCCTCCACCACGGCAAAATCCGCGCAATATGACGAAGCCACGGGCGAATGGACGATCATCGTCGACCGCAACGGCGAAGAGGTTGTGCTGCGCCCGAAACAGCTGGTGCTGGCCACCGGCATGTCGGGCAAGGCCAATGTTCCGGTGATTCCGGGGCAGGATGTGTTCAAGGGCGAACAGCAACATTCCAGCCAGCACCCCGGCCCCGATGCCTGGCGCGGCAAGCGGGTGGTGGTGATCGGTGCCAACAACTCGGCCCATGATATCTGCGCGGCTTTGTGGGAGGGCGGGGCGGATGTGACCATGGTGCAGCGCTCCTCTACCCATATCGTGAAATCCGACAGCCTGATGGAGGTCTGCCTTGGCGGGCTTTACTCTGAACAGGCGGTGGCCAATGGCATCACGCATGACAAGGCCGACATGATCTTTGCCAGCGTGCCCTACAAGATCATGGCCGATTTCCACGTGCCGCAATATGACGAGATCAAGCGCCGCGATGCCGATTTCTATGCCGCGCTGGAAAAAGCAGGCTTCATGCTCGATTTCGGCGATGATGAAAGCGGGCTGTTCATGAAATACCTGCGCCGCGGTTCGGGCTATTACATCGACGTGGGCGCCTGCGATCTGGTGATCGACGGCAGCATCAAGCTGCAATCGGGCAAGGGGATCAGCCATCTGTCGGAAACTGCCGTGGTTCTGGAAGATGGCACTGAACTGCCCGCCGATCTGGTGATCTATGCCACCGGATATGGCTCGATGAACGGCTGGGCTGCGGATCTCATCAGCCCCGAAGTGGCGGACAAGGTGGGCAAGTGCTGGGGGCTTGGGTCCGACACCACGAAAGACCCCGGGCCATGGGAGGGCGAGCAGCGCAACATGTGGAAGCCCACGATGCAGCCGGGCCTGTGGTTCCACGGCGGCAACCTGCACCAGTCGCGGCACTATTCCCGCTATCTGGCGCTGCAGCTGAAGGCGCGGCAGGCCGGGCTGGATACGCCGGTCTGGGGCATGACGCCGCCGCACCATCTGCGCTGAAACCGCGATATCCCGGTTGGTTTCCGGCCAAGGTGCAAGGGGCGTCCCTTCTCCTTCCTCTTGGCTGAAATACCCTCCGGGGGAGGCCCCAAAGGGGCCGTGGGGGGCGGAAAGCCCCCCATTTCCGTTCAGAAGGTCAGGATCGCCTCCATGGTGATGCTGTCCACCCCCGGCAGATGCGCGACGACGACGCGTTCGTAAACCGATCCCGCGCCATCGGCATCATGGCTCAGGATCTTCGTCCTTGTGTTGAAATAAAGCCCCATGTCATCGGGGTTTGCCTCGGTGCCCTGCGCGATTTCGAAGAACCCCAGGAAACCGAAACTCAGAAGCTTCAGCCGGTCGCCCGCCGCCTGATCGAAATCGGTGATGCGGTCACCGCCTTCGGTGCGGCCGTTGAAGATGAAGACATCTGCCCCGGCCCCCCCGGTCACGATATCTGCCCCGGCGCCGCCTTCGATCCGATCGCTGCCCGCGCCGCCCAGGATGACATCGACCCCGTCACCCCCGGCAAGGATGTCGGTGCCTGCGCCGCCATCCAGACGGTCAGCGCCTGCGCCACCGTCCAGCCGGTCAAACCCTGCGCCGCCGGTCAGCACATCATTCCCGGCACCGCCGGTCAGATTGTCATTGCCGCCTGCGCCGTTGATCTTGTCATTGCCACCGGCACCATTCAGCCTGTCATCCTTGGCCGTGCCGTTCAGCGTATCTACCCCGGCCTTTCCGTTGCGCAAGATCCCGATGGTGGGGGTAAGGGCATAGCTTTGCGCATCCAGATGCTGCGTATCGCCTGCGTCGGCCCTGCCCAGCATCCAGGCCGTAAAGCCGGTGCCCTGGCGGAAAATCTCGCCAATCGCGCCGAACTGCGGCGAGAAATCGGCGGCGTTTTCGGTCAGCAGAAAGGTTCCGGTGCGGGCCGATCCACTGGAGTTGAACAGCTGGCCCAGCATCAGCCCGTTTTCGGCATCCCACCAGCTGGCGCCGAACGTGTTCTGGCCAAGCGCCACGATCTTCATGGTGGACCAGAGCCCGACATCGTCGGTGCTGATGGCAAAAGCCGGGCCTGCAAGATCGCCGGTTTTGCTGAGGATACGGGCCATGTGCTGCCCGCCATCGGCCGGATCCAGCCAGCTTACAACCACACGGCCATTGTCCAGCACCGTGGCCTGCGCATTGGCCACCCCGGTTGCGACCTCGACGGCCCGGCCAACTTTTGCCCCGGTGGCTGTCAGTTCCTGAAACAGGATGCGGGGTGAGCCGGTGGCGAGCGATTCCTTGTAAAGCAGCCCGATATTGCCATTGGCCATCAGCACCGCAGAGGGTTGTTCGGGATTGGCCTCCAGATTGATCGCGGGCAGAACGGTGCGATCCGCGATCACCAGCTTGGTCGGGCCAAGCGGATCACCATTCGGCTTGAAGCGGGTCATGTAGATGCCCTGCGAAAGATCCGTGATGCCTGCACCGGGTTCGCTGTAGAAGGTGACAAAAGCCCCGTTTTTCAGCCGCAAGGTAGAATAGGGGGCACTGAGATTGGCGGCCGGATCGCCTGGCGTGATGGATTCCGGTGCGGCGGCGGTGCCCCCAACCGGGGCTGCGCCGTTGTAAAGCTGGGTTGCGACGGCGAAATTGCTGTCATTGCCGTCGATCTGGGCATTGAAATATTTGGTGGTCAGCAAGGCCCGGCCATTTCCGGCCACTGTGATTTCCACATCATGCAGCGTGCTGACGGGAACAAAACCTCCGGGCGTGGTGGCGGTTTCAACCGATGTGACCGGCCCGAGTTTGCCGGTGCTGCCGTTCACGACCGCCGTATGCACCACGGAATTGAAGCCCGCAGATCCGCCGAACGCCACCAGAACCTTGCCATTGCTCAGCGTGTCGATATCAATCGTGCGCATGTCGAGAAAGGTGGTGTTGCTGAACCAGGTTTTCACGCCGCTGATCTGTCGGGCCATTCTGTTTCCTCCTGCTGAAACCGGCAGCGCTTTTTGGCAAAGCGCCTTGAATCCGGTTTACAGCCGAGGCCAGTTGCGGCCCATCCCCCGTTCGGGGGAGGGCGGGATATGTGACCGGATCAGTGCCCGTTGTCGGCCAGCCAGCGGGTCATCCAGGCAATTTCACTTTCCTGCGCGGCGATGATCCCTTCGGCCAGTTTGCGCACTTCGGGATCGGTGCCGTGATCCAGCACGATCCGGGCCATTTCGACGGCGCCTTGATGATGCGGGATCATGCCACGGATGAAATCGGCATCGGCATTGCCGGTAAATTCGATATCCATGTCACTGTGCATCCGGGCATTGGCGGCCATGAAGGCTTGTGTTGCCGCTGAAGTGTCTGCGCCGGGCTGCGACTGGCCGGAATGTGCAGAATGATCCATGGTCTGCGCAGAGATCGCGAATGGCATCAGGGCAAGGCTGGCGATCAGGCTGGCGGCAAGCGGTTTCATCGGTGGCTCCATCTCTGTGAGGATCGCAGACTGCAACCTTCCGGCAGGGGGAAGGCAAGTCACCACGACGTGAGCCGCGCAGGCAACTGGTGGCCATTGCGCCTGAATAGCAGGCTGGTTCTGCGCTGATGCACCGAAACCATCAGGATTCCCCCTTCTTTCTGCGGGGCTGCGCGCATAGATTGGTGCCATGCGACAGACGGACCCAGACCAATGCCGAGCATGACCCGCCGCCCCGTTGTGGGGATCATCGGAAACATGAGCCTGCTGAACGATACCTATCCCGTTCATGCGGGGGGCACGATGAATTCTGAAGCTGTGGCGCAGGTTTCGGGATGCCTGCCTGTGATCGTGCCTGCCGATCCGCGGCTGGTGGATGTGGCAGAGCTGTTGGAGATGTGTGACGCCTTTCTGCTGACGGGCGGGCGCCCCAATGTGCATCCCGAGGAATATGGCGAGCCGGAAACCCCGGCGCATGGGTGCTTTGACCGGTGCCGCGATGCAATTACCCTGCCGCTGATCCGCGCCTGTGTGGACCGTGGGCAGCCGTTTTTCGGGATCTGCCGGGGGTTTCAAGAGGTCAACGTGGCGATGGGTGGCACGCTTTACCCGGAAATCCGTGATCTGCCGGGGCGGATGAATCACCGGATGCCGCCCGATGGCACGATTGAAGAGAAATTTGCCCTGCGCCATCCGGTGCGGTTTACCCCCGGTGGCATCTTCGCGCAGTTGTTGGGCGCAGATGAGGTGATGACCAATACGTTGCACGGGCAGGGCATCAACCGCCCCGGGCCACGGATCGTCATCGAAGGGGTTGCGCCGGATGGCACGCCGGAGGCGATCTATGTCAAGGATGCGCCGGGTTTTACCTTGTCGGTGCAATGGCACCCTGAATGGAACGCCGTGGGCGATCCGGTGTCGCGCCCGTTGTTCGAAGCCTTTGGCGATGCCGCCCGCGACTGGGCGGCCCATCGTGCGGCGGTGCAATGGGCGGACCGGCGGGCTGCCGAATAGGGCCTGGCGTGAGGCCAAAATCCTTGGACTGATGAATTGCAAAGGGCGGCCTGATCGGGCCGCCCATTGTTTTTGATGTGTCTGGGCTGCTCAGGGGCAGATGGTTCCCGCTGCCGGGATGCAGGCCGCAGCAGGTGGTGCGGCGGGTTCTGCTGCAGGGGGCGTATCTGCGGCAGGGGTGTCAGCCGGTGCAGGCGTGGCCGGAACGGAAGCTGGGGCCGCCGGTGTGGACAGTGCAGGTGCCGCAGGCACAGGGGCCGTAACAGCCGGAGTTGCGCTGGGCGTGGTTGGCGCGACAAGGGCTGCTGGCACGCCACCCAAAGCCGGTGGGGCCATGACCGGCGCCGTCATCGTCGGGAAGCCGGGCGCAGGTGCGCCAAGAACTGCGGGCTTCACCTCGGGTTGCGCTGCGGGCTTCGCCGCGGGTTTGACGCTGACCGCCTTCTTCGGTTTCGGCGGTGGCAGTTTCAGCGCGGTGGGGCGGCTGCCATCGGCATTCAGCACTACCACCTTCACGCCATCCGGCACACGGTCATACAGATCCATCACATCCTGATTGATCATGCGGAAACAGCCGGAAGAGGCATTGCGCCCGATGGATTTCCATTCCGGCGTGCCATGGATGCGGAAGCCGTAATCCACCCCATTGGTCTTAAGATACAAGGCGCGGGCGCCCAGCGGGTTGGTCGGGCCGCCGGGCTGGCCGTCTTTCCATTTTTCCAGCTCGGGCTTGCGGTCGATCATTTCCGGCGGCGGTGTCCAGGTTGGCCAGTGGCGGCGGCCTGTCACTTCTGCTTCGCCAGCCCATTGAAAGCCATCGGCGCCCACGGCGATACCATAGCGCATGGCCTTGCCGGGGGCGGTGACCAGATGCAGGGTCTTGGCGGTGGGATCAATGATGATGGTGCCCGGCGGGTCGACGGTTTCGTACGCCACTTCCTGCCGCTTCAGCTGCGGCGGGATCTTGTCTTCCGGCACGGCCGGAATGGCAAAGGCCCCATCCTGCTTTGCGGCATAGGCATTCACGAAATCTTCGGGCACCGGCTGCTTGATGACCGGGGCTGCCGCCTCCGGTGTTTTGGTTGCGCCCGTCAGCGACGGGTCGACACAGGCGCCGAGCGTGCCGATGAGGGCGGTCCCCAATAGCAGGCTCACGAGTTGACGCAACATTCCTCAAGCACTCCCGATCTTCAGATGCAGATATTATTGAACTCTTGTGAACAGGGTAACCGCAGGCGGGCGCAAGGGTCCACGCCAGAAATTGCCGTTGGAATGGCACAGCTGCCACAATCGGCGGTGGATAGGTCACGATTGTGTGACGCATGGGCGAAATCGTGCCAGATGCGGGGCGCCTGCATGGGCGGGCTCAGGTCACGCGCGCACGGATGCGATGCTCTGGCCGGTTCCACAGGCTGTCCCGCATGATCCGGGCCAGAATTTCAACCGCGCCATCCACGTCGGCCGCGTCGATGAACAACGGTGTGAAGCCGAAACGCAGGATATCGGGCGCGCGGAAATCACCGATCACATCATGCGAGATCAGGGCCTGCATGATCGCATAGCCTTCGGGGTGACGAAAGCTTACCTGGGAGCCACGTTCGGCATGGGCGCGGGGCGTGGCCAGCACGAGGTCCGGGCAGCTGGCCTCGACGCCTGCGATGAAGCGGTCGGTCAGCGCCAGCGAGGCTGTGCGGATATCGGCCATATCCACGCCATCCCACACATCGAGCGCGGCCTCCAGCGCGGCCAGTTGCAACACCGGGGGGGTGCCAACCCGCATCCGCTCGATCCCGGAGCCGGGGCGGTAGGACAGATCGAAGGCAAAGGGCGATTCGTGCCCCAGCCAGCCGGACAGGGCAGGGCGCGCCACATCACTGTGGCGCGGTGCCACATAGATGAAGGCCGGGCCGCCCGGGCCGGAGTTCAGATATTTATAGGTGCAACCCACGGCAAAATCGGCGCCACCTGCGGCCACCTCGACCGGCAGCGCGCCCGCGCTATGGGCCAGATCCCAGATGGCCAGTGCGCCCACCTGATGCGCGCGTGCGGTCAAGGCTGCCATGTCATGTCGGCGGCCCGTCCGGTAATCCACCTCGGTCACCATCATCACCGCCACGCTGTCATCCAGCGCTTCCATCACCTTGTCAGGGGCAACCGTTTTCAGGCTGTAGTCGGGCCCCAGCGTGCGGCACAGGCCTTCGGCCATATACAGGTCTGACGGGAAGTTGCCGGTATCCGACAGGATCACCTTGCGCCCGGGATTCATCTCCAGTGCCGAGGCAAGCGCCTGATAGACCTTGATTGACAGGGTATCGCCCATCACCACATGCCCGGGCTCTGCCCCGATCAGGCGCGCGATGCGATTGCCGACCCGCGTGGGCTGTTCCATCCAGCCGGCCTTGTTCCAGCCGGTAATCAGCATCTTGCCCCATTCTTGGGTCACCGTCTGGGCCACGCGGTCCGCTGCGGCGCGGGGCATCGGCCCCAGGGAATTTCCGTCAAGGTAGATCACCCCATCGGGCAGATCGAACATGGCGCGGGTCTGGGTGAAATCAGTCGTCATCGGCTCCTCCGGGGCAGGCACACAGCCTGCGTCAGGGCGGCGGTGCGTGCAAGGGCAGGCTCTTGTGTGACGCAGAGGAAGGTCAGGTTTCCTGATTTAATCTTGGGGGACGTTTCTCGGTTGCAAAGTCGCAAATGGCAGGGATTATGCCGCAAGCCAGCGCTTGAGAGGCCAATGAACCATCTGAAAACCATATTTGACTGGCCGCCCGTCTGGACGCTGGCTGGAATCGGGCTGATCTTCGGCCTCGATCAGATATGGAGTTTGCAAAACCACCCCTTGCCCGGTGCTGTCGTGATTCTGGCGGGTGGGCTGCTGATGATGGTGGCGGCCGCACAGATGCTGGCCCTGCGCACCACGGTGAACCCGCGGGGTCAACCTGCCGTGCTGGTCACGAATGGCGTGTTCCGCCTGTCGCGGAACCCCATCTATCTGGGGGATGCGCTGGTTCTGCTGGGCGTGGTCGTCTGGCTGGGTGCGCCTTTGGGGCTTTGCGTCGTGGCGGGCTTTGTGGCCGTGATTACACAGCGCTTCATCCTGGCCGAAGAACTGCGCCTTCATGCGCGCTTTGGTGACGATTTCGCCCATTGGCGCAGCAGGGTGAGGCGCTGGATTTGATGAATACGCATGTGGTATCGCAATATTGCCGCATGGCAGAAAGTAGGTTTTGTAATATTGTTGCGCACAGGCTAAACAAGCTGGCGCGCTCGGATGACGAGTTTGGGACAGGCCGCGCCGCAAGGCGCATCAGAACGGGGGAGTAACCGTGAAGATCGGTGCACCGAGAGAGATATATGGTGGAGAGAACCGGGTTGCGATGACGCCTGACTCTGCGCTGCAATTGCAGAAGCTGGGTCATAGCTGCGTGATCGAGGCCGGGGCAGGGCAGAAGGCCGGTTTTTCGGACGCGGCCTATCTGAAGGCCGGGGTCGAGATCGCCAATACTGCGGCCGACCTGTTTGCTGCCGCCGATGTGGTGGTGAAGGTGCGCGGCCCCGAGGCTTCGGAAGTGGAGATGCTCCGCTCCGGCCAGACGCTCATCAGCTTCTTCTGGCCTGCCCAGAACGCCGAACTGCTGGAGGCCGCCAAGGCCCGTGGCGCGACTGTGGTGGCCATGGACATGGTGCCGCGGATCAGCCGGGCGCAGAAGATGGATGCGCTGTCCTCGATGGCGAACATTGCGGGCTATCGCGCGGTGATCGAGGCGGGCAACAACTTTGGCCGCTTCTTCACCGGGCAGGTGACGGCAGCGGGCAAGGTGCCCCCGGCCAAGGTGCTGATCGTGGGCGCCGGTGTGGCCGGGCTTGCCGCCATCGGCACCTCGACCAGCCTTGGCGCCATCACGCTCGCCTTCGACGTGCGGCCGGAAGTGGCCGAACAGATTGAATCGATGGGGGCGGAGTTCGTCTATCTCGATTTCGCGGAAAACGCGCAGGATGGTGCGGCGACCGGCGGTTATGCGGCGCCCTCCAGCCCTGAATTCCGCGAAGCGCAGCTGAAGAAGTTCCGCGAACTGGCACCCGATATCGACATCGTCATCACCACGGCACTGATCCCGGGCCGGCCCGCGCCGAAGCTCTGGACCGCAGATATGGTGCAGATGATGAAGCCGGGTTCGGTGATCGTCGATCTGGCGGCCGAACGGGGCGGCAACTGCGACCTGACGGTTCCGGATGAAAAGATCGTGACGGAAAACGGCGTGACCATCGTGGGTTACACCGACTTCCCGTCGCGCATGGCGGCGCAGGCCTCGACGCTGTATTCCACCAACATCCGGCACATGCTGACGGATCTGACGCCGAAGAAGGATGGTGTGATCTTCCACAACATGGAAGATGACGTGATCCGCGGCGCCACGGTGGTGCATGACAATGCCATCACCTTCCCGCCGCCGCCGCCCAAGGTTGCAGCCATCGCTGCGCAGAAACCGAAGGAAAAGGCCAAGGAGCTGACGCCGGAAGAAAAGCGCGCGGCCGAAACCGCTGCATTCAAGACCCAGACCCGCAATCAGGTTGCGATGCTGGTGATCGGCGGCGGGCTGATCCTGCTGGCGGGGCTGTTTGCGCCGGCCAGCTTCATGTCGCACTTCATCGTCTTCGTGCTGTCGGTCTATGTCGGCGTTCAGGTCATCTGGAACGTGTCGCACAGCCTGCACACGCCGCTGATGGCGGTGACCAATGCGATTTCGTCGATCATCATTCTGGGCGCGCTGATGCAGATCGGGTCGGGGTCGTTCCTGGTGATCGTGCTGGCGGCGCTGTCGGTGTTCATGGCCGGGATCAACATCTTCGGTGGGTTCATGGTCACGCGGCGCATGCTCGCCATGTTCCAGAAGTCGTAAGGAGGCAGCCATGGAATTCGGTTTTACCACGGCGGCTTACGTCGTAGCGGCAGTTCTGTTCATCCAGTCTCTGGGTGGGCTTTCCGGGCAGGAAAGCGCCAAGCGCGCGGTCTGGTACGGCATTGCGGGCATGGCGCTTGCGGTGGCGGCGACTCTGGCAGGCCCGGGTGCGGGCCTGTGGTGGCTTTCGGCCGTGCTGATCATCGGTGGCGGGGCCATCGGTTGGGTCGTGGCCCAGCGGGTGCAGATGACGGAAATGCCGCAGCTTGTGGCGGCGATGCACAGCCTCGTCGGTCTGGCAGCGGTGTTCATCGGTTTCAACACCCATATCGAACTGGTCCGCGTGGCGGGCATGGATGAAGCGGCGAAGGCCGCGCTGGAGGGTTTTGCCGCCGTTGTGGCGCATAAGACCCCGGTGGAAATCTCGATCCTGCGGGTCGAGACGTTCCTGGGCGTGTTCATCGGCGCGGTGACCTTCACCGGCTCGGTCATTGCCTTTGGCAAACTGGCGGGCAAGGTGGATGGCAAGGCGAAGAAGCTGCCGGGCGGCCACCTGCTGAACGCAGGCGCGGCGCTGATCTCGGTGCTGCTGCTGCTGGTCTATTTGCAGACCGGATCGACGCTGGCCCTGCTGGTGATGACGCTGGCGGCATTGTTCATCGGCTATCACCTCATCATGGGCATCGGCGGCGCCGACATGCCGGTGGTGGTGTCGATGCTGAACAGCTATTCCGGCTGGGCGGCGGCGGCCATCGGCTTTTCGCTGTCGAATGACCTGCTGATCGTGGTGGGCGCGCTGGTGGGTTCGTCTGGTGCGATCCTCAGCTACATCATGTGCAAGGCGATGAACCGCAGCTTCGTGTCGGTGATCCTGGGCGGCTTTGGCGGCACCACCGGCCCGGCGATGGAAGTGACGGGCGAACAGATCGCGATCGACGCCGATGGCGTGGCCGCGGCGTTGAACGATGCGGATAGCGTCATTATCATCCCGGGCTACGGCATGGCCGTGGCGCAGGCGCAGCAGTCGGTCAGCGAACTGACCCGCAAGCTGCGTGCCAAGGGCAAGAACGTGCGCTTCGCCATTCACCCGGTTGCGGGTCGTCTGCCCGGGCACATGAACGTGCTGCTGGCCGAGGCGAAAGTGCCTTACGATATCGTTCTGGAAATGGACGAGATCAACGAGGACTTCCCGAATACGGATGTGGCCATCGTCATCGGTTCGAACGACATCGTGAACCCGGCGGCGCAGGAAGACCCGAACAGCCCCATCGCCGGCATGCCGGTGCTGGAATGCTGGAAGGCGAAACAGGTGTTCGTGTCGAAACGCGGGCAGGGCACCGGCTATTCCGGCATCGAGAACCCGCTGTTCTACAAAGAGAACACCCGGATGTTCTATGGCGATGCCAAGAAAAGCATCGACGCGCTGCTGCCGATGATCGACTGACAGCTGACCGTATCAAACAGAAGGCCCCATGGAAAATCCATGGGGCCTTTTGCATGGCGATGACCCCGGTACCAGTTTTCCGGGCAAGAATGTGGCCCTGTTGCAAGTATCCCAAAGTATGCCCGCAACCGGCTGTTTTGATTGAAAAACACAGTAGCGCCACGCCAGATCGGCGTTATGCAGGGATCAGAGCCGGAGCCCGCCACATGACCCAGATCCCAGACCACCCGCTGCGCTATGCCCTTGTGAACGAACTGCACGCGCGGCCTTTCCCCATTCTGCAGGCGCCCTGCACAGCTGCCTATGTGGCGATCAAGGAACCTGTCGACGCCGCCAACCGTGACCGCGCCGCCGACCGGGCGCATCTGCTGGCGTTGCTGGATCGCTACGGTTCGGCGCATCCACAGCCGGGGGCCACGCATTTTTCCGGCCCCATCGGCCGGGCAGAGCTGAAATGGGAAAGCCATACAGAATTCGTGGCCTATTCCGGCTTCTCGCCCGGTCTGTCCGACCGGCCTTTTGATCCGATCGAGGCAGAGGTCTTCCCCGAAGACTGGCTGGTTGCGGCGCCGGGGCGGCGTCTTGCCTCTGTCCTGATCCGGGTCGAACTTTTGCCGGATGACATGGCATTGGTTGGCCAGAAGCTGGACAGCTGGTTCGTGGCCGAAAGCCTGGCCGTGGCCTGGGTGCTGGATCGTTCGGCGATGGTGGCTGGTGATTTCCGCATCGACCCGGCAGGCCATCTGCGCTTTGCCGTTTTCGTCCGCCCCGGCACCGGCGCGCGGCGGGTGGGCCGCATCGTGCAGCGGCTGTGCGAGGTGGAAACCTATCGCGCCATGTCGATGCTGGGGCTGATGCGCACCCGTGATCTATCAGAGCGGCTGAATGCGCTGGATCCGAAACTGTCGGCGCTGGTGTCCGGCCTCGATGGGCAGGCGCAATCTGCCGAAGCGGCGCTGCATGATCTGCTGGCCATCTCGGCAGAGCTGGAAAGCCTCGCCGTACGCTATTCCTTCCGCTTCGGCGCAACCGCTGCCTATGAGGCCATCGTGAACCAGCGCATCGACGTGCTGCGCGAAGAACGGCTGGAAGGGCGGCAGACCTTTGCCGAATTCATGATGCGTCGCTACGATCCGGCGATGCGCACCGTGAAATCGGCCGAAGCGCGGCTCAAGACCATGGCCGAACGGGCGCAGCGTGCGGCCGAACTGCTGCGCACCCGGGTGGATGTAGAGCGCAGCGCGCAAAACCAGCGCCTGCTGGAAAGCATGGATCGCCGCGCCGACATGCAGCTGCGCCTGCAACATACGGTCGAAGGGCTGTCGGTGGTGGCCATCAGCTATTACGCCGTCAGCCTGGCGGCCTATGCCACTTATCCACTGGCGAAACTGGCGCATCTGTCGAAAGAGATGCTGACCGCGCTCCTGGTGCTGCCGGTGATCGGTGGCGTCTGGCTGATGATCCGCCGCATCCGCAAGGCGATGCACTGAAGTCAGGGCATCCTTGCCCCCTTTATCTTGGCGCAAATATCCTCGGGGGGTGAATGGGCCAGAGGCCCAGAGGGGGGCAGACAGCCCCCCTTCGCTTACCGACCGCGCACCCGCGGGTCCAGCGCATCGCGCAGCCCGTCACCGATGTAGTTCACGCTCAACACGGTCAGCGAAATCGCAAGCCCGGGCCAGACCACACGTTCGGGATAGGTGCGGATCGCGTCGATGCCATCATAGAGCAGCCGCCCCCATGTCGGGAAATCCGGCGGAAAGCCGAGGCCCAGAAAGCTCAGCACCGATTCCGTGATGATCGCGGCGGCGATGCCCAAGGTGGCAGCCACCAGCACGGGGGACAACACATTGGGCAGGATGTGGCGCAGAATGATCCGGCGGTTGGGGGCGCCGATGGAGCGGGCCGCCAGTACGAATTCACGCTCTTTCAGCGCCAGAACTTCGCCCCGCACCACACGCGCCGCCTGCATCCAGCTGGTCACGCCGATCGCCAGCACGATCAGCAGGAAGGTGCCCAGCCGGGGGCCCAGCACGGTGGCGACAGACTCGGAAAACAGCATGACCATGACCAGCAGCAGGGGCAGCAAGGGCAGCGCCAGGAACAGATCGGTCAGCCGCATCAGCAGCCCGTCAATCCGGCTGAAAAAACCCGCCAGAACGCCGATGGTGGTGCCGATGCAGACGGCCACCAGCATGGCCACCAGTCCGACCGCCAGCGAGATGCGCCCGCCGAACATCATCCGGGCCAGCATGTCGCGCCCCAGCTGATCTGTGCCCATCGGATGGGCAAGGCTGGGCGGCAGGTTCCGCATCTTGAACATCTTCACCGTATTCGGCTCGATGAAATTCGGGTCGATCCGCCAGACCAGCGGGCCGATCACCACAAAGACCACCAATGTCAGCAGCAGGACCAGCGCCGCCATGGCACCCTTGTGCTGGCGGAACTGCGCCCAGACATCGTGCCACTGGCTGTGGGGTTTCTGGATCTTGATCGTATCAGTCATAGCGGATCCGCGGGTCAAGCATACCATAGAGGATATCGGCAATCAGGTTGAAGCCGACGATCAGCACGGCAAAGATGAAGGTGATGGTCTGCACCGTGGGCAGATCGCTGACATGGATGGCACCGATCAGCGCAGCACCTATGCCGTTGATCTTGAAGATCTGCTCGGTCACGATGGCGCCACCGAACACCGTGGGCAGACCCAGCGCGATCACGGTGACGACCGGGATCAGCGAATTGCGCAGCACATGTTTCAGAACCACGACACGTTCGGTCAGGCCTTTTGCCCGCGCCGTGCGCACATAATCCTGGCCCAGGTTTTCCAGCATGGAGGACCGTGTATAGCGGCTGATCTCGGCGGCGTTGAACAGGGCCAGCACCGTGACGGGCAGGGCCATCTGCATGACCATCTTGTAGAAGCTGGCCCAGTCGGTCACCTGCAGGTTGGTGTCGAAGATGGTGGGAAACCAGCCCAGCTTGACCGAAAAGATCAGGATCAGCAGGTTGCCGGTGAAGAATGTCGGCACCGAAAAGCCTGCCATGGCAAAGAAGGTGCCTGCCTGATCGAACCAGCTGTATTGCCGGTAGGCAGAATAGATGCCGATGGGCAGCGCGATCAGCACGCCGATGGCATAGGCGGTGCCCACCACGGTCAGCGTCTGCGGCAGGCGCTGGCCGATGATCTGGAACACCGGCACCTTGGACTGCCACGAGATGATGCGCTGCGCGCCATCCGCAAAGTTCGTGCCGAACATGGCATCGAACATGTATTGGGGTTCAACTATGAAAAACTGTTTCAGCCAAAGCACATAGCGCACCATGACCGGCTGGTCCGCGCCCATCGCCTCGATCATCTTGCGGCGGATTTCAGGTGGCACAGTCAGCGGAATATCGGACATCGGGCTGCCCGGTGCGAAATCGACCAGCAGGAAGATCACCAGACTGATGAGAAGAAGGGTGGGGATTGCGGTCAGCAATCGCCGGATGGTGAAAGTCAGCATGGGCCCCCGCGATTTTTGCTTTTATGGCTGACGGTGGGAAGGAAG
>Ga0154510_1276_pt1 | contig 15733 bp, 13 predicted proteins | sample RifGroE1_FD_115989 | JGI IMG/M metagenome (GOLD analysis project Ga0154510, IMG submission 115989) | Rhodobacteraceae bacterium GWE1_64_9
CCGTGTGGTGGCCGATTATGTGGCCGGCATGACCGACCGTTTCGCCATCCAGAACATCACCGCCTGTTCGGCTGATCTTCCTCTTGGCAAAAATACCCGCAGGGGTGAATTGCGCCGCAGGCGCAAGAGGGGGCGGCAGCCCCCTTACTTCTTCCGCAGCGCCAGCAGCCAGATCACCGCCAGCCCGGCCGAGATCAGCACATTCCAGCCCGCCATCGAAATGCCGAACATCGCCCAGGCGATATCGGTGCAGCGCGCCACCGGGGCCACATCCACCGCCGGGTTCAGCAGATCCGCCGTGTTCAGCCCGGCAATCGAATTGCCGGTGCAGGATTGCAGCCCCTCCCACCAGGCCTGTTCCACCCCGACATGAAACACCCCGATCGCCGCCGAGGCCGCCGCCGCCAGCGCGCCCAGCACCAGCAGCCAGCGCCAGCCCAGCAGCACGAACAGCACCCCGATGGCCACCGCCACCAGATGCGGCCAGCGTTGCCAGATGCACAGCGCACAGGGGGCCAGCCCGCCGAAATACTGAAAGGCCAGCGCCCCCAGCAGCAGCAGGGCAGATCCCGCCGCGGCAAAACCGGCAATCAGGCGGTTGCGATACATGAAACACCTCGTGGCAGCTGCGCCGTTATCTGGCCGGATCACAGCATAAGCCGCGGCGCAGGCGGGGGAAACACACGCTTCTGTGCAAATCTGCAGGGCAGGCCGGGGCTGTGGCGCCGCGGTCACCCTGGCGTTGCGCCCATGCCCTTGCGGAACCTTGCGCGGCTGCGCGCGTTTGGCTTCACGCCGGTGTGAAGGCCGGGCTATGCTGTGGCAGATGGCGCCCGGCATTGGGCGCAGGGGGACGGGATCATGCAATGGAAAGGCCGCCGCGGCAGCGGCAATATCGAAGACCGCCGCCGGATGGGCCGTGCCGGGGGCGGCGCCATCGGTGGCGTTGGCGTGATCGCGGTTCTGCTGATCGGCTATGTCTTCGGCATCGACGTCACCCCGCTTCTGCAGGATGGCGGCAGCGGGCAGGGCGGCCAGCCAGTCGAGCTGACGCAGGCCGATGAACAGGCAGGGCAATTCGTCTCGGTTGTTCTGGCCGATACCGAGGCGGTCTGGGACCGCGTGCTGCCCGAACAGGCAGGCCAGCCCTATCAGCCGCCGGTTCTGGTGCTGTACAAGGGTGTCACCCGCTCGCCCTGCGGCGGGGCCAGCGGCGCCACCGGGCCCTTCTACTGCCCGGGCGATCAGAAGATCTACCTCGATACCGCCTTCTTCACCACCATGTCGCGCCAGCTGGGGGCGGGGGGCGATTTCGCCGCCGCCTATGTGGTGGCCCATGAGGTGGCGCATCATGTGCAGGACGAGCTGGGCATCCTGGGCGAGGCGAACCGGATCCGCCAGCAATCCAGCCAGGCGCAAAGCAATGCCATTTCGGTGCGGATCGAACTGCAGGCCGATTGCTTTTCCGGCATCTGGGCGCAACAGGCGCAGGCCATGCTGGGCACGCTGGAGGCGGGCGATCTGGAAGAGGCGGTGAATGCCGCCCATCAGATCGGCGATGACACGCTGCAGCGCAATGCGGGCCAGACACCGATGCCGCATACCTTTACCCATGGCACCTCGAAACAGCGGGGCGAATGGTTCATGCGGGGCTATCGCAGCGGCGATATGGGGCAATGCGATACCTTCGCCGCCCGCAACCTGTAACGCGCCGCAGTTGAACGGCCTTTGGCGTGATCTGGGGCTTGAACAGCCCCCGTCTGCGCGGATATAGAAAGACGCACCCCGGTCCGCCGTGCAGGCGGGCCACTACCATGGGGCGTGTTCGGCGGGTGTGGCGGAATGGTAGACGCGACAGACTCAAACTCTGTTTCCGCAAGGAGTGTCGGTTCGAGTCCGACCACCCGCACCAGATTTCTTCGGCGCATCTTCCGCGCCGATCCCGCAGGGAACAGGCAGGCCACAGGATGAACCGCCCGCCCGCCCTGCCAGACCCCACCGATGTTCCGTTGCGCGGCCCCGTGTTACCCTTCAAGACCCAGCTGCTGAAATGGGTCGGCAGCAAACAGAAATTCGCGCATGACATCATCGCGCATTTCCCGGCCAACATGCAGATGTATCACGAACCCTTTCTGGGGGCGGGCGGGGTTATGGCGGTTCTGGCGCCGGGGCGCGGCTTCGGATCGGATATCTTCGGCCCGCTGGTGCAGATCTGGCAGGCGCTGGCCGCCGATCCTGACCAGCTGAAAGCCTGGTATGCCGACCGCTGGCAGGCCTTTCACGCGGGCGACAGGGTGGCGGCCTATGAAGCCGTCAAGGCCAGATATAATGCGGCGCCCAATGGCGCGGATCTGCTGTTCTTGTGCCGGGCCTGCTATGGCGGGGTTGTGCGTTTCCGGCGCCGGGATGGCCATATGTCCACCCCCTGCGGCAGCCATCCGCCCATCAAGCCCGCGGCCTTTGCCCGCCGCGTCGATCTATGGCACGCCCGGCTGCGCGGCGTGCAATTCGATCAGCTGGATTACCGCGAGGCGATGGCCCGGGCGCGGCCCGGCGATCTGGTCTATTGCGATCCGCCCTACAGCTTTTCCCAGACCATCCTTTATGGCGCGCAGGCCTTCAGCCTGCCGGATCTGTTCAGTGCCATCGAAGATTGCCGCCGCCGCGGCGTTCATGTCGCGCTCAGCATCGACGGCACCAAGAAATCCGGCGGTGTGGATTGCGAGATCTCGCCGCCTGATGGCCTGTTCACCCAGGAAATCATGGTGAATATCGGCCGTTCGATGCTGCGCCGCTTTCAGATGGGGGGCCAGACCATGGAGGGAGAGCAGGTCCGCGACCGGCTTTTGCTGACCTATTGATCCTGCATCCCCACCCTCCGTCACGCTGATTCGTCAGACCGGCCGGATTAACAGATGCTTAACTTCGATCTATCCCTCCGAACCCGTGGGATTGGTGCCGCGCCGTAAACGGCCGTTTTTGCAATCAAGGCAGCAAAGCAAAAAGAATACGGCAGAAAGAAGATAGGGGTTAACAGAATGGGGCATGAATGGGGCATTGGCTTTACGGAAACAATCCGGCACCATGGATCCCCAGTTTAACTATTCCGGGCCACTAATTTACATCCTTCCCTAAGGTCATCCTGCCAGATCGTTACGCTGACGGAAACAAACTGCCCCGCGCGCCCGCCATATCTGGCCCGTCTGTGCCGTGATCTGGATGCCACCACCCCGCTTTGCCTCAATTTTTGCACTTTTCGGAACACCTGACTAAAGGTATGTAGAATGCATCTCTCTGGGTGAGATGTTGGCCGTGGGGGCGGTCGTCAGGGGTAGGGTGCCGCAAGGCGCTTTGGTGTTTCGGAAGGGCTGCATCGTTTCGGGTTTTTGGTAAAGGGTTCGGCTACCGCTTTCGGTGGTCCTGGTTCTTGTATCCCGACGATTGCAGGCCTGGCCGAAGACGTCCGGCTGGCGGATCGGTCGCTCGGCGCAGGGCCCGAATATTTCGGACCGCGTCTTGGACTGGGGGTTTTTGGGGCCCTCGCGTAGATCGTGGCCTGCGGGCCCTGTTGGGATAGGATGTGACGAATGCCGGTTTTTGCTCATTATAATCTGAACGACCTTGGAACGACGGCGCATGACTCCGCTCTCGGCAACGGCGCTCAGGATGGATATTATCTGAATGGCGCGGCCTCGGATGGCGAACGCGCCGTTCTTGATGGCCAGGATGACGTGGTCAAGATCCTGCGCGATGACGTGTTCCAGATGGATCGCGGCACGCTGGATATCAAATTCACCATCGGCCATGCGTCGGAAGGCACCGAGACCATCATCTCGCGCGACAGCACCGGCACCACCGATGGCGGCTTCCGCATGGAACGGCTGGAAGACGGCACGCTGCGCATCACCCACGAAAGCGGGGAAGGTGGCGATTACAGCTTTGAAACCGATGCAGGTTTCGCCAATGAAGGCGATCTGATCCGCGTGTCCTATTCCTGGGATGCGGAAAAGGGCGGCGGCATTGTCATCGACAATTTCACCCAGGAAACCGGCGATTACGGCAATACCCCGGCCGGGCTGACGATGGATCAATCCTCGTCCTACATGAACCAGCAATGGATCATCGGCGCGGGCCAGACCAATTCCACGCCCGGCGCGGTGAACAACCTGAACCAGCATTTCAACGGCACGGTTGAATTTGCAACCTTCTCGGATACCGTCGACAATCACGAATATAACGACGATCCGAACCCGCAGCCCGATACCGCCGTGACCGACGAAGATACCCCGGTCACCATTCCGGTGCTGGACAATGACCGCGATCCGAATGGTGATGACCTGACGGTGACGGGCGGGTCGTCGAACAACGGCACCGTAACCGTGAATGATGACGGGTCGATCACCTATACCCCGAACCCGGATTTCAACGGCGAAGACACCATCACCTATACCGTCACCGATCCGGGCGGCAACACCGGCACCTCCACGGTCACTGTGACCGTGAACCCGGTGAACGACAATCCGACCGCCAATGATGATGCGGCCACCACCGGCCTCGGCACCCCCGTCACCATTCCGGTTCTGGCGAATGACACCGATGTGGATGGCGATCCGCTCACCATCGACGGCACGCCCACCTCGCCCAATGGCACTGTCACGGTCAATCCGGATGGCACCATCACCTTCACGCCCGACGCTGATTTCAGCGGCGATACCACGATTTCCTACACCGTGACCGATGGCAATGGCGGCACCGATACCGGCACTGTCAACGTGACGGTGGGCGATGGCACCGCGCCGCCGGTTGGCGATGGCTATGTGGATGGCGGCGCTGGCAATGATTACATCGACGTGGGCTATACCGGCGATCCGGATGGCGACCGTGTGGATGCCAATGATGCGATCCTGCCGGGTACCACGGGCAATGACGATTACATCCGCGCAGGCGCCGGCAATGATACGATTGATGCGGGCCTTGGCGAAGATACCGTCGAAGCCGGCGCTGGCAATGACCTGATCTATCACTCGGGCGGCACGGCCATTTACGAAGGCGGCGATGATCGCGATACCTTCGTGGTGGGCAACTCCGGCTTTGGCGGCAATGACACCGTCAACGGCGGCGGCGGCGGCGATGATTATGATATTCTGGATCTGCGCGGCACCGGCCCGTTCCGCATCGTCGATCAGGTGCCGGATGCCGAAGGCAATGGTACCGATGGCACCGTGCAGTTCCTTGATGCCGACGGCAATGTGACCAGCTCGCTGACCTATACCAACATCGAAGAAATCGTGCCCTGCTTTACCCCCGGCGCTCTGATCGCCACCCCGCGGGGCGAGGTTCCGGTGGAATCGCTGAAGGCCGGTGACAAGGTCATCACCCGTGACAATGGCATCCAGACCATTCGCTGGGTCGGGGCCAAGAAGCTGTCCTGGCAGGATCTGTCGCTGAACCCGCATCTGAAACCGATCCTGATCCGCCGCGGCAGCCTGGGCAATGGCCTGCCGGAGCGTGACATGATGGTCTCGCCGAACCACCGCATGTTGGTCTCCAACGACCGCACGGCGCTGTATTTCGACGAACACGAGGTTCTGGTGGCGGCCAAGCATCTGGTGGCGGGCAAGGGCGTGCACGAGGTGGACAGCATGGGCACCACCTATCTGCACTTCATGTTCGACCGTCACGAAGTGGTTCTGTCGAACGGCGCCTGGACCGAAAGCTTCCAGCCCGGCGACTATACCCTGAAAGGCATGGGCAATGCCCAGCGGAACGAGATCTTTGAACTGTTCCCCGATCTGAAAACCGCCGAAGGCCGCGACTCCTATACCGCCGCACGCCGCACTCTGAAGAAATTCGAAGCGCGCCTGCTGACGCACTGAGTTATGCAGCACCGGCCGCCGCAAGGGGGCCGTTGACAAAGGGGCTCCTTCGGGGGCCCCTTTCGTTTTTGGGTCTTCCGGCCATCGCCACAGAACTGCGCGGGTTTCGACGCAATTCTGTCTTGCCTGTTCATTCTTTAGCCATGTCTGCCGTGCATGACCTTCAGGTAAGGGGGCTTTATCCAGGGCGAAGCGGTCGGCACAGAACACAGCATGTCCGACCGGGGTGTGACGGGAAAGATAGGGGTCAAGGGGCATATGGGCTGCCCCCGGCGAAAACGGCAATGCTGTGCAGCCCGGGTATTTTCCGGCTGCAGGGCGGTTTGTCGTTGGCTGCCGGTATCTTTCTGGCCGGTCCCGTTCGGGGGTGGCCATGGTCCGTCGCGCCGGGCCGGGGATTTTGGGAAGGAGTTAAAGAATGATGCTTTTACGAGTGATGACCGGGAAACGCGATCTGCCATATCCGCAGTGCGGGGCAGAACCCTTTGTATTTCCGAAATTTTCCAAACTGCGGAGGTTGTGATGCCCTGTTTCACATCTGGCACGCATATTCTGACGGAACGTGGTGAGGTGCCGGTGGACCGGCTTGTGCCCAGCGATATGGTGCTGACCCGCGACAATGGCTGGCAGCCGATCCGCTGGATCGGGCGGCGGATGATCGCGCCCGAAGATCTGCAGGTGCAGCCCAATTTCGCGCCGGTGCTGATCCGCTTTGCGGCTTTGGCCGAAGGGATGCCGCAGCGAGATATGATGGTCAGCCCGCAACACCGGATGCTGATGACCGGGCCGCGCGCTGTGGCGCTGTTTGGCGAACATGAGGTGCTGGTGGCGGCGGCGCATCTGCTGGGGCAACCGGGGATCAGCCGGGCAACGCCCGAGGGGATCAGCTATTACCAGATCATGTTCGATCAGCATGAAATCATCCGCTCTGAAGGCTGCTGGAGCGAAAGCTTTCAGCCGGGCGATCTGTCGAAGGCCGGGCTGGATGATGCGCAACGCAATGAATTGCTTGCACTTTTTCCAGATCTTCAGGCGCCGACCCTGCAATATCTGGCCGCGCGCCGCAGCCTGCGCAAGGATGAGGCGCGGGTGTTCCTGCGCCCCAAGGTGCATTGATCGGCGGTCAGCGATCCTGCGCGGATCGCCAGGCCTGCCAGTCTTCGGGTGTATCCAGATCGGTCAGGGCGGCGCGCCCTGGCAGATCGACCAGTTGAACCCGATCGGGGTGGCGCGCCAGCAGGCGGCGCGCCCCTTCATCGCCTGCAAGATCCTGCACGGCGGGCAGCAGATCGGCGGGCAGGATCACCGGGTGGCCGGGCCTGCCCATGGCCGCGCCCCGCAGGATCTGGTTTCTGTTTTCGTGATGAATATCAATCAGATGCGCGATCATGTCGGCGTCGATTTCCGGCATGTCGGCGGGCAGGATCATCAAGGCGCCCGCCCAGCCTGCCGCGCCCCGGCGCAGCGAGGCTGACATGCCCTGCGCGGCATCCGGGGCCTGAACCACCTCGGCATCCAGCCCCTGCAGGGCGGCGGCGCGCAGGGGGCGGTCGGGGGGCAGCACCACACGCACCGGCGCGCCGCTGGCCAGCGCCAGGCGGGTGATGCGGCACAGCTGCGGTTCACCCGCCACCTGTTCCAGCAGTTTGTCGGCGCCGCGCATCCGCGAGGATGACCCGGCAGCCAGGATCAGGATCAGCAACGGCGGTGTCATGCTGGCGTCGGTTTCCCGTAGGGTTTGCGTCTGGCCTCTGTCGGGACAGGATGACAGAGGCCGAAGCGCATGAAAACCGGCCAGATCAGCCGCGCATCCGGCCGCCATCCTCCCACAGCGGGGCCAGATGCACGGTGGCGGCGCGGCGTTCACCCAGAATTTCGATCTCGCAGGGCAGCCCGTCCTGCACGCGGTCGGCGGGCAGAAAGCCCATGGCCACGGATTTGCCCATCCAGTGGCTGAACCCTCCGCTGGTGCAATAGCCGACCACGGCACCATCGAGCCAGACCGGCTCCCATGCCACCACATCGGCATCGGCGGCATCGACCACGAAGGAGACCAGCCGCCGCTTCGGCCCCGATTCCCTTTCGGCCAGAGCGGCGGCTTTGCCGATGAAATCCTTGTTCCAGCGGATGAAGCGATCCAGCCCGGTTTCGGCGGGCGTGTAATCGGGGCTGAATTCGCGGCCCCAGCTGCCGAACCATTTGTCCAGCCGCAGCGACATCATCGCCCGCATCCCGAAGGGGCGCAGGCCAAGATCCTGCCCGGCATCCCACAGGGTTTGCCACAGCTGCCGCACGCTCATGTGATCGCAGTAGATTTCAAAGCCCAGATCGGCGGTATAGCTGACGCGCTGCACCAGACATTTCGCCATGCCCACGGTCATGGGTTTCACATCCATGAAGCGGAAGGCCTCGGCCGAGACATCGCTGCGGGTGACGCGGGCCAGCAGATCGCGCGCCTTCGGCCCGGCAATCTGAAAGCCCGAGCGGCTGTCAGAGATGTTTTCGACGGTGACGCCATCCTGCAGATGCTGTTCGAACCAGCGGCCATGCCAGCCCTGCGCGCCATAGCTGGCGGTCAGCTGGAATTCGGTCTCCGACAGGCAGGAGACGGTGAAATCACCGATGATCTTGCCCGATTCCGCCAGCATCGGGGTCAGCGACAGGCGGCCCGGTTTCGGGATGGCACCGGCCATGATGTGGTTCAGCCAATCGCGCGCCTTGGGGCCCTTGACCAGATATTTGCCGAAATTCTGCAGCTCGTTGATGCCGACGCCATTGCGCAGGGCCATCACCTCGGCCCGTGTCGCCTCCCAGGCGTTGGAGCGTTTGAAGCTGGGGGTTTCATAGCGCGGCTCGCCCGGCAGGGCGTGGTAATTCACCACCTCCAGCCCGTATTGCTGGCCCCAGACGGCGTTCATGCCATCGAAGATGTCATACATCGGCGTGGTGCGGAACGGGCGGGCGGCGGGGCGCTCTTCGTTCGGATAGCTGACCGAGAAACGCATCTGATAGTTTTCGATCACCTTGGGCACGGTATAGCCCGGCGTTGTCCAGTTGCCGAAGCGCGCCACGTCGAAGCCGCGCGGATCCCGCTCCACCTCGCCTTCGATCATCCATTGCGCCAGCGCCAGACCCATGCCGCCGCCCTGGCTGAAGCCCGCCATCACGGCGCAGGCCGACCAGTAGTTGCGCAGGCCGGGCACCGGGCCGATCAGCGGGTTGCCATCGGGGGCGAAGGTGAAGGGGCCGTGGATCACCCGCTTGACGCCCGTGCGTTCCAGCACCGGGAAGCGGCGATAGGCGAAGGAGACGGAATCCTCGATCTTGTCCCAGTCTTCGTTCAGCAGCTCATGGCCGAAATTCCACGGCGTGGCATCGCGCGACCAGGGTTCGCAGGGCTTTTCGTAGAAGCCGATGCAAAGGCCGCGGCCTTCCTGACGCAGATAGGATTCGCCGCCCGGGTCCATCACATGCGGGAATTCGCGGCCGGTTTTCAGGAAGTTGACGATTTCGGGAATGTCATCGGTGACAAGATACTGATGCGCCATCGGCAGCAGCGGCAGATAGACGCCCGCCATGGCGCCGATCTCGCGTGCCCAAAGGCCGCCGGCATTGACCAGATGTTCGGCGATGATGGTGCCCTTTTCCGTCACCACCTCCCAGCTGCCATCGGGGCGGGGGTTGGTTTCCAGCACGCGGTTGTGCAGCACGATTTCGGCGCCGCCCATCCGCGCGGCCTTGGCATAGGCATGGGTGGTGCCGGACGGGTCAAGGTGGCCATCCAGCGGATCGTAGAGCGCGCCGATGATGCCCTGCAGGTTCACCATGCCATCGGTGAGCTTGGCGATTTCCTCTGGCCCGAGGATTTCGGTATCCAGACCCATGTAGCGGTGCTTGGCGCGTTCGGCCTTCAGCATTTCGAACCGGGCAGGGTTATCGGCCAGGGTGATGCCGCCGACATGGTGCAGCCCGCAGGACATGCCGGTGATCGCCTCCAGTTCCTTGTAGAGGCGGATGGTGTAGCCCTGCAGCGCGGCCATGTTGGTATCGCCGTTCAGCGTGTGAAAGCCGCCTGCGGCGTGCCAGGTGGAGCCGGAGGTCAGCTCGGACCGTTCGACCAGCATCACATCGGACCAGCCGAGTTTCGTGAGGTGATAAAGCACCGAACAGCCGACGACACCGCCGCCGATGACCAGAACACGGGTATGGGTTTTCATGGCGGACTCCCTGCCTTTTGGCCGAAGGATGGCGGCGGGGCGGCGGGGTGGCATTGCATCGGGCGACATTCGGTGTCGGTTTTTGCTGGTCATCTGCCGCCTGCGCCACAGTTCTGCCCTTTGGTGCTGCGACAGAAGCGGATATGACAGTGCAAAGGCCGCCTGATGGGCGGTTTCGGGGCATGGAAGGAAAGCGATATGGCCAAGTTTCGCTGGCTGGCGGGAAATCAGGGGTTCTACCGCTATACCGAGCTGCAGGATTTCGATCTGGTATCGACCACGGCCACGAAGATGGTGTTGCAGTTCAATGGCGATACCGGCGCGCTGGACCCGCTGGTGCAGGCCGGGCGGGTGGAGATCACCTATCGCGGCCGCACGACTTTTACCCCCGAAGAAGGCCCCAATGCCGGGGTGCCGGTGGTGAATGGCGGCACGGTGGCGGCGCTGCGCTATTACAGCGAAAGCGGCAAGCTGCTGCTGGAGGTGACGCAGCTGGCCCGGCCCCTGGCGCCGCTGGTCACATTGCTGGCTGCCGATCCCAGCGCGGTGTTCGATTACCTGACCGCCGGGCCCAACAGCTATACAGGATCGGGTAACAGCGGGGCGCCGAACTGGGATGGCGATACGATTGCCACCGGGTTTGGCCATGACACGGTGATGGCCGGGGCGGGGGATGATTACATCGTGGATATGGGCGGCGCCGATGATTATCGCGGCGGCGCCGGATTTGACGAGCTGAGCTATGACGAAAGTTACTGGTCGCAGATCAATGTGGTGTCGGGGATCGTGGCCGATCTGGCCAAGGGCACGGTGACCGGGCCGGATGGCCTGACCGACAAGGTGGCCGGGATCGAACGGCTGCGCGGCACCTTTCTGGCCGACAGCTTTGTCGGCGATGGCAAGGACAACCGTTTTGCAGGGCTGGCCGGGGCGGATACCATCGACGGCGGCGCGGGCTTCGACACGATCACCCATCGCCATGATGCCAGTCAGGGCGGCACTGCCGGGGTGCGGGTGAACCTGACCAAGGGCACCGCGCGCGACGGGTTCGGCAATTTTGACCGGCTGCGGAACATCGAAGGCGCGGAAGGCAGCGATACCCGCGATATCTTTACCGATAATGCCGGGGATAACTGGCTGCGCGGGCTGGCGGGGAATGATGAATTCCGCATCGGCCGTGGCAATGACACGCTGCGCGGCGATGGCGGGGCCGATTACTTTGTGTTTTCGGGCAAGGGCTTTGGCAATGATGTGATCGAGGATTTCGACTATGGGCTGGGCGACCGGATCAAGTTTGCCGCGGGCGGCAGCTTTACCGATCTGAGCTTTGCCGCCGATGGCGATGATACGATCGTGACCTATTTCAATGCCACCATCCGGCTGGTCGGCCTGTCGCCTGATGAGGTGGCCGAGCCGTTCTTCCTGTTCTGAACCCATTTCTGAACTGCGGGCAGGCGCCATGGAAAAGGGCCGGGGGATGACCCCGGCCCTTTTGCCATTCATCTGCCCGGCCTTACTTTTCGGGGATCAGGCCACGCGGGCTGAAGCGCAGCACCAGAAGCAGGATCACCCCCAGCGTCAGCAGCCGCATATGTTGCGCGCTGTCCACCAGATGCGCCTTCAGCGGGCCTTCGGCCATGCCAGAGGTCACGCCGCCCATCACCACCGGCCCCAGCGTTTCCACGATCAGCCAGAGCCAGCCGATCAGCAGACCGCCCAGCACGGCGCCCCAGTTGTTGCCCGATCCGCCGACGATGACCATCACCCAGATCAGGAAGGTAAAGCGCAGCGGCTGATAGGTGCCGGGGTTCAGGATGCCATCCATCGAGGTCAGCATGGCGCCGGCAAAGCCGATCACCGCCGAGCCGAGGATGAAGACCTGCAGATGCCGCTTGGTGACATTCTTGCCCATGGCGGCGGCCGAAATCTCGTTGTCGCGGATCGCGCGCATCATCCGGCCCCAGGGGCTGTTGAGGGCGCGCTGCGACAGCCAGATGATGGCGCCCAGAATGACGAGGATCATCACGGTGTAGCACAGCTTCACCAGGATCGACGATCCGGTGACCGGATCGAAGCCCATGCTGGCGGCCAGATCCAGAAAGGCGGGATTCTGCTGCAGCGCCACCTCGTAGGGCACGGGCCAGGGCCGTTCCTGCAGGTTCATCATCTTGACGCCGCGGGCCATCCAGTCTTCGTTCTTCATCACCGCGATGATGATTTCGGCAATGCCCAGCGTGGCAATGGCCAGATAATCGGACCGGAGGCCAAGCGCCGTCTTGCCGATGGCCCAGGCGGCCAGCGCCGCCAGCGCGCCGCCCGCTGGCCAGGCCAGCAGCACCGGCAGGCCCAGCCCGCCAAGGTTGCCGGAAACCGAGGGGTTCACCGCCTCGACCGCCATGGTGGCGGGGCCAAAGACGGCGCGGAACAGCACGAAGCCACCGACCAGCACTGCCAGCACGGCAAAGCCGCGCGGCCGGCCGGGCGCCATGCGGCGCCAGGGGAAGATGGCAGCGGCAATGGTCACGGCGCCCAGCACCAGCCCGCCCAGCACGCCTGCACCGCCCGCGGCCCAGGCCTCGGGCACGGGATCGGCAGAGATCAGCGCGACGGCCAGCCCGCCCAAGGCGGCAAAGCCCATGACGCCGGTATTGAACAGCCCGGCATAGCCCCATTGCATGTTCACGCCCAAGGCCATGATGGCCGAGACCAGCGCGAAGTTCAGGATGAACAGCGACTGGTTCCAGCTGAGCATCAGGCCCGTCAGCAGGAACAGCACCGCCACCCCGGCGAAATACATCACATTGCGCGACATCAGTAGGATTTCCCCTTGAACAGGCCGGTGGGCATGAAGATCAGCACAAGGATCAGGATGCCGAAGCTGACGGCGAATTTGTAATCGGTGCCCATCAGCTGCAGCAGGCTATCGGGGGCCAGACTGTCGGGCAGCACATAGGTGGCCACCTTCTTCCAGGCATAGGTCAGGATCACCTCGGAAAAGGCGATGATGAAGCCACCGGCAATGGCGCCCAGCGGGCTGCCCAGGCCACCGACGATGGCGGCGGCGAAGATCGGCAGCAGCAGCTGGAAGTAGGTGAAGGGCTTGAAGCTTTTGTCCAGGCCATAGAGCACGCCCGCGATGGTGGCCAAAGCGGCGGCCAGGATCCAGGTCACCTGCACCACGCGATCAGGGTTGATGCCGGACAGCAGCGCCAGATCCTCGTTATCGGAAAAGGCGCGCATGCTCTTGCCAGTGCGGGTGTTTTGCAGGAACCAGAACAGGAAACCCACCACGACCACGGCGGTGACCACGGTCACGGCCTGCGATCCCTTGATGGCCAGACCTTCGGCCAGGCCGGTCATCGCCTTGAAATCGCCGGCCGAGATCAGGAAGCGGCCGCCATCGGCGAAGTTCTGATCCTCCACCCCGATGATGAGGCGGACGATGCCGTTCATCACGAACATCACCCCCATCGACACGATCACGAGGATGGTGGGGGCCGCCTTCTGCTTGCGGTAGAAGCGATAGACCATGCGGTCGGTGCCCAGAACCAGCAGCGCGGTGGCGGCAATGCCGAAGGGCAGGGCCAGCAGGGCGGTGGGCAGGATGCCTGCGGTGAGGCCGATGGACTGGAAGAGCCAGGTCACCAGAATGGTGACCATGGTGCCGAAGGCCATGGTATCGCCATGGGCGAAGTTGGAAAACCGCAGGATGCCATAGATCAGCGTCACCCCCAGCGCGCCAAGCGCCAGCTGGGCGCCATAGGCAAGGCCCGGCACGAAGACGAAGTTGAGGAAGGCCACAAGGGCGTTCAGAATATCCATGGCCTCAGCCCCCCAGGAACGAACGGCGGACCTCCGGATCGGCCATCAGGGCCTTGCCGGTGTCGGTGAAACGGTTGGCGCCCTGCACCAGGACATAGCCCTTGTCGGCAATCTCCAGCGCCTGACGGGCGTTCTGTTCCACCATCAGGATGGAAATGCCGGTGCGCGCCACTTCGATGATGCGGTCGAACAGCTCATCCATCACGATGGGCGAAACGCCGGCCGTGGGTTCATCCAGCATCAGCACCTTGGGCTGCGTCATCAGGGCGCGGCCCACGGCCACCTGCTGGCGCTGGCCGCCCGAAAGTTCGCCCGCGGGCTGGTGGCGTTTCTGCTTCAGGATCGGGAACAGGTCATAGATCTGCGCCATGGTATCGGCGAAATCGTCGCGCCGGATGAAGGCGCCCATTTCCAGATTTTCTTCAACCGTCATGGAGCCGAAGATGTTGTGGGTCTGCGGCACGAAACCCATGCCCTTGGCGACGCGGGCCTGCGGGGAAAGCGCGGTGATATCCTCGCCCGCCAGCTTCACATGGCCTTCGCGCAGGTGCAGCATCCCGAACACGGCTTTCATCGCGGTGGATTTGCCGGCGCCATTGGGGCCGACGATCACCGCGATTTCGCCCTTTTCCACGGCGATGGTGCAGCCATGCAGGATATCCGCCCCGCCATAGCCGCCGGTCATCGCCTGACCGATCAGGAAAGGTTCAGCCATGCGCGGCCTCCTCTTTCACCTTGTTTTTCAGGCCGGTGCCCAGATAGGCCTCGATCACCCGTTCGTCGCTTTTCACCTGTTGCACCGTACCCTGCGCCAGCACCTTGCCCTCGGCCATCACGATGACCGGGTCGCAGAGGCGGGCGATGAAATCCATGTCGTGTTCGATCACGCAGAAGGTATAGCCGCGTTCCTGGTTCAGCCGGATGATCGCATCGCCGATGGTGTTCAGCAGCGTGCGGTTCACGCCGGCGCCCACCTCATCCAGAAACACGATCTTGGCATCCACCATCATGGTGCGGCCCAGTTCCACCAGCTTTTTCTGGCCGCCGGAAATCTGGCTGGCCTTGGCATCGGCGATATGGCTGATGGTCAGAAAGTCCAGCACCTCGTCGGCCTTGTCGCGCAGGCGCTTTTCCTCGGCGGCGATCTTGCCGCGCCGGAACCAGGCGTTCCACAGCGTTTCACCCGATTGATGCGCAGGCACCATCATCAGATTCTCGCGCACGGTCATCGACCCGAATTCATGCGCGATCTGGAAGGTGCGCAGCAGGCCCTTGTGAAACAGCTCGTGCGGCGGCAGGCCGGTGATGTCTGCACCATCCATCAGCACGCGGCCCGAGGTCGGCGGCAGCCGCCCGGCGATCACGTTGAACAGGGTGGTCTTGCCCGCGCCATTCGGCCCGATCAGCCCGGTGATGGAGCCTGTTTTGATCTCAAGCGAGGCCCCGTCGACGGCATGGAAGCCGCCGAAATGTTTGTGCAGATTTTCGACAACGATCATCCGTCATCCCCCAATGGCGCCGTTCATCGCTCCGCGGTTGATCCCCGGCAGCCTGGCGCCCATTCGTTATGGTTGTCTCGCTATGGCAACGGCCCGGGACGGGTGCCCCGGGCCGCTGCGTGTTCATGTCACGGCGGCGTGCCTTAGCGGAACTTGTCCGTGGTGAAACCGCCATCCGTCACGCTGTATTCGCGGAAGTTGCCTGCCGATTCACCAGAACCGACCAGTTCGACAGCAGTTGCGCCGATATAGTCGATATCGGTGCCGGCCGCGATCAGATCGAAGGCCTTGCCCAGTTCGCCCGGCAGGATCGGCTCGC
>Ga0154510_1277_pt6 | contig 15670 bp, 16 predicted proteins | sample RifGroE1_FD_115989 | JGI IMG/M metagenome (GOLD analysis project Ga0154510, IMG submission 115989) | Rhodobacteraceae bacterium GWE1_64_9
GGTGGATGGGGCGGCGGCGCCTGCGGCCGAAGGCGGCAACTGATCCGGCAAGGGCGGGCGCTGCCCTGAGGGGATGGGTTTTCCTGCGCGGCGATCTGCGCTAAAGCGCCGCCTTCGCCAGAGGAAGCCCCGTGATGACCTGCGCCCCGCCCCGCGCCCCCCGCATATCTGCCGCCCTGACCACGGTTGACCAGCTGCTGGCCGAAGGGCTGGCCGATCCGGCCGATGGCCCGGGGCTGCAGGCGGTGGCCGAGACCTTTCGCATCCGCCTGACGCCCGAGATGCGGGCCGTGGCCGAAGCGCCGGGGGTGGCCGCGCAATTCGTGCCCACGCTGGCCGAAGCGGTGATCCGCCCCGAAGAGCTGGCCGATCCGATCGGCGATCATGCCTTCAGCCCGGCGCCCGGGCTGACGCATCGCTATCCCGACCGGGTCATTCTGGCCGCGACGCAGACCTGCGAAGTGTATTGCCGGTTCTGTTTCCGGCGGGAAACCGTGGGCAGCGATGGGGCGCTTTCCACGCCCGAGCTGGATCTGGCGCTGGACCATATCCGCCGCCATCCGGCCATCTGGGAGGTGATCCTGACCGGGGGCGACCCGCTGTCGCTGTCGCCACGGCGGGTGGCGGCACTGCTGGCGCGGCTGGCCGAGATCGACCATGTGCAGGTCATCCGCTTTCACACCCGGGTGCCGGTGGTGGCGCCCGAACGGATCAGCGAGGATCTGCTGGCGGCGTTTGATATCCGGCCTGCGGTGCATCTGGTGCTGCATACCAACCACCCCGACGAGCTGACCCCGGCCGCCTGTGCCGCCCTGCGGCGGCTGAACCGGGCGGGGGTACCGCTCTTGTCGCAGACCGTGCTGCTGAAGGGGGTCAATGCCGAGGCGGCGGTGCTGGAGCGGCTGTTCCGTGCGCTGGTGCAGAACCGGGTGAAGCCCTATTACCTGCATCATTGCGATCTGGCGAAGGGCACCAGCCATTTCCGCACCACGATTGCCGAGGGGCAGGCGATCATGGCGCAGCTGCGCGGGCGGCTTTCCGGCATGTGCCTGCCGACCTATGTGCTGGATATTCCGGGTGGGGCGGGCAAGGTGCCGATCGGGCCGGGCTATCTGGCACCGGGCAAAGGCCCCGGCCAGTACCGGGTGACCGACTGGCAGGGGCGCGTGCATGATTATGATGATCCGCGCCCGGCGGATCAGTGCCTGGCGGATCAGTGATTGGAGTGATCGGCCCCGCCGGGCGGATCTATCATGAATTCGATCTGCACCCGCCCTGCCTTTTCGAAGACCAGCGTGGCGGGCACCATCTGCCCTTCGGTGAAGGCGCCGGTCAGGCCCATCAGCATGATGTGAAAGCCGCCGGGTTCCAGCACGGCGGCATCGCCTGCGGGAATCGGCAGCCTGTCGATATGCGTCATGGTGGCGACGCCCTGCGCATCGGTGGCGCTTTCATGCAGCATGGCCTTCTGCGCGGCAGGGGTTTCGATGGCGATCAGCGCATCGGCTTCGGTGCCATCATTGGCGATGACCATATAGCCCGCCGCCGATCGGGCGGTGGCGCCCGGCTTGGGAATATTGGCATGGATGATCTGCAGATCGCCCACGGCAGTTTCATGGGCGAAGACCGGACCGGCAAAAGCCATGAACAGCGTGAGGATGACAAGGCTGGTTTTCATCTGGAAAATCCTTGAAGGCGCATAATCGGGAAAGGCCCCTTCGGCCTTGGGATGCCGAAGGGGCAGTGAGGGGGGCACCAACGGGAGCATGGGCCGCCCTGCCCGGGAAGCGCGCGGTCTTGGGAAGCCTCCCGTCACACGCCCCGGGGGATGTTCAAAGGCGCGGTGGCGCGCGGGCCTCGATCTGGCCGGGGGCCCGGCCCGCATGCGGCGCGGGCGCGGGCGGCAAAAGGGTGGATGCGATGCCGGCGGACAGCGGCGGGGTGCAGCTGGACGGGCCGCGCGGCGGCAAGCCCGATGCCAGAGGCAGGCAGGCGGCACATTCGGCGCGGCCCGCGCCGCCGCCTTCACCACAAAGCCAGCCGGCATCGCCATAAAGGCTTGAAATTTGGGCTATTTCAGCGGCTGCAGGCTGTGCCAGCCGATGCGCGTAACCCGCCGTCGCCAAGGCAAGCGCCAAGATCAGCGTCGGGGCCAGCGTCGGAACCAGCCGGAGGATATGGGTGCACAGCCGCATCATGGCCCCTGATTGCCCGTTCAGGCGGCGTCACGCAACGGTCAAACAACCGCACCGGCATGAAGCCGCCGCAACAGCGCCCCGGCCTCTTCCAGCACGGTGGCGCGATGGTCGGCGGCCATCTTTTCCCATGTGCGATACATCGGGGCCATGCGCGGGTTGGCGGCGAACCTGTCGCGGTGGCGATCCAGAAAGTGCCAGTACAGCAGGTTGAACGGGCAGGCGCGCGGGCCTGTGCGATCCTTCACCCGGTAGGCGCAGCTGCCGCAATGATCCGACATCCGCGCGATATAGGCCCCGGAGGAGACATAGGGTTTGGAGGCCACCACGCCGCCATCGGCAAACTGGCTCATCCCGGCGGTGTTGGGCGCCTCGACCCATTCGAAGGCATCGACATAGACCGCCAGATACCAGTCCTGCACCGCCGCCGGATCGACGCCCGCCAGCAGCGCAAAATTGCCGGTGATCATCAGCCGCTGGATGTGATGGGCATAGGCCATGTCGCGCGTCTGGGTGACGGCTGCGCGCAGGCAGGCCATCTGCGTGGGGGCCCCCCAATAGGCGGCGGGCAGCGGCGCTGCATGGTTCAGCGCATTGCGGGCGGTGTAGCCCGGCCCTTCCAGAAAATAGATGCCGCGCACATATTCGCGCCAACCGATGATCTGGCGGATGAAGCCCTCGACCGCGTTCAGCGGTGCATGGCCCTGCAGGTAGCGGGCTTCGGCGCCCTGGCACACCTCCAGCGGCGTGAGCAGGCCGATGTTGAGGTAGGGCGACAGCAACGAATGGCTGAGCGCCGGATCACCCTCCAGCATGGCGTCCTGTTCATCGCCAAAGCGCGGCAGGCTTTGGGTCAGGAAATGCTGCAGCGCCTGCAGCGCGCCCGCGCGATCCGTGGCCCAGCCAAAGGGGCGCAGGCGGCCGAAATGGGTGGGAAAGCGCGCCTCGACCAGATCCAGCACCGCCTCGGTTTCAGCATCGGGGGCAAAGCGCAGGGGTTTGGGGCGCAAGAGATCGGAGGCGGCGGGTTTGCGGTTTTCGGGGTCGAAATTCCACTGGCCGCCTGTGGGCTTGTCCCCTTCCATCAGCAGGCCGGTCTTGCGGCGCATGTCGCGGTAGAACCATTCCATCCGGAGCTGTTTGCGATCCTTGGCCCAGGCGGCGAATTCGGCATCGGAACAGAGAAAACGGTCATCGGGCAGCAAGGTTACCGGCAGTGGCAGTGCCTCCAGCGCCGCGATCAGCCGCCATTCGCCAGGGCGGGTGGCGATCACCTGCGCCACCCCGGTTTCCGCCGCACGGCGCAGCAGTTCGGCCGGGATCGACGGCCCGGTTTCGGGATCATCCAACCGGGAATACAGCACCCGCCAGCCCGCCGCGCGCAGTTCAGCCGCGAATTTGCGCATCGCCGTCAGGATCAGCGCGATTTTCTGCGGGTGATGCGGCACATAGCTGCCCTCGGCCATCACCTCGGCCATCACCACGATATCGCGGGCCGGATCGGCGGCACGCAGGGCGGCGATGCCATGGGTCAGCTGATCGCCCAGGATCAGGATCAGGCGGGGGGTCATCGGATGGCCTTTGTGGGCGGCGACGAGCGCGGGCGCACCCCCTCCCCAGCCCTCCCCCTGTCAGGGGGAGGGGGTTGCGTCGTCTGGTTTGAGAGGCCGCATAAGCCAGCCAGCAGGAGCGACCCCCATTCCCCGCCAACGGGGGAGAACCGCATCGCCCGGCCTGACACCCCTCGCCCGTCAAGCGGCGCGACAGCCCCCCTCCCCCTGTCAGAGGGAGGGGGTTGCGTCGTCTGGTTTGAGAGGCCGCATAAGCCAGCCAGCAGGAGCGACCCCCATTTCCCACTAGCCGAAGAGAACCGCATCGCCCCACCTGACGCCCCCCGCCCGCCAACCGACGCGACAGGCCCCCTCCCCCTGTCAGGCGGAGGGTTGGGGAGGGGGTTACGACCAGCGCGCCTCACCACGGCACCTCATGGCCCTGCCAGTCGAAGAAGCCGCCGGTCTGTTGGGGCGTCAGCCGCTCCAGCACCGCGGCCAGGTTCTGGGCGGCGGTTTCCGACGGTACGGTGGGATGCTGCGCCTGATACTTCTGCGTGAAGGGTGTGGCCACCGTGCCCGGATGCAGGCAGACCACCACCGCGCGCGGATGGCTGCGCGCGATCTCGATGGCGGCGGTGTGGATCAGCTGGTTCAGCGCGGCCTTGGCGGCCCGGTAGGCATACCAGCCCCCCAGCCGGTTGTCGCCGATGCTGCCCACCCGCGCCGAGAGCGCGGCGAAGCGGCAATCGGCATCGCGCGGCATCAGCCGCAGCGCATGTTTCAGCACCAGCGCCGGGCCGGTGGCATTGAGCGCGAAATGCCGCGCCGGCGCCTCGGGGTGCAGCGCCTTCAACGTTTTCTCGGGCGCCACGCCGCCGATTTCCAGCGCACCGGTGGCAACGATGATGCGGTGAAACGGCGGTTCCAGCCGGGCCAGCGCGGCGGCGATGCTGGCTTCATCCGTCAGATCCAGCCCGTCCTGGCGGCGCGACAGGCCCACCACCTCGGCCCGCGTGGCCATCTCTGCCGCCAGCGCCGCCCCGATGCCGCCCGATGATCCGATGATCCGATGATGAGTGCGCGCATGTTTCCCCCCTGTCAGGCCGGGGAGGTAGGTGGCGGCCTGCGCCGGTCAAGCAGAAGTGGCCGAGGGTCGGGCAAAGAGTTGTGGCAAAAGGGCAAAGCCGATCTGTGCCGCAAAGCCGATCTGATGCGGCAGTTCGGCATAAAGTGCGAGATGCCCGCCCAGGCTGCGCCCAGCGGCCAGCGACAGCGCGGCCTCGGCCAGCAGAAGCAGCGTCAGCGCCGTAATCCCCATGACGCCCGCAAACCCGTGCCCGATAGCTTGCTTCCGCAGAAGCCAGCGGCAGACCACTGCCGAAGCCGCCAGCATCAGCGGGGCTTCGGCCGATACAGCCCAGATCGCACCAAGTTGGGGCGCCACATACAGCACCCGCACCACGCCAAAGGCAAACCCGATGGCAAAGACGACACCGAAATAAGCAAGACCCAGAACGAAAGCCCGCGCCATGATTGCCCCCTTGCCCCAGCCGCCTGAAGCAGGATCGCAGATCTGCCGCGAAATGGGCTGCGGCAATTTTTCTGCAGCCCCCCTTCCCTTTCGCGCAACCCCCGTTATAGTCCGGCCCCATGAACACGGGTTTCCATATCGCTTGCTGCGCGCCGCTGCGTGCCACCGCCACCCGTGGCCTGCTTCTCCTTAGCTGCCTCTGAGCGTGCCTTCGGGTGCGACCGCTCGGAGGTGACCAGCGCCCAGAGGACCGAAGCATCAGAGACCAAGGATTTCCGACATGACCACCGATACCAGCGCCCAGCCGCGCGTCGTGATTTTTGACACCACCCTGCGCGATGGCGAACAATCGCCCGGCGCCACTATGACCCATGACGAAAAGCTGGAGATCGCCTCTCTGCTGGACGAAATGGGGGTGGATGTCATCGAGGCGGGCTTTCCCATCGCCAGCGAGGGCGATTTCGCCGCCGTATCCGAGATCGCGAAACGGGCGAAGAACAGCACCATCTGCGGGCTGTCGCGCGCCAATTTCAAGGATATCGACCGTTGCTGGGAGGCCGTGCGCTTTGCTGCCAGCCCGCGCATCCACACCTTCATCGGCACCTCGCCGCTGCACCGCGCCATTCCGAACCTGACGATGGATGAAATGGCGCAGCGCATCCATGACACTGTGACCCATGCCCGCAACCTGTGCGACAATGTGCAATGGTCGGCCATGGATGCCACGCGGACCGAACATGATTACCTGTGCCGCGTGGTGGAAATCGCCATCAAGGCGGGCGCCACCACGATCAACATCCCCGATACGGTGGGATATACGGCGCCGCGCGAAAGCGCCGATCTGATCCGCATGCTGCTGGAGCGGGTGCCGGGCGCGGATGAGGTGATCTTTTCCACCCATTGCCACAATGATCTGGGCATGGCCACGGCCAACAGCTTGGCGGCGGTGGAGGCCGGCGCGCGGCAGATCGAATGCACGATCAACGGGCTGGGCGAACGCGCGGGCAATGCCGCGCTGGAAGAGGTGGTGATGGCGATGAAGGTCAGAAATGACATCATGCCCTATCGCACGGCGATTGATACCACCAAGATCATGAACCTGTCGCGGCGGGTGTCCACCGTTTCGGGCTTTGCGGTGCAGTTCAACAAGGCCATCGTCGGCAAGAACGCCTTTCTGCATGAAAGCGGCATCCATCAGGATGGCGTGCTGAAGAACGTCGAAACCTTTGAAATCATGCGCCCCGAGGATATCGGGCTGGTGGCGAAGAACATCGCCATGGGCAAACATTCGGGCCGCGCCGCGCTGCGTGCCAAGATGAAGGAGCTGGGCGTCGATCTGGCCGACAACCAGCTGAACGATCTGTTCGTGCGGTTCAAGGCCTTGGCCGACCGCAAGAAAGAGGTCTATGACGACGATCTGCTGGCACTGGCCAAGGACAGCGACACGCATGAGGCGCATGACACCATTCAGGTGAAACGCCTGCGGGTGATCTGCGGCACCGATGGCCCGCAAGAGGCCGAGCTGACACTGACCATCGACGGCGTGGATCACAGCATTGATGCCACGGGCGACGGACCGGTGGATGCGGCGTTCAACTGCGTCAAGATGCTCTATCCCCATGGCGCGCGGTTGCAGCTGTATCAGGTGGCCGCCGTGACCGAAGGCACCGATGCGCAGGCCACCGTCTCGGTCCGGATCGAGGAAGAGGGCCGCATCGCCCCCGGCCAGTCGGCCGATACCGATACGATCGTGGCCAGCGTGAAGGCCTATGTGAATGCGCTGAACCGGCTGATCGAACGGCGCAAGAAATCGGCGCCGGGCGATGATGTGAAATCGGTGAAATATTCCGACGCGTCGTAACCGCCGCACAGATGAAACATGCCGGGGCGCCTTGCCCCGGCATTTCTGTTTTTGGCGCCCGGTAGGCCTGACGCCAGCCGCCTAGCGATTGTCCAGCTGGGCGCGCACCGACAGACGGCCCTGCCGGGTGATGCGGTAGGGCGCGCCGCCCTCTGACCCGATCAGCCGCTTGCGCCGCAGTTTCTGAAACACGGCAAGCGTGCAATCGGACAGGATCAGCCCGTCGCGGGTGAGGCAGAGCACCTCTTCGATGCGGCGGCCCGCGCCGCGTTCATGCAGGATACGGCCGCCCTGGGCCAGGGTGTGAAGAACCCGCTGTTCGGGTTTCGAGATATTCATGAAAGATGCCTGTGACATGAGCAACCACAGACAGGCCCGCCAGATCACTGGCCGTGCCTGCCGGTTTCGCCCCTCTTTTCCCCGAGGGGCTCAGAGGTTGCCCACAGTCTCTGACATCAACGCTCCATCATCGGCGCCCTACGCGCGGCCCCAATCTAGCGGCGCAAAGGCCGCCGTTCAATAGCCCCGGCTGCGATCCACCAGATGCAGCAGTGGCTGGCCCGTCTCGCCCCGGCGAATGTTTTCGGCCACCACGCGGGCCGCGCTGTAGGCACGGGTATCGGCGGCGATATGCGGGGTGACGGTGACGCGGGGGTTATGGCGGAACGGGTGATCCTCGGGCAGCGGCTCTGTGCGGAACACATCCAGCGTGGCATGGCCCAGCCGACCTGAATCCAGCGCCGCCAGCAGCGCCGTGTCATCAATCAGCGCGCCGCGCCCCGGGTTGATAATCACCACCCCAGAAGGCAGCCAGCCCAGCCGACGGGCATCCAGCAGGTTTTCGGTATCTGCCGTGCGTGGCAGCAGGGTCACCACGATCTCGGCCCGGCCCAGCAGGGCCTGCAGCCCGGCCTCGCCATGATGGGCCGGAAAGCCCAGCTCTGGCTTTTCGCTGCGGCTCCAGCCTTCCACCGCGAAATTCAGCGCCTTCAGCGCGCGGGCGCAGGCCAGCCCCAGCTCGCCCAGCCCCAGCACGGCCACAACCCGTTCGCGCGCCAGTGGCGGCACAATCTGATCCCAGCCGGGGGCGCCATGGATGAACCGATCCATCCCCAGATGATGGCGCAGCACATGGCCCACCACATATTCCACCATCCCCTCGGTCAGGCCCGGGTCCACCATGCGGCACAGGGGCTGCGTCAGCGTGGTGTTGCCGACAATGCGTTCGACCCCGGCCCAGAGGTTCAGCACCGCCTTGCAGCGGCCATAGGGGGTGAAATCCTGCAGCGGGCTGCCGGGCGCATAGATGATGTAATCCACATCCTCGGGCGCGGCTTCGGTCACCAGATCAAGCGTAATCCCGGCTTCGGCAAATGCGGCGCGCAGATGCGGCGCATATTCGGGCCAGAGCGCGGCCCCGGCGGCAAAAAGAACGGTTCCCATCTTCCTCTTGGTCCAAATACCCAAATCCACCCGCGCCGTCAGCGCGGCCGGTGGACATGGGCGCTTTGCACCAGCCCGAACCCCACCAGAAGCACCAGCATGGCCGACCCGCCGTAAGACAGCAAGGGCAAGGGCACCCCCACCACCGGCGCCATGCCCATCACCATCGACAGGTTGACCGCGATGTAGAAGAACAGGTTGGCGGCAATCCCGAGGATCAGCAGCTGCGAATAGCGGTCACGGTTCTGCAGGGCAGAGACCACGCAGAAGGCGATGATAAGCCCGTACAGCGACAGCAGCGAAAACGCCCCGATGAAGCCGAATTCCTCGGCCAGGGTGGTAAAGATGAAATCGGTATGCTTTTCCGGCAGGAAGTTCAGGCGGCTTTGCGTGCCCTGCATGAAGCCCTTGCCGGCCCAGCCCCCCGACCCCAGCGCGATCTGTGCCTGAATGATGTTGTAGCCCGCGCCCAGAGGATCGGCTGTCGGATCCAGAAAGGTGTCGATCCGGCGATATTGGTAGTCATGCAGGAACTGCCACGGCGTGCCACGGAAATGGAAGACGCCAAACACTGCCCCCCCCGCGATCGAGGCGACAGCCGCGAAATACCACCAGCTGACGCCCGCGCAGAACATCACCGCCGCCCCGGCCAGCAGCAGCATGATCGACGTGCCGAGGTTGGGCTGCATCAGCACCAGAACCGTGGGGATCACCGTCAGCAGCACCGGGATCAGCACCCACAGCGGGCGCGAGGTCTTCTTGACATCCAGCCAGTCATAATAGGCGGCCAGCATCATCACCAATGCGAATTTCATCATCTCGGACGGCTGGATGACGATCGGGCCAAGCTCGATCCAGCGTTGCGCCCCCATGCCGACGCGGCCGAAGAATTCGACCAGCAGCAGCAGCGACACGGACACCAGATAGGCCAGCACCGACATGTTGCGCCAGAACCAGATCGGGGTGAAGGCCACCACCATCATCAGCGCCATGCCGACGCCGAAGCGTTTCATCTGCGGTTCGGCCCAGGTATCGATCTTGCCGCCCGCCACGGAATAGAGCATCAGAAAACCGACCGAGGCCACGGCGGAAATCAGCAGCACCAGCGGCCAGTTCAGATGCAGCACCTTGCGCAGCCCGGCGGGCGCGGTCTTGATGCGGTATTCCAGAAAGCTCATGCTGGCCTCATGCGCGGGATTTGCCGGGGGTGACGTCACCCAGATCACGCAGCTTCATTTCCTTGAACTGCGTTTCGATCCGGCCACGCTGCGCCGAAGGATAGGCCGACAGCGGCGGGATGCCGCCGCCCGTCAGGCAGTTCAGCAGGATGTCGCGGGCGATGGGCGCCGCGACGGTGGACCCGCCGCCGCCATGTTCCACCACCAGCGAGACCGCCACCTTGGGCCGGTCGAAGGGCGCATAGCAGACGAACAGCGCATGGTCGCGCCGTTCCCAGGGCAGCTGGTCATTCGACACCACGCCCGCCGCGCGTTCGGCGGCCGAAATGTTGCGCACCTGCGCGGTGCCGGTCTTGCCGGACATCAGCATGGTATCATCGGCGATGCGGGCGGATTTGGCCGTGCCGCGGGCGCCGTTCATCACCTCGAACATGCCGCGGCGGGCGGATTGCAGATGGGTGGGATCCACCGGCAGCAGCGGCGCCTCGGGCACCGGAACCAGTTCGTTGTCCACCATATGCACCAGACGCGGAGAAACGGCGCGCCCGCTGGCCAGCCGCGCCGTCATCACCGCCAGTTGCAGCGGCGAGGTCAGCACATAGCCCTGCCCGATCGAGGCGTTGATCGTGTCGCCGATCCGCCATTCCTGGCCATAGCGCTGCTGTTTCCAGGCCTTGTCGGGCATGACGCCTTCGGTGATGGCCGACATTGGCAGGTCATGCCTTTGGCCCAGACCGAAGACCCGGCCCATTTCGGCAATCTTGTCGATGCCGACGCGCTGCGCGATATCGTAGAAATACACGTCACAGCTTTCGGCCAGCGCCGAGTTCAGCGACACGGTGCCATGGCCGCCGCGCTTCCAGCAGTGGAAACGACGGGTGCCCACCTCGTAATGGCCGGGGCAATAGACCCCGGTCTGCGGCGTGATGACCCCGGCCTCCAGCGCGGCAAGGGCGGTGATCATCTTGAAGGTCGACCCCGGAGGATAAGCGCCCTGCACGGATTTATTGGCCAGCGGGCGGTGATCATTGCCGGTCAGCCCGGCATAATCCGTCTGGCTGATGCCCCGCACGAACAGGTTGGGATCAAAGGACGGGGACGAGGCGATGGCGAGGATATCGCCGGTTTCCACATCTATCGCCACTGCGGCAGCGCTTTCCTCGCCCAGACGCACCTGCGCGAAATTCTGCATCTGGGCGTCAATCGTCAGCCGGATGTCTGATCCGGGTACGCCCTCCTGCCGCTCCAGCTCGCGCATGACGCGGCCGACGTGGTTCACCTCGATCCGCTTCTGGCCTGCACGGCCGCGCAGGCTGTCTTCGGTCCAGCGTTCGACGCCGATCTTTCCGATCTGGAATTTCGGGATCTGCAGCACCGGATCGGGGTTTTCCAGCCCTTCCAGATCACGTTCCGACACCGGGCCGACATAGCCCACGATATGGGCAAAATCGGTATCCAGCGGATAGCTGCGGCTGAGACCGACCTCGGGGGTGACCCCCGGCAGGCTGGGCGCGTTGATGGCGATCTTGGAGAAATTGTCCCAGCTGAGCCGGTCTGCCACGGTGATCGGCACGAAGGGCGACCGCCGCTCCACCTCTTTCAGGGTGCGGTCGATCTCTTCGGGGGTAAGCGGCACGATGGCGGCCAGCCGGTTCAGCACCAGCTCTACATCACCCGCATCCTCGCGCGTGATGACGACGCGATAGTTCTGTTCATTGCCCGCGATCAACTTGCCGTTGCGATCCTGAATCAGGCCACGGGCGGGCGGGATCAGGCGGATGTTGATCCGGTTTTCTTCGGCCAGCAGACGGAATTCTTCGGCCTGATCGACCTGAAGATAGCGCATCCTGGCGCCCAGCACCGCCACGAACCCGGCCATGGCGCCACCCATCAGCAAGGCCCGGCGCCGGATCTTGCGGACGCTTTCTTCGGTATCGCGTTGTGTGCGTCTCATAGCCGCCGTCCCATCTCGTCGACCTCGCCCATCCCCGGCTTGTGAACGCCCAGCGTGACATGGCTGAGCCAGACCACCACCGGATAGAACAGGATCGAGGCCAGCACCTGTGCCAGAGCATAGCCAAAGGCCACCTGCGGCAGAAAGGTGACCGCAAGGATCAGCCGGTAGCCCAGAAACATGGCCAGCATCAGTGCCGCCATGAATAGCCATTCTACCACAAAACTCAATTCACGGGTCAGTGCGATGCGCGAGCGCAGAAATTCGGTGCCCACCAGCATGAGCGCGGCCCAAAGGCCCGGCGGACGCATCAGCAGCAGGTCTTCCAGCAGCACCATGGCCACGATCAGCAGGGCGGGCAGGTAATCGGGGCGGCGCAGCAGCCAGGCGAGGATGAGGCACATCAGCAGATCCGGCCCCGGCAGGGTGCCGGGTAATCCGCCCATGGGCATCAGCCGGATGAAGATGAGGGCCAGCGCCACCGCAACGAAGATCCCCCGGTGCAGCAGGATATCGCGGCGGAGCGGATCAACCATCCTGCCCGGCCTCTGCCGCTTCGGCGTTCACCTCGGCCTCGGGCACGGGGGCCGGGCCATAGGGCTCGGTCGGCACCGGGGCGGCCACCAGCCCGCCCGGATCGGTGAGCGGTTCCAGATCGTGGCTGCGCAGCACGCGCAGGAACTCCAGCCGTTCATAATCGGCAGACAGGCGCACCCGCAGCCGACGATCCGGCCCCTGGGCCACGGCCCCCACCAGCAGGCCCGCCGGAAAGACCCCGCCATCGCCCGAGGTCACCACCTGATCGCCGGGGCGGATCATGTCGGGCTTTTCGATGAATTCCAGCGGCGGGGCGGCGGTATTGTCGCCCGACAGCAGGGCGCGCTGCCCCGAGGGTTCGATCACCACGGGGATGCGGCTGTTGCTGTCGGTCAGCAGGATCACCCGCGCCGTGCGCCGCCCCACCCCGGAAATCCGGCCCACCAGCCCGATGCCATCCATCGCGGCCCATCCATCGCGGATGCCATCACGGGCGCCCACGTTCAGCAGCACCGATTGCCGGAACGGGCTGCCGCTGTCGGCCAGCACCACGCCGGTGATATGGGTCAGCTTCGGGTCCAGCCGCACCTGATTGAGATCCAGCAGCTTGGCGTTTTCCTGCTCCAGCCGCAGGGCGGCCTCTTTCCAGACGCGCATCTGCTGCAGTTCCTGCCGCAGATCCTGGTTCTGCTCGTAAAGCTTGGTGTAGGACTGGAAGCCCTTCACCATATCGCCTGCCTTGGTCACCGGCAGCAGCATCCAGTCGAAACTGGGCACCACGCGATCCACCAGCGCGGTGCGGAAGCGTTCCACCCGCGGGCTGTCGATCCGCCACAGCATGAACAGGGCGAGCAGAAGAATTGCCAGCAGCCCGATCAGGATACGCCGGATCGGGCGGGCAAATTCTTCCGGTGATGTCCGGTTGCGTGCCAAGCTCGGCCCTCACCCTGTGGCGTCAGATGCGATCAGCTGTCGTAGTCGATGACGTGGCGCAGCTGCTTTTCGTATTCCAGCGCCTTGCCGGTGCCCAGAGCCACGCAATTCAGCGATTCATTCGCCACGCTGATGGACAGGCCGGTCTGTTCACGCAGCGCCAGATCCAGATCGCCCAGCAGCGCCCCGCCGCCCGTCAGCATCACGCCCCGGTCAACGATATCGGCGGCCAGATCCGGCGGGGTGGTTTCCAGCGCCTGCATCACCGCATCGCAGATCTGCTGCACGGGTTCGGCCAGCGCCTCGGCCACCTGGGCCTGATTGATCTCGGTTTCCTTGGGGACACCGTTCAGCAGATCGCGGCCCCGGATGGTCAGGGTGGCGCCGCGGCCGTCATCGGGCATCCGGGCGGTGCCGATGGTGGTCTTGATCCGTTCGGCAGTGGATTCACCGATCAGCAGGTTCTGGTGACGGCGCAGGTAGCTGATGATCGCCTCATCCATCCGGTCACCGCCCACGCGGACGGAACGGGCATAGACGATATCGCCCAGCGACAGAACCGCCACTTCGGTGGTGCCCCCACCGATATCCACCACCATGCTGCCGGTGGGTTCGGTGATCGGCATCCCGGCGCCAATGGCCGCGGCGATCGGTTCGGCAATCAGGCCCGCGCGGCGGGCACCGGCCTGCAGCACCGAATTGCGGATCGCGCGCTTTTCAACGGGCGTCGCACCATGCGGCACGCAGACGATGATCTTGGGCTTGCTGAACGTCGTGCGCTTGTGAACCTTGCGGATGAAATGCTTGATCATCTCTTCCGCGCTGTCGAAATCCGCGATGACACCATCGCGCATCGGGCGGATGGCCTCGATGCTGCCCGGGGTGCGGCCCAGCATCAGCTTGGCATCCTCGCCCACGGCCAGAACCTGTTTCTTGCCGTCCTTCACATGGTAGGCCACCACGGAGGGCTCGTTCAGCACGATGCCCTTGCCACGGATGTAGACAAGGGTATTCGCGGTGCCGAGATCGATCGCCATATCCGACGAGAACAGGCCGGTGAGTGACATGCGGACAGTGTCCTTATGATTGCAGAAGCGGTTCGCCCCGCGACTCAGCGCAAGTGCAGCGGGCGCTTTCATATAAAGACAGTGTGACGGCGGCGAAACCCCGCTATCCACTGCGGCGGCACAATTCCGCGTGTCCCGCAAGGGCCTGTATAATTGCGATTTTTTCTGTGCGGATCTGGGCAGTTTGACCAAGAAAATTGCACAAATCGAACAATCTGGCCCTTCACCCTATCGACGGCGGCGGACAACCGGCAAACGCGACGGGGCATAGCTCGCCTCTGGGTGGTCAGGGTGGCCTGCGGTGCGCCGCCAGAAGGCCGGGCCGCCCCGGCGCAGGAAGGCCGGAAGGCACAGGATGATTCCCGCCAGGAAGCCGCCGGCATGTGCCCAATAGGCCACGCCGCCCATATCCGTGGGGTTAGTAAAGCCGCCCAGCAGCTGCATCGCAAACCAGAATCCCAGCACGATCCAGGCCGGAATGGGGAAGATGCGGAAGAAGAAAATGATGATGACCAGCACATCCACCCGCGCCCGGGGATACAGCAGCAGGTATCCCCCCATCACCGCCGCAATGGCGCCCGAGGCCCCGACCATGGGGATGACAGAGGCCGGATCGGCCCCCACCTGCATCAACGCCGCCCCCACCCCGCCTGCCAGATAGAACAGCAGGAAACGGGCATGGCCCATCAGATCTTCCAGATTGTCACCGAAGACCCAGAGGAACAGCATGTTCCCCAGAAGGTGCATCCAGCCGCCATGCAGGAACATCGAGGTGAAGACGGTGTGCCAGTCCCCCAGCTCGATCAGCCGCAGCGGGATCAGGCCCCAATCGAAAAAGAACTCGTCGAGTGCCGGGCCTTCCGGCAGGCCGAACCAGTAGGACAGAAAGACAAGGACATTGGCCGCAATCAGCGCCAGTGTCACAAAGGGTGTACGCCCCGAAGGGTTATGGTCGCGGATCGGAAACATGGTGCAGGCTTCCCGATCCGCAGCCTTTCGTCAAGCGATCAGCCCTCCGATACCTTGGCCAGCAGCTGCGCATTGCCGCCCGAGGCAGTGGTGTCGATGCAGACATGCCGTTCCAGTGCCACATGGGCGGCATCGGGCAGACCGCCGATCAGCGGCAGGATGGGGCCATGGCGGCCCGCCAGCGCCTGCGCATGGGCGCGACCGTCGCCCCCCCAGAGGATCGCCCCGGCAAAGCCTGACAGCCGTGCCAGCGCCGCAGGGTCCAGCCCCGGCGCCTCGACCGCAAGGCCACCCAGCGCCCGCACCGCCTCGGCCTGCGCCAGCGCAGCCTGTGCGCCGGGGCCAAGGCACAGCAGGGGCGCGCGCTGATAGGCCGACAGCCGGTTGCTTTCGCCCGTCGGCCCCGGCAGGTCATGGGTCAGCAGGGCCGCAGGATGGGGCGCCAGGGC
>Ga0154510_1182_pt2 | contig 15524 bp, 15 predicted proteins | sample RifGroE1_FD_115989 | JGI IMG/M metagenome (GOLD analysis project Ga0154510, IMG submission 115989) | Rhodobacteraceae bacterium GWE1_64_9
CGCAAGGGTTAGGTTACGCGGCTGCCAGCTGCACCAGCCGCAGGCAGACCCGCGTGGCCAGCCCCATATCCTGCACCGAAATCCATTCCAGCGGCCCGTGAATCTCCTGCATCCCGGTAAAGACATTGGGGCAGGGCACGCCCATTTCCGTCAGCCGCGATCCATCTGTGCCACCGCGGATCGGCACCGACACCGGCTCCAGCCCCTCGGCCCGGCAGGCGGCGCGGGCCAGCTCTACCGGCGTCATGTCCTGTTCCAGCCAGTAGCGCATGTTGCGGTATTGCGGCTTGATGCTACAGGTCACCACGGCGCGCGGTTCGGCGGCCTGCACGGCAGCGCAGGCCGCGCGCAGCAGATCACCCTTTGCCGCCAGCCCTTCCAGCTCGAAATCGCGCAGGATGAATCGCAGCTCTGCCTCGGCGGCGGTGCCGGTCAATTCATAGACATGCAGAAATCCGTCGCGGCCATCGACCACCTCGGGCGATTGTGTGGCCAGCGGCAGGCGGTTCAACACCTCGGCCGCCAGATGCAGCGCATTCACCAGCTTGCCCTTGGCATAGCCGGGATGGGCCGAAACCCCAGTGATCTTCACCACCGCGCCATCAGCCGAAAAGCTCTCGAACTCGATCTCGCCCACCTGGCCACCATCCAGCGTATAGGCGAAATCGGCGCCCAGATCGGCGGGCAGGCGCGGATCGACGCCGCGCCCCACCTCTTCATCCGGGGTAAAGGCAATGCGAATGGCCCCATGCGGGATCTGCGGGTTTTCCAGCAGGTGCCGCGCCAGCGTCATGATGATCGCCACCCCGGCCTTGTCATCGCCGCCCAGCAGCGTGGTGCCGCTCGCGGTGATGATGTCATGCCCCAGACGGCTGGCCAGATAGGGCGAATATTCGGGGGTCAGCGACAGTTCCGGCGCATCGGGAAAGCTGATCGCGCCGCCGTTATAGCCGCGATGCACGATGGGCTTCACCCCGGTGGCGTTGAAGGCAGGCGCGGTATCCACATGCGCCAGCAGCCCCAGCACCGGCGCCGTGATCCCCGGCGTTGCGGGGATGGTGGCCAGCACCACGCCATAATCCGTCAACTGCACATCCGCCGCCCCGATCTCTTGCAGCTCGGCCAGCAGCAGGCGCTGCAGATCCAGCTGGATCGCGGTGCTGGGTTGGCTGTCAGACCGTTCATCGCTTTGCGTATCCACCGCCGCATAGCGGATCAGGCGCTGTTCCAGTTCGCTGTCGAATGCGGTTCTCATCGCGGTCTCCTTCGCTGCCTGCGCATGGTGGCGGCTTCGCGCGGCAGGGTCCAGTGGCCGGAATGGAAAAACGCGCCACCCTTGCGGGTGACGCGCCTTGCGTGCTGGCTGACCGGAGGGGGTCAGTTCGCCATGGCAAGCTGTTTCGGCAGTTTGAAGGTCCAGACGGTGCCGCCCTGGTTCAGGTAGTTCACCTTCTTGGCCACTTCACCACCCCAGAGTGGCACGGCGCCACCCCAGCCCGACACGATCGAGACATATTGTTCGCCCTCGGCTTCCCAGGTGACCGGCTGGCCAACGATGCCCGACCCGGTCTGGAACGACCACAGTTTCTCGCCCGTGGTGTCATCCAGCGCGATGAACTCGCCCTCGGGCGTGCCAAAGAACACCAGGCCACCGGCCGTGGTCATCACGCCACCCCACAGCGGGGCCTCGTTCTTGTATTCCCACTTCCATTCGCCGGTCATCGGGTCGATGGCCTTCAGCGAACCGATATGGTCTTCGTAGTTCGGCTTGATGGTGAAGCCCGACCCCAGATAGGCGGCACCCTTCTTGTAGGTGACCGGCTCGTTCCAGATATCCATGCCCCATTCGTTCGACGGCACATAGAACATCCCGGTATTCTGGCTGAAGGCCATCGGCATCCAGTTCTTGCCGCCCAGGAAGGACGGGGAAGAGAACACCATCTCGCCCTTGGCCCCATCGGCCGATTTCGACGGATCGCCGGGGCGACCTTCCTCGATAAAGATCGGGCGGCCGGTTTCGTCGATGCCAGAGGCCCAGGTGATGTCCTTCACGAAGGGCCAGGCGTTCAGGAACTTGCCGTCTTCGCGGTTCAGCACATAGAAGAACCCGTTGCGGTCGGCGGTGGCGAATTTCTTGTTGCCGTCCTTGTCGACGAAGGCCACAACCTCGTTCACGCCGTCAAAATCCCAGCCTTCGCGCGGCGTGGTCTGGAAGTGCCACTTGATCTCGCCGGTGGCCGGGTCGATCCCCAGACGGCTGGCAGCATAGAGGTTGTCGCCCGCATTGCCTTCCACCGGGGTGCCCGCATTGCGCAGATGGCTGTTCCAGGGCGCCGGGTTGCCGGCACCGAAAACCAGCGTATTGGTGTCGATGTCATAGCTGCCGCCCAGCCAGGTCGCGCCGCCACCCGATTTCCACATGTCGCCCGGCCAGGTCGCGTTCAGCGTCCCGGTCATGGTGCTTTCCTTGCCGTTCAGCGTGCCCATATGGCCTTCGATCACCGGGCGGGTCCAGACGGTTTCGCCGGTCAGCGCATCGCGCGCCTGCACTTCACCCACAACGCCGAATTCGCCACCCGAATTGCCGGTGATGACCAGACCGTTCACGATCAGCGGCGCGGCGGTATAGCTGTAGCCTTCCTTGTAATCGGCGATCTTCTTGTTCCAGACCACATCGCCGGTCTTCAGGTTCAGCGCGACGATGCGGGCATCCAGCGTGCCGAAATAGATGTTGTCGCCATAGATCGCGCCGCCCCGGTTGATCACATCGCAGCAGGGCAGGATGCCTTCGGGCAGGCGGGCGTCATATTGCCAGACTTCCTTGCCGGTCTTCAGATCAACGGCATAGATCCGCGAATAGGACGCGGTGACATACATCATCCCGTCATGGATCAGCGGCTGGGTTTCCTGGCCGCGCTGCTTTTCGCCCCCGAACGAAAACGCCCAGGCCGGCAGCAGGTTCTTCACATTGTCCTTGTTCAGGGTGGTCAGCGGGCTGTACCGCTGCAGATCGCGCCCCATGCCATTGGTCAGAACGTCGCCCGTCGTTGCGGCATCCTTTGCCAGATCTTCTTCCGTAACGCCGGAAACCGCCGGCGATGCGGCAATAAGGGCCGCTGCCACGGCCATGATAAAGCGGTTCATCTGTTACCTCCCTTGGATGATCCGTCGGAGACCTCAGGCGACGCGCTCCCTCCTGCGGTTACCTTGGCCCAGTGGCCATATCATCGGGCCGGTCACGGGGCCGTGAAATTGCACAATGGTCGTAAAACGGCGGTTCAATGGTCGTAGAGCCGGGTCGTAGAACGGGGTGCAGGGCCTGTTCCGGGGCGAATCTGCAGGGTTCGCGCGGCGCACCCTCCTGCGCCGCGCGACCTGAGCCGCGGCTCAGTTGGCGGCCGGAACCACCCGCAGATAGGCCAGAATGAATTCCTCCACCACCGGATCTGTGATGCCGACATGGCGCATCTTGGTACCGGGCACAAAGCCGGTGTTATCCGCCATCCAGGCCTTCAACGCCGGTTCCGTCCAGACGAAACCCGCCGATTTCAAGGCTTTGGAATAGGGATAGCCTTCCACCGATCCGGCAGCGCGGCCGATCACGCCTTCCAGCTTGGGGCCATAGCTTTCATGGCTGGCATCGGTGGCATGGCAGCGGCGGCAGCTGGCGTCGAACAGCGCGGCGCCGGCCTCTACCTTGATCCGCTCGAAGGTCTGGCTGTCTTCGGCCAGGGCGGCGGTGGGCAGCAGGGCCATGGCGGCAAGGCTTGTGCCAAGCACTGCGGCAAACAGGGGGGTGAGGGTCATTCCCGTCTCCATTTCGGTTGGTTGCGCGTTCGCGGGCACCCTCGCCGTCGGGGCGGCGCGCGGCGTTGATGCAGGTCAACCGGGCCATGCTGCTTTGGTCGTAGGCGGCACGGAGGGTTGCGCGCCTTTGGTCGAATATCCCTGTTCCGCCACCGGGTTAGAATATATCCATCTCGGGGGAGGGATATCATGTCGATCACACGTCACCTTTTCGGCGCCGCTTTGGCCGCGCTCTGTTCAACCGCCGCCCTGGCCGAGGATGCCGTTCTGCGCATCGCCACCCAGGTCAGCGGCACCGTCAACTGGGAGTTGACGACCATCGCCAGCCAGGGGCTGGATCGTGCCAACGGCTTTACCATGCAGGTGCAGGATGTGGCCGCCGGGCCTGCGGCCCAGCTGGCCTTCCAGGCGGGCGAGGCGGATGTGATCGTATCCGACTGGCTCTGGGTCGCACGGGCGCGGGCCGAGGGGCAGGATTATGTCTTCATCCCCTACAGCCGCGCGGTAGGCGCGCTGCATGTGCCCGAAGGCAGCACGGCCCAGACGCTGGCCGATCTCAAAGGCGGGCAGATCGGCATTGCGGGCGGCCCGGTCGATAAAAGCTGGCTGATCCTGCGCGCCTATGCCCAGCAGGAATACGGCATGGATCTGGCTGCCGAAACCGAACAGGTCTTTGGCGCGCCGCCGCTGATTTTTGAAACGGCGCTCGGGGGCGAATTGCAGGGCGCGGTGAACTTCTGGCACTTCGGCGCCAAGATGGAAGCCGCCGGGATGCGCCCGCTGGTCACCGTGGCGCAGGCCGGGCAGGCGCTGGGTCTGGATGCCGATACGCCGCTGCTGGGTTATGTGGTGACGGGGGATCTGCTGCGCGAAAAGCCGCAGCTGGTGGCAGGCCTTGCCGCCGCCAGCCGTGGCGCGAAAGAGATCCTCGCCACCGATGATGCCGCATGGGAGGCCCTGCGCCCCATCATGAACGCCAAGACCGATGCCCAGTTTGCCGCGCTCAAGGCAGGCTTCCGCGCCGGTATCCCGGCCCCCGGCCCGGTGGACGAGGCTTCGGCGGCAAAGATGCTTGCCATCATGGCGCAGCTCGGCGGCGAAGAGCTGGTCGGCAAGATGACAGATCTGCCTGCGGGCGTGTTTGTCACCCCCGGCAGCTGATGGCCGCGCTGGCGCTTCATCTGGAGGGCGCCGATCATGGCGGCGGGCCACTGATCGGCCCGCTGTCGCTGTCTGTCCAGCCCGGTGAAACCGTGGCGCTTGTCGGCCCGTCAGGCATTGGCAAGACCACGCTGTTGCGCATCATCGGCGGGCTGCACAAACGCTGGCGCGGGCGGCTGGATCTGCCGGGGCGGCTGGCCATGGTGTTTCAGGAACCCGTTCTGCTGCCCTGGCGCAGTGCCCTGCAGAACATCACCCTGACCACCGGCTGCACCCCCGCTGCCGCGCAGGTCGCGCTGGCTTCGGTCGAACTGGCGGAACGGGGCGCGCATTTCCCCGGCCAGCTGTCGCTGGGCCAACAGCGCCGCCTGTCGCTGGCGCGGGCCTTTGCCATGCAGCCCGATGTGCTGCTGATGGACGAACCCTTCGTATCCCTTGATCCCGCCCTGGCGGATGAGATGATGGGCCTGTTCGAACGGCTGCGCGCCGGGCGCCCGCTCGCCACCGTGATCGTGACCCATGCCCCGGCCGAGGCGGAGCGTCTGGCGACCCGCATCCTGCGGCTGGACGGACGGCCCGCCGCGCTGACCGCCGCCTGATGCCCGATTTGCCGCATCTCGCCACCTGTGCCAGACTGCCCGCATGACCGATGATCTGCAAACCCTGGCCGTCGTGCCCCGCCTGTTCCCGGACATCCGGCGCGGCGCCAAGACCTCGACCATCCGCTGGGCGGAACTGCGCATCACCCCCGGCCCGCTGCGCCTGATCTGCGGTGGCGAATCCCTTGTCGTCACCGTCACGCGCTGCACCGATCTGCCACTGTCGCAGGCGGCGGCCTTTGTCGGCCGCGCGGCAGATTGGCCGGATGAGGTGATGCTGCAGGGGATGCGCGAACATTACCCGCAGATCACCCTGCAGGATGTGGTTCAGATCGTGGAATTCGATCCACCAGCCGCCTGAACGCTGTCAGAACATCGGCGCATATTTCCAGCGGTCGGCATCGGGCGTGACCTCTTCCAGATCATAGCCCGACCGGCGCAGCCTTTGCGCATCGACAAATCCCAGATCGGCGGCCCGATCCACCAGCGCCCGGCCCGCCGCCTCATCCTGCACCGTGCCGCGCCCGCGCATCATGTCCAGCCCGTAGTTGAACATGCCCACCGGATCGCCCGCCTCGGCGGCCATGCGGTCGTAATCCGCCGCGCGGTCCGGGTCCATGTCGCCGCCAAATCCGTTGTCATGCAGATAGGATAGCCAGGTCATCGCCCCGGTATACCCATCATCGACACAGCGCTCGAACAGCTGTCGCGCCATGTCATGGCTGCCTGATTTCGTCATCAGATAGCCCGAGGCGCAGGTCGTCATCGAGGTATTGCCCTTCAGCGCCTCGTCCAGATTGCGGCTCAGGCTCATTTCATCGGGGTTCAGCGTGCCATCTTCGGCTTCGGCCTGTGCGGCCAGCGGCAGCAGGGCAACCAGAAGGGGCAGCAGGGCAAGTTTCGGCATGATATCCTCCGCGCGCATCACCCAAGGCTAACCCCGGCAGCATCGCCCGCAATGATACAATGGTCGCCCCCGGCAAAGACCCGCCGAGGCCGCCCCGCCCCCCGCTTTGCCCCCCGCCGCAGATCCTTGCGCGAAAGGGTTGCAGACTCGGCCCGTTTGCCCTATATCCCCGTTCAACAGCGGCGCTGTCGGGTCCAAACCGCCAGCCCACCGAACGATTGCGAACGGGCCGCCAGCGCCCGTTTTTTTGTTTTCGCCCCACGGATACCGGATCACCGATGACCGACCTTATCGCCAAGACCGCCATCGACCGCCGCATTGCGGATATCGTCGGCCCCGCCATCGAGGGGCTGGGGTTCGAACTGGTGCGCATCCGCCTGATGGGCGGGCGCACCCGTATCCTGCAGATCATGGTGGATCGCCCCGATGGCGGCATCGAGGTGGACGAATGTGCCGCCGTCTCCACCGCCGTCTCTGCCGTGCTGGATGTCGAAGACCCGATCGAGGAAAACTATGTCCTCGAAGTCTCTTCCCCCGGCATCGACCGCCCGCTGACCCGGCTGAAGGATTTCGGCATGTGGGAAGGCTACGAGGCCCGCCTTGAAACCAGCGAGCTGATCGACGGCCGCCGCCGCTTCAAGGGCGTGCTGGAGGGCTTTGAAGGTGACGAGGTTCTGATCGAGATCGAAGAGGGCGGCCAGCCGCTGACCATCGGCCTGAAGTTCGACTGGCTGTCGGATGCCAAGCTGCTGCTCACCGACGAGCTGATCGCCGAAGTGCTGCGCCAGCGCAAAGAGGCGGGCGTGATCGACGAATCGAAGTTCGACGAGATCGAAGAGACCGAAGAAGGGGATGACGAGGACGAAACCTCCGAAGCCCCCGCGACGAAACACTGAAGGCCAAGAGGACATCATGGCGATTACGTCTGCGAATCAGCTGGAACTTCTGCAAACCGCCGAGGCGGTGGCGCGCGAGAAGATGATCGACCCCGATCTGGTGATTCAGGCGATGGAGGAAAGCCTCGCCCGTGCCGCCAAATCGCGTTACGGCTCGGATCTCGACATCCGCGTGAAGATCGACCGCAAGACCGGCCGCGCCACCTTTGCCCGCGTCCGCACCGTCGTGGCCGAGGAAGAATTCGAGAATCACCACGCCCAGCTGACGGTGAAACAGGCGAAATCCTACCTTGCCGATCCGCAGATCGGGGATGAGGTGCTGGATGACGTGCCGCCGGTGGATCTGGGCCGCATCGCCGCGCAAAGCGCCAAGCAGGTGATCCTGCAGAAGGTGCGCGAGGCCGAGCGTGACCGCCAGTTCGACGAATTCAAGGATCGCAAGGGCACCATCATCAATGGTGTGGTCAAGCGCGAGGAATATGGCAATCTGATCGTCGATATCGGCCGGGGCGAAGGCATCCTGCGCCGGAACGAAAAGATCGGCCGCGAATCCTATCGCCCGAACGACCGTATCCGCTGCTTCATCAAGGACGTGCGCCGCGAAACCCGTGGGCCTCAGGTCTTCCTGTCGCGCACCGATCCGCAGTTCATGGCCGAACTGTTCAAGATGGAAGTGCCCGAAATCTATGACGGCATCATCGAGATCAAGGCCGTGGCCCGTGATCCCGGTTCGCGTGCCAAGATCGCCGTGGTCAGCCACGAAAGCTCGATTGATCCGGTCGGCGCCTGCGTCGGTATGCGCGGTTCGCGCGTGCAGGCCGTGGTGAACGAACTGCAGGGCGAAAAGATCGACATCATTCCGTGGAACTCGGACATCGCCACCTTCCTCGTGAACGCGCTGCAGCCGGCCGAAGTGTCGAAAGTGGTGTTCGACGAAGAGGCAGGCAAGATCGAGGTCGTGGTGCCGGACGAACAGCTGTCGCTGGCCATCGGCCGCCGCGGCCAGAACGTGCGCCTTGCCAGCCAGCTGACCGCGCTGGATATCGACATCATGACCGAGGCCGAAGAAAGCGCGCGTCGTCAGGCAGAATTTGCCGTCCGCACGAAACTCTTCATGGATACCCTTGATATCGACGAGATGATGGCCCAGCTTCTGGTGGCCGAAGGGTTCACCAACCTGGAAGAAGTGGCCTATGTCGACCGGGACGAGCTTCTGTCCATCGACGGCTTCGACGAGGGCACCGCAGAAGAACTGCAGGCCCGCGCCCGCGATTACATCGAAGAACAGAATCGCAAGGCGATCGAAACCGCGAAGGCCATGGGTGTCGAAGACAGCCTGATGAACTTCGAAGGCCTGACCCCCCAGATGCTGGAGGCTTTGGCCAAGGACGGCATCAAGACGCTGGAAGATTTCGCCACCTGCGCCGACTGGGAACTGGCTGGCGGCTGGACGACCGAAAACGGCCAGCGCAAGAAAGACGACGGCGTGCTCGAGAAGTTCGAGATGTCGCTGGACGAGGCACAGACCCTCATCATGACCGCCCGTGTCATGCTGGGTTGGGTCGATCCGTCGGAGCTGGCTCCGGCAGAAGACCTGCCTGAAGAAACCGAAGAAGAAGAGGACGAGGCCTGATCGGCCTCGGAGCGTGACGCGTGACGCGCGGCGGACGAAACGACGCTAAGGACGAACCGGAACGCAAGTGCATCGTTTCGGGCGAAAGCCAGCCGAAAGGCGGGCTGATCCGCTTTGTCCTTGGGCCGGATGACATGGTTGTTCCCGATCTGCTGGGCCGCTTGCCCGGCCGGGGCATCTATGTCGCGGCGGATCGGGCCGCGCTGACCAAGGCGGCGGCAAAGGGCCTGTTTGCCCGCGCCGCCCGCGCGCCCGCCAAGGCGCCCGCAGATCTGGCCGCCATGGTCGAAGCTCTGCTGGTGCGGCGCGTGCTGGATCTGCTGAGTCTGGCCCGCAAGGCCGGCGATGCGGTGACGGGCTATGAAAAGGTGAAAGACTGGCTGGTGAAGGGCACGGCAACCGTGCTGATCCAGGCCAGCGACGGGTCGGAGCGGGGCAAGTCCAAGCTGCGTCCGCCGGAAAAAACGGGGCTGTTCATCGGCTGCCTTACAGCCCAGGAAATGGGTTTGGCTTTCGGTCGTGAACATGCCATACACGGCGCGCTTGCGGCTGGTGGACTCAGCGACCGTGTTGTAGAGGAAGCGGCAAGGCTGGCAGGGCTCCGGGGTGGAGCAGGCCAGCAGGACGGCGGCGAGACCGCCGGAGAGGATACGAAGACGGCATGAGCGATACAGACGGCAAAAAACCCCTTGGTCTTGGCGGCGGGTCCGGGCAGCGCCCCGGTCAGGTGAAGCAGAGCTTCTCCCATGGCCGCACCAAGAGCGTCGTGGTGGAGACCAAACGCAAGCGCGTCGTGGTGCCCAAACCGGGTGCCCCGGGGGGTGCTGCGGGTGGCTCCTCCTCGCCGCATCTGGGCGATCCGTCCAAGCGCCCGGCAGGGATTTCCGACGCCGAGATGGAGCGCCGTCTGGCTGCTTTGCGTGCCGCCAAGGCCCGCGAAGCCGATGACAACGCCCGCCGCGCGGAAGAAGAACGCCAGCGCGAAGAAGACCGCCAGCGGCGCCGCGATGACATCGAGGCGAAAGAGCGCGAGGCCCGCGAGGCCGAAGCCGCCCGCAAGGCCAAGATCGAAGAAGAAGAACGTCAGGCAAAGGCCGAAGCCGATGCCAAGGCTGCTGCTGCAGTGGCCCGCAAGGCTGACGTGCTGAACACCCGGTCGCGGTCCACGCAACCGAAAGAAAAAGAACAACCCGCGTCCAAGGCCAAAGAGGCTGCGGCCCCGGCGGCCCCGGCTGCGGCTCCTGCACCCGGTGGCGAAGACACGCGTGGCGGTGGCGGCGGTGGTGGTCCGAAGCCTGTGCTCGGCCAGCGCAAATCCGACCGCGAGCGCGAAGAACGCGAACGCAATGCCAAGAACAAGGGCGAAGACGGCCGCCGTGCCGGCAAGCTGACCCTGAATGCCGCCATGGATGGCGAGGGCGGGCGCACCCGTTCGCTGGCCGCCATGAAGCGCAAGCAGGAAAAGGCGCGCCAGAAGGCCATGGGCTTCAACAAGCCCGAAAAGCAGGCCCGCGACGTGCAGCTGCCCGAAACCATCGTGGTGTCGGAACTGGCGAACCGTATGGCCGAACGGGCTGCGGATGTGGTCAAGTCGCTCATGAAAATGGGCATGATGGTCACCATGAACCAGGCCATTGACGCCGATACCGCCGAACTGGTGATCGAAGAATTCGGTCACAAGGCAGTGCGCGTGTCGGATGCCGATGTGGAACAGGTGATCGACACGGTTCAGGACAAATCCGAAGACCTGCAGCCGCGTCCGCCGATCGTGACCATCATGGGCCACGTCGACCACGGCAAGACCTCGCTGCTGGATGCGATCCGCAAGGCCAATGTGGTGTCCGGCGAAGCCGGGGGCATCACCCAGCATATCGGCGCCTATCAGGTGAAAACCCCGAATGGCGCGCTGGTCAGCTTCCTCGATACGCCCGGCCACGCCGCCTTCACCTCCATGCGGGCCCGTGGCGCGCAGGTGACGGATATCGTGGTTCTGGTGGTGGCAGCCGATGACGCCGTGATGCCGCAGACGATCGAGGCGATTGCCCATGCCAAGGCCGCCAAGGTGCCGATGATCATCGCCATCAACAAATGCGACAAGCCGGGCGCCAACCCGCAGAAGGTCCGCACGGATCTGCTGCAGCACGAGGTTGTTGTCGAGGAAATGTCGGGCGATGTGCAGGATGTCGAGGTTTCGGCCAAGACCGGCAAGGGCCTGGACAATCTGCTGGAAGCCATCGCGCTTCAGGCCGAAATCCTGGAACTGCGCGCCAACCCGAACCGCGCTGCGGCCGGGGCTGTGATCGAAGCCAAGCTGGATGTGGGCCGTGGCCCGGTGGCAACGGTTCTGGTGCAGAACGGCACGCTGAAAAAAGGCGACATCTTTGTTGTGGGCGAGCAGTGGGGCAAGGTCCGCGCGCTCATCAACGACAAGGGCGATGTGGTGACCGAAGCCGGGCCTTCCGTTCCGGTCGAGGTGCTGGGTCTGAACGGTACGCCGCAGGCGGGTGACGTGCTGAACGTGGTGGAAACCGAAGCGCAGGCGCGCGAGATTGCCACCTATCGTGAAAGCGCTGCCCGCGACAAACGCGCCGCTGCCGGTGCCGCGACCACGATGGAACAGCTGATGGCCAAGGCCAAGGCTGACAAATCTGTGGCCGAACTGCCGGTTCTGGTGAAAACCGATGTGCAGGGCTCTGCCGAGGCGATCGTGCAGGCTCTGGAAAAGATCGGCAACGACGAGGTGCGCGTGCGCATCCTGCACTCCGGCGTCGGTGCCATCACCGATACGGATGTCGGTCTGGCCGAGGCGTCCAATGCCCCGATCATCGGCTTCAACGTGCGGGCCAATGCTTCGGCCCGCAACAGCGCCCATCAGAAGGGTGTCGAGATCCGTTATTACTCGATCATCTATGATCTGGTGGATGACATCAAGGCAGCGGCCTCCGGCCTGCTCAAGGCCGAAGTGCGCGAGCATTTCATCGGCTATGCGCAGATCAAAGAGGTGTTCCGCATCACCGGCGTCGGCAATGTGGCGGGCTGTATCGTTACCGAAGGCGTGGCACGCCGTTCGGCAGGCGTGCGTCTGCTGCGCGACAACGTGGTGATCCACGAGGGCACGCTGAAGACCCTGAAGCGCTTCAAGGACGAGGTGAAAGAAGTCATCTCCGGCCAGGAATGCGGCATGGCTTTCGAACGCTACGAAGATGTGCGCGCAGGCGACATCATCGAAATCTTCGAACGCGAAGAAGTGGAACGCAAGCTGGCCTGACCAGCTTGCATCACCGCGGCGGGCCTCGCCGCGGTGCCGACCACCAGGATATGAAAAAAGCCGGGCAACTTACCCGGCTTTTTTCATTCACAACCACATGCTGCGCCCATCAGGCACTGCGCGCGGCCGCGACAGGATAGCCAACGAAGGTCTTTTCATCCACCCGGACCATCAGTTTGCCATCCGCAGTTTTGCCAACCACGATACCCTGCACCGAAACGCAGGTTCCCAGAGAGATAGTGCGCAGCATTTGATTCCCCCATGAAAATGCCACCAATCCCGTACAGGATACTGGGGAACGCCCTGATTTTGAAATAACAAAAAAGTCGCAATGTTGACTTATTCATGTGGCGTTTCGCCTATTTCATAGCCAATCGCGCAGAATGGGGATCAGCGGTATATCCGCTGGTGGCATTGGATAGTCCTTGAGGCTATGCGCGCGCACCCAGGTGATTCGCTGCCCTTCGCGGCCGACCGGCGTGCCCTGCCAGCGGCGGCAGGCAAACAGCGGCATCAGCAGGTGAAAATCGGGGTAGCTGTGGCTGGCAAAGGTCAGCGGCGCCAGACAGCTTTGCCAGGTGTCGATGCCCAGCTCTTCCTTCAGCTCGCGGATCAGCGCAGCTTCGGGTGTCTCGCCCGGCTCCACCTTGCCGCCCGGAAACTCCCACAGACCGGCCAGCGATTTGCCCTCTGGCCGCTGTGCCAGCAGCACGCGGCCATCGGCGTCGATCAGGGCGACGGCGGCAACGAGAACGATTTTCATGAACGCTCCGCTTGTGGCAGGCGCCGGGGGCTTTGCGCCCCCGGACCCCCGCAGGATATTTGGACCAAGATAAAAGCAGCCCCGGTCAGGAGCGGTAATCGGCGTTGATCTCGATATAGCGTTTGGTCAGATCGCAGGTCCAGATCGACCGGGTGGCCCAGCCAAGGCCCAGATCCACGGTAATCACCAGCTCGCTGCGGCGGAAATAGGCGGCGCCATCCGCCTCTTGATAGGCCGGGTGACGCCAGCCGTTCTCGGCCACCAGAATATCGCCAAAGTTGATGCGCAGGCGATCACGGTCGGCCTGGGCGCCGGATTTGCCGATGGCAGCCACGATGCGGCCCCAGTTCGGATCCTCGCCCGCCAGCGCGGTTTTCACCAGCGGGCTGTCCGCGATGGATTTGCCGATGCGCAGCGCATCTTCGGGTGAGGCGGCGCCGGTGACGCGAATTTCCACGAATTTCGTGGCGCCCTCGCCATCCTTCACCACCTGCTGCGCCAGATCCAGCATCACGCCGCGCAGCGCGTTTTCAAAGGCGATGCCGGTCGCGGTGCCGAACTGCACCTCGGCCGCCGGGCTGGTGCCGGTGGCGGCCAGCAGCAGCGTGTCCGAGGTGGAGGTATCGCTATCCACCGTGATGGAATTGAAGGTGCCATCCACATTGTTCGACAGGAAGTTCTGCAGCAGCGGCTGGCTGATCTTCGCATCGGTGAAGATATAGACCAGCATCGTCGCCATATCCGGCGCGATCATGCCCGAGCCCTTGGCGATGCCCGCGATATGGATCGGCCCGCCCTCGCCCTCGATGGTGGCGCAGGCGCCCTTGGGGAAGGTGTCGGTGGTCATGATGGCTTCGGCCGCCATCTGGATGGCGTCTTCGGTCAGCGCCGCCACCAGATCGGGCACGATGGCGGTGATCTTTTCATAGGGCAGCGGCTCGCCGATCACGCCGGTCGACGAAGAAAACACCCGGCTGGCAGGCAGGTTCAGCGCCGTGGCCACCCCGCCTGTCACCTCGGCCACGGCATGATCGCCGATGGCGCCGGTAAAGGCGTTGGAATTGCCGGAGTTGACGATGATCGCCGCGCCCGCGCCTTCGGGCACGAAGCTGGACAGCTTCACCTGGCAATCGCGCACGCAGCCCGACCGGGTAGAGGATTTGGTGAAGGCCCCGGCCATCACCGACCCCGGCGCCAGATGTACCAGCATCACATCCTTGCGGTTCTGATACTTGATGCCGGCACCCAGGGCGGCAAAACGTGCGCCCCGGATCACCGGCAGGGTGGGGAAGGACGCGGGGGCCAGCGGCGACACCGGCTTCGCGGCCTTGGCGACGGCGGCAACCGCCTCTTCGGCCTTTTCGACAACCACGCTGCGGATGCCCTCAAGCTCGGACGACAGACGGTCGACCTTTTTCCTGAGTTTCTTCTTCAGCGCCTTTGCTTCGGCTTTCCAGTCGGTCTTGGCCATCGCGTCCCCCGTGGGATTATTTGTCGAGCAAGCTCTGGTCTTTCAGAAGCGCCGGGTCAATCCCTTCGCCCGGTTTCTCGACCTTCGCGGCCGTGGTCAGCGTTTCCAGATGCGCTTGCACCACTTTCTGCTCGATTTCTGCCGCAAGTTCTTCGCGCACCTCATCCAGCGCCGGGGCCTGGGCTGCGCGGGTTTCGGCCAGCTTGATCAGGTGCCAGCCGAAATCGGTCTGCACCGGGCCTTTCAGCTCGCCGGGCTTCATCGCCACCACGGCCTCTTCGAAGGGCTTCACCATCATCCCGGTGCCGAACCAGCCCAGATCCCCGCCCGAGGCCTTGGTGCCATCGGTGCCGTATTTGGCGGCGGCATCCGCGAATTCCACGCCGCCTTCGATCTCGGCCTTGATCTCGTTGGCCTTTTCCTCGCTCTCCACCAGGATATGCGCGGCGCGGTATTCGGTGCCGGGCTGGGCATCCTTGAACCGCGCATCATAGGCGGCCTGCAGCGCCTCTTCGGTAACGGCCTTCTGCACCACATCCTGCAGGCCGATGGCGGCCAGCGCGCTGCGGCGGTCATTCTCGATCTGGATGCGCTGCTGCAGGGTCAGCCCGGGTTCCACCGATTGTTCCAGCACGGTCTGCTGCACCAGCTGATCCAGGATGCCATTGAACAGCACATCATCGGGCAGCGCCTGATATTGCGCGGGCAAGGAGCCACGCATCACGATCATCTCGCCCAGCGTGATGGCCTTGCCGTTCACGGTGGCGACGACGGTTGCCGCTGTGGGGGTTTCGGCCAGTGCGGGCAGGCCGCAGATGGCCGAAAGCGCAAGCGCGCCCAGAATCCCCGAAATCCTCGTCATTTTCGCCATATCACCGTCTCCTGATCGGGGCATCCCTATGCGCCGCGTTGACTTGGGCGCGGCCGCCCCTTACATCGCGGTGGTCGCGTGAGACGGGGCAGCTTCGCGCCTTTCCGGGTTCTTCTATGAAAGCTGGGTGAGGCGGGCAATACCCCTC
>Ga0154510_1189_pt4 | contig 15462 bp, 17 predicted proteins | sample RifGroE1_FD_115989 | JGI IMG/M metagenome (GOLD analysis project Ga0154510, IMG submission 115989) | Rhodobacteraceae bacterium GWE1_64_9
TCTGCTGTTCGGCCAGACGGGTGGCCAGCGTGCCGATCTGCGCCTGCAGATCCGCAATCACCTGTGGATCGGCGGCGGTTTGCGGACGCGATTCCAGCGCGGCGAGGCGTTGTTCCAGGGCAGCGCTATCCTGCTGCGGCAGGCTGGCGAGCTGGCTTTCAAGGGCTGTCAGGCGGGCCGGGTCGATCTGGGCGGCGGCCAGTGCGGTGGCCTGTTCGCGCAAAGAGGCGACTTCGGTTTGCAGCGCAGTGGTCTGGGGCAGGACCAGCGGCCAGCCCTCGCGCGCACCATAGGTGGCCAGGCCAAAGCCTGCAGCGGCGGCAGCAACGCCGCCCAGCAGCAGGCCGAAGAACCGCGCAGCACCGCCCGAACGGGGCGCAGGGGCCGCCGGTGGGGGCAGAGGCGCCGGTTCTGGCGCCGGTTTCGGTGGGTGCACAGGTTTTGGCCGGGGGATCGGCTTCGGTTCTGCCGGGGGGATTACAGCGGTTTCCGGTGCAGGGGGCAAAGGCGTGCCTTCAGAAGGTTTGGGCGAAAGATTGGGATCTGGCGCGTCCTTCTGGGTGGGGTCTTCGGTCATGCGCCGTCTCCTTCCGCGTTTTGCCTGTCTGGCAAGGTAGTTTCTTCGTATCTATCGCTCAAGTCAGCCATCTGTCGCATTTTTCTGTGCCAGAAACCCGGCCATCGCATCCATCAGGGCATCGGCATCGGGCCGGGCTGCGATTTCGATGGCCACAGGGGCACAACGCAGCAGCGGCGTTGCGGTTGCCTGCGACATTGCGGCGATCTGCAAAGGGGCATGGGGCTGTGGCAACGCCTCGGCCAGCAGGCTGGCCGTGCGGGGGGAAAAGACCGGGCAGAGCACGGGGCCGGGGCCGGAGAGTGCGGCGAAGGCCTCTGGTGTGAGCGGATGCGGGCGTTGATCGTACACCACCGCCTCCTGCGTCTCGAGACCTGCCGCCGTCAGCCGTGCCGCGATTTCGCCCCGGCTGTCACGGCCGCGCAGGTGCAGCAGCGGCGGGGCGGGATGGTGGGCCTGAATGAGGCGGATCAGGTCTTCGGCATCGCCATGGGCCGAAATCGCCTGCAAGCCGGCGTTCTGCGCCGCCTCGGCCGTTCTGTCACCGACGCAGAACGCGCGGCGGGGCAGGGGGGCGGAGATCCCGGCCAGGGCCTGCACAGCGGTTTGTGCCGTGAGGATCAGCGCCGAAAACTTGCGATCGGGGAGGGGGGGCACCAGAAGCGCTGGCATCAGCAAGGGAGAGATCAGCACCGCCAGCGGGCCGAACCGCGCCTGAAGCGCTGCTGCAAAGCGGGCGGATTGCGCCGCGGGCCGGGTGAGGATCACCAAGGGGCGGGATTGCTTGGCCATGGTTCAGGTGTTACCTGCGGTGGGGTAATCTTTCAACCGGAACCCATGCAAAGCCTGACCCTTCTTGGCATCGAAAGCAGCTGCGACGATACCGCCGCCGCGGTGGTGCGCCAGCATGGTGATGCGGCGCCTGAAATCCTGTCTTCGGTTGTCGAGGGGCAGACGGCGCTGCACGCGGCCTTTGGCGGCGTTGTGCCCGAAATCGCCGCCCGCGCCCATGCCGAGCGGGTGGATCTGTGTGTCGAGGCGGCGCTGGAGCTGGCCGGGCTGCGGCTGGCCGATCTGGATGGCATCGCGGTGACGGCGGGGCCGGGGCTGATTGGTGGGGTTCTGGCGGGGGTGATGTGCGCCAAGGGGCTTGCGGTGGCGACAGGGCTGCCGCTGATCGGGGTCAACCATCTGGCGGGCCATGCCCTGACCCCGCGGCTGACCGATGGCATCGCTTATCCTTTTGTAATGCTGCTGGTTTCTGGTGGGCATTGCCAGTTTCTGCGCGTGGATGGGCCGGAAGACTTTACCCGGCTGGGCGGATCCATCGACGATGCCCCGGGCGAGGCGTTCGACAAGGTTGCCAAGGTACTGGGCCTGCCGCAACCGGGGGGGCCTGCAGTGCAGGCCGAAGCGGCGCTGGGCGATCCGAAGCGAATCGCGCTGCCAAGGCCGCTGCTGGACCGGCCGGGCTATGACCTGTCATTTTCCGGCCTGAAAACCGCTGTGCTGCGCGCGCGGGATGGGCTGATGGCGGGGCTGGGCGGGCTGCGGCAACAGGATCGCGCCGATCTGTGCGCGGCGTTCCAGCGGTCGGTTGCGGATGTGCTGGCTGAAAAATCGCGCCGGGTGCTGCGCGATCATCCGGTGCAGGTGCTGGCTGTGGCGGGGGGTGTTGCTGCCAACACTGAAATCCGCGCGCGGCTGGAGGCGGTCTGCGCCGAGATGGGGGTGCGGTTTCTGGCGCCGCCGCTGCGGCTGTGCACCGATAATGCGGCGATGATCGCCTGGGCGGGGATCGAACAGTTCCGCCTGCGCGGCGCCGATGATCTGACGCTGTCGGCCCGGCCACGCTGGCCGCTGGATCAGCGCAGCCCGGCGCTGCTGGGATCGGGCAAGAAAGGGGCCAAGGCATGAAGATCGGCATCATCGGCGCCGGGGCCTTTGGCGCGGCTTTGGCCGTGGCGCTGGGCCGCGAAGGGGATGTGGTGTTGTGGGGGCGGGGCCTTGCCGGACGCGAGATTGCCCGTCTGCCGGGCGTCACCCTGCCGGACCGGGTGCATGTGACCGCCGATCTGGCCGATCTGGCCGGGATGGATGCGCTGCTGCTGACGCTGCCGATGCAGGCCTTGGCCGGGTTTCTGCAAGATCATGGCGCGGCGCTGCAGGGCAAGGCGCTGGTGGCCTGCTGCAAGGGGGTAGATCTGCAAAGCGGCCGGGGGCCGGTCGAGATGCTGGCGCAACCCGGCGGGCCTGCCCCGGCGATTCTGACCGGGCCGAGCTTTGCCGCCGATATTGCCCGCGGCCTGCCCACCGCGCTGACGCTGGCCTGCGCCGACGAGGCCCTGGGGGAGCGTCTGCAACATGCGCTGTCGACGCCTGTGCTGCGGCTTTATAGATCAACCGATGTGATCGGGGCGCAGCTGGGCGGGGCGCTGAAGAATGTGATCGCCATTGCCGCCGGTGCGGTGATCGGCGCGGGCCTGGGCGATTCTGCCCGCGCGGCGCTGATGACCCGGGGCTATGCCGAAATGCAGCGCTTTGCGCTGGCGCGTGGCGCGGCGGTGGAAACTTTGGCGGGGCTTTCCGGCTTTGGCGATCTGGTGCTGACCTGCACCTCTGATCTGTCGCGCAACTTCCGTTTCGGTCAGGCGCTGGCGCGGGGCGAAAAGCTGGATGCGTCGGTGACGGTGGAGGGGGCGGCGACGGCCCGTGCCGTGGCCCGGATCGCCACAGCCGAGGGCGTGGATATGCCGATCACCGCTGTTGTCGCCGCATTGTCCGATGGCCGTGCCACATTGGCCGATGCGATGCAGGCCCTTCTTTCCCGCCCTTTGAAACAGGAATGATATCATGCGTGTAGCCCTGATCTGCAAAGACAAGCCCGGCGCCCTGCAAGTGCGCCTTGACACCCGCGCCGCGCATCTGGCGCATATCGAAGGCTCTGGCGTGGTGGAAATGGCCGGGCCGCTGCTGGATGGCAACGGCGCCATGTGCGGCTCGCTGGTGATCCTGACCGTCGACGATCTGGCCGCCGCGCAGGCCTGGGCGGCTGCCGATCCCTATGCGCTGGCGGGGCTGTTCGACAGTGTCGAGATCATCGAATGGAAAAAGGTGATCGGCTGATGGCCTATTGGCTGTTCAAATCCGAACCCGATGCCTGGAGCTGGGATCAGCAGGTGGCAAAGGGCGCTGCGGGCGAGGAATGGACGGGGGTGCGCAACTATCAGGCGCGCAACAACATGCGGGCGATGCAGATCGGGGATCTGGGGTTTTTCTACCATTCCAACATCGGCAAGGAAGTGGTGGGGATCGTCGAGGTCTGCGCCCTGTCCGCGCCCGACAGCACCAGCGATGATCCGCGCTGGGATTGCGTGCATATCCGTGCGGTACGGCCGCTGGCCCACCCTGTGACGCTGGAGACCTGCAAACAGGAGCCGGGGCTGGCGGATATGGCTTTGGTCAAATCCATGCGGCTATCGGTGCAGCCGGTCACGCCAGAGGAATGGCAGATTGTGTGCAACCTTGGCGGTGTTGAACCTTGACCGGAAAACGGAGGGCTCCGCCCCAACGGAGCCCTCCATCCACCCCACGTGTACACCCACTGCACCACACGTGTTCTGATATCGGCCCCGGGCGTCCTGCCCTGATGAAGCGAAGGTAGCGCCTTTGCGGATTTACCGCAAAGGCCGAGTGTCGGGCAATTGAATCGACTTTGCCAGATCAGGCCCGACGGGACGCCGTGGCAGGATCAGGCGTAGATTGCATCCTTGCCGAAATGCTTGACCAGCATGTAATAAACCACGGCGCGATACTTGTTCCGTTCTGACCTGCCATAGACGTCGATCACGGCAGAGATGGCCTCCATCAGCGCGGGGCTGTCTTCCAGGCCCAGTTTCTTCATCAGGAAGTTTTTCTTCACCGTTTCAAGCTCTTCCGGGGAAGAGGCCGCGACGGTCTCGCTATCGGGATTGTAGATCGCCGGGCCGCAGCCGATGGTCACCTTGGTCAGCAGGGCCATATCCGGTTCCGTGCCGCATTTGTTGCGCAGATCCTCGGCGTATTTGGCGATCCGTTCGTCTCTCTTGCTCATGACCACTCCCTGATTGTGCGAACGGCGCTGTCCGTTCGCGGGAAGCCTAGGCCACAGCCTCTGACGCTCAAAGAGTTTATTCGCCGCACTGCGGGCCGTGGGCAAAAACGGGCCGGGGGGCAAAAACGGGCCGGGGGCGCGGACTGGCGCGCCCCCGTGCAGGATCAGTAGCGGTAATGATCCGATTTGAACGGGCCTTCGACCTTGACGCCGATGTAATCGGCCTGATCGGGGCGCAGTTCCGTCAGTTTCACGCCGATCTTTTTCAGATGCAGCCGGGCCACCTTTTCGTCCAGCGCCTTGGGCAGGATATAGACGCCCGGCGCATAGTCAGAGCCCTTGGTCCAGAGTTCGATCTGCGCCAGCACCTGATTGGTGAAGGAAGCCGACATCACAAAGCTGGGGTGGCCGGTGGCATTGCCAAGGTTCAACAGACGCCCTTCGGACAGCAGGATGATGCGGGCGCCCGAAGGCATCTCGATCATGTCGACCTGTTCCTTGATGTTCGTCCATTTGTGGTTCTTCAGCGCGGCAACCTGAATTTCATTGTCGAAATGCCCGATGTTGCCGACGATGGCCATATCCTTCATCTCGCGGATATGTTCGATGCGGATGACATCCTTGTTGCCGGTGGTGGTGATGAAGATATCGGCGCTATCCACCACATCTTCCAGCACCACAACCTCGAACCCGTCCATCGCGGCCTGAAGCGCGCAGATCGGATCCACCTCTGTCACCTTCACGCGGGCGCCAGCCCCCTGCAGCGAGGCAGCCGAGCCTTTGCCCACATCGCCATAGCCACAGACCACGGCGACCTTGCCCGCCATCATGGTATCGGTCGCGCGGCGGATGCCATCCACCAGCGATTCCTTGCAGCCATATTTGTTGTCGAATTTCGATTTGGTGACGGAATCATTCACGTTGATCGCGGGGAAGGGCAGCAGGCCCTTCTTGTGCAGATCATAAAGCCGGTGCACGCCCGTGGTGGTTTCTTCCGAAACGCCCTTGATGGCGGCGCGCTGTTCGGTGAACCAGCCGGGGCTGGCAGCCAGCCGCTTGCGGATCTGGTTGAACAGGCAGACCTCTTCATCGCTGGTCGGCACGGCGATCAGATCGGTTTCCCCGGCTTCGACACGGGCACCCATCAGGATGTACAGCGTGGCATCGCCGCCGTCATCCAGGATCATGTTGCAGGTGCCTTCCGGGAACTGGAAGATCTTGTCGGTATATTCCCAATATTCCTCAAGGGTTTCGCCCTTGATGGCAAAGACCGGCGTGCCGCTGGCCGCAATGGCCGCCGCCGCATGATCCTGCGTCGAGAAGATGTTGCACGACGCCCAGCGGACATCGGCCCCCAGCGCCTTCAGCGTTTCGATCAGCACGGCGGTCTGGATCGTCATGTGCAGCGAACCCGCGATGCGCGCGCCTTTCAGCGGCTGCGCGGCGCCATATTCCTCGCGCAGGGCCATCAGACCGGGCATTTCGGTTTCGGCAATGTCGAGCTCCTTGCGGCCAAAATCCGCAAGCGAGAGATCTTTCACGATATAGTCGGCCATGCGCGGCTGGCTCCTCAGCTATTCATTTTCTCGGCTGACGTAGCATCCACAGGGGGGCTGGGCAACAAAGCGGGGATAACTTCCTTCTGTATTGCAGGGGCAGTGCGCAGTTGGGGGCCTTAGAAATAGCTGCGCACCAGCGCCCCGGACACCAGGCTCCAGCCGTCGGCCACCACGAAGAAGGCCAGTTTGAAGGGCAGTGACACAACGGCAGGCGGCACCATCATCATGCCCATCGACATCAGAATGGCGGCGACCACGAGGTCGATCACCAGAAAGGGCAGATAGATCAGAAAGCCAACCTCGAAGGCGCGCTGCACTTCGGACAACAGGAAGGACGGGATCAGGATCGACAGGGGCGCTGTTGACGGAGGTCCGGCGGCACCGGGACGCAGCGCCTGCATGGCAGAAAAGCTGTCTGGATCGACCCTTTCCGCCATGAAGGCATGAAAAGGGGCGATGACGCGCGGCAAGGCCTCCATCAGTTCGATTTCCCCCCGGCTGAGCGGGGCCCCCCCGTCCTGCCAGGCTGCCTGAAAGACCGGATCCATCACAAACCATGTCAGAAACATCGCCAGGCTGACGATCAGCATGTTGGGCGGCGCCTGGGGCAGGCCGATCGCCTGCCGAAGGATCGACAGAACGGTGACGATGAACGGAAAACAGGTGAGCATGATGGCCAGCCCGGGGAGGATGCTGAGCACGGTGATGACCGCGATCATGCCAATGGCCTGCGACGACAGCGTGCCACCGCCGCCGAGATCAAGGTTCAGCGATTGCGCCAGAGCCGGGGGCGCCGACAGGGCGGCGAATCCCAGGGCAAGAGCCAGCCGCTGCATCAGAAACTGCCGCGCAGATTGGCAACCTCTGTCACCCTGACGGCCAGCTGCCCTCCCTGTTCGCCCTCTACTTCCTGCAGTTCCCCGCGCGCAATCAGCCTGTCCCCGACATAAAGCTCCACCGGGTCATCGACACGGCGATCAAGCGGCAGGATGGCGTCGCGTTGCAGGCGCAGCAGATCGCGCACCTGCGGGCGCGCCTTCCCGACAGAGATGGTGATTTCGATCGGGACATGGCTGAACGGGGTTTCAGAGAAATCTTCCATCACGGTCGCTCCTGTGCGGTGAGGCTGAAAAAATCACGGACGGCAGTTGTCAGCGTGGCCGTCGCGCGGTCGAGATCGACGAGCGTTTCGCAATCGCCCAGGCGCAGATAGGCTTGCCCTTCGCCCAGCGTCGGTTCTTCCTCGATCTGCAAGGGGGGGCTTGGACCCCGGGCCAGCAGATCTTCGACATGGCGCCGCGCGACGGGGTTGATGCGCAAGATGACCGGGCTTTCGCTGGCCTGTGCCGCGAGGGGCAGCAAGGTTTCCTGCACCACCGGCGCCAGGGCTGCACGGGCGATTTCGGGCAGAAGCCGGGTGACCAGCTGTTGCAGAAAGGGGCCAAGTGCGGTCATCACATGCACGCGTGCTTCTTCAAACGTGAAGCTGAGAGATTGCAGGTTGCGGGCCAGTTCGGCCTGCAGCCGGGCCTGTTCGGCGGATTGGGCGGCGACGGCATCCTCCCAGCCAGCGGCATAGCCTTGCTCATAGCCCTGCAGCCGGGCCTCTTCGGTAACTGGCACGGTTTCGGCTTTGGCCACCCCGCTTTCTGTCAGTTCGAACACTTCCAGCCGCAGGCCCGGCATCACACATTCTCCTCGCGTTGTTCCAGCCAGCCGCGCAGGATTTCGACGGATTCCGCCTCGCGCTCGCCGATCAGGCGGCGCAGGCGTTCGACGGGATCGTCGGGCACATCACTGTTCGGGCCGGAAAGAATCTGCATCGGGGAGGACCGTGGCCCCAGATCATCCACCTCGCCCTCCAGAATCTCCATGGATCGGGGGGGAGCTGCCAGGGGCAGCGGCGGAAAGGGCAGGGGCACAGCCGCCGGCCGCAGCAGGGGCCGCAGGACGAACAAGCCCAGCACGAGGACAACCAGCGCCAGCACGCCCATCTGTATCAGGCGCATCGCATCCAGCTGCGCGAAACTGCCAAAAAGACCGGCCTCGGCCAATGTTCCGGGCGTGGGAAGCGCCTCAAACGGCAGAGATTTCAGGGTGATGACATCCCCCCGCGTCTCGTCGAAACCCACAGCGGAGGCCACGAGATCGCGCAATGTCGCAAGCTCTTCTTCCGGCCGGGGTTGCCAGTCAACCGTGCCATCTGGCGTTTCACTGCGCAACCCGTCAACCAGAACGGCAACGCTGAGCCGCCGGATGCCCCCGGGTTCGCGCAGCAGATCACGCTGGGTTTCCGACACTTCGAAATTCACCCTCTCGCGGCTTTCACTTGACTGGCTTTGTCTGTCGTCTCCGGCGGCATCGCCTTCGGGCAGGTTGGAGGCGACAGTCACTTCGCCCGCGCCATCCCGCGCGCTATCGGTTTTTTCCTGCGTTTCGGTGCTGATGGCCACGCGGCCCTGGGGATCGAACCGCCGCTCGCTGATCTGTTCGCGCTCGGTGACAAGATCCATCGACACCTCGACGATGGCGCGCCCGGGCCCGACCCGCGCGGCAAGCAGCCGCTCTACATTGCGGCGCAAGGCTTCTTCGCGCCCGGCAATGGCTTCGCGGCCTTGTGACTCTGCGCCGTCGGAGACGAGCCCGGCCTGACTGTCGATGATAGCGACATCGGTAGGCAGAAGGCCGGTCACGGCGGAGGCGACCAGGTGGCGCAAGGCGCGGGCCTGCTGTGCTGAAAGCGCCCCGCTAGAGGTGGCCACGAAAACCGAAGCACTTGGCTTTTCCGCCTGGCGGAAAGGCTGTGCCGGGGCCTGTGCAATATGAACCCGGGCCGAACGGATCGCGGGGCTGGCCAGAATGGTGCGGGCCAACTCACCTTCCTTGGCGCGCCAATAGGCGGCATCGAACATCTGCGATGTGGTGCCGAACCCGGACAGACCATCCAGCAATTCATAGCCATTCAGGCCATTGGCGGGCAGACCCTCTGCCGCGAGTTCCATCCGCAGCGAATCACGGCGGCTGCCATCCACAAGAATCGACCCGCCGCGCACCTGATAGGCCACCCCCCGCTGATCCAGCGCGGCGATCACTTCGCCAGCGGCGGCCTCTTCCAGGCCTGCATAAAGCAAGGAAAAATCCGGCGTCGTAGCCAGACGTGTCATGCCAAGAACGCCGAGAAAGACCGCCAGTGTCACGCCCGCCAGCAGCACGCGCCGCCGCATATCCAGCCTTGCCCAGATCGACATGAGGTTCTGCACTATCCGCTCCCGCCTGTTCGGGGTTCTCCCCGTGGGGACGAGTCATGACGGATCCGGCTTAACAATCGGTTAGTGACCTCGGGGCTATAACCCGGCTTGAGCCAATGACGGAGGTGACCATGGCCGATACCGCAGTTGAACAGGCACCTGCCCCGCGCAAATCTGGCTGGCTGCCTTTGCTTGCGGGGCTTTTGCTGGCTGTGGGTTTGGGCGGCGGCGGCTTCTTTGCCGCCTACAGCGGGTTGATTCTGGGCCATCCCCCACAGGTGGAAGAGGCTGCCACGGCATCACCCTTGCCGGATATTGCTTTTGTGCCGGTAGAGCCGATCATGATTCCGTTGGGCCCTGCCGGGCAGAATCAGCACTTGCGGATCGTATCCGAGATCGAGGTTGCAAAGCCCCATGCAGCAGAGGTGACGCTGTTGCTGCCCCGCATCCGCGACGTGATGAACAGCTATCTTCGGGCTGTCGAGGTGGCGGATCTGCAGGATCCGGCGGCGCTTGTCCGGTTTCGCGCGCAGATACTGCGGCGCGTTCAGACCGTGACGGGCGAGGGGCGGGTACGGGATCTGCTGATAACCGAATTCATGTTGAACTGAGAGGGTCAAATGGAACTCATCGCGGATATGCTGATGATTGCCGGCGCGGCGGGTGTGGCCGTTTATTGCCAGATTCTGGCCGGGCGGCTGAAAAAACTCTCCACACTCGAATCCGGGATGGGCGGGGCCATCGCGGTGCTGTCGGCGCAGGTTGATGATCTGACACGCGTTCTGGAAAAGGCACGCGGTGCCGCCAGTGGTTCTGCGGCCAGTCTTGAAGCCCTGACAGCCCGGGCTGAAACCTCGGCTGCAAAACTGGAGCTTATGCTGGCCACACTGCATGATCTGCCAGAACCGCGCCCCGAGCCGGAGCCCGAAGGGGCGGATCGCAAGCCGCGATTCGTGCGCCGTCGTATCTCACGCGATGATCTGGAGGCGGCAGAATGACGCGCCGCCGCAAGCACGCAGGGCGGGGCAGTCTGGTCGTTCTGTCGCTGCTTTTGCTGGCGAGTGCGGCCTTGCGGCTGGGGGCGGATGTGGGGCAGGCGCTGGCTGCTTCAGAGGAAAGCAGCGGCCAACCCTCGCCGCCACTTTCCTGCCCCGTGCCCCCCCTTGCTCTGGCCCAGACACTGGCAGAGCGGGAGGAAAAGCTGCGCATCCGCGCGCAGGCCATTGAAGAAAGGATGGCTGCGCTGGATCTGGTTGATGCGGCCATATCCCAGCGTCTTGAGGCGCTGCAGAAGGCGGAAGAGGCGCTGCGCTCTACCATTGCAATGGCGGATGGTGCCGCTGAGGCCGATCTCGCGCGTTTGACCGAGATGTATCAATCCATGAAGCCCAGGGAGGCCGCAGCCCTTTTTGCAAGGATGGAGCCACAATTTGCGGCCGGCTTTCTGGGGAGAATGCGCCCGGAGGCCGCAGCGGCAGTTCTGTCGGGGATGGAGCCCGATGCGGCCTTTGCCATGACGACACTTCTGGCGACGCGAAACGCTGCAGCCCCCCGCGAGTGAGGAAATATTAAGACAGCGCTGGCAAGCTTTTCCGGTGAAACAGTGACGGGTGGCTCTCATGTTTGGAATGATCGGGATCATCGTGATCTTCGCCATGGTCTTTGGCGGCTATGTGCTCGCGGGCGGCAAGATGGGGATCATCCTGAAAGCGCTGCCCTACGAGCTTGTGATGATCGGTGGGGCTGCCGTCGGCGCCTTTCTGATTTCTAACGATTTGTCTGCGGTGAAACATGCACTGCGCGACGTGGCCAAGGTGTTCCGGGGGCCGAAGTGGAAACCTGCGGATTACCGCGATCTGCTCTGCCTTTTGTTCGAGTTGATCCGCATCGCAAGAGCCAATCCGGTAGCACTGGAGGAACATGTTGAAAAGCCAAAGGATTCGTCACTTTTTGGGCGATATCCGCGTATTCAGCAGGATCATGATGCTGTCGATCTGATTTGCGACACGCTGCGGGCGGTTTCAATGAACTATGATGATCCGCATCAGGTGGAAGAGGTGCTGGACAAACGGATGGAGACGGCAAGGGCCCATGCCCTGCACTCCAGCCATGCCTTGCAGACGCTCGCGGATGGCTTGCCTGCGCTGGGTATCGTTGCGGCCGTGCTGGGGGTTATCAAAACCATGGGGTCGATTGACCAGCCGCCCGAAATTCTGGGCAAGATGATCGGCGGCGCGCTGGTGGGCACATTTCTGGGGGTGTTTCTCGCCTATGGCATAGTTGGACCATTTGCCGCCCGCGTGAAAACAGTGGTCGAAGATGATGACCACTTTTACCAGCTGATCCGGGAAGTTCTGGTGGCCAATCTTCACAACCACCCGGCCAATATCTGCATCGAGGTCGGCCGTCAGAATACACCCCATGCCGTGCGGCCAAGCTTTGCCGATCTGGAGCAGGCGCTGCGGGCACTGAAGCAGGAGGCCGCATGATCCGGATGCCCATATTGCTTGCATTTCTGGCGTTTGCCCTGCCTGCGCAGGCAGAGACGGCCCGTGTCAGTTCGGGGGAACACACGGATTTCTCGCGCCTCGTCATCACGCTTGAGGCCGCGTCTGACTGGCGCTTTGGCCGTACAGCGGATGGCTATGCGCTGTCGTTTCAGCGGGAAGGGATCAGTTTTGATACTGCTGCGGTTTTTGCCCGAATCCCGAAAACACGCATTGGGGCGGTTCGGCAGGATCCAGACGCCAGCCGCCTGCACGTTTCGGCCCAATGCGAATGTCATGCCACCGCTTTCGAGTTTCGCCCCGGCATCATCGTTGTGGATGTTCGAAATGGCCCACCCGAAGCAGATTCGCCATTTGAAAAGCCTGTCGCGGATCGTGAAGGCGGAAAGCGATCTGTGTCTGGCAGGCAACCCATCCTCGCCTTGGCGGGGGAAGACCGGATGCGCGATGAGCTGTTGCGCGAGTTGAGTCTTGGCGCCGCCCGGGGCGTTGTCGAAATGGCGCTGATGCCAGGGCAGGGGGAGGCATCGCCCGGGCCGCAGGCCTTTGGAATGATGATCGGTGCGGAAACAGGCTTTGCGCCGCGACAGGGGGGTGGTGGTGAGGCGGAAGCATCGGATCCGGGCTGTTTCGAGGATGCCGTTCTGGCAATAGAATCATGGGGCGGTGTGGGGGAGCCACTGTCCCAGCTGGTCGAGGCCAGGCAGCTTCTCGTCGGAGAGTTGGACAAGCCAGAGGCCCGGCAGGTTATTCTTGCGGCGCAGATGTTCATCCATCTCGGCTTCGGAGCTGAGGCACAACAGGTGATCCGAACACTGGCAAAGGATGATCCTGGCCGGGAGCTGTTGCTCGCCTTGGGCGGGCTGGTCGATGGTCGTGGCGACCCAGCTGGCACTTTTTCCGGCATGGAAGCCTGCGATACTTCGGCGGCACTCTGGGCGATTCTGGGACGAAATCAGTTGCGCCCATCAGAGAGAATCGCATCCGCGTCTGCGCTGAGGGCTTTCGCGGCTTTGCCCGTTCACCTGAGGCAACATCTTTCGATTCCATTGGCACAGCGTTTTCTGGAACAGGGCGATGCCGAAGCGGCACGGCGTGTCAAAAACACATTGATATGGAGCGTTGATTCAACGGATCCCGCAGTGCAGTTCGTGCAAGCGGCGCTTTCGGATACGGACAAGGCGGCGGCCTTTGCAGAGATTGCTGCCGCAGATCGGGCTCGTGAACCGGAAGCGCTGATTGCCCTTGTCGAGGCGCGCTTCGAACAGCGGGCGGCCATAGAGCCCGAATTGGTGACCGAAATCGCAGCGGTCCGCCAAAGTCTTCGCACGGATGCCGCGCGCTCCATCGCCATGGCCCGGGCGCTCGCACTGGCTCAGGCCCTTGCCGGGGATTTCGACGCGGCGTTCAAGGAGGCCGAGGCATACCCGCAGGCATTGCCGGATATATGGGCCGTATTGGCCGAGGCCGGGCCTGATACGGCGCTTCTTGCGCATGGTGTTCTTGGCCCTGCAGCGCGGCGTCCTGATGTGACAGAAGAAATCGGTGTGCAGCTTGCGGACAGGCTTGCCGGTCTTGGTCTTGCCGAAGAGGCCAGCCGCTGGTTGAAGCATGCTCTGCCTGGCGATCCGCCGGAAACGCCCCTGCGCTTGAAGCTTGCGGAACTGGCGCTGCGAAACAACGATCTACCGACCGCCATCAGAACTCTGTCCGGGCTGGCTGGCCCAGATGTTTCGGCATTGCGGGCCAAGGTGGCGATGTCCGCCGGGCGCTATGCCGAGGCCGCGACGCTCTATGCGTCACTCGACCAGCCCAAGGAAGAACTCCATCCCCTGCGGCTGGCGCGCCAATGGGAAAGTGTATCAGAAAAGGATGAGGGCATATGGCAATCGGCGGCACAGTTGCTGAGGCCGGAGAGCAGGGAGGCCGGTTCTCCGCTTTCTCTTGCGGCGTCGCGCGACATTCTTGCGGAAAGTGAGGCTGCGCGGGCAACAATGGCACAGTTGTTAGGGGCATCTGATGTCGTGCAGCAGGCGCAAGATTGACTTTCGCAGTGGAACATGGTGTTGCAAGAGGGCCGGGCTTGGCAAGCTCCATCCGGCACACGGTGACCGGGCCCCTCTGGCGAGAGTAATCGGCGCTCTTGCGATGTCGGCACCGCCAGCGCAAGAAAGCCGGCGGAAAAAACCAAATGTTTCCAATATTACTTCATCGCACAGCCATCACATCTGAGTTTCTGCTTTTGCAAGGGAAACAATGATGGCCACGATCGAACCCCAAAAATCCCTTCTGTCCTATCTGAAATGGGCCTTGATCTCTACGGTTGTCGGTCTCCTTCTGGGGGCTCTCCTCGGTTGGCAGACCACCGGAACCGTGGGCGGAATGCTGACCATCTTCTTCATCTGCGCTGTGCTTGCGGTGCTCGAGATCTCGCTTTCGTTCGATAATGCGATTGTCAACGCGAACAAGCTGAAAGACATGACCCCGGTATGGCAGCACAGGTTCTTGACCTGGGGGATCATCATTGCTGTTTTTGGTATGCGGATCGTCTTCCCGCTGCTGATCGTGGTGATTGCGGCCAATGTTGGCCCGATCGACGCGATGATCATGGCTGCAGCCCAACCTGAAGAATACGCCCGGATCATGCATGAGGCCCATTTGCCGATTGCGGCCTTTGGCGGGACTTTCCTGATGATGGTGGCTCTGAGCTACTTCTTTGACCACGAGAAGGAGATCCACTGGGTCGGCTGGCTGGAGAGCCGCATGGCGAATTATGCCACGATCAAAGGGGTCGAAGTCGCACTTGTGCTGGCAATCATGCTTGGCTTTTCGCGCCTGCTTGTCGGGGCAGAGCAGGATCTTTTCCTCAGGTCTGCAATCTATGGCCTGCTGACCTTTCTGCTTGTCGAAGTGCTTGGGGGCTTTCTGGATCGCAGCCAGGAAACCACCAAGGCCGCCGCGCAAGGTGGTCTGGGCGCGTTCCTGTATCTAGAGGTTCTGGATGCAAGCTTCTCGTTTGACGGTGTGATCGGGGCCTTCGCCCTGAGCCAGAACCTCTTCGTCATCGCGATCGGCCTGGGCATCGGCGCGATGTATGTGCGTTCGATGACAATCATGCTGGTCGAACGGGGAACACTGGCCGAATACCGGTATCTGGAGCACGGCGCTTTCTATGCGATCCTTGTCCTGTCCGTGATCATGTATTTCCAGACGCTGGTGCACATCCCTGAAGTCATCACCGGGCTCGGCGGCGCGGCCTTGATCGGGGTCTCATTGTGGTCATCCATCCGGTGGAACCGGCATGAGCGCGCGGAAGCAGCCATGATGTGACGAAGGCCGGGCTTATTGCCCGGCCTTTTTCATGGCCGGATGTGCATCGCTTTGCACACGACGGCACAGAATGGAGCCGGTCCCCGGACAGCCCATTTGGGGGGCGGGTGAAGTTTTTTCCAGATTTATGCGATTTTCCTCTTGCGGG
>Ga0154510_1101_pt1 | contig 15136 bp, 12 predicted proteins | sample RifGroE1_FD_115989 | JGI IMG/M metagenome (GOLD analysis project Ga0154510, IMG submission 115989) | Rhodobacteraceae bacterium GWE1_64_9
CCACATCGGGTTCGGCCGCCAGCGCCCGCGCAATGGCCAGCTGCTGCTGCTGCCCGCCCGACAACACGCCGCCCGGGCGATCCAGATTGGCGGCCAGATAGGGAAACAGCTCTGGCACCAGATCCGGAATACCGCGCCGCCCGGCCCGGTTGGCAAAGGCGCCCATCACGATATTCTCGCGGATGGTGAATTCCGGGATGATCCCCCGGCCCTGCGGCACATAGGCAATACCAGACCGCGCCCGCCGATGCGTGGGCAGGGCCGAAATATCCTGCCCGTTCAGCCGGATGCTGCCCCGCGCCGCATCGGTCAGCCCCATGATCGTCTTCAGCAGCGTGGTCTTGCCGGTGCCATTGCGCCCGGCGATGCCGGTGATGCGCTGCGGCTCGATCTCCAGCGAAATGCCGTTCAGCGCGCGGGACCGGCCATAGTAGCTTTCCAGATTTGTCAGGCTCAACATGCCGAAATCCCCTGCGTTCCAAGGTAGGCGGCGCGCACCTCGGGGTTGTTTTCGATGAAATCCACGCTGCCTTCGGCCAGAACGCGGCCCAGATGCAGCACGGTGATGCGTTCGGCGATCTCGCGCACAAAGGCCATGTCATGTTCCACCACCAGCAGGGTGTGATGCCCCTTCAGCCGGTTGATGATTTCCGCCGTCTTGGCGGTTTCGGCCTGGGTCATGCCCGCCGTCGGCTCATCCAGCAGGATGACCGAAGGGTTCTGGATCATCAGCATCCCGAGTTCGAGCCATTGCGTCTGGCCATGGCTCAGATACCCCGCCTCCTGTTCGGCCTCGGCCTCCAGCCCCACCAGCGCCATCACCTCGGCCACCCTTGCGCGGTCGGCGGGGCGGCGGCGCAGCCGCAGATTGGCAAAGACCCCGGGATGGCGCGACAGCGCAACCTCCAGATTCTGGCGCACCGTCAGACCTGAAAACACCGAAGGGATCTGAAACTTGCGGCCGATGCCCGCCCGGGCGATGCGGAATTCGCGCCAGTTGGTCACATCGCGGCCATGCACCAGCACGCGGCCTTCGGTGGATCGGGTGCGCCCGCTGATCAGATCCATCAGCGTGGTCTTGCCCGCGCCATTGGCCCCCAGCAGCACCCGCAATTCGCCCTTTGCCACCGCCAGCGACACACCATCCACCGCGCGAAAGCCAGAAAAATCGACGGCCAGCCCGTCCACCATCAATGCGGTTTCGGTCATTGCCCCGCCTCCTTTGCCAGAACCACCGCGCCCTCGCCGGGTCGCTGCCGCCATTGGCGGATACGGTCATGCGCGAACCCGGCCAGCCCCTGCGGCAACCAGATCACCACCAGAACGAAGATCAGGCCGATGATCGCCTTCCAGGCCTCCACCAGCGCCTCGGTCTCCGACACCCGCGCCTCGATCGTGTTGATGAGGATGGCGCCGATACAGGCCCCGAGGATCGAGCCACGCCCGCCCACCGCCGCCCAGACCACCATCGTCACCGAAAAGGCGAGGTCAAGGAACGAGGGCGAGGCGAATTCGGCGACCAGCACATACAGCATCCCCGCCAGCCCCGACATGCCGGCCGAAGCGGCAAAGAAGAAGGTCTGATAGGCGGGCACATCATAGCCCAGATACAAAGCGCGGGTCTGGCTGTCGCGCGTGGCCTGCAGGATCGTGCCCGCCTGCGTGGCAACCAGCAGCCGCGCCAGCACCAGAACCACGATCAGCGCGACGGCGACGATGTAATAGGTGGGTACGGCATAGGGATCGAATTCCATGCCGAAGGCGGTGAAATAGCCCAGATCCGTCAACCCGTTGAAACCATTGGTCACCGGCTGCGCATCCACCAGCACCAGCCGCGCCAGCAGTACCAGCGCCAGCGTGATGATCGACATGAACACCCCCGAAATGCGCTGGCCAAAGATCATCCGCCCGATCAGCGTGGCCACGATCACCGGCAGCACCACCGCCACCAGGACGCCAAACCACTGCGACTGGAACGGCAGCCAAAGCCATGACCCCGGCGTGATGCAGCACAGATCGGTCGAGGCGCCGGGCTGTGCGTTCCACAGCATGAAATCCGGCACCGGCATGTCAGATCCCTGTTGCAGGCTGGTGTAGCTTGACAGTTTCAAGGACATGGCCATGGCATAGGCGCCAATGCCGAAGAACAGCCCCTGCCCCAGATTGAGGATGCCCGCATACCCCCAGGTCAGCGCGATGGCCGATCCCAGCATCCCGAAGCACAGGTATTTCGCCACCCGGTTCAGCCAGAATTCATCGCCGATCAGCGGCAGGGCCAGGATGGCGGCAAAGAAGGCCAGATAGGCCCATGTGCGATAGTTCAGAACGGAAGCCATGGCTCAGCGCCCCTTGAAGGTGAACAGCCCGGCGGGCTTCAGAAGAATGACCCCGATCACCACCGCCAGCACGGCGGCGCGGCCCGCGATCTCGTTCGAGAATATGGCGACAAGGGCGTTGATCTCGCCCAGCAGGCCGGATGCGGCGATGGTGCCCAGCAGGCTGCCCACCCCACCCGTGACGACGACCATGAAGCCGTCCACCACCATGGTGGCGCCCATATCGGGCGATACGCTGCGAAACCCGGCCATCAGCACCCCCGCCACCCCGGCAAGGCCGGAGCCGAGCGCAAAGGTGATGGCATTGGTCTGTTTCACGTCGATGCCACAGGCGGCGGCCATCTGCGGATTGCGGATGATGGCGCGCACCTTCATGCCCAGCGGCGTGCGATACAGCACCGCCCAGGTCAGCCCGGCCAAAACCGCCGTGACCAGCACGATGAACATGCGGTAGATGTTCAGATCCTGCCCGAACAGCTGCAAGGTGCCCTGCAGCATCTGCGGCACCGGCACGTTCTGCAGCCCTGCACCCAGCCCTTCGACATGCAGGCCAAAGAAGCTCAGCCCGAATTCAAGCCGGATCGCCTGTTGCAGCAGGATGGCAATGCCCCAGGTGGCCAGCAGCGTATCCAGCAGCCGCCCGTACAACCGACGCACCACCAGCCGTTCAAGCGCAAGGCCCAGCAGCGCAGTGGCGGCAAAGGCGAGCGGGATGGCGGCGAACAGATTGGCCCCCAGCCAGATATTGGCCAGCACCGCCACATAGGCGCCGATCATGACCATTTCGCCATGCGCCATGTTGATGATGCCCATGGCACCATAGGTCACGGCCAGCCCGAGGGCGACCAGCAGAAGAACTGAACTCAGGCTCAGCCCGATGAAGAAGATGTCGAACACGGATCGCGGACCTCCGGCGGTGTTGCGCGGCGTGCCCGGGCCGGTTACCCGGCCCGGGCGGCGGCCTCAGAGTTTCGAGGAATCAAGGCCTTCGGCGGTGCAGAACAGGTTCTCGGCCGTTTCGCCATAGGCGGCATAGGGCAGCGGCTTGATCGGTTCGGGGGATTCATCGACGATCTTGCTTTGCCCATCGGCCTGCCACTGGCCGATGCGCGGCGTCAGCCAGCAATGCAGGTTGTCCTCGTCGATCTTCACGGTGCCACCCGGCGCGGCAAAGGTCTGGCCGCGCACGCCTTCGCGGATCGCATCGGCGCTGAAATCGCCCGCCTTTTCAACCGCCTGCTTCCACAGGAAGACCTGGAAATACGCCGCTTCCAGCGAGTGATAGCTGATCGCCTTGGGGTCGTTCACGAAGGCCCGGAAGCGTTCGATGAAGCTGGTGTTCGTCGGCAGATCCATCGACATGAAATAGGGGAAGGACGTATAGCTGCCCGCCGCATATTCCGCCCCCATGGCCGCAATCTCGATTTCCGAGGTGACGGTGGCGCAGATCGGGATCTGATCCTGCTTCAGCCCCTGATTGGCGAATTCGCGGTAGAACGAGATGATGGAATCGCCCACCACATTGGAAAGCACGACATCAGCGCCGGATTCCTTGATCTTGCTGACCGTCACCGCCCATTCTGAATGGCCCAGTTCCAGATATTCGTCGGCCACCCATTCGGCACCGCCCGCTTCGATCAGACCTTTGGAAACCTTGGCCATTTCGCGCGGATAGACATAGTTCGAGCCGACGATGAAGAATTTCTTCTTGCCCAGCTTTTCGATGATCCAGGGGATGTAATTGCCCAGCTGCTGGTTCGGCACCGCACCGGAATAGACCACGTTGCGCGAACATTCGAAGCCTTCGTAATGGGTCTGGTAGAACAGCATGGCATTGCGGCGCTCGAACACCGGCAGCACGGCCTTGCGGCTGGCCGAGGTATGGCAGCCGAACACCGTCTGCGCCTTGTCCTTGATGACCAGCTTCTGCGCCTTTTCGGCGAATGTCTTGGGATCAGAGGCGCCGTCTTCCACCACCACTTCGATCTGGCGGCCCATCACGCCGCCAGCCGCGTTGATTTCGGTTGCGGCCATCTGCACGGCCGCGGCCAGCATCTTTTCCGCCACGGAAAGCCCGCCGGTCTGCGAATACAGCGCACCGACCTGAATGGTTTCCGCCGCAAAGGCGCCGCGCAGATAGCCCGGCAGGGCAAGCGCCCCGGCCGACAGCGCAGCCGTGGTCAGAAACTGGCGTCTTTTGAGAGTCATGTCGATTTCCCTGTTGCTTGGTCACAGGTTCCGGGCCGCAGCCTTGGGCTCCGGTTGGCCTGAGAACGCTTGTTGTTGGTTTGGCTCGACCGCGCTGTCGAAATGCAAAAAAGCCCGCATCGCCCTTTACGGGTATATGCGGGCATCCTTGCCTATGGTCAGGCCCCTTGCATCGGGGTCTTTACCGGCGTGGCCTTGCGAACAAGGGGACGCCGACTGACAAATATCTAATCCGATTCCTTTTCATCAGACAAGACATTTTCCGCAGCCATGGCCCCACTGCGCACCAAAGCCGCCTCATAGCTGCTGACGATCTCGCCCGCCATCGCCTCGATGGCGATGCGGCGCTGCATGGCCCGGGCACGCAATTCACGATGCGCCCGGTCTTCATCCAGCTTTTCCTGCGCCATCAGGATGGTCTTTGCCCGCACCACCACCTGTTCGCCTTTCACCTTGCGCTTGTAGCGCCGGGCATCGCGCGCCAGATCCTGGGTCTGGCACCAGATGTTGCGGGCAATCGCCAGGTTGGTCAGCAGGCCAAAGGGCTTGATCGGTCGCCCGATCACCGCCATGGCCCCGCTTTCCAGCACCAGCTGCAGGGTGGCCGGGTTTTCATAGCTGACAATGGCCAGGATGGTAGGCGCCGGGTTGGGCAGGCTGCGGAACAGCTTGCGCAGCCCCTCGCGCTGCTGGTCGTCAATCGCCACCATCAGGATATGGGTCTGGCGCGGCAGCTGTTCCGGCACCGGCCACACCAGCTGCGGATTGCAACCGATGCGGCGCAGGTGATCGGTCAGCGCCGCCCCCTCTTCATCCAGGGGATGCACGACGACGACGGTAAGATTGCGCAGTTCTTTCAGAAACGCATAGGACATGATCGCCTCACCCCCGCATCGCGCCAAACCGGAACGGCGCAGCCTGATCCGACATGCCCGCCACATCCACCAGATAGGGATCGGGCGCGATCCGCTGGGTCGGATGGCTGACGATCTCATAGGGCCCGTTTTCCCGGATACGCGCCACCCGCGGCCAGAGATGCGTGTGATTCGTCAGCCGGTCCACCCGTACCGGGCCCTGCGGCGCATCCACCTCGACCTCGTACAGCGCGGGCAGCAGGCGGTCGATGTCGTCATCCCCCGCCAAAGCCAGCGCGGCGGCATAAAGGTGAACCGCAAGATAGGCCGCTTCGGCGGGTGCCGTGGCAGGCAATGGCGCACCGGCCATGATGCGGAAGGTGCGGGTGAAATCCTGCGCCGCCTGGGTTTGCAGCGTGTCGAAGAACGGTGCTGCAATCACATGGCCATCGGCCACGCCGGGCGGCATCCGGGCCACGTCGATCTCGCTGGTGGACTGGCTGGCGATGGGCATCAGCTGCGCATCGAACCCCGCATCGCGGAAGGCGGTGTAGAAGGGGATGATGCCATCGCCCACCACGGTGGAATAGATCATGTCGGGCTGGGTTTCGCGGATCCGGTCGATGATGCGGGCGATGTGATGGGCGCGCAGATCCAGCGGCACATAGATCTCGTCCAGCACCTCGCCCCCCTTGCTGCGCAGCAGATCGGCAACGATGCGATTGGATTCATAGGGATAGACGTAGTCAGACCCGACCATGAAGATCCGGCTGCCAAAGTTTGCGTGCAGATAATCGACCAGTGGCACCGAATTCTGGTTGGGCGCGGCCCCTGTATAGACGCAGTGGCGCGAATATTCGAAGCCTTCATACAGCGTCGGATAGAACAGCAGCGCGTTATGCGCCTCGATCGCGGGCAGCATCGCCTTGCGGGTGCTGGACATATGGCCGCCAAAGATGACCCGGATCTTGTCATCGCGGCACAATTCCTGCGCCGAACTGCGATACAGCGACGGCCGCGATTGCGGATCCCGGAACACCGGCTGCAAGCGTCGCCCCCGCACCCCGCCCGCCGCGTTGATTTCGGCGATGGCCAGACGGACGGCCATGATCTGCGTGCGTTCAATCGCCCCCGTCACGCCGCTTTCCGACATGATGATGCCGATCTGCCAAGTGTCATCTGTCATGCGTCTGTCCGTCGCTTAAAATAAAAAAGGCCCTCGTCCGAAATCAATCGGATGAGAGCCGCCCTGCTCAAGGTTACAATCATGAAACCCCGTTGGCGCGATCTTGTCAAACCAATAGCGGCCCGCGATCTGCCAGATTGCACTTGACGGCATCGCGCGGGGCAGGACATGTTTGCACAGCGGTTCGTCCTCTTGCCCGGTTCGGCAAGGCCACGGGCCTGCGCAGCCCGGATCATGCGGCCTGCGACACGGGGCAGCTGCCCCGTCTGACAAAGAGGTCAGAATCCCGTTTCCCCCGATGGTTCCGGCACATCCGCCCCTGCGGCCGCCTGTCCCGTCGTGCATCGCCCCCTGTTTCCGGGCCGTCGCCAGCTGCGGCCCGCAGATGCGCCACGCCCGGCGCAGAAAGGAACGCCATGACGGCCCCCCTCTCCGATATGCCCGATCTGGGCAGCCTCACCATCCCGATGATCCGCGATGGCCTGGCCTCCGGCCGCTTTACCGCCGAAGCGCTGGCCCGTGCCGCGCTTGCGCAGGTGCACGCGCTGAATGGCAAGTATAATGCGATCATCTTCGAAAACCCCGCCGCGCTGGAAACGGCGCGCGACATCGACCGCCGCCGCGCGGCCGGTGCGCCACTGGGGCCGCTGGCCGGGGTGCCGGTGGTGGTGAAAGACCCGATGGATATGGTGGGATTCCCCTCCACCGCGGGCTGGCGGCTGCTGTATTCCGGCACCGGCGGCGTGGATCTGATGCCCGAGCGCGACTCGCCGGTGGTGGCCCGGATGCGGGCGGCAGATGCGGTGATCCTCGGCAAGACCAATGTGCCGATCCTCAGCTGGACCGGCACCCATGCGAATGACAGCTGGGCCGGCCCCACGCTGAACGTCGCCATCGAAGACCGCGCGCCGGGCGGGTCTAGCGCCGGCACGGCCAGCGCCGTGGCTGCGCATATGTGCGTGGTGGGTCTGGCCGAAGAAACCGGCGGCTCGATCCAGAACCCGGCTTCGGCACAGGATCTGGTGGGCATCAAGCCGACCATCGGCCTCGTGCCCAATGCCGGGGTGGTGCCGCTGTCGGGCAACCGCGATGTGGTCGGTCCCATCGCGCGCAACGTGCAGGATGCGGCGCTGTGCCTGGATGTGCTGGCAGGCTTCACCACCGAAGATCCCAAGACGCTGGCCTCGGTGGGGCATATCCCCGAAGGCGGCTATGCGGCGGGGCTTTCGGCAGACGGGTTGCAGGGCAAGCGCATCGGGCTTTACGGCCCCGGCTGGCGGAAGGATGCGCTCTCTCCCGAAGCCACAGCCCTTTATGCCCGCGCCAAGGCAGAGCTGGCGGCGGCCGGCGCCATCCTCATCGAAGATCCCTTTGCGGGCACCGATTTTGCATCGCTCCGGCAGGTGACCCCCGGCACACCGCATTTTGACGGGCGCGGGCTGGAATCCATCCCCTATGACATGACCTGCTATCTGCGCCGCCTTGGCCCGGATGCCGCCCTGAAGACCTGGGATGAGTTCGTGGCTGCCACCCAGGCCGAAGACCCGCTGGCCCCCGGGGCAATCCTTAGCTATCTGCACGAACTGCCCGATTTCGCAGCCGCGCTGCAATCGCCGGAAATCCCGCCCGCCCTACCAGCCTTCACCGCGCTGAAAGCGGCCTATCTGCGCCTGATCGACACGGTTTTCGCCCGGCATCAGCTGGATGGCCTGGTCTATCCGCAGATGGCACAGGAATTGCCGGGCCTTCATTCCGGCGATGCCATTCTGGAAACCACGGTGGGCGAGCTGAACATTGCAGGCATCCCCGGCATCACCGTGCCTGCCGGCTATTATGCCTCGGGCGCGCCCTTCGGGCTGATCTTCCTGGGCAAGCAATGGAGCGAGGCCGGGCTGATCGCTATGGCCCATGCCTATGAACAGGCCACCCTGCACCGCAAGGCTGCGGTCTGATCCAGCCCCCGCCGCGCTTCACCGGCGCGGCGGGGCTCCCTTGGCAGCGGATCACAACTCCGCCGCAGCCTTCACCAACCTGTCCCCCACAGCAGCAGGCCCCGCCGCAGCCCGGGCCAGCGCCCTGCCCGCCCCTTGAACCGCCCGCGCGATACTCGCCGCTGCGCACCAGATGTTCGGGGCCGCCCAGACCCGCAGCGCGGCACCCGCAACCGCCATATCCCGAACCGCCGCGCCTCTGGCCAAAGGGATGGCGATTGCCCATCGCATCCCTGCAAAGCGCCGCGCCGGGCGACGCCCTCTGTTCGGTCAAGAAATGGGGCATGAATCCGGCACGATCTTTGCTTGTTCTGCCTCAGTGACGTCGAAATTGCTTTCCATCCTGCACGCGGGTGACAAACGACAACCCGAAGTGGTGCAATCCCCGCCACCCTCGGGCACAATACACCTTGAGGTTTTGGGTGATGAGAAACAGTATCGCGCCACGACAGCCCGGCCAGAAGGATATGTCATGCAGCTGAAGCCCCGAGAATCAATGCCGCCGATGCAGGCCGCCACCGAACCGGGCGGCTCTGCCTCTGCGATGGTTCCCGCCATCCTGCTTTTGCTGTTTGGCCTTTGTGCACTTCTGCTGGCCAGCGCGCTGACAGACGGGGTCGCAGGGCAATATGTGGTTGTGCTGCCGCCCGGATACAGCCTGCCGGACAGCCTTGATCTCGTCAGCCGCGCGGATGGTGGCGTGGTCGACCTTGGCGGCTTCGGCAATATCGTCATCGCCGCCTCTGCGGCACCCGACTTCGGTCAGGCCGTGCGCGAGGCCGGGGCCTGGTTTGCCTTTGCCGCACCACGGTTTCTGGGCTGCACGGTGCCGCAATGACCACAGGTGCCATGAATCAGGAACTGACGCTGCTGCGCACGCATTTCGGGCGCTTTCTGGCCCTGCTGCTCTGGGGGCACCTGCCGCTTCTGGCCATGGTGGCATTGCTGAACGACAAATCCACCCTCTGGGCGGTCAGTGCCGGCGCCTGCCTTGCCACCGTCTATCATCAAAGCCTGATCCGTCACGGCATCGCGCCGGTCACCCGCTATCTTTCGGCCATTGCGCTGATGGGCGAACCGGCGCTGCTGGTCTATCTGATGCGGGGCCATGCCTGGCAGATGGACATGCACATGTATTTCTTCGCCATGCTGGCGCTGACCATCGCCTGGTGCGACCGGCGGGCGATCATCCTGGCGGCGGTCGCCGTGGCCCTGCATCACCTGCTGCTGCTTTATCTGCTGCCCTATGCGGTGTTTCCGGGTGATGGCAATCTGCAGCGCGTGCTGCTTCATGCCGCCATCGTGGGTTTTCAGACGGCGGTTCTGGTCTGGCTCAGCGATATGCTCGCAGGCAGCTTTGCCCGCATCAACCGGATGAGCGACGAGATTCTGGCCACCAACGCCCAGCTGGAACTGCGCAGCGAAGAGGCCGAAAAGGCCAATAACGCCAAGTCGCTGTTCCTTGCCAACATGAGCCATGAAATCCGCACCCCGCTGAATGCGGTTCTGGGCTTCTGCCATCTGCTGCAACGGACCGACCTGAACAACAAGCAAGAGGATTACGTCACCAAGATCAGCGGCGCCGGGGTTTCGCTGCTGCGGCTCATCAATGACATCCTCGATTACTCAAAGAACGAGGCGGGCAAGCTGACGCTGGAAACAACCCCTTTCAGCCTGCGCGCCGCCATCGAACAGCAATTGCAGCTGGTGGTCGCGGATGCCAAGGCCAAGGGCGTGCAGATCCATACCGAAATGGACGAAACGCTGCCCGGCACCGTTCTGGGCGACGAGCTGCGCTTCGGGCAGGTGATCCTCAACCTGCTCAGCAATGCGATCAAATTCACCGAACAGGGCTCGATCACCGTCAGCGCCAGCCTTGCCAGCGAAACGGAAACCGGGCTGGTTCTGGCCGTCGCCGTGCGCGATACCGGCATCGGCATGTCGGCGGAACAGCAGGCCAAGCTGTTCACCTCCTTCACCCAGGCCGACAGCAGCACCACCCGCAAATTCGGCGGCACCGGGCTTGGCCTTGCGATCAGCCGCCAGATCGTCACGCTGATGGGCGGCGAAATCTCGGTAGACAGCCGCGAATGGCAGGGCACCACCTTCCGCTTTACCATCTGCTTGGGCAAGCTGGGCGCCGAACCCGTGCTGCAACCCGATCCCGCGCTGAAGAACCTGCGCATCCTTGCGGTGGATGACAATCCGGCCTCGCGCGAAATCATCGTCGAACTCTTTGCCGAATGGGCAATGCAGGTCGATGTGGTCGATGCCGCAACCGAGGCGCTGGCCCGCATCGAGGCTGCCGATGCCGCAGGCAGGCCCTATGATCTGGCCCTGCTGGACTGGAAGATGCCCGGCATGGACGGGCTGGAGGCCGTGCGCAAACTGCAGGCCAACCGCGCCATGCGCCAGCTGCCCAGAATGGTCATCGTGACCGGCTATGGCTCTGATACCTTCATGGAAGAAATCGACCGCTGCGGGATTGCCGCCTATCTGACGAAACCCCTGCAACCCCGCGCCCTTCTGGAAACCCTGAACGAGCTGTTTCAGGGCCACAAATCTGCGCCCGATACGGCCCCGACACCGCCCGAAGCAGAACCCGAAGACAATCTGCCCCGCGTATCGCCACCGCTGCAGGGCCTGCGCGTGCTGCTGGTGGAAGATAACGAAATCAACCGCGAAATCGCCACTGAACTGCTGACGGATGCAGGGCTGCTGGTCGATATCGCGGAAAACGGGCAGGAAGCCTGCGATCAGGTGGCCCGTGTGGGCGATGGCTATGCCGCCGTGCTGATGGATGTGCAGATGCCGGTGATGGACGGGATCGAGGCCACGAAACGCATCCGTCAGCTCTGGTCGTCCGACAGGCTGCCAGTGATCGCCATGACGGCCCATGCCTATGCCGAAGAACGGCAGAAATGCCTTGATGCCGGGATGGATGATCACATCGCCAAACCCGTTGATCCGGCCATTCTGGTGCAGGTGCTGAACCACCGGCTGCGCGCCCCGGTGCAAGAAACCCTTCTGCCCCCGGTCGCCGGATCTGCCGCCCCGAAGGCGGGCGCCCTGCCCGCGCAGCTGCCGCCCTTCGATCTGGACCGCGCGCTGAAACGGGTGAACGGCAAGGCCGCGCTGCTGCGCCGCCTGATCGTCAGCTTCGGGGAAACCCAGGCCAATGCCGGCCCGGATCTGCGCAGGCTGCTGGCCGAAGGCAGGCAGGAAGAGGCGCGCCGGCTCAGCCATACGCTGAAAGGTCTGGCAGGCTCTCTGGAACTGCCGCAGGTGCAAAGCGTGGCCGCCGATCTGGAACGCGCCTTGATGGCTGGCGATCTGTCCAACCCTGATCTGCGCATCGCAGAGCTGGAACGCGCGCTGGCCCCCGCCATCGCCGCCGCCCGCAGCCTGCAGACCAGCACAGATCCGGCCACCGCAGCCACGGCCCCCGCACGCCCGGTGGCCCCTGCCGCCGAACTGCTGGCCCTGCACGAAAAGCTGCAGGGGTTGCTGATGAAACGCAGCCTCAGCGCCCGCAGCGCCTTTGTCCAGCTGGCCCAGGCCATGGGCCATGACGAGGCGGCCATCGCCAGCCACCCCGTCCACAAGGCGCTGGAACGGCTGGATTACGAAACCGCAAATGCCGAACTCGCCGCGCTGCAGATAGCAGCAAAGACCACGGATCTGGAGCCTTCGCTGTGATCAACGCCAGCCATCTCAGCCCTGAAAAGGCAATCATCCTCATTGTCGATGACGAAATCTCGAATATCGAGATCATGAACGAAGTTCTGGGCGACAGATACGAGATCTGTTTTGCCACATCCGGCGAACAGGCGCTGGAGGTGGCGCGGGTGGTGCAGCCCGATCTGGTCTTGCTGGATGTGGTGATGCCCGGGATGCAGGGGTTCGAAGTCTGCCAGATCCTCAAGGCCGATCCGCTCCTGGCCGATGTGCCGGTGATCTTCACCACCGGCCTCGGCGATACCGAGGATGAAATCCGCGGCCTGTCGCTGGGCGCGATCGACTATGTCACAAAACCGATCCAGCCGGTGATCCTGCAGAACCGGGTGCGCAACCATGTCGAACTGAAACAGCTGCGCGATCATCTGGCCAAGATGGCGGTGACAGATGCGCTGACCGGGCTTTACAACCGCCGCAATCTGGATGGGCTGCTGGCCAATGCGGTCGTGAAACTGGCCGATACGCGCGACTGGCTGTCGGTCATCATGCTGGACATAGATTTCTTCAAACAGTTCAACGATGCCTATGGCCACCAGTCCGGGGATCGCTGCATCAGCATGGTGGCCGCCGCCCTGAACCGGGCGGTCAAGAACACCTCGGGCTTTTCGGCACGTTATGGCGGGGAAGAATTCACCTGCGTTCTGCCCGGCGCCGACAGCGCCACAGCGATGGAGGTGGCGCATGAGATCCGCAACCATATCGGCCAGCTGCAGATCCCGCATGAACGCTCGATGGTCAGCCCCTTTGTCACCATCAGCATCGGCATCGCCACCGCCCGCAGCCACCCCGACATGACGCCCGAAAACTGGACGAGAATCGCGGATGCCGCGCTGTACAAGGCCAAGGCGGCGGGCCGCGATCAGATCCGGGCCGAGCAATTCGAAGCCGCCTGAAAGGCCCGGCCCTGCGGCCTCAGCGGCGGCGCCCGCGCGGCACCACCGTCTTGTTGCCCTTGGGGCCGGATTGAACCGGGGTATTGGCGCGGTTTTCCTCGTCCAGCTTGCGCCAGCGATCCAGACGCGCGGCCGGCAGATCACCCGCCGCCACGGCGGCCTGCACGGCACAGCCCGGCTCATGGGCATGGGTGCAATCGCGGAACCGGCACTGCGGCGCCAGTTCGGTGATCTCGGCAAACAGCATGTCCAGCCCGGCGGCCACATCGCTGACATGCAGGGTCCGCATCCCCGGCGTGTCGATCACCCATCCGCCACCCGCAATGGCGTGCAGCGACCGCGCGGTTGTGGTGTGGCGGCCCTTGGCGTCATTCTCGCGGATGCCACCGGTGGCCTGCGCCTCTTCCGGGGCCTTGTCGGCCAGCGTATTCAGCAGGGTCGATTTCCCCACCCCCGAAGATCCCACAAGCGCAACCGTCTGCCCCGGCCCGCACCATGGCGCCAGGATCGCGGCGGCATCGGGCGCCCGCCCGTTCAGCATCACCACCTGCAACCCGCGCTGCAGCGCCTCCGCCTGCGCGCGATAGGGGGCCGGATCCTCCACCTGATCCACCTTGGTCAGCACGATCACCGGATTGGCCCCGGCCTCGTTCGCCAGCGCCAGATAGCGTTCCAGCCGCGCCGGATTGAAATCCTCGTTGCACGAGGTCACGATGAACAGGGTGTCGATATTCGCGGCAATCAGCTGCGGGATATGGGCGCTTTCGGTCCGGCGGCGCAGCACGGTCTGCCGGTCCAGCCTGCGCACCGCCATCCGGCTGTCCGGGTCCATCAGCACCCAGTCTCCGACAGCGAAATCCATCGTATTGCCCTGCAGACCCAGCCGCAGCTGGCCCGATCCGGTTTCCGCCATCAGGCGCGAGCGGTGAACCACCGCAATGCGCACCGGCACAAGGCCCGCATCCTCCGGGCCCAGTTGTTCGGCAAAGAAAGAAGACCAGCCAAGGCCGGCAAGCAGCAAAGATGTCATCTGGGGCGCCTGTGTCACTGATCCTGCATGGCTGCGGCCTCGGGCGGATGCAAGGGCCAGCTGTCATCCATACCGCCGCACCCCCCTGCCTGATCCGGTTAGAGGAGAATTTATCACATCCCGCCCCCCGCGCCCACAGCCTATGGCACGGCCCGCCCGGTGGGCGGATCCGCCGCCTGCTGCCGGGCAATATCGCGCGCCACCTGTTCCAGCGCCGCCAGACCGGGGGCCGTGGCCGTCTGCTGCCGCGTCATGCCCACCGCCCCCGACAGAAACCGCGCCCCGGCGGGCAGCTCCACCAACACGCCCCGGTCCAGCTCTTCGATCACCACGCCGCGCGAAATGAACCACAGCGCATCCGATGCGATGCAGATCCCCCGCCCCAGCGCCAGCGATACCGTTTCAACCGCAGGCCGCAGGCCCACCAGCCCCAGCGCAGCCAGATAGGCATCGACCGGCGGCCGGATCAGTGCCGAGGCGGGCGGCAGGATGACCGGCGCCTGCACCAGCGCCTCTGCCACCGGGTGCTGCGCCAGCGGGTGCCCCGCCCGGCCCACCAGCACCACATCTTCCTCATACAGATGATCAAAGCTCAGCCCCGCCATTTCCGAGGCCCCGGGCAATCGCCCGATCATCAGATCAATGCCGCCCTCGCGCAGCAGCCGCATCAGATAGTGATGCGGCCCGGTTTCCACCGCCAGCACCATATCCGGGCGCAAGGCCCCGAACCGCAGCACGACGCGCGGAAAGAACCGGGTCGCCACCGTGGGCAGGATCCCCACCCGCAGCCGCCCCTGGGTGCCGGGATGCAGCGCCGCCGCCCCGGCCTCCAGCGCCTGCACAGACATCGCGGCATGGCGGCGGAACAGCGCCCCCCCTTCGGTCAGCACCATGCGCCGC
>Ga0154510_1189_pt3 | contig 14776 bp, 21 predicted proteins | sample RifGroE1_FD_115989 | JGI IMG/M metagenome (GOLD analysis project Ga0154510, IMG submission 115989) | Rhodobacteraceae bacterium GWE1_64_9
TGACCTTGCAGTCGACATCGATCATGCCGGCACGAAACAGGGGCCATGCGCCCGAGATCGACATCTTGTGGCCGCGATCCCGCACAGGCATGCCGTCGAGCTGATCGAGGTAAACATCCCGACCATCGCTGCTGAGTTCGACAGCAACGCGAGATGAGGCGATCAGAGCAAGCGCCTCGCGTGGGGCGGTCTTGCCCATCGCTGCCTTGCATCTCTCGATCTCGGCCGCAGAGAAATCGAACTTCATGACGAACTCACCCATGGTTGCACCGGGCGCAGGAATCGGGGTGGCTGATCGATGGCACGAAGGGCGTCTGGCACAGGCTGCAAGGCTGCTTGCCAGCCTCGGCAATGTGACGCTGCACCTGGCGGCAATGTGCCGCCCAGTATCCCCGCAGCTGGGCCATCGGCACCCCGAAGCTGATGGCGACCGATGCGAGTTTTTCACCGCCGCCGAGCCGGGCGAATGCTTCGTCCAACTGGAGTTCCGTCAGGACGGGCCGCAGCACCGGCAGAAAGGCGGTCGGTGTGGGCTGGTCGATGACGGCGGGTAGGTTGGTGACCGCCTTGCGGCGGCGCTTGGGTTTCGGGGTTTCAGTGACGATTTCGCCCAGATTCAGCGTTTCTGCCTCGGCTGCATCAGCCTGCGCCGTGCCAAAGCCTGCAGGTTCTTCCTCGATCAGTTCCGGCTCTTCGTGCTTCAGGAAAGCCACAAAGCGGTCGGCCAGGGGGCGGCTGATCGTGATCTCGACCTGACCGTCAGGCAGGTCTCGTAGCATGTAGGTCATTTCGGTCTCCGGCTGCTCATCAGGACCGGGCCACCACGCCCGGCCGACCACCACCCGGGACAAGGCCCGGGTGCGGTTTCGCGTCAGGATTTCGTGCTGGGCTTGCTGGGCTTGAAGGCCAGCGTGGTGCTGGCGGGCACGTCTACCGGCAGGCCAGTGTTCGGATTGCGGGCGGTGCGGGCGGAACGGACCTTTTCGGCGAAACGGCCGAGGCCGGGCACGGTGATGGTATAGCCATTCGCGGCATTGGTGCGGATCACCGGGCCGAGCGCGTCCAGGACCGATTGCACCATCGAACTGGGCATCTGGGATTCATCTGCCAGAAATTTCACGAGATCGCCTTTGGGCAGGTTTTTCGACATGTTCTTTCCTTTCGGGGTTCAGGCCGCAGTGGCGGCTTTGGGGGATGGGGGCAGGCGCAGCAGGCCCATCGTGTGCAGTTGATCTGCGCGTTCGATCCACGCCTCGCGGGCAGCGATCCAGTTGGCGCCTTGCGGCAGCTCAGGGATCAGGTCGCAGGCCCGCAGGATCGCTTCCCGCTCGCCAGGGTCGATCGGCTCGCCGAAGTGGAAGGCCAGCTCGGCCTGATAGGCGATCCAGTCAGCCCGGCGGATTTCCAGCGAATGCGACCGTGGGGCGCATTCCCAGGCGGCGCCTATTGCCCGTTCAAGCCTGTGGCGGGCATTGGCCATGGCATGATCGACGGCCACCCGCGATCCTGACGCCGACAGGAATTCGACTGCGGGCAAGATCAGGTCACCCAGGAACGCCTTGTGCGCATCATGCAGCAGCGCCCAGCCCTGCAGGTCGATCGGGCTGATCGCCGTGACCAGCAGCGAGTGCGCCGCCACTGACCAGGGATGGGGGGTGCGCCCCGCGAAGCGGTTCAGCTTCGCCAGGGCATCGCCAATGGCGACGGCGTTCATGTCCTCTGGCCGGAGCGCGGCCAGATCGATGATGCCGGTAGCGGTGTGCAGCGGGATCATGGTCAGGCCGCCGCCAGATCGATGGTGACGGTAGTCCAGGCGGCATCGAAAGCCTCGCGCATACGAAACCGCAAATAGCTTTTGGAGCCGACGATACGCATCGCATCTTTGACGGCGCGCATTGCCTCCTGCCAACGCGCGTCCGCGAAATCGAGCCGCAGCAGCATGAAGATTTCGCTGCGGTTGATCTTCCCTTCCTTGTCCACATTGAAGGCGCGGGTCACCAGGGCGCGCAGTTCTGCGGGAGCGTCGGCCGACCATTCATTGAGGCAGATGTCCACCAAGCCCTTGGCAATCTGCAACTCAGGGCCGAAGTCGATCTGATCGGCCACACGCACCTCGACCATGAACAGGCCGTCATGGGTCGAATAGGTCCGGTTTCCCTTCGCACCGCCCTTGGTCAGTCCGTATTCCTGCGCCAGCAGCGCATCGAACTCACCGAGGTCGGTGAAGGTATGGCCGCGAAACCGGCTGATCTGGGCTGACAAGGCGAGCGCAAACCCCATCACCTTGCGGACGAGGCCATCCTCCAGTTTGTGCTGGGCCTTGATGGCTTCGACTGGTACTAGCGCGCCCTTGGCATCGGCCATGTAGGGTTTGCCGTTCACATCCACGATGCCCGTGGGCACCGGGAAAGGAACGATATTGGTTTCACGGGTCATCAGATGGCTCCTTTAAGCGGGATGACATTCGTGGCCGGGGCAGATCCTGGCCGGGAAAGCAGGCAGAAGGCCGCGCAGCGGGCCTCCTGATCGGAAATCTGGGGTTCGCGCAGCACCTCGACGGCGCCGATCACGGCCAGTGCCAAGCGCTCGAACGCGCCGCCCGCGCCATAGGCGACAGCAGAACGGGCGATCTGCGCCACGGGCGTGCTGTCATCAGCGAGCACGCCGATATCCCCGGGCAGTGCCAGTGCGGCGGCGCGCATGCTCACCAGGCGCAGTCGGGTTTCCTGATGGATGGTCTCGGCCCGTTTGGCATCACGCTGGACAGCCAGTACCCCGGCTTTGCTGCGACCGCCCAGGGCAATGCCGATCTGCTCCGGCGTCAGGCCGGTGAATTCCGTCAGGATCAGCACCAGATCCTGACGGGCCGCTGCGACCTTCGGATGCGGATCGCCCGAGGCAATGTCGGACAGCGGGATACCATGCCAGCCGCTCACCAGCTGCGACAGCCGATGCGGGGACCGATGGTGAGCGGGGAAATTCAGGCGGGTCATTGTTGCCCTTCCGGTTTCAGGGGGTTGAGGGGGCAGCGGCGGCATGCGCGCCACTGCCGGAGCTTGTCAGGGCTGGAGGTGGACATCGGCGCCGCGGCATGCGCGCGGCACTCGTCTGCTGGGATGGCGCGGTGCAGATGCGGGCAGAGCGTGGCATCCCGATAGAGCTGCACGATCCGGGTGCCATGCTTGCGCGTGACCAGATCGAGGCTCTGGGCCGGATAAGTGCCCGCCAGGATCATCGAGACCGACGGCCGTTTCATCCCACATTCGCGGGCGATCTGCGCAATGGACTTGCCCTTGGCCTGTTCCGCGCGCAGCAGGGCCACCCATTCCAGTTCCGGCAGATCGAGATTCAGCGCGGGGTGCATGGAACGTCCTCCCCCGTATTGAAATCATGCATCATGCCAAATTCAGCACGGTAGACAGGTGGGCGGGGGCCGGTGTTTCGCAGCAGCATGTACCGCTTGAAGCCGTTGCTCCCCATGGAAGTGCCCGGAACACGGTTCGGCAGCTCTTTCACGAAGCCCGCGCGGCACAGCTGGACGAGGTACTTTCGGGTGTTCTCCCTGGCGTTCTTTTCCGTATCCCGGGCAGCTGCCGCCACGATCTGACCGATCGTAAAGCGGCGGGTGATGCGCATCGCCAGCCAGGCGCGTTCCCGGAAGGTGCCGCGATGCGTTGCAATCACACCTGTCGGCCCCTTCGGCCCGGACGTGATGACCTCCCCGGCATTGGCCGCAGCGACGCCTCTGTCTGTCAGTTGGTAGCAGCCCACGGCCATCTTCATGAGATATTCGCGGCGCAGCAGCCGGGATGCCGCGTTGATCGCCTGTCTGCGGGTGATCCCCAGTTCCTGTTCGACCTGATCCAGGGTCAGGCATGCACCGCCGTGCAGGTGATGCAGCAATGCGGTGGGGGCTGCTCCGGGTTTCGTGGTGTCGATCACTTCCCGACCTCCGGCACCACGATATCCTTGGAGGTTTCACGGTTGGACATGATCACCTGACCGGCCATATCCGCCACCGTCACGCCATCGGGGCCGAGGTCGATCCGGCGCCCGAAACGCTCGATCTTGGAAATGGCCTCGACCATTTCGCGCGAAAACCCTTTGGAATGCCGCCAGACAAACTGGATCAGATCGTCGGCCACCGGCACCTCGCAGAGGCCACGGATCAGCGCCCGGGCATCATCCGGGCTGGCAGGCAGGAATTCGACCTTGTTGGGCGCGCGGCTTTCGATCTGCGGGAACCGGCGCAGGTTGTCGCGCAGCTTGCCCATGCCGACCATGATGGTGGGCAGGAACTGGATGTCTGACAGGCCACGGATCGTTTCCATGATCTCCTGCTTGCCTGACACCAGGTCGCATTCGTCAATCACCAGCCCAAAGGTGCGGTCTTCCAGAGCGGCTTCTTCTGCCCGGTTGCCCAGTTCGTCGATGATGCGCATCCAGCGATCCCGGCGGTGGCGGATCGGTTGGGTCACCGACAGATTGGCCAGCAGCTCTTGGACAAAGTCACCGTGATCCCACCAGCGCTGTGCCCGCAGATAGATGCTCTGGGTCTGGCTGACCCACCGCGCCATGGTCGCGGTCTTGCCGAGGCCCGGCTTGCCGTCGATCACCACCATGCAGGCCTCTTCGGCACCGCGTTCGTCGACCTTGGTCAGGGCCGCCATGAACTTGCGGTAGTTGCTCGTCTCGACAAAAGTGTCTCTCATGGTCTATGCTCTCCTCATTCCTGACGTTTCTTAGGCAGCGGCACGGAGGAGGGTTCGAAGCGCCTCCGTGTCGACGCCGGACAATCTGAACAGTTCACGCGCGTTGGACCGCGCCATGCAGTCCCGCAGCACCTCCAACTGGCGGGCAGATACTTCGTGTGGATTTGCCAGCGCCCAGACTGCCAAGTCGGCATCCGAGGCGAAGACCCGGCGGCGGACGGCAGGCGGGGCTTCGCTGGCATTGTTGATCACCAGGGCAACCTCGGCAGGCTCTGGCGTGGGTGCCGTCTCAATGAAATCTGCGACCTCGGTCCCTTCGAACTCGATCTGCAGCAGGCCGTCGCGCTCGGCCTCGATAGCTTCGCGCTTCGCATCCAGCCTGCGCAGACGGCCTTTGGCACGGTTCTCGATTGCTGCGTGCTCAAATGACAGCGGGACATAGCGTTCGCTGTTGCCGCCGAAGCGAGCCACACAGATCAGGCGGCCTGGCTGGCCACTGTCACGGTCGAATTCGCGCACCCAGACACGGTCGGCCTGATGGTAGTCGTAGCCGACCATGACCTTTTTCTGATGGTAAGCCTCCAGCGCCTCGTGGAAGAACTTGTTGCCATTCCACTGGACTTCGCTGCGGCTCGCGGTGCGGATTTCATAGGGCCGGAAGAGGTCATCGACTTCGGCTTGATCCACCGGCACCGGCTCGAAACCGGCTGCTACATGCGCAGCCCAAGCCTCGTTGGGCGTCATGTGCCGCGTCTTCCCGCTTTGCGGATCCTCGAACTTCGGCAGGCTGGTGTGGATCTTGTTGTTGTACTCCTCGACCATGGCCCAGGCGAGGCGCACAAATTCTTCCCAGGTTGGCAGATGGCGGCTTTCGCCAAACTCCTTCAGTTCGCGGCGGGTGATTTTGTGGACCTTCTGCCCAGCCTCCTTGTCCATGTCCGCGCCGATATAGGTCGTGAACCGCTTGGCCAGAGTGTCCCAGATTGTGGCATTCGGCCGTTCGATCCGACCCTTGGCCTGCGAACCGTAGGGAGCAGCATGCATCTTCGTGATGCCCAGCCTACCCATGAGGCCACTGACATCTGCATCCAGCGCCTGGTTGCGATAGCCTGGGCCACGGTCCACATAGAAAATGGCCGGGATACCGGAAGCCACGCAGGCGTTCCGAAGCGCTTCGGCCACTGACCTCTGATTTTCCGAGCGTGCCAGCGAGATGCCGACCACCTTGCGCGTGACCACATCCAGAACAGTTGTAATCTCCGGTCGGATCGGTCGCTTTGTGACCGGATCAGCAACCTCTGCGTCGAAGGTCTTGCCATCGGCCGTGTAAATGGTCGTCGGCCACATATCGTCCGTGGTGCGGGTGACGTAGGCCAAGCGCGACCGCAGTGTCAGCAGGCCTTCGCGGCCAACCTGTTTCTCGATATTGTTCATCCGCTCCCGCAGGATGTACTTCACCTGGGAAAGCGTCAGAGGCATCCGCTGCAAGACATCGACAGCTGCCGCAGCTTTCAGATATTCGCCGTGTGCATCCGCAATTGTCGGCTTCGACGGTCGGGCATAGAACTTCAGGAAGTCTGCAAAGGCAGCAGGGATCGGCTGGACCTCTTTTGTCGCAGCGGGGGCTAGTGCGATGACCCCGCGCTCGTCCCGCGCCTTGAACCACTCGTAAAGAGCGCTGCGCTTGATGACTGGCGCGGCGGATCGGTCATTCGCTTTTGCGATGCGAGCAGGATCCAGGTGAAATCCATCTTGCGACGTCAGAAGCAGCGGCACGGTCAACGAGGTGGCCTCGCGATCCGTCAGGATTTCGCCTGCATCGCGACGTTGCTCGACTACCTGACGGGTTACAAATGCCGTCAGAGCATCCAGAAACTGAGCGATGGCCCAAGCGCGGGTCTTGCCTTGCGAGATCGCATATCCGTCAATCGAGAGCAGAATTTCTGCACGTGCATCCATCGCGGCTCGCGCCTCCGCCGACAAGGCCGAGGTGCGGATAGCGGCAAGCTGTCTCCGGTCACGCTCTGCCTCAAGGTCGTGGCGGGCGATCAGCCCGGCCTTGATCTGCAGCCCCGCGATCAGTGCCTGCAGGGCTTCCGGCAGCACCTGGAAGTGGTACTCCATGCCGCCACCGCCCTTGGTGCCCCCGCGCTTGCGCGAAGATGGTAGGGCGTTCCAGCCCTCTCGCGCCGCCAGAGCATTTACCCCCTGCTTAGTGTGGGGAAAGTTCATAAGCCCGCCCGTTTTGGCGATTTCCGCCAGTTCGGCGGCAGTGAAATATGTCTGTCCGTTCATCGTCCGGCCTTCAGGCGCGCCATGATCGCCTGCTCCTGAGCTTCAATTTCCTGACGTTTTTCCCGCAGCAGATGCAGCCGGACCAATTCCGCATACTGACTTTCGATCACGGTCAGCCCGAATTCGCCGGGCGCAAAGCCTAGCAGTTGCTTGTTGCCGGTGGCCTGCACGAGGCCGATGAAGGCCTCGAGCGGGATGCGGTGATCCTCCGACCCCTCGGAAGACCACTTGTTCAGCATCGCCTCGCTGATTGATCGGCCGAGATAGGCCGACATGCGCCGCGCCACCTCTGCCCGGCTGACACCATCCTCGCGCGCATCGCGCAGGGCATGGCTGACAAGCCGGGCGATCTTGTTGTCCAGCGGGCCGCGCCCCGTGACCTCGCCGCTGTAGCCAACCCCGATCTGGGGCGGCTGCCAGGCGAACAGGTCTTTCGTGAGGGGGTCGCGGTGGCGCGCCATGATCAGATGCGACCCCCGATGCGGAGGCGGTAAAGCCGCATGACCAAAGGCGAACACGGCTTTACAGTTTCCGGCGACTCACCCGCCACCAGACACAGAAAGACCTCCCATGTCGCTTTCCAGCTATTCCAGAGCTGCTTACAATATCGGTGAAGAGCTTCGAGCCCTGCTGCGCGACGAAGCATACGGGCCCTTTCTTGCCAGCCTGTCCGCATCCTCAGCCCTGACAGTCTGCGAGTTTCGGCGCGATAACGTCGAGCTTGTTCGCAAAGTTGCGACAGCTCAGCCGAAGCCTCGACTGAAGCATCTGGACAAGCTGCCCGTTGAAGCGCGGTTCTGGACAATTGCGGCGGCTGCACAGATGGCATTTGAGGCATCTGCGGTGATCGACGCAGCCGAAATTCACCTTCGGACAGGCGGGTCATATCGCTCGATGATTGCGGAGGCTGAGCAAGTTCTACTTGCCCCACACAGCCGCGAAGAGGTTGACTGGCCATTTCCGACCCCATCGCCGTTTCCCCACCCGGATGACGCTGAGGATGACGAATGAGCTTTTCACTGTTGGTCATCAGATGCGGCCCCGACGTTTCAGGGTGGCAATCACGCGCTCCTCATTGGCCGACACCACGGCATCAAAGGTCTCGTCATCCAGCGCAGCCAGAGTGGCGCTGACCTTGACGAAAGTCTTTTCATGGGCCGTCGGCACCTTGCCGCTGTCCAGAAAGGCAATCGCCTGTGCGACGTTGTTGATGGGGTGCATGTCACCAAGGATTAATTCGAGGATCTTCGCCTGCCGGGCAGGCTTCTCCTCCGACAGTGCCCTCAGCTCGGTCTGCTTGGTTGCTAGATCGGTGCCGACCAGTGTCACACGGCTGGCGGGGGAGAGGCCTTTCCAGATTTTGACGTCCAGATTGATCGCGCGCTTCGACAGGCCGATGCGTTCTGCGACGCTGGCAGCGAAGCCGAACACTTCGCCCGCATCGGTGGGAAAACTTTTCCCACCGCCCCTCTGGTTCCCGCCGCCATTGGCGAAACTGGGGTGCATCCGCTCCCAGACCTGCTTCAGCTCGTAAAGGTGATGGCAGCGGTCCAGGGCGATCAGTTCAGCCCGGCCGAGGTTTTCCATCACCTCCTGTAGCCGCGCCTCGTCATCGCTGGCTGCCTCAGACAGTTGGGCCGGGATCGTGCCCCGTTCCAGCCGCCGGAAGGCTTCCAGCCGGTGCAGACCGGCAACCAGTCGGTAGCGGCCATCGCCGATGGCCCGCACCAGGATCGGGACCATCAGCCCCTGCGCCGCGATGATCGCCGCCAGGCCATCGGCCCAGAAGGGATCAAGATCGCGTGCGCGGTCAGTGCCCACCTCGATCGAGGCGAGCGGGAGTTCGAGTATTTCGGGCATGTTGCGCCTGTATTGCTGCAGTTTCTGGGGCTTGGGCGGGCGCGTCAGTCGCGCAGCGCCCGCCAGCCGGGATAGGTCATGCCATAGGTGCGATAGACGTCGATCACCCAGCGATCAGACAGGATCAGACTGATGGGGTTCCAGCGGCGGTAACAGGCATGGATGCAGATCGCGTCCCAGAGGTTCATTTTTCGCCCTCCTCAGCGGGTCTAAGCGCCAGAACGATGGCGGCGATCCAGAAGATCGGCCAGGCAGCGGAAAAGAAGGCCAGTTGCCGCAGCTCGGTCTTGGTTCCGTCTTTGTGGCAGGCAACCAGGATCAGCGCCCCGGTGATGAAGGCGGCGGCAACATAGGCCCAGAACAGGATCCAGCCCATCAACGCCCCCACCAGCCAGCCGTTTCGCCCGCGAAGCAGCCCAGGAACACCAGTCCGATCAGCCCGAAGGCCCCGATCGCATCTTGCAGGCTGTCAGGATCAGCCATGATTTTCGACAGGACAGCCATCATGCCGCGGCCCTCTTGTCAGCGTCACGAGCCGCTTTTTGACTCGCAATCCGCGCCTCATTCTCCTTAGAAAGGAGCGAGGACTTTCTGATGGGATAGCGGTCCGGGAACAGTTCGGCGACGGGTACACCGAGAAACTCGGCAATGGCCTGTTCGGCGGGCCGCACCGTCCGCGACCAGACGGCCCGGAAATTGCGGGGATCGATCCCCTTGAGTTCGGCCAGACCTGTCAGGGTCATGCCGCGTTCCTCAAGGGCACACTTGATCCTGGCTTTCGACCAGGTCTGTTTTCCCACGGGCTTTCCTCCAGCAGCGGCGGACCGTTGGCGCGGTCCGCCTTTTGTTGAGATTTGAAACGCAATCGCGGTGCACAGCAGCGCACCGCATAAGCATAGGGATAAACCACATTTGCGCTCAAGTGAAGCGCAAATGTGGTTTAATGATTGAAATTGTGGCCAGGCCAGAAATAGAACCGAAAACACCGTTGGCAGAGCGTTTGAGGCAGGTCCGCAGGAGCCTAGGCGATGTGGAGCGCGATGAGTTCGCCAACCTTGTTAGGATTAGTAAGAACACTCTTGCGCATTACGAGCGCGGCGAACGAACGCCAGATGCCGACGTTCTTCGGCACTATAGTGAACGCTGCAATGTGGACATGAACTGGCTCATCACAGGGGACGGAGAGCCGTTCCAGGTCCGTGGCGCCGAGGGGCAGCTGCGGGCAATAGGCTCTAGTGACCTCGATCATCCTAACTTTGTGCGGCTGCCAGTGTTTTCAGATGTGCAGGCCTCTGCCGGGCCGGGCGCCGTACCCATCTCGGAGCGAGCCAACAATGTGATTGCCTTCGACCGGAAGTTCTTGCGTGACCAGGGTGGCAACCCGGAGCGGTGCTCTATTATTTTCGCGCGCGGAACCAGCATGAAGCCGACCATTCCTGACGGGTCGATCCTGGTTGTTGATCACAGTCAGCGCGACGTCGCGCACGGGTGCATCTATGTCTTCAACGTCTGCGACCAGCTTCTTGTCAAGCGCGCCCGCTGGCGCATGGACGGTCGGCTTGAACTCGTTTCTGACAACTTAGACGAAAACTACCCCGTAGAAACTTTCGGGCCCGATGCGGTAGACGAGTTGCGTGTTGTGGGGCGGGTCGTGTACTTTTGCAGGACACCATGACTTCTTTGGGAAGCTACGTTATCCGATTCCAAAGTTGGGATTATGACATCTGGCCTCTTGCCACCGAGGCCCTGCGCGTTTGCCCATACAAGCACGATCTGTCCGTAGGTGAACTCTGCGACTTGACCAGACAGACCGCAGAGGGGCGCTACATTAAGGTTGATATACAGGCCCGCGTTGAAGGTAGTAATCTCGGATGGCTCATTCACACCATTCTCAACAGGGTTCATCGCGAGACATATTGGCCTGATCGGATTGCAAAGATGAAAGAGCCAGACCTCTGCCGCATGACGCCGTATATCGAATTTATTATCGAAGATGGCTGCTGCAGCGTTGCATCTAGCTTGCATGGGCGGTGGATATCTCATGCAGAGTTGGCTCCGCTACCCCTTGACGGATGTAATAGCGACCATTGCCGCTGCGACTATCGATGTCATTCACACCGAAGAGCCTTGCAGGCGCATCCAGAGTGGTTTGATCGTGGGCATGTATAGGATTTTCGTCATGCAAAGCGCCTGACGTAGACGATTGTTCCTGTTAAGTTCTCCATTCCTGACCTTGGAGAACCCATGACGCCCGTCCCCCCTACCAGCCCCGTCGCCCCTTGGCTGGGTGGCAAGCGCAACCTTGCGAAGCGCATCTGCGCTCGCCTCGACGCCACGCCCTGCCTGACCTATGCCGAGCCCTTTGTCGGCATGGGTGGTATCTTCCTGCGCCGCTCTGCCCGGCCCAGGGCCGAGGTGATCAATGACAAGGGGCGGGACATCGCCAACCTGTTCCGCATCCTGCAGCGCCACTATCCGCAGTTTCTCGAGGTGCTGCGCTTCCAATTGACCACGCGGGCAGAGTTCAACCGTTTGGTCGAAACCAATCCTGACACCCTGACCGATCTCGAACGCGCTGCCCGGTTCCTGTACCTTCAGCGCACCGCGTTTGGGGGCAAGGTCAGCGGGCGCAACTTCGGCGTCAGCAAGGATCGCCCCGGCCGCTTCAACCTCATCACGCTGGAGCCGATGCTCGAGGATCTCCATACCCGCCTGGCCGGGGTGGTGATCGAATGCCTGGACTGGGCCGACTTCATCCCGCGCTACGATGGAACCGGCACCGTGTTCTACCTCGATCCGCCCTACTGGGGCTGCGAGGATGACTACGGTCGCCAGATGTTCGCAAGGGCCGACTTCCAGCGGCTTGCCGATGCCCTGCAGCGTATCCAGGGGCGATTCCTGATGTCGATCAACGACGTGCCAGAGATCCGCGATCTGTTCGCTTGGGCGGTGATCGAAGATGTATCGACCACCTACACGGTCGCAGGCGGCGGCAAGGCGAGGGAGGGCAGGGCGGAGTTGCTGATCAGCGCAAACTGAGCATTTTCAGCTTTCCACCTTGGCAATGCGACATCTCCGAGAAAACCCTATTCAATCTCATGTAATATAATGGTTTTCTCTCAGTGTGCGCTTGCTGCGATAAGGTGGAAAGCCATTTTCCACCTTCGTCCATAAGCTGGTGAACCGTGTCGCATTGCCGTGTGCAAATCTTCCGCGATTGCCTTCGAAATCTCTCAATGTTTCTAGGTTGTTAGCCTGCTGCGGCAGACTGCGGTCATATTGCATGGTCTTTGCAAGATATTGCGGTCTAAAGCGTCAGTTTCCTGCAGAAAACCACGCCATCCTGCGGTCTCATTCCGGTCGATTTACTTCGGATAAAGTGCTTTTCTTGAAGTATTTCATATGACTAGGTCTCAGACCCGTTCATGCGTCCTTTGTCCAGAAGCTGGCACCCCCCTACAGTTGGTTTCTGCATGAGTGTGTTCTGGGTCTGGAGTGCGGTTTTGCAGATTGGGCCGAATCTGATGGCCCGCGATGGCAGGCCTGCGGTTTGCATGGTGCGGGGCGTGCCGGGGGTGCGGGCCATTTGCCGGTTTCGGGCAATCGGCTTTGCGGGCTTTGGTCATCAGGCCGCGGGGGCTGGGCAACAGGCGCGACAATGGCGGGCCGTGACACCAAGGTGGTCGCAGCAAAGAAAAAACCCGCAAGCCATTCAGGCTGCGGGTTTTTCTATACTGGTGCCGCTGAAGGGACTCGAACCCCCGACCCCATCATTACGAATGACGTGCTCTACCAGCTGAGCTACAGCGGCGTGGGCGTTCCTCTAGCAGTGTGGGGCGCGGCTTGCAAGGCGGTGTGACAGGTCGCGCGCCAAATATTCAGCCTCAGGTCGCGCTGCGGGCGATGGCCGCGAGGTCGATGATTTCAGGCTCTTTCTCTGCCGCCGGCGGTGGGGCGGGTTTCGGGGGTTCGACGAAAAGCGGCAGCAGTTCCGATCCGGTGGGGCTGGGGGTGGCCTTTTCGGGGGGCTCGCGCCAGCTGAGCGTATCGAAGCCGCCGCAATTGTCGCAGATCGGGCCCCATTGCGCATGGATCGCCTGGCATTTGTCGCAGCACCATTGCGGGCCGCGTGGGGCGATCAGCGCCCGGGCCAGCCAGCCGCGCACGGCGGCCTCGTCCGCGCCCTCGCCGCGATCCACCGCAGCCATCAGCGCCAAAGCGCGGCCGGTGGGGTGTTTTTCCACCAGATCGCCCAAGGCACGACGGGCGGCCGGGAAATCTTCGGCGGTAATCAGCAGTTCGGCTTTCAGCATCCGGGTTTCCGGGTGATCGGGGTGCTGATCGGTGAGCGCGGCAAAGCGTTTCACGCGGGCTTCGGGCGATTCTTCAGGGGCGATTTCGGCAAAGGCCGCGGCAAGATCGGGATGCGGCTGCGCCTCCCATGCCTTGCGCAGAACGCGGGTGGCGCCCTTGGCATCGCCCGCCGTGATCAGCATCCGGGCCGCCATGGCGGCGGCGGGAATCAGATCCGGGGACTGGCGGTTGGCCTGAATGGCCGCCTCGCGCGCTTCGATCGAGGCGGCGGGGTCGATCACGGTTTTCGCCTCTTGCAGGGCCAGAACGGCGTCACGGCGGCGGAACACGTCTTTCGACAGGCCGCCTGCCCGCATCTTGGCATCCAGCGTGCTGCGGGCGCCTTTCCAATCTTGCGCCCCGGCCTGGAGTTTCAGCAGGATGTCCTGCGTTTCCAGGTGTTTGGGGCGGAGGGCAAAGGCTTTTTCGGCCAGTTTCAGCGCGGTTTCGGTATCGCCTTCGGCAATCTTGCGGTTGAGCAGGCCGCGAATCCCGACAAAGCGGGTGCGTTCGCTTTCCAGCAGGGCCTTGTAGGCTTCGGTCGCGCGGTCGGTGTCGCCCGCAGCCTCGGCGGCCTGTGCCAGCAGCAGGTTGGTCAGTTCCGGTTGAGCCAGCAGCTTTTCGGCCTTGGCGGCGCGTGACAGTGCCACGCGGTTTTCGCCGCTGGCCAGCGCCACGAAGCCATCGGCCAGCGCGGCATAGCCCTTGCGTTCGCGGTTGCGGTCGAAATAGCGGCTGAGCGCGGTTTCATCGCCGTTCAGCATTCGCAGCGTTGCTGTCAGCAGGCCGACCAGCCGCAGCAGCAGCCACAGTGCCACCAGCAGCAGCAGAAGGCCGATCACCGCCTGTAGCGGGCCGAAGGTGAATTCGTACCCCCCGGCGATCAGGCGCAGGCCGCCCTCGGATTCGAGCAGCAGTGTTGCCCCATAGGTCAGCCCAGCGACAATACCGAAGAAAAGCAGACCCTTGACCAAAGCCCAGATCATCGTGGCAGCCCTCCTTATTCTTGCAGCAATGTGACGAGCGCTGCGCGCCCGGCGATATAGAGGTCGGCCTGCGTGGCCCAGGGTGCCAGCGCATCCTGCGCGGCGGGGGGCAGGCTGGCAATCTGTTCGCGGGCGGCGGCGATATCGCCGCTGCGCACATGACCCTCGATCCGTGACAGCACGGCCTCGGGCGTATCGCCTTCCTGCGGGGCAAGCGGGCGGGCACCAGTCTGGGTTTGCAGGAAGGTGGCAAGCCGGTCTGTCAGCGTATCGCCCATATCGGCCTTGCGCGCGGCCAGAAGGGCGGCGCGCGTGGCTTCGGCAATGCTGCCCTGTAGATCAGGCAGGGTAACGGGTGCGGCGATCAGGGCGGCCAGCGGTTCGGGAATGTCGATCCCGGCATCCTGCAGCCGCACGGCGGAATCTGTCAGCGGCAGGCCCGAGACCATGGCCGTTTCCAGCCCCAGCAGGGCGGCGCGGCGCTCGGCGTCCTGGCGCAGCGCCTCTGCCTCGGTGGTGGCGCCCTCCAGCTTCTGGCGGATCTGGTTGTCGATCTCGGCTGCGATCTGG